>WNGN01000361.1_pt1 | contig 27352 bp, 20 predicted proteins | sample 5400561 | NCBI WGS metagenome assembly WNGN01 (sample SAMN13153379, study PRJNA577476) | soil metagenome | isolation source: 115 cm soil or saprolite under Garry oak tree replicate 2 | place: USA:California | collected 2016-06-15 | reverse complement strand
TTGGTCTAGACTAGTAGCCTTCGATTTCGCGTTTCATGCGTGCAAGCAGATCTACTGCGTCATCTGCGTAGCTGCCGATCCACCGGTCGTGCAGTTCTTTTATCGGGAGCGGGTTGATGTAGTTCCAGCGAAGACGCCCTTCACGTTTCACGATGATGAGGTCTGCTTTCTCGAGAACACGAAGATGCTGCATGACGGTGCAGCGGTCCAGTTGCCGGAAGTGCTCGCAAAGCTCTCCGGTGGTTCTTCCTCTAACTTTGAGCATGTCGAGTATTTCGCGCCTTCGAGTATCGCCTAATGCTCTGAAGATCTGATCGTACCTGCCTTCCCCTAGCAGTACATCACCTTGAAGCTGGTTTTTCGACTGACTGTTCAATGACAGGAGTCAGTGAGAGACAAAGTGTTATAAATATATAACATATGGTCCGATCACGGACTTGAAGGCAAGTATGGACTTGAAATTTGCTGTACAGACGAAGATCCAGAAACCTGTAGGCGAGGTCTTCGACGCTGTTCACAACCCGAAGAAGCTCAGCGGCTACTTCACGACCGGCGGATCCGACGGACCGCTTGATCAAGGAAAGACGGTGTTATGGAAGTTCAACGACGCGGGAAACGAAGTCATAACAGTTCCAATAAAGGTGCAGAAGGTCGTGCAGAACAAGCTAATTCAATTCTCCTGGGAGGCGAGCGAAGGGGTCTACGACCCGAAGACCGGTACCGTTCCGAGCGGTGGCGGGTACGATACTCTCGTTGAGGTGAGTTTTGAGCCTCTGGGTGAAAGGGAGACGCTCGTGAAGATTGTCGAGGGCAAGTGGAGGCCTACGGAGCGCGGTCTGGAAGGCTCATACCAGAACTGCCAAGGCTGGACTCACATGACCATGTGTCTCAAAGCTTACTTGGAATACGGTATCAACCTCCGGAAAGGATCTGTTTGAAAAACTCCTGAAACAATCAGCGGCCACGTGCGAAAGCCTGGTAGAATCTACCCTTTCGCATGGGCGATTGGTTCGTAGTCAAGCCGGACGACTCCGTTCTTGTACGCTCTATTCGCGACTAGTTTGAGGTTGAGCCGCTTTTCGCCAAGGAAGAATGGCTTGCCGCTCCCGAGTAGTGTAGGGTGTAGCCAGATGTGGAACAGGTCGACGAGACCGGCTTCGGCCAGGCTCTGCACAAGTTTCGCGCTGCCGAATGTGACGATATCCTTCCCAGGTTTTTCCTTCAGCTTGCGAATCTCTCGTAGGGCGTCGCCTCGCAGTAGGGTGGCGTTCGCGTACTTGCCCCATGGGGTTTCCTTGAGAGTATTCGAAGCGACTAGCTTTGGCGTATTGTTCATTACGTCAGCGCCGGGTGAGGTTGCTTCGGTCTGGTTTGGCCAGGCGCCTGCCATGATCTGGTAGGTCTGGCGACCCAGGAGAAAGGTCTCAGCGGTGGCTTGTAGCTTGCTCATGTCAGCGCCCATGCCCTCGATGTCGAAATTATTGATGACCCAGTCCATCTCCTCTTTGGGACCAACAACGAATCCGTCTAGCGATAGGAACATGGAGACCACAACTCTACTCATGGATAACAGAATCCTCGCGAGAGGTCTTCCCTCTATTGGTCCAGCTTATTTCTTTTATTCCAGGTTCGGCCGCAAGAACTCCAGGAGCACTCTGTTCGCAAGGCTTGGCTTTTCGGACAACAAGAAATGCGTTGTCCCAGGGATGATGCATAACTGTGCCCCTTTGATCGATCTGAACAGCTCTAGTGTGTGCTCTGGTATGACCGCGTCTCGGTCTCCGACCATTACCAATGTCGGAGCAGTGATCTTTGCTAACTCTTCTCTTTGAATGTCAGGTTCGGTGAGCCACAACTTCTTAGTCTTCTCAAACACAACCTGAAAGTGGGCGGGACCGTCAGGGGTTGCCTGGTCGTAGCGTTTTACCAGCTTCGGCTGACTTTTCCTAAAAGACTCGGGCGTGGCCGACCTAATCCAGTCTTGATCTTGAGCAGTCACGGAACTAGTGTTAAAGCCCCCACCTACGCAAACCAGGCGTTTCACTAGGTCTGGTCGAGAGATGGAAACGAGAAGAGCGGTGATTGCTCCGTCGCTCCACCCCATCAGGTTCGTCCTCCCCAATCCCAGTGCTTCGATGAAGTTGGCTGTGTATTCTGCCATGGCGGCAAAGCTGAAGGGTTCCTTGGTGTCAGCGGTGTGTCCATGCCCAGGCCGTTCGAAGGCAACTACTTTGAAATGCTTCGATAATTCTGGGGTCTGGGAAGAGAAGTCCTCAACAGTCCCAAACCCTCCGTGCAACAATAACAAAGGTTCGCCATCTCCGGATGTCTCATAGAAGATTCGTGAGCTCCTAATCGGGAGGTACGCCGTGACGGCGGGCACGGAGTCGACCCAGAGGGCGGCGTAGTTAAGCTTCAGTTTGATGGTAAACCCTGGCTATCGAGACATGATTGCTCTTAAGGAGACGCGTCGCCTCTGTCTCCCTCCGATATTTGCCTCCACATAGGGCGTTCAGGCAGATCTGGAGATGGGAATAAGGCGAAGCACTATATCCGTTGCTATCCATATATTCTCTCTCTGTGGCTGATTACGGCATTTGCCTGGCAAGATTTAAGACAATAGCCTCCGACGACAACGTGAGCTTGCAGGTTCGCGGATCACTCATTTTGAAATTTCTCTTCCTGAGCACCCGATCGATTAGATGCGCACCCTCTTCAATCTTGGGACTGGTATAGGAGGGTCAAGATGAGAATCACAAATCTTTCGCTCGTTTTTATTTTCACAGTAATGCTGCTATTGTTATTAGTGAATTCTTTTGGACCTAAAGTCACGCAACCGAGTCTCCTCATCACTAACCCAGTCGGCCTCTATCCTCCCTCGGAAGATCCCACGGTTCATTCCGCAGGGTCCGGAGACGACCCTGCCACCGGTGATACTTCAATGGCTGGAGGGAGTTTAGATTCACAGTGTTTGGCCTTCGACGACGATTCCTTGTCGATGAACGGCCAGAAGATGTTCGGAGGAGATCATCCGACTCTCTCTGTCGCGCCAAACCTAGGTGAATGGCTCCCTGATTACCGGACCTCTTGTGCCATGATAGTGGAACCCGTCAAGGCGTCGCTAGTTTTCGATACCATACCAACCGGACATGTAATCCCTGGGTTTTGGGCGGGCCTAATTGCAATCTTTGGGGTTGTCACAAATAGGCAGTCGGAACGATCCTCGACATCTTCGCTAGGGTTCAGGAAATCCAGGCCAAGGTTGAGCACTGATACTGTTTCGTTACGTATAGACAGCATCCTCCGCGAGAACCTTGAGGAGGAGGCGAAGAAGAACCGGACGAGTCTGAACACGCTGGTTTCTCAAATCCTGTTTCGCTATACGGATTGGTGGCGCTACGCTGGGAGGCTTGGGCTGATACCCGTCAGCAAAGACCTCCTACGGGACGTATTCAAGTCGCTAGACAAGGCAGAACTGGAAGAGCTCGGAAAGAGATTCGCGGAGACTTCCGGACGTGAGCACGTCCTCTATCTATTCCAGCAGCTAAGCCTAGGGACCGTCCTCCAGTTTCTAGACCTCTGGAGCAGCCACTTCGACGCGTACGAGCATCGCTACAATGGGAGGATGCACTTCTACACTGTGCATCACGATGTCAATCTCAACTTCTCGATATTTGTCAAAGAGTTCGTCTCGACGATGATCATGGGAACAGTTCCTAGAATGGTTCGATTTGAAATAGTTGCGCCCAACTCCGTGACTTTCAGCTTCGAAGGCTAAGCTGCGGAGATTGCATTGCAGTGTAGTGCAAACACGCCTTTCCAATGCAGATGATTGCCTGCCGTTAAGTGCTTCTTGACGGCAGCTTCAGGCACTTGCTCAAAATGCGTAGGCTGCTTAGGTGCTCCCCCATCATAGTGTTGGTTGTCAGATCAGCCCTCACGGCAATTCGCGAAGCAAATTATCATTCGAAATTGGTCGCGCTTAATTGAGTAACCTTAGAACCCGGAATTGCCTGGCTGGTCTTTTCGCGATTGTACTGCTGCTAGTTTCAACATCCTCGGTACTTGCACCCGCCCTAATGACTCCGAGCACCCATGCAGGAACAGCCATAGCCAATTCCACTGTCGGCAATAATGCAGTTCACAACAGGGCTGTAGTCTTTTCCCCACCACTCTTCGATTCTATGGCGCATGAGGCAGCGCCTTATGTTGGTCCGAATAGCGTCGTTGCCATACAGTCGCCTATCTCCGCCGATTTTTCATTTCCCACTATGAACCTGAATATCGGCCAGGCGAACCCGACAACCGGCAGCCCCCTCGCATTCAACGCAACGGTATCAGGAGGATCACCGCCCTATGCTTTCGACTGGAACTTCACAGACGGTAGCTTCGGAACAGGACCCAGTCTCAGCCATGTCTTCTCCCTTGCAGGAACCTACAATGTTACATTGACCGTGCACGATTCCACAGCTAGCAGTCTTATTGTAAGCCATCTTGTGAGTGTCGTGCTCGCGTCCACGGTCGACTTTTCCTACCCCGTTGCCTCGGTGAATAGTCCCGTGGCTTTCAACGGGACACAAGGCTTCTACTATTACTACTGGGATTTTGGTGATGGTGGATCCTACTCCAATTATGGCAGCAGCAATGGGGCTTTTGCCACGCATTCCTATTCTCGGTCTGGAACCTTTTTTGTAGTTTTGACTGCTTACAATTCCACTATTGGTGGTGGTTATTCTACTGCCAGTCATGTCCTGGTGGTTGGTTCTGGTGTTGTGGCAGCAGATTTCGTCTATCCTACTATCAGTGTTGTTGTGGGCGCTGTGTATCCTAGTTCTGGTAGTCCTATAGTTTTCAACGCGACGGCGACAGGTGGAACATCACCCTATACTTTCACCTGGGATTTTGGTGATGGGTTAACATCGACTGGACGTACTGTAACTCACATTTTCTTTGCTGCTGGGACCTTTATTGTTGTCTTGACTGTTACGGATGCTAGCAGTGCTCACGCTGTGGCCAGCCGTTTTGTGCTTGTTCGGTCGGTGCCTAGGATCGACTTTGTGTCGTATCCTACTATTACTGCGGGCAGTCCTACTGTTTTCAATGCTACTACTCCAGGCTTCGCTAGTTATTATTGGGATTTTGGTGATGGGACATACTCTTATCCCAGCAGTCTGGCGTCTCATACCTATTCTCGTTCTGGGACATATTTTGTCGTGTTGAGTGGTTACAATGCTTCTTCTTACACTGGTTTCTACCCTACAGCCAGTCATGTCTTAACGGTTGGCTCGGGTGTTGTGGCCGCAGATTTTGTCTATCCTACCAACAATGTTGCTGTGGGTGGTGTGTATCCTAGTTCTGGTAGTCCTGCGGTTTTCAATGCAACGGTGACGGGTGGAATCTCACCCTACTCTTTCGCCTGGGATTTTGGTGATGGTTTAGCATCGACTGGGAGTACTGTGACTCATGTTTTCTCTACCGGTGGAACCTTTACTGTTGTCTTGACTGTTACGGATGCTGGTGGGGCTCGTGCTGTGGCCAGCCGTTTTGTGGTTGTTCAGTCAGCACCTAGGATAGATTTTTCCTACCCTGTTGTCTCGGTGAATAGTCCCGTGGCTTTCAACGGGACACAAGGCTTCTACTATTACTACTGGGATTTTGGTGATGGGACATACTCTTATCCCAGCAGTCTGGCGTCTCATACCTATTCTCGTTCTGGGACATATTTTGTCGTGTTGAGTGGTTACAATGCTTCTTCTTACACTGGTTTCTACCCTACAGCGAGTCACGCAATAGTGGTCGGTTCTAGTGTTGTGGCGGTCGACTTTTCATTTCCTACTTCCAACATTGCCATCGGACCCGTGACGGCAAGTACGGGTAGCCCTGTCGCGTTCAATGCTACTGCGACAGGTGGAACCTCACCCTACACTTTCACTTGGAATTTTGGCGATGGATCAACAGCGACTGGGAGGACAGCGACTCACGTGTTCTTTACAGCTGGAGCCTATACTGTTGTCTTGACCACTATAGACGCTGGGGGAATCGTCGCCACGGCCAGTCATTATGTGATTGTAGCATCCACGTTCCAGGTTGACTTCTCCCTCCAGCCTGTCTCTGCAGGTAGTCCTACTGCTTTCAATGCTACTCTGGGATTGTATCTTTACTACTGGGATTTTGGTGATGGTGGAACCTACTTCAACTATGGCAGCAGCAATGGGGCTTTTGCCACCCATACCTATTCCCGGTCTGGAAGCTATTTTGTAACTTTGACAACTTACAATCAATCTTCTATTCAAGCAACGGCTAGCCATATTCTGACGGTTGTCTCTAGTGCCGTAACCGCAGACTTTGTTTATCCTAATAACAACATTGCTGTGGGCGCTGCGAATCCTACTACTGGCAGTCCAGTCGCGTTTAACGTAACGAGTGTTCAGGGCGGTACGCCTCCCTACACTTTCGCGTGGAATTTCGGTGATGGTAGTCTTGCACCTGGAAGTTCTCCGACTCATACTTTCACTAGTCCTGGATCGTACATTGTTGTCTTGACGACTACGGATTCTAGCAATGTCAAAGCAACGGCCAGCCGTTTTGTACTTGTCCAGTCGGCGCCTAGGCTGGACTTCATGTCGTATCGTACTATTACTGCGGGCAGTCCTACTGTTTTCAATGCTACTCTAGGCTTCACCCATTACTACTGGGATTTCGGTGATGGTATAGCATATTATGGTGGCGTAGCTTATGGTGGCAGTAGTCTCGCGTCTCATACCTATTCTAGGTCTGGAACCTATTTTGTCGTGTTGAGTGGTTACAATGCTTCTTCTTACAACGGCTTCTACTCTACAGCCAGTCACGTCTTGACGGTTGGCTCTGGTGTTGTGGCAGCAGACTTTGTCTATCCTACTACCAATGTTATTGTGGGCGCTGTGTATCCGAGTTCTGGTAGTCCTGTGGTTTTCAATGCTACGGTGACAGGTGGGACCTCACCCTACGCTTTCAGCTGGGATTTTGGTGATGGGTCAACAGCGACTGGGAGTACTGTGACTCATGTTTTCTCTACCGGTGGAACCTTTACTGTTGTCTTGACTGTTACGGATGCTGGTGGGGCTCGTGCTGTGGCCAGCCATTATGTGGTTGTCCAGTCGGCGCCTAGGATAGACTTTTCCTACCCTGTTGTCTCAGTGAATAGTCCCGTGGCCTTCAATGCTACTCTAGGCTTCACCCATTACTACTGGGATTTCGGTGATGGTACAGCATATTATGGTGGCGTAGCTTATGGTGGCAGCAATGGCGCTGCTCATACCTATTCTCGGTCTGGCACCTATCTTGTGGTTTTGGCAGGTTACAATTCCACTATTGGTGGTGGTTATTCTACTACCAGTCATGTCCTAGTGGTCAGCTCTAGTGCTGTGGCGGTCGACTTTTCATTTCCTACTTCCAACATTGCCATCGGACCCGTGACGGCAAGTGCGGGTAGTCCTGTCGCGTTCAATGTAACAAGTGTTCAAGGCGGTAGTCCTCCCTATACTTTCAATTGGGATTTTGGTGATGGCAGTCATGCGGTAGGAAGTTCTCCGACTCATACTTTCGCCAGTCCTGGAACGTACATTGTCGTCTTGACGGTTACGGATTCAGGCAACGCCAAAGCAACGGCCAGCCATTTTGTGGTTGTCCAGTCGGCGCCTAGGCTGGACTTTGTGTCGTATCCTACTGTGACTGCGGGTAGTCCTACTGTTTTCAATGCTACTGTAATCTTCCCAGTTTACTACTGGGATTTTGGTGATGGCACATACTCTCTTGGTGGCGTAACTTATGGTGGCACCAGTCTCGCGTCTCATACCTATTCTCGGTCTGGAACCTACTTCGTAATTTTGACAGCTTACAATTACACCGGTGTTTACCCTACAGCAAGTCATGTCCTAGTGGTCGTCTCTAGTGTCGTACTAGCAGATTTTGTCTATCCTACACGCAATGATGGCCTTACGGTGAGTGTCAATGCTGGCAGCCCAGTAGTGTTCAACGCCACGGCTACAGGAGGATCGTCACCATACCAGTTCGCATGGACTCTCGGCGATGGTTCAACTGCTGTCGGCCAGCTTCCAACCCACATCTTCGCCTCGCCTGGGTCTTACATTGTGGTCTTGACAGTGACCGATTCTCAGGACAATGTCGCAGTGGCAAGCCATATTGTGATTGTTGCCTCATCCGCCTACTTGGTGGACTTTACATATCCACAAGTGGCACCCGGAAGCATAGTCAAGTTCTCGGGCACGACCGGCTTTTACTATTACTACTGGGACTTCGGCGACGGCTCTACCTACCAAGAGTACGGGTCTAACGGAGCGTCTATTGCCTACCACGTCTATTTAAGCGCTGGACCCTTCATCGTCGTTATGACAGTCTCGGACAGCCTCGGAACTGCTACTGCCAGCCACGGATTCAGTACAGCTCTCTTCTCAGACTTTACTGTTTCTCCAACTTCAGTCGCGGCTGGTCATCCTGTCTCATTCAATGTAACAAGTGTTCAAGGCGGTACTTCTCCCTACAGCTTCGCTTGGACTTTCGGCGATGGGACAACCGGTTCAGGCACAAGTCCGATCCATACTTACTCAAAGACGGGAACGTTTATCATAGTTCTCGAAATCACCGACTCCTCAACACCATCCGCGAATAGTCTGACTATCGCTCATAGCATCACCGTCGTAGACTTTGAGATTACTGCGACCCCAACCGTATTGTACGCTATTCCAGGCCAATCATCTAATTCGACAATCTCAGTAACCAGCAAGCTTGGCTTCACCGGCCCCGTAGTTCTCACAGCAGTCATTTCACCCCAGCCAGGTCTAACCTGTACAATAACTCCTGGAACAGTCAACCTGGGCACGTCTGAAATCGCTGTACTGTCCTGTCAGGGTTCTGTTGTCACACCGTTTACGGTGACTGTAACCGGATCTGCCTCCTCGAGCACCCATTCGCTGACAATTACTTTCTATGTCACTGACTTTTCCATAGGGGCCAGTCCAACAACGATCACTTTTGACAACGACTCCTCCGGTGACTCAACAGTCTACGTGAGTAGCATCGACGGGTTCTCTGAACCTGTAGCTCTATCTTCAACAGTCTCCCCGTCGGGGCTTGCTTGCACAATAGTCCCTGACATCGTGACGCCGTCCGGATACTACTATACAACCTCGGCTCTCAATTGCAGCAGTTCGATTGCCGGAACCTACTCTCTAAACGTCACGGGATCCAGCGCATCTCTAACCCACTCTGTCATGCTGACCTTCAAAGTGCTGCTCATCAACTTCGACATATCTGCCAGTCCCAACACACTCACAATCGTCTCGGGCTCATCCGCAAACTCGACTATCATCCTTGGTGTCATCAACGGATTCACGGGAATTGTAGCTGTCTCAGCCGCAATTTACCCACCGGGGCCAATCGTGTCGCTTCTTGATTCCAGCCTGACTCTCGGAGCAACCAATTCTACAGTCTTGACTGTTAGCACCGGGCTTGGCGGGGCTGGAGACTATACTGTTACTGTAACTGGTGTCAGTGGCCAGCTTTCTCACACGGTAACGATCATTGTTCACATCCAAGATTTCGCAATCTCGGCGAGCCAAGTAACGATTGAACCGGCAACATCAGGCACCACAAACATTGTGGTGTATAGCGCGAACGGCTTCACCGGCAATGTGACACTAACAGCAACGAGTTCACAGGGTTCAGCGAATGGTATCACGCTATCACTCAGCACAGAAAACGTCATTGTGCCTTCGGGTTCGACGGGCTATTCTACCCTGACAATTACAACACTTACGTCGACACCAAGCGGACTCTACAACATCACAATAATGGGAAACTTCGGCACGCTCTCGCATACAATAATTCTAACCATTCAAGTCTCAACTCCGGCGCCCGATTTTACAATCAATGCAAACCCCGCCGTAATTACTGCCAATGTTGGAACCATTGCAAACTCCACTATCACCATATTCCCACTGAATGGCTTCACTGATGTAGTCACGTTGTCCACGGTAATCAGTCCAGGTAGCGGTCTAAGCTGCGCTCTTATTCCAGGAATGATAGCAGGCGGCTCAGGCAGCTCCACTCTATCATGCGCTGAGAGCCTTGGAAGCTATGTAGTAACCGTGACGGGAACCAGCGGTGCTCTATCCCACTATGCAACTGTTTACTTCACGTTTACAGCGCAAGACTTTACAGTCAATGCAAGCCCCACGAGTGTCTTTGTAAATGTCGGCCAAGCTGGCAATTCAACAATAATAATATCGGCTGCAAATGGTTTTGCTGACGTCGTCAACCTTACCGTTGACACTTCTGGATGCATTCTTGACCCGACAAGCGTAATCGGTTCAGGGGCTTCGAAACTATCCTGCACATTTGCCACCGCAGGATCGTTCACTGTCAATGTCACAGGCACGAGCCCCTCTCTGTCTCACTCGGTCACAATCAACTACAGCGTGGGGGTACCTGACTTTACCATAACATCCAATCCGATAACCATTGCAGTAAACGCTGGCATAGCAGTCCAGTCAATAATCACAGTGTCCCAGATCAATGGATTCACAGGTAATGTGACTCTCATCATCGGCATATCTCCATCCACCGGCGGTCTAACTTGCACGCTCACCGTTACCAGCGTCCTGCTCGGCGCATCTGGGACCTCTAGCCTGTCCTGCTATGGCTCTGCGGGAGTCTACACGGTCACAGTAACCGGAACTATTGATCTACTGTCTCACAGTGCGACAGTAATATACACAGTCCAGGACTTTAGAATCTCGGCCAATCCCTCAAGTGTGAATGCTGATGTTAATCAGACGGCCACTTCTACCATTACCATAACAGCCCTCGACTTCTTCCATGGAATCGTCACCCTGACAGATGGCAATGCTGCTTGTACTCTTACCCCAGACATTATCACTGGTTCAGGAACCTCCATGCTATCTTGCACATTTACTAGCGTAGGAACATTCAATGTCGTCGTAAATGGAACTAGCCAAACACTATCACGCTCTATCACCGTGACCTATATCGTTGCGGTATCAGGCTTCACGACTATCGGCATCTCCTGTGATACCACCGTAGTTGTGAATCAGGCTTCACTCTGCACCGCCACAGTCACGGACACTACTACAACCGGCGCAACCAGTCCCACGGGCACAGTTACATTCGCCCTCAACCCATCGCCCGGCGGCGGCACGTTTGATTCGTCGACTTGCACTCTCGTAGTTGGCGCAGCGGGCGTCTCCTCTTGCTCTGTACACTTCACCGGGTCAGGTCCAGGTGGGGACGTTGTCAACCTCGTCGCAAGCTATCCTGGAGACACAACTCACGCTAGCAGCAGTAGTATGGTCGTCAGCTTTGGTATACTTGGAAGATCCACAACAACGACAATCACTTGTGACAGTCCGGTAATCGTTGTCACACAATCATTATGCCATGTCATCACGACAGACATCTCACCCGGAACCCCAATCACTCCAACCGGCGACTTCTCACTCGCAACAAGTAGTAGCGGAACCTTCGACCATAACTGCATGCTCGACGGAACCGGCGCCACTGCAACATGCACGGTCACCTACACGCCTACGGTTACTGGTCATCACACGATCACGGCGACCTATCCACAGAACAACGTCGACTCATACAACACTCCAGGCACCTTCGTCATAACCGTCAACCCGCCTGTACTACACACCACAACCACAACCGTCGTGTGCACACCATCTACCAAGGTTCTACTGGGTCAAAACTTCGGATGCACTGCCACCGTGACAGACCAGTCCACAAGTCCAACAACCCCAACCGGCACAGTAACCTTCACAGGAGGAGCAACATGCAGTCTGGGTGGGAACGCGGAGACAGCAACCTGCACAGGAACGCTAGCCGGTCAAACAATCGGACCCTTATCCATAACCGCAAACTACCCCGGCGACATAGATCATGCAGCTTCCAGTGGAACCACGAGCGTAACAATAGTCGCTCGCCCAACCACCACCACCCTCACATGCCTACCCGCATCAGTCGACATTGGAACAGCCACATCGTGCACTGCAACAGTAACCGATTCTTCAGGAATCGGCACAGCCATCACCCCAACCGGAACAGTTGACTTCACAACCAATGCAACAGGGACATTCGCAACCCTACCCTGCACATTAGCAGAAGGCACAACCGCTGGGATTGCTAGTTGTTCGGTAAGCTACACACCGAGTGGAACAACTGCTAGAACCGATATGATAACTGCAACTTATGTGACCGATACCAGTCATACAGCGAGCAGCGATGCATTCAGTCTGGCTGTAACAATGCCGGTCCAGGCACACCAGACCAGTACAAGCATATCGTGCGTGCCTAACACTGTCGTGATCAACCAAGTAACATCATGCACCGCGACAGTGACAGACACATCGGTTGCTCCGACCAACCCCACTGGCAACGTTTCATTCTCGTCTGACAGTACAGGTAGTTTCATCCCTGACACGGCCAATTGTACACTAACCCCCTTTGGTGCCAACGTGGCCTCATGTTCTATCTCCTACGTTCCCAGTGCTGTGGGTACAGGTACTCACACGATCTCTGCGACTTATTCGGGTGATTCTTCTCAGGTGTCCAGTCTCGGCCAGACAACGGTGACCGTCAACAAGAGGGCGACTTCGACAACCATCACCAGCTGCGCACCCGCTTCGATCAACTTTGGCTCCGCAACCTTGTGCACTGCTCTCGTCAATGACACTGATATTGGAATAGGCATCATACCCACGGGCACAGTAGCCTTCACGAGTAGTGGTCCGGGAACGTTCATTGGCTCGCCCTGTACGGTCAGTCAACAGGTTGCAACCTGCCAGGTAACTTACACTCCCACCGGAACGACCGCGAGAACTGATACCATTACTGCCATTTACAGCGGGGACGCAAGCCATGACACGAGTACTGGCACGTTTCCAGTCAATGTCGAGACTATTCCTCTGGACACGACAACAACAACAGTCTCATGCACTCCGAACCCAGTGACCATAGGCCAGCTCAGCACATGCACTGCCACCGTGACGGACACGGTGACAGCTCCCACAACACCAACTGGGACAGTGTCGTTTACTGCTGGCGACGTTTGTACGCTCGCCGGTGTCAATGCCTCCTCCGCGACCTGCTCGATCAGTACAGTCCCTGTAGCCTCGGGCACCATTGCTGTTTCTGCCTTGTACAGCGGAGATCCTACACACTCGACAAGCATAGGGAATACCGGCCTGGCAACCAGTCTACGCATGCCAACGGTTACCGTTGCCTGTGCACCCGCCAGCGTCGCCGTCAACCAGGCCACAACATGCACTGTAACAGTCGCAGACCAGGCTCCAGGAACCGCCAGCACACCCACCGGCACAGTCACATTCGCACCAGGCGGAACATGCACACTATCTCATAGTAGCAGCGACCCGAACCCAGAGTCAACATGTACCGTAACGATAACACCCACCGCGACTGGTCAACTCTCCGTCTCTGCAAAATACAGCGGTGACAGCATACACTTCGGCAGCCAGGGAAGCACAACAGTCAACGTTACCCCTGCGATACTGAACTCTACCAGCACCAGTATCTCCTGTATACCGAATAACGCAACTGTAAGTTCGCTGACAACGTGCACAGCCACCGTAACTGATACGTCATCGTCTGGTGCGACGACGCCAACAGGGACTGTCGGCTTCACGACCAACTCGACAGGCACGTTTGCTCCTACCTCTACCACTTGTACTCTGGCAGCGGGATCAACAGCAGCCACGACAAGCTGCAGCGTATCCTACACCCCCACGGTCGCAGGCCACCACCTCATCACCGGCTCTTACAGCGGCGATCCAACTCACTCCGGGAGCACTGGCAGCTTCAATCTGGCCGTTAGCTCCACGGCTCCACCATCGCTCCACTCGACGAAGACCCTTGTCAGCTGCTCGCAGGGATCAGTCCTGGTCAATGCGCCCACGACCTGCACCGCAAAAGTAACGGACAATTCGACGAGTCCCACCGTTCCAACCGGGACAGTGACCTTCACCACCAACGCCGCCGGAACCTTCAGCCCTGCATCCGCGACCTGTACCCTCGTCGCCGGGAATGCTCCGAAAATCGCGACCTGCTCAGTGTCATACTCTCCGACCGTTACGGGCAAACAGCCGATAACAGGCTCCTATAACGGCGATTCAAGCCATGCCAAGAGCTCTGGTGGCTTCACGGTGAATGTCAGGTCTACACTCAGCGGGTCTGTCCTGCTGACATTCAACGGCTACGACTTGGGCAACATTGACAACGGTCTGAGCCAGCTCGCTGTCCTAGTCAACGGCCAACTAGCCATGGATGTTCCTGCCAGCTTGGACCACCTCACAGGAACCGAATTTTAATCCCTACCAGAACGTTGCAGTGGCCGTTGGACTGTTCGAAATCTCTCGCTTCCTTGTCGGTGGGCAGAACACTATTCTATTCAAGGACCCCACGTGGTACGACCACTACAGCGTCGTGAGAAATGTCTTGATTATGCAAAGCAACACTATTCTTCTCTAGGTCTCGCACGCAAGGGGCGTTTACCCAAACCTCTCGGTTATGTGTCTGGTGGGCCCGCCCAGTTAGCTAGTTCTCTGGCTTCGGGTATCAATCCCGATGAAGTTTCTCCCGAGCTTCTTTGCAACGACCCCAGTTCTTCCACTGCCCATGAGGGATCCTTGTACAACAGAGAGTCAGCAGGACAACCAAGGACCTCCGTCGACATGCTGGACCTGAGGAGGGAATTCGAAAGGGGAATTTGCATAGGCCCAGAGAAGCTTCAGATCGAGCCTGACACGAAGTTCTTCGACCCTCTGTGCATCAGGGCTCAAATCCGAAAGTCAAGCAGTCACTTCCCAAGGAATTCCGAGCCCTGAGTTCGGCGAGATCGTTGAGTTCTGGACAATCTCTGTTCCTGGCTATCGCCCAGAGTTACTGGCGATTAGGTTCTAGGCCGATTTTCCCAAAAAAATGTCTGGAACAAAAAAAGGGAGTTATTCCTCGCTATGTCGTGCGGTCCTTGACGACCCTATGTGCTGCGGATGTCGCCGCGGTTGCCGCCGCGGTCAGCGGAAGCGTTCTTCCATTCGTTTTCGATGAGCCCCTGCATAGCGGGGCTAGGGGCGGTGTAGTGGAAGAAGAACGTGGTCACCGTGCACGTCACCGGGTAGCATGGGGCGAAATGTGAGTTGATGAACGTTGTCGTGTAGCAAGGAGTGTTCGACATGGTAGCCGCGTCACAGTGAGAATCCATCGATGTCTGCGAACCGGCAGCGATGGGTTCTATTATGAAGTAGCCGTATAGGCTACCGGTTACCCCCGCAGCCACCATGCCACCGGTAGGTGGTGGCTCGCATGCACCAGGACTGGGGCCCACCATGGTTACAAAGCTTCCCTTCTTGAACTGCTCAACTACTAGAATCGCGCCGCTCAGACGGTTCATGAACACTGTGAAGTGTCGGTTGAATGTATCGGTGGCCCAGTCGTTTCCGCAAGTGCCAGAGTCCGTGGACGTGCTCGAGTATGGCCCATAGTGCTGGGTCGCAGTCGTCGACGGGTCAACAAGCTTCGTAAGGTCTGCGGTGGAAAACTTGTCGTCGCCGATGCTGTTGAGGAGATTCAAGACGGTGTTGAGTACCGGTGTCACCGTCGTGACCTTTCCGAAGGCCCCGTTGGGCTCCACTGGACTTGCTTTGACTGATACCACGCCGACCGCAAGAGACAGGGCTACAAGAACAATTGTACCTGACAATCTCCTGAGATTTCTCATCGTATTTTCTCCGAGCCCGCCATGAACGATCTCTAGCTATATCTATCAGTATGTCAAAAGGAGATATTTTCGACAGCCGATATTAGCCAGATTGCGATATATCAGGATCTGGAACCTTCTTGTTCGGCTCGGGTTGATGTGAAAACTATGAATCAACTGACAGGTAGTACTCTGTCATGTCTAGCCAGAAAGGGCTCGTTGAAATTTTTTGGTGGGCCCGCCCGGATTCGCTTGAAAACTACAGCGAATCCATTCTCTCGGTTCGGAGCCCTTGCGAATTCGCGTAAATTAGGAGGCTTCTGGGACTACGGTCTGTTCAGAAATATGCTAGTGTTGATTGTCGCGACCTTGGTTTGCTTCAAGGTGGAACTGTACTATATTTCAGGGCTGGGCGGACCCATACTAGAAACGCGTGCCCGGGACCTGCCCCTTTGCCCTTTGTGATGAGCCTCGCCATCGTGGCATGGACTGAGTTGCTCAGAGTCCATTTTCCGGGCTCTTGAAGAGCTAGATGGGTCAACCTGATCGTATTGCTTTATCTCAAGGGACGAAATTTCCCTGAATCGTCAAACACATCGGACTTCATTAAGCCGAACGCATTATACAACTGGTCCATCATGTCTTTAGCAATGTGCTCCGCCTGTGTAGACAAGGTCCCAGAATATTTGTCTCGGGGGATCAAAAGAGTGGATCGTCCTCTCAGCGCGGCTCTATCAAGAAATGGGCCTCGGCTAGCCCTTGCGAGTTCAAAGGCTGGGATATTGTTCAGGCCTAAGATCACCTTGACATTTCCCAAATACGCGATTCTATCGTACAGTCTTGACGCGAACAGTAGTCCGTTTATCAACTGCAAGGCTATGTCGTAAGCGAAGATCTTCTTTTCTTCAGGCGGGTTTGTCGTTATTCTTCTAGCCATCTGAACAAACCCATTCCTGTTCAGCTCAAACGTCCTATAGATGAGTTCGGGCGGCTCACGCTCTCTTCCCACACATTCGAAACCGTCGACAGAAGGCTCAAGATCTCTCCAGAAGATCGTAAGGTCGTCTTGGTACATTGCTGGCAGGTTTCGGACAAAATCCCTTGTCTCATTGTCGATCTTGACCAAGTCGTCCTGAAGCAACATGGGACAGATGAGGATAGACTTCCAGGGCTCTCCATTCTTGTTGGGATCGAGCAATCCGTATCCCTTAGAAAGGAGGAAGTCCTCTACTCTTTTCGACAAGTCGACAGTCCTGCTGTATAGCTCTCTTACTTCAAACTCTTCCATCATCGAGGCCTGGAAGTTCCGTCTCCGATAGTATCGGTACTCGCCGCCCGCTGACACCATGTGAGGTGCTCGAGTGCTCTCGGGTATACTCAGAAGGATTGCCGCTTTGGACGAACCTGACTGGAGTGGGATAGGCTTGATATCGACCTCTAGCTTCGGTTGGATCGAAGAGAGGATTATGTTTTCTATCTTTTCCTTTGTGCCCTTCGTTTCTACCCCGACAAGTTCGCTTGCTCGGTTGTTGTCGTCTTCGCCTATTCCATAAATTAGAAAGCCACCCTTGGCATTAGCCATCGAGCTAACGTCCTTCGCGATTTCCTTGTTGTTTGTCGGCAGTTCGCGCTTAAATTCGAGAACAAGGCTTTCGTCTGCCTGATTGTCGACAAGAATTTGAAGGTCGCTCTCCGCAATTTCATCAAGCGGTTTTTCGAGACTCAATCGAACTCACCTATCTTAGCAGATAACTTGGTTAGCAGATAACCTGGTCGATTTCGCTCAAGCTCTCTTCGAAGGGGAGTGTTTCTTATCGAGAAACTCTCTGACAGCTTCCCTAACCACCTCGGCCACCGAAACGTATCGTCCCTTCGATTCGTCTGCAAACCGTTCCAGCTCCTCGTAGAGCTGGTTCGGAACTGAGAGGTTTCGGTAGCCCTTTCTTACCAAGCGGTTTCGGGCGAAACTACTAATAGAGTAGTTGTAAGATGCTTTTCAAGCACCGGTCCAGTACACTTGCACTCGCAACTATTCTCGTCAGGCCAGAGTTCAGCCGGGTATCCAAGGGGGATTTCAAACGCAATCTACTCTTCGCGTTTCTGCAGGATAATTGACGATTCTCTGAAGGATGAGGACAATGTTGCGTGGGTGATGAGGCTTCCCACTGTTGAACGCGAGGCTTGGACTACGATACTGGAGTGGGTACGCGTTCCTGACCGGCTGCTTGAGCGGGACCGCTTCGAAGAGCAATCGGGCAGCGATGGCTACACGTTCAAGGATTTTGCTTCAGAGTGGAGGAACCTACGGAAGCATCATATCGTTTCTTCCAACTCTCCGTTCGCTACCTTGTTTCGCAGATTGGGGGCATATTGGGACAGGGAGAAGGTCTCTGAATATAGGCTGAAGATCTGGGACTTGTACTTGGCGTCGTTGGAAAGGTACATTCGCCCGCGCAAAGAAATTGCCGGATTGCGGGAGTATCGAAAAGCACTGTATGGTCTATCAGGAACGTTCTTCCAGGCTTTCCCATATGTTCCGAAAGAATTCATGAAGGAGGTTGGAGTTTTTGGCACTCTCGACCAATTCTTCAACAATCTGCGAGACTTGTACGAGGATACACTTAGAGGCATCTGTTATTATCCGATTAGCTTGCTCGAACGGTTCCAGATCGAACCTCAAGACCTCCTCAAATTGGTTCATGAGCCGAATCGGAGATTTGTGAGTTTGAACGAGTTTCTGCTCTCATCATTTGCATCTAGGCTCCAAACGGAAATTAGGCCATTACTCATGGCGAATTCGGTCCACCCCTCATGGAGGATCTGCATGCAACATACAATCCAGCGGTATGGACGCATCGAGTATTTCATGAGGCTCTGTCACTTTAACGCAAGGTTGTCTCGGGTTGCCTATTGGGAGGATGTCCAGAACAAGTTATCGAAAGAGACCGCGTAAAGAGAGTAGGATTCACCGAGATCCTCAGGCTAGATCGGAATCAAACCCTCTTTTCACATGATTTCTGAAGGTCAAGATATTGTAAGTGTGTAAACAGGGTGGATCTCGGCCCAGTCATGGTGGTCCGTGTCCAAGACATAGGGTCCCGTGACTGTGATATGATCGTTGACGCTGGGTATTGTGACGTTGTTTGTGTAGTTCTGGCAGGCTGATACGGCGTCGGACTGGGTTATGGGTAGTGCGCAGATTATCTCGACGACTAGGTCGCCGTACTGGTATTGATCGTTCGCGCTGTTAGTAAGATTGCTGTACTGAGAATCGAGGGCTAGTCGCACGTGGTAATCTCCGTCAGCCTCTTGAATGATGTTGTCTACAACTCCTGACGCTGTTATGCAGGACTGGACGATGTTGAGTCGGTATGGATTGTAGACGTGGCTCGATATGGAGTCCGGGTCACTGCATTGAGGGTGATCCGAACCGTTAGGTCCATTGTGAGAAACGTAGTAGTCAGTTGCAACTGCCGCAATCAGTATCACGGCAACGGCGAGTGCGAGCGCCGAGACAGTCTTCCTCAAGAACTCCCCTGCACTACTTCAAAGGTTCTCCATCTGCCCGAACCTTTCTCTCTGACCAAACCTAACTCAATCATTTTCCTCATATATTTTCGATATGCTCTGTCAACGACTGCATTCTTTGCCTCTCTGCAGTAGGCTCGGTAGAGTGACCCGGAATGGAGCTTTCCATTTATTCTCAAGATTTCGTAGATGGCTCGCTGATGGTCGTTCAGTTTGGAAAGGAAATACCCCAGCCTGAGTCTGTTCGCTTCTATGCTGGCCGCCTTCACGTCCCCGAGTGCAATTCTCCGCGAATTCCGTTGCTCAGCCTTCAAGGCTGACCTTCTGGCAATCTCCAAGACAACCCTGGCGTCTCCACCGCCTAAAGTCGCCATTAGCTTGAGCAACTTTGGAGCAAGCGCTCCTGGGCGAATCGAGTATTCAACTCGATCCTTCAAAATCGCATTAAGTTCGTCTGCTGAGTATCTCGGAAACTCGATCTCAGTTAGCGGCAATGAACTCTTGAGTCTTGCAGGAAGGCGAAACAGCGCGTGAGGACGAGTGAACGCAAGAACGATGCCAGCTCCACTCTTGATCAGATGATAGAAGACCTCGGCATCACGAATCCTGTCTGCCTCGTCAAGGAATACGATTACCTGCCTTTTGCGAGCTATCTTCTCGAACTTTGTCGCGAGGCCAGATGTAGATTCTCTTCCAAAGACCGGAATCTGGAAGGTGAGGAGTAGTTCCGATAAGACATCATGGACGGTTTGATACTTCCAACAATTCACGTAGGCGGACTGACCTTGAAAGTGCGTGTCGAGAATCCACTTGGCGACCGATGTCTTTCCGGTCCCGGTGGGTCCAACCAGATAGAGATTGTTTATCTTTCTATGCCGAAGTGCGGGGCTGAGACAACGCTCGATTTCCCTCAGCTGTCCTTCTCTGTGAAGAAGCCTGGTCGGTATGAAAGCTTCGGTCAGTGGAAGTTCGTTGATTAGAATAGATGCTTCGCTCACCTTTCACATATAGCGGTACAAGCTTAAGCTAGGTTCGTTCCGTTTGAAAAGACTGAAACAGGACACTATTATCGGGATTTTTTCGGAATCTCTTCGCATTCCGAGAGGATTTTGCGATTGTTCTTACCTCCTTGGATCCACTGGAATATGGCCATTCGATCACCAAAATTGATTTTGAATCTGATGGCCTCTAGAAGTTCGAAGTTGATTTAGGAACGGGGTCCGTGAAAGGAAGAATACCTTCTGCTTCTTTTCACCAACGCGATGCCTACCCGATTGATGAGGCAGTGTCGGAACTGACGTCTCTCCTTAATCGTAATCAACTATCGTTACGAAAACACATAGGGATTGGATGGAAGATAAACGACCAGACATATACGATTACGAGATAGGGCTTGAGAATGCCGTCAATGCCCTGAAAAAGAATACTGCCGTTACTTCTGATAACAAGCAACTGATTCTCAGATTCCATAATCTCATGGTCGCCATGGGCAGAGCCAAACTTGCAAGACAGACAAAAATCATCAGACAACTTACGAAGCTTGCGACGTTAGCCGGCTCGAAAGTAATCAACGACTTTACGAAAGACGATGTCATCCAAATGCTCGCGAAGTTTGAGAGCAATCACTACTCAGACTGGACTCGGTCTGACTATCGATTAACAACGAAGAAATTCTTCCAGTGGCTGAGAAATTGCGAGGATGGAGTTTATCCTCATGAAGTCAGGTGGATAAAGAACCTCTACCCTAAATCGAACCTCTCACCTGACCAACTGCTTAGTGAAGAAGAAGTCAAAGCGATGGTCGACGCCGCAGACCATCCAAGAGACAAGGCACTGATTTTCGTTTTGTATGATTCGGGCTGTCGAATTGGCGAACTTCTCACCTTGAGGATAAAAGACGTGGAAACCGACACTGCCGGTGCAGTCCTCAATGTGACCGGCAAGACGGGAAAGAGAAGAGTCAGATTAATTCAGTCGGTGCCTCTGCTTTCAGCTTGGCTCGCTTTTCATCCATTCGGCAAGAATCCTAACGCTTGCCTATGGATAAGATTCGAGAGTAATCGATACACTCACGCGATTGACACACCAATTCGTCCCTCATGGACTGGTGACCTCATAAAGAAAATTGCAATCAGGGCTGGAATCAAGAAGCGAGTGTACCCCCATCTTTTCCGGCACAGCCGGGCAACATATCTTGCCCGCTTCCTCCCCGAACCATTGCTGAAAAAACAAGAGGGGTGGTCGAAGAGTTCAGACATGACCTCAACATACGTTCACTTGTCAGACCAGGATCTTGACAATGCGATGAAGAGGATCGGTGGAATCAAAGTTGAGGAAGAGGAGAAGAAATCGGTTCTGAACGTCGTGAATTGCGTTAGATGTAGAACTCAAAATTCAGCAACATCAAAGTTCTGCTCCTCATGCGGGTTCTGTTTTGACCTCAACTTATCGATACAGCTCGACCAGGCAAAAACCAAGATAGATGAGCTGTTCACCGCGATAGTTAGCGATCCTCAAAAATTGGAGGTAATGCTGAAACTGGTGCAATCCATGCATTGAGAACATTCTTCACTTTGAATTGCTTCGGCTTTGTTTCTGATATTCCATTCGTAGAATCCTGAACCAATCAGGCAACTTAGACAGCACGTTTTCATCGATGTCTTCTTCCAAGATTGCAAGAATCTTCCTAACCATAATGGTCCTCCACGATTCTCAGAAACTTGCAACTGTGGCCTTTGTCTTCTATTCTCTCCGCTAGCCTTTGCAAACCCTCGAGAGAACTCACTCTGAAGATCGCATAGGCTTTCTTGCCAAAGAGCCAGACCTTGAATCCCGGTGTTGATAGTTCTGCGAGATAGGCGGAGAGGGTCTGAACCGAAAGATTGGATTCGACCTTTGCTTCAAACACTTTCTCCACCCAAAACGATTTCGTAGTGTCTTCCAGTTCTGTCGCCGACCGCTCTGACAAGCCCTCTCTCTCTAAGTCTCTGCATGTATTTTCGGAAGCTGCGGTCTTGCTTCGGATACTTTGCGAGCGAACGGTACAACTGGAACAGTGTGTTGCTGGGAAGGCTCTTCTGCTCTTCCAGAATGTTCAGAAGAGTTTTCTCATCCTCAGCCAAAGCGGCAGGACAATCGTGTTGCCTCAGTATCTCAGCCATTTCGATTTCTTCAATCGTTTTCTTTCCTTGTGATTCTGCCCGAAGACCAGAGGCTCTAAGAATGTTTAGGGACACGGCGATGTTCCCCTTCGTCTTCTCAGCAATCTTTCTGAGAGTGGATTCTTTGAACGTCCATTTGGTCAGGGCCAATTCAGCCCGAGCTTTCAAGAGCGAGAAGGCTTGGTCAATGGTATACTCGCCGAAACTGATAATCGAAGAAATGAGAGATCTCGTTCTCAGGTCAAGTTCATCCAGAGTATCTTCATTTGTTCCTACAATAGCAACGGAAAGGCCGATACCGACGAGTTTGCTGACAATATCTGGGTCTCGAGTTCGATCAAAGTGGTCTAGGAAAACTGTTGCCTTGTTGGTCTTGGTCTTCTCGTTCAGCCTCTTGAGAAGGTCGTAGTTACTACGACTGAAGACGAGTCTGTCGGTTAGAATTTCTCTCAGCACTGAATTGACGGTTTGATACAGAGAACAATCAATGTACAGGACCCTCCTTGAGGTTGACGAAGATTGGATGCAGACTGTCTTCGCTAGAGCTGTTTTGCCGCTACCCGGAGGTCCGTGAATGAAAGTGTTGACTCCCTGCGTCGCATTGCTGGAAACAAGGTCAAGCTCTCTTTCCCTGTAAGGCATTTTGTCCGGAACGTGGGCCGGATTCAACATTTCGGCATTCACAATTATCTTTCCATTCATGCACACGTTTTGTTATTCTGCTAGAAAATAGGTTACGCGTGTGCGACGTTCCGATAGTTCCGATAAAGACTTGGGATCCGTTCGTACAATTTGGGAGTGAGGACTTATCTTGGATCTTCGCTCAGAATTCTGCTCATGTCAAATCCTAGTCGGCAGGCACTACTTGATTTCGTTCAACGAGAGTTTTCCATCACCTTTGATAACAACGACCTCTTGACTCAAGCCTTCACCCGTCGTTCATATTTCAACGAGCCGCCGCAGGAGGTGAAAGGAACCAGCGAGCAGATGGCTTTCCTTGGCGACGCAGTCCTTCAGGCTTCTGTGTCTGAACCCCTGTACAACAGCGGTTTGAAGGACATCGGTGTACTCACGGATCGTCGAAAGCAATTCGTGAGCAACGATAGGATAGCGGAAATCGTGGGACATTTTCACTTGACTCAATTCCTCCGCGCATCCCAGGGAGAAATGGAAATAGCCGATTCTAATGTGAAGATCATTGCCACTACCTTCGAGGCCCTAGTCGGGGCAGTCTTCCTCGACAAAGGTTACGAGCACGTGTCGCGCTTCGTACGCAAAACCCTCATGGGAGTGACTTGAATCAAACGGACCTGTTGAAAGCTGCAGCAGCGATTCTGTTCTCAGCAATCTGAACGTACTCCGGTTTGATATCAATTCCAATGAAATTTCTCCCAAGTTTCTTCGCGACTACTCCAGTCGTGCCACTACCCACGAATGGGTCGAGAACAACGTCACCCACTCTTGAAGATGACAAAATAGGCCTAATGCAGAGCTCTTCAGGATAGACCGCAAAGTGCGCGAATGGATGAGGCCTCGTGGTGATCTCCCAGAAATCCCCGGGATTCTTACCAAGAGAATGATGCGTTGAGTGAGCATGGTAGAGGTTTGCCGTCGCCTCGCCTTTGTGGGCGTCGCCGATTCTCTCCTTGATTGAGATTATGTCTCCAGGGTTCTTGCCTTTGGGATGGTTTGATTTGAAGTGCAGTGGGTCCTGGTAAGATGAAGTGACCGAACGTCCCACTGCAAGATCATGCTTGGTCACATAGTTCTTCTCGTCGTAAATCTCGACCTCTTCCTCGGTGGCTGAATATTTGCTACCCCACTTCGCATTCAGCCTGCCCTTCTGTGCATCCCTCACCCGAATATTGAACGGACTGAATCTCCTCTTGGACTTGTGAGGCTCACGGATCGCGTCGAGATTGTAGTAGTATTTTTTCGACTTGACAAAGTGAAAGATGTGCTCGTAGGTGTTGGCTAGTCTGTCTTTGACGCTTGACGGCATGGAGTTGGGCTTGTGCCAGATGATATCGTTCCGAAGGATCCACCCATCATCAATCAGGGCAAGGGCCACTCGCCACGGAATTCCTACCAAGCACTTCTGCGGTAGATCCCTTGGACGAGGAGGTTTCCTATCATCAGTGACCATCCTGTTCTCATCGAAGCCAGCCGTCCGGTTGCCATGTCTTCCTAAGACGCTTGAATAAGTGTCCCCGAGGTTCAGGTAGAAGCTCCCATCTGTGGCCAGCACCCTTCGAATCTCGGCGCAAATTCTGACTAGACGGTTGATGTATTGTTGGTAGGTTGGCTCAAGTCCGAGTTGCCCTTCGACTCCATAGTCGCGGAGTCCCCAAAAGGGCGGACTGGTAATAGCAAGATTGACGGAACCTGATTCGATTCTCTCAAGCTCTTCAAGCGCGTCTCCAACGATGAGCTTTTGCCATGGAATAGAATCACCGGGTTCTAAACATTCTCAAGTTCAACAGTGTAGTTTGTGACGAGAATCGACCTCTGTCCTAGCTCGGCCTTCAGCGACGTGATTTTCTCTCTAATGTCGATTCTATGGTTCGTCAACACGCTGAGTATCAGGGAGTCCTCTTCAGTTCCGCCAAAGTAACCACGTCCTCTTGTCAGAGTGTAGCCTTCCGGAAAGACGGAGTTGGCCCAGCTTACGACCCTATCAAGGTAGCCCTTTCGAATCTTTCTTGAATCGTTGTCGCTTCCCACGAAGACGTCGAACCTGTAACCCATTCAAACTAGAGCCATTTTCATTCACGTATTTGTCACGGACGAGGACAGGTTCCGACATGCGCCCGCGAGATGGTTCGGAACTCATGGAATCTCTGCCCGACCGTAATCATCATTCTTCAGTCCGTCCGATTATGTTCAGTGATAACGTGCCTGTTGACATCGACCTCATGTTTGAGCAAGTCAAATGGTTTGACCCGCCAGTTTACCGCATGCATTGCAGGATGAGGCACCGCGAGATGAATAATGAATTGATTGCGCAGCTGAAGAGTGATGGTCAGACTTACTCCCGCTTCACTCATTTTCTCTCCCTTGCCTACGAGCTAGACCATTTGGAGGCGGCAGGAAGAGTGGAAATCTACAACGACTACGAGAACGAGCGGGTCGGGGTCAGGAAATTGACGAAATACCATTCGGATGTGGTGGAACTTTGAGGGGCTACTGTCCAAAGTGCATGGAATTCAGAAGCGATAACGGTACCGATGCGTGGTCGATAGTCTGGGGAGAGAGCGTGCCTCTTTGTCAGAGATGTAGGTCCGTTATCGATGTCTGGCCCAATTCGAACCGCGGATTTAGCAAGACATCGATGGGTAGAAAGAAGAACCGTAGGAAACTTGTGAGGACAGAGAAGTTATCGGGTAATTCCTTTCTCTCTCTCGAAACGTCGCCCATTTCCGAGATTACAACCTCGACTTGGGCGGAGAGGGTTCTATGAGCAATGATACGCCGAGTGCAGACTATCTGAAATGGTACAAGTGGGCTTACGAGCAGACGTACGGAGAGGGAAGCTGGGACAGAGAGAGGGGCGAAGAGGAACACGTGGCGGACGGCGTTCCGACAGGCTTCGTCGAATACTCTCCTGCAATAAGGAAGTTCTGGGATGAGGATCGAGCTGTAGGAGTCTTTGAGCGGGACGGAAAGTTCCTAGGGGTTGCCTGTCTAGCAGCGAAGGAAGTAGTGGACAAGGAAAGCTACGTCAGGCGTTTTGGGTTAAGTTTTGACAAGGACGTTCAATGGCGAGCGGTTGCTGGCCTTCTCGACCATTTCACAAGAAGCCCGACCTTCAAAGCTGTTCTCGTCACTACAAGCAAAACTCCATTCAAGCTTGAGCCAGACGTTCCGGAAGAACTGCAGGGCAGACTGAACTGGGCAGAGAGGAACTACAATTATCACAAAGAGAAGTCGGACACCCTGAAGTTGCACATAGAGGCGCAGGGTGGGAGAGACCTGGGCGTGGGCACGTCTCCACTACACTTGCCGAAGCAGATGAAAGAGGAAGAGGATCATGCCAAGAAGTTTCTAGACGAAATGCGGCAAATCGAGGGACAGATCGACAATCACATGAAACCATATTTCCACGTCAAGGAAAACGTGTTCGCTGCTGCTCTGCTCTTCTATGTCTACACCGACGCCAAAGATAGTTTTCGGGATTGTCTTCGGGAGATCGAGGCAAGAAAACACAGCGCCAAGCAGGAGATTCTGAAGACATACTTTGTGGCAGTTAGCGATGTCAAAGATCCGCTGATAGTTTTCAACCCCGAGTTCTCACCATTTTTTCGTTGAGGCCGACAAGCACTGGTGCCTGGCGCTAGCGGCTGACGTTGCCGGCTTCAATTCGGACAAGGACGTCGCCGTTGCTTTGAAGAAGATGTTCTCGATTGTTCTAGAGCTGCCGAGCGAGGAGCCGATTGAAGAGCAGATTCACATTCCATCGGAACTTGTCAGTCTTCCTCAGCCCAGAAGCGCTCTGCTCGGATACGTTGTTGAGTCGATCGTCAAGCGCAAGGTAACGAGAAGACCAGTCTACTTTCCACTCGACATACTGACGAGCCACGCCATCATCTACGGCAAGACTCGAACGGGCAAGAGCTTCCTTTCTCTCATTTTGATTAAGGAGGCTTTGGCAAACGGACTGAACGTTGTTGTGTTTGATCCCCACGGAACTCTCTCTGACAGACTAACTTCCGATAGGAATCTCAGAGTTGTCTTCACTCGTGGTAAAGCTGACATCACTGAAGAACTTGAGAATATCTATGTGGAGGCTTCGGGCTGGCCAGAGACGAACAAGCTTCGAATGGTTGTCGTCTTGGACGAGACCCGCCTATTAAGGGCGAAGAATCTTGTCTAC
>WNGN01000995.1_pt1 | contig 27360 bp, 61 predicted proteins | sample 5400561 | NCBI WGS metagenome assembly WNGN01 (sample SAMN13153379, study PRJNA577476) | soil metagenome | isolation source: 115 cm soil or saprolite under Garry oak tree replicate 2 | place: USA:California | collected 2016-06-15 | reverse complement strand
GCCCGGCCCCGGTGGTCCCGGAGGGCCTGCCTCCCCGGTTTTCACGGATCGGGCTGACGGCTCCTCCGCATTCACTCTACCCGAAGGCATGGAGGAACGTCAGCCCTCGATGTGCTCGTCGAGCCATCCGGGATAGCTGTCGCGGAATTCTTCAGGTGTCAGGATCCAGAGGCCGTCCTCGCCGGGCATCCAGCCGTGCCACTCGCCGAACTGGGGGACCCAGAGCCAGCGGGTCCCGTCGGGGGCTTCCCACGGCTGGGTCATGTCAGCCATCGCTGCCCTCGGCCTCCCGGTCATCCAGTGCGGCAGGAAAGTCCGGCAGCTCCCGGCCGCACAGCATGCACAGGCCGGTGTTGTCCTGGTCGGAGTGCCCGTCGATGATGACGCCTTCCAGCGTGCAGACCCAGTTGCGCAGCCGGGCCGGCACGATCTGCCCGGCGCGGCTCTTGTAGCCATTCACGATCTCGCCCGGCGGCCCGGTGACGCCACGCGGCGGGAGATCCGGCGGGTAGCCGTGCCTGGCCAGGAGCGCGCGGCGCTCATCGCGCTCAGTCATCGTTGCCCTCCGTCGTCTCCCGGCCGGTGACGGCCTGATGGTGCCGCAGGTAGAAGGCGACCGCCTCGCGGAGGATGTCATTCCGCTTCACGCTGCGGGCTGCGGCGATGGCGGGAGGCTGACGTTCACTGCCTCGCCGCCGACCTTCGGGCGGCCGGGGCCGCGCTGGCCGTAGGCAGTCCATTCGTCCGGGTCGCGGCGCTTGCGGCGAGCTGGCCGCTCAGCCATCGTTTTCCCCCGTCGTCTCCCGGCCGCCGGGGCCGGACGCGGCGGTCATCAGCGCGGCAAGATCGGCCCCTGCCTGCGCCATCTTCCCCACGTGCTCATATCCGGCGGCGGGCACGGGGCCGGCGGTACGCAGTTCCAGGATGACGCCGGGCACGGGGATGAGCCTGATCACGTTCGGGTCAGCCATCACTGTCCTCCTCCCGGGCGCTGATGCCGAACCTGTCCAGCATCAGCGCGCCCAGCCGCCATAGCCACCGCTCGTTCTCCGCCGTGATCACCGGGTCACGGCCGGCCAGCTTCAGCATCACCGCCACGTCGACCACGAACGCGGCGGCATCGGTCTCGCGGACCATGCGACCCCCTGAGCAGACGCGCCGCGGGCAGCGCGGAAGGCGCGCGCCAGGGCGGGATGGTGACCGAACGGCCGCAGCCATCTTAGCGGGGCGGCGGGTCTTCATTTCCGGCCGAGACGGCTGACGGGGAAGTACATGAGGAACGCGGCCAGCACCGGCAGCCACAACTGGTAGCTGATGGCCAGCGTCATCGTGACCATGACGAGCCACATCGCGATGTTCGCCCACGTCTTCTGGTCCGCCGGCCAGAACAGCCACCGCAGGCACCGGCCGGCGAGGCGCAGCTGATCCTTCCACGGCATCACGGCGGATCACCTGCCTCCGTGACCTGCGCGGCGGCCCGGCGGATCGCGGCAGCCAGCTCGCGGTGCTGATCCGGGGTGAGGGCGGCGAGCAGCTCGACCATCGCGGCCAGCTCCTCCGCGCGGAAAGCGGGCAGCTCGAGGTAAGGCGAGCCGTGCAGCTCGTACTGGTGAGAGCTGACGCCGACAACCGGGCGGCCGTTGTGGTGCCCGGCGAGGATGGCAGAGGCCCAGATGCTGTCGAGGCCATGGCCGCCGAAGGTGACGGTTCCGGCCAGGCTGACGTGCGCGGCGACGCTGCCGTGATTGCTCTGGCACCACGGCGGGCACGGGCCGCCGTCGCGGCTGGCGCGGGTTGTCTCGGTGCCGGTCACGTCGTGCTCCTTGCGTCTTGCTCCTGGCCGCCGGGATGGCTCTCTTCATTACCGGTGCACGGCTGGGGCCATTCCGCAGCTTGCAGGCCCTGGCGGAGGAGGATCCTGACGGCGGTGCTGAAGCTGATGCGCCATTCGTTCGCGTATGTCTTGACGCCGGCGGCGAGGTCGTCGTCGAGGCGCGGGCGGGTCTGGGTCACTGGTCCGCCCCGGCCTCGTCTTCGGCCAGCGCTTCGTATAGCAACTGCAAGATGCCCTTGCCGCTGCGCCGGACGCTGATGCCGGTCTCCATGAGCTCGCGGGCCCGCTCGTCGTGGGTGTCGCCGTATTCGGTCATTCCGCACATCCTCTCTTACGTGTACCCAAATGGTACCACGCTGGTACCAGGTTGGGAAGCGCGCAAGAGTCGCTATTCCGCCGTGCCGTTCCTGGCCCGCTGCACCGTCTTGGTGGACACGCCCGCAGCCCTGGCCACCCTGGCGTTGTCTGTCCAGTCAGGATGGCGCCTGATGATGTCCGCGGCCTTGTCCAGGGCTGTCCGTGCCGTGACCTTGCGCGATGGCGTTCTGGCCGCTGTCTTGTCCGGCAGGTTGTCCGGCACGTTGTCCGCTTCGCTGTCCCGCGCCTTGTCCTCCGGCCTGACAGCGGGAGCGGACAGCGCGATGGCCCTGGCCGGGTCATTCTCGCCCAGCCACGTGGCGTGCCACATGACGCATGCTGACCGGACAGGGTGCCACAGCCAGCGTGTCGCCCCCAGCCGGACAGCGTGCGCCTCGATCAGCCCCCGCGCCTTCAGCGCGTCACGGGACACGCGGCGGCTGTGGACCGACCACAGCCACGGGGAGATCGCGGACATCAGCCCGAACGTCACCGCCGCGACATCCGGGCGCCAGCCGGGGAGCATGAAATGGCTGTAGTTCAGCGTGCCGATGAGCAGCGCTATGCCGTAGGCCGCCAGCCTCAGCCGCAGCGCCGAGTCGTCGGCGAGCTGGGCGAGGTGCGACATCCACGCCAGGTAGATCGCGATGGACTCCAGGGCGAGCGCGACAAAGACCGCCTGGGTGGCCGTGAGGTGGGCACGCCAGAACCCGAGCTGGGCACCGGTCGCCACGGCGTTGACCAGGACGATCGGGATGGCGGCCAGCCAGCCGCGGTGCGCGGCGACGGCGTGACGCCAGCGCCCCGGCTCGTCCTGCTGCGGCCACGGCGACACCGGGCCGCCCTGCATGGCGGCCGGGATGACGAACGGTACCAGCGCGGGCGCGTGCCCGTTGGCGACGATCTCGCCGTTGACCGGCGGTGAGTGTCTTCCCATGCTGGCCTCTGGTCGTGGCTGTCGCGGGGTAGTTGCGTGAACGTAACCGGCGCCTGGTCTTCTTGGCGCGGCGCCACTGGACGCGGCTGATGACCTTGCCGGTCCCTATCTGGCGCGGCGGGCCGCCATGCGTCTCCCGGAGCGGGCTCTTGTCCCGCTTGTTGCGGCCGGTAGACCGGTCAATGCGGCTGTACTTGGCTTTCCTCATGATTCCTGCCTTTCTGCTGGAGGCGCTTAGCGCCCGAAGTACCGGCCGGCTAGCCGGACGATCAAGATGGCCGCGGCGAGAGCGCCGAGGCCGAGCAGGGTCAGCTCGAACCCGCTGACGGGCCAGTTGTGCACCGGGACGTACCGCGTGATGGTGTGCGTCACGGCCTGCGGCCGCGGGGCGGCTGCCGTCCCGGCGGGAGCCTGGTGCCTCCGCCAGACGTAGACGAACACGGCCGCCCCGGCGAGCAGGACACCCAGCGACCGCGCCGGCGATGACGGCGTGACATGCACCGGCCCGGCCGGGCGGTCCCGGCACAAGACCAGCAGCAAGACGGCGATCGCCAGCACGATGATCAGGGCGTGGTTATGAATCATCAGCGGCCTCTATCAGAAGCGGCGAGAGCAGGCCGCGCGTCTATGCGGGACAGTGCTTCCAGGGCGTCGCGCGGCCAGCGGAACTCACTGGCGCGGGTGACCTCACTTGCCTCACTTCCGCAGGCCAGCGGCCAGGTGATGGTGCCGTGGCGCCCGGTGGGAAAAGTCACTGACCGCATGACGGCCTCACTCCTCGTCTAGGTCCAGCGTTGACAGCCGCGCGATGGTGCCGCGAAGGCCGGCCGGGTCCAGGTACGGCGTGCCGCTGGAGTTCACCGTCCGCACGCCGCGGCCGGCCAGCTCCTCGCCGAGCTGCTTCGCCGTCATCTGCCGGTAGGCCCCCCACGCGGGCGCCAGGGCGCGGAGCAGCCCGACCGCGTCGCGGAGCTTGACCCGCTCGTGGCCGAGAACCTCGTCAAGGTCGGCGAGCAGGTCCCGTGTCTCGATCGCGCGGGGGCGGCTGCCGCTGCCGGGCACGCCGCGGCCCTGCCGGGCCATCTCCTCAAGCGACCGCTGGATCAGCGGCGTCACCTGGTCGGCGCCGCGGGCCACGGGCAGGAAATGCACCTGCACGATCTCCGACCGCTGCCCGGAGAACCCCTTGCACAGCGCCGTCCCCTGGTCGGTGCCGGGGATCAGGTCGGTCGCACGATGACCGGCCCGGTACGCGCCCTGGCCGAGCAGCGCGTCGTTGGCCACATGGTCACCGACCGCGAACGCGATGCCGTTAGAGCAGTTCCGGGTGACATCGCGGGGCATCGAGTCGCTGGTCGGCGCCTGCGTCGACACCTCGACGTGGACACCCCGCTTGCGGTCCAGCTTCACGATGTCGCACAGCAGCCCGGCGACATCCTTCCCGTGCTTCTTGTGCTGGATCGCGACGTGGGCCTCTTCCAGCAGCACGAACAGCGGGTGCAGCCCGATGCCCGCGGCGGCGAGCTGGCGGGTCACCTCGGGCTGCTCGTGATCGACGAGGATCTGCCCGCGCACCTGCAGCTCGTCCTTCAGCTCCTCCAGCTCGCCGAGGATCCGCTCGATGTGCTCATCCTCCGCGCCCATCACGTAGCGGGACAGGCGCGGCCGGAACACCTCGAAGTCGAAGTTCGTGTCGGGGACGTAGATCCGCAGCTCGGTCGTGATGTCGAGCGCGTAGCCGCAGGCGACGACGCGGGCCGCGCTGGATTTGCCCTGCTCGGGGATGCCGCCGCAGATCGTGTTCCGGCCGATGACGGGGATCTTCACCGGGTCGCCGCGCAGCGTCCGGCCGAACGGCAGGCCCTTGAACACGTCGGTGAACCCGCCGCCGAGCAGCGGGTACGGCCCGGCGCCCTCGTTGAGCGCGCCCTTGTCAGCTATCCACAGGTCGAGGATCCCCTCCTCTTCGCCGGTGACCGGCCAGACTTCCTTGGCGAGCCGGAACAGGCCGGTGGCCAGATCGGCGCGGCGGCGGGCGATCCGCTCGGCGGGGACTCCGGCGGGGAGCCGGATGATGGCGTGGGTGCCGCGGCCATCGCGGCGGCACGGGGTCAGGTACTGCATCGGCACCCCCTCTTTCAGGTAGCCGGTGATCTGCGGGATGCGGAGCGCGTCGAGCGCCCGGGTGATGGTGGTCTCGTCGATGGACACGTCAGTGTCCGGGGCGGCGGAGGTGCGCGCCCAGCCGGGCGCGGCACCCGGGGTCCCCGCGGCGGTACGCCCGGCGTGCCACAGCGCGGCCACCCCCACCCACGGCAAGGCGAGCAACAGCGGCCCCCACGCCACCGACACCACCGCGACCGCGATGGCCACGACCCGGGCGGTGACCTGGACGGGCACGGCAACCTCAGCCAGCCGCCCGGTAGAGACCCCAAGCACGACACCGATCCCGGCCAGCAGCAGGAACGCCCGGAACGCCAGCCCCGGCAAGGCCAGCAGCAGCCGCATCGGGACCTCGATCATGTCGACCCGCCGCTCGTGCCGGTCCCGGCGGAAACCGGCGAGGCGTTCCTCCAGCGCCAGGACCTTATCCAGGTCCCCGTCCGCCTCCGCGGCGCGCATCCACCGCTCATACCGGCCCGCGGTCCGCGACTCCCACAGCCGCCTGGTGACGACCATGGCGCCGAGCGGGATGTACCCGAGGTGCCGCCCGGCCGCGCGGGTGCCGCCGTGCCGGGCGACGACGGCGATGACACGCAGCGGCGACGGCGCGGGCGCAGGCTCTAGCACCTCGCCCTCGAGGATCTCCGGGGCGCGGCCGTCGGACGGGACGATCTCGGCTTTCACCGGCGCGCTGGTACCTCGCGCCGGCCGGAAGGCCGGGCCCTGGCGGGCGCGCGGTCACGGCGGGCGGCGACCTTCGGCCCGGACGGGACGAGCTTCAGCCACGCGAAGACCAGGACGGCGATGATGATCACGGCCAGGACGGTGCCGCCGGGCGTCCACGTTTCCGTCGCGTATTTCAGGTCGGAGACGTGACCGGGACTGGCTGCCGCGAGCGCGGCGAGGTGGTGGACTGCCATCAGGATTTTACCTTTCCTAGTGAAGGTGCCCGCCGCTGATCTGCGACAGGAGCAGGCTGATTTCCGGGCCGAGGATGGTGCCGGACAGGACGACGCCGAGCAGCAGCGCCAGGAGCAGCGCCCACGCGGGCGCCGACCATCTGGCCAGCGCCCACAGGATCAGGGCGATGACGGCGAGCGGGATGGCTGCGGTCACCCCAGGCGGGATCTGGGCATGGTTCATGCGGTTGCCTCCTAGCACTTGCCTACATAGGCCCGGGTCTGATATGTCACCCACGGTGTCCAGTCGGTGCCGTCACGGCTGATGACCACTGCCGAGCGGGCGTTGGCATGCGCGTCGAACGTGGACAGCGAGCCGTGGACGCTGTTGATCTGGAAATATCCGCGGTCTGTCGTCCCGTTGGCGTTGTGCAGGGAGGCGTACTGGCGCCCGCCGGATTCGGCCATGGCGACCGAGGCGGCCGTTGCTGCGGCGGCGGGGGATCCGCCTGCCTGCTCCCACAGCCGTTCCAGGCCGGGGCAGCCGAGCGTCCCGCCGCGGGCCGCGGCCAGCCGGGGAACGTGCCCGGCCGGATGGTGGAGGGCCAGGACCGCGAACACGGCCACGGCCGAGGCTGCGAGCTTCCCCATCAGCGCCGCCGCCTGTTCCTGGCGGCCAGCAGCAGCGCCGCGGCGATGGCGAGCACGAGCAGGACGATGACGACCCAGCCGTCACGGTTGGCGGACATAACTTCCTCCCCTTCAGCAGCCGGGCGAACCAGCGCAAGATCAGCAGCACGGCGATGATGACGATCACCCAGCCGGTCCAGGGGGCCGGATGGCGGGCCGCCGGGGTCATGTTCGCGGCCGGGCTGCGGGCGGCGGCCGGGGCGGCATGCGCGCCGGACGCGGAGGCCGCGGTCGGGCTGGCGTGCGGGTCCGGGGCGGGCTTCTCCCGGGCGAGCACCTGCGCCCAGGAGGCGGACGCGAACGCCTTCGCCGGCCATGCCGGGAACTTCCCCGTGGACTGCGCCAGGTCCAGGGCGTCACACAGGGGCGGCGGGATAGCGGACGGGCCGACGGTGAGCACGATGGCCGTCGCGGCGGCTGCGCCGAACACTGCCTGGCCGCCCGGACCCGGCTGCGCCTGGCCCTGCGTCCCGGCCACGACATCGCTCCAGTAGGCACCCGGTGCGGCACCGGGCGGGACGTCCAGGGTCAGCGCGACCTGGCCGGTGCCGGCCGGGTCCGGGGCGAACCGCACCCACGACGCCGGGACCTGGTGCAGGTGCCGCTCCAGGGTGCCGTGCGCGGGAATTACCGCCAGCGTCAGCGGTCCGCTTCCGGAGACGTAGACGGTCAGCGGGTAGGAGTGCCCCGGCTGCGCGGTCACGGGCAGGCACACCGGATCGGCCTGGATGCCCGCCGTGACCCCCGGCGGGGCCGGCAGCGCGGCGGCGAGGACGGCCGCGGCGATCACGCTCTCCGCCTTCCGCCGGTGCCGCGCGGCGGGTGCGCGGCCGCGGGGAAGACGGCCGCGCGCCCGGCCGGGCTCATGCGGCCAGCGGATCGGGCGGCAGGCCGCGGGCGGTGGCCTCGGCCTCGACCGCCCTGCGGACCTCGGCGCACCGGCGGAAGTACGGCGTGACCTCCGGCGGGGGCAGCGGGTCCGGAGTGCTGACGGTGGGCTGTGTTAGCGTGTTCATGCTTCCTGGATCTCCTTTGCGGGATGGGACGGGTACTGAGGGCGGCGGCATGTCGAGTGCCGCCGCCCTCGCCGTGCGCGGCGGTCATCTAGGCCACCGCCCTGAGCGCGTCGGCCAGGGCACGGATCTCCGGCTCGTCGTAGCGGCCGTGGCCGCCGAACGTGCGCTGGACGCTGATCTTGCCGGCGCGGGCCCACCTGGCGACCGTGCGGGGATGAACCTTGAGGATGACGGCGGCCTCGGCGGGCAGCAGCCATCCGGCGTCCGGAGTGTTCAAGGTGTCCGTCCTGGCGTAGTCGCGCGGTTGGTCTGGCTCATCGTCGTTCAGTCCCCCCTGGATTGTCAAGCCCCCCCTGAATCGCGTTTCAGCCCCCACTGCACAAAAACCGTCCAGTCCTTTACGCTTGGTGCGTGGATGGCGGCGATGACGAGGTGGACGCCGCGCTGGCCGCAGCCCGCGCCGCGTTCGACTCCATCCGCTCCCGCGAGGACGACCCGGCGAAGTTCCGCGCCGTCAGCCAGCTGGCCGACGGGTTCCACCAGCTGGGAAACGAGGCGTCAGCCGAACGGCGCGGCGTCGTCACCCGGTACCGCGACCGGGAAAAGCTCAAGCTTGCCCCGCTAGCCGATCAGGTGGGCATGAGCACGACCCGGCTGCACCAGCTCATCACCGCGACGAAGAAGGAGGCCGGCGATGTCTGAACTGATGACCGTGACTGTCGAGGTGTGGCCGCTCGCCGCCGACGAGGCCGGGATCTGGCTGCTGAGCGACGGGGATGCGCTGCGGTCCGGACCGGTCGAGGCGGCCAGCGACGTGCACTACGAGGCCGAGATGCTGCTGTTCCAGCACGGCATCGACCCTGACGACGCGGTTTTCGTCCGCCTGCCCGCGGACACGCCCCGGGCGGATGTGCTCCACTCCACGTCATGGCGGCCGCACGGCCCGACGATCGTGCTGACCTACATGGCGGTGGTGCGGGCGTCCGGCTACGTGCTGGAAACGTGGCCGGATGCTGCGCCCGTCACCTCTGCGCTCCCGGCGGCGGTCGGCAAGGCCCCGCCGCACGGGGCGGCCGAGGTGCCGGTGCCGCGCGTGGTCGACGTGCTCCTGCACGGGCTGCGGCACCTGAAGTTCCTGGCAGGCCCAGACGGGGATGCCGAGACGGCGGCGGCGCTGGACGGGAACTGGCTCCGGCACCTGGCCCAGCTCCGGCCCGCGCTGGTCGCGGTTCCCCTGGATCCTGGCCGGGATCCTGCTGTTCTCCCTCGCCGCCTGGGGCGTCACCGGCCTGGTCCTGGCCGCCCTCGGGCTGTCCGCCGCCTACGGCGCGTCGCTGCGGCTGCACCCCCGCATCCGCCACCGCGCGTGCCGGGGCACCGGCGAGGTCCGCGGGTCCGTGTTCACCTGGACGTTCCGGAAATGCCCGCGGTGCTCGAGCGGGCGGCTGATCCGGTGGGGAGCCGGCCAGTGGGGTGCCCCGCACATCCGCGCCGAGAATGCCAGGGGCAGGCAGGCCAGGGCCAGGGCGAGGGCGAGGCGGGAACGGACGTCGCGGTAACCGCCGCGCCTGCCTCATCTTCCGCTCTCCGTCGCGGCGCCTGCGCCGCCCGGCCGGGCTGCTGCCGTGGTCCATCTGGGCGGGGACCGGCTTGCGGGACGTGCGGGTGGTCTTGCGGGCGCACCGCTGGTCCGCCGGGAGCGACATGTCGGCGAGCCTGCTCGTGCCCCGCCGCCCGTAACCCCTGCTGCTGGCCATGCCCCGACTGTACGCCCCGCCTTGCCTAGTGACAACGCGATGACGGCGTGTTAGGTTGCGCCGCATGTACTCCAACGGGAACAGCTTCGGTGAGAGCATCGGCGCCAGCATCGGGGGCGGCTCTCGCCGGCCCGTGCCGCCGTGGAAATTCGGCGTAGGCCCCGCGGCGATGAGCGACGACCGGGGCAGCATCTAAGGGCAGGCGCCCGGCTTGCCGCGTGACCCGCCGGTACCCGGAACTGCTTGCCGTCCGTCTCCTGATGTGCTTACGGTGCGTCAATGGAGCGGATCACCCAGGCGGCCGCCTCGCGGCTCGCCGACTACGCAGGCACGCACGAGGTCTGCTGCGCCGGGGGTCACCACTACGCCTGGAGGCCGGTGCCCGGCGACGGGACGGCGGGCGAGCTGACCCACGGCGAGACCGAGGCGGAGCTGCTGGCCAAGCTGGCCGCCGCGCCGGGCGGCTAGCCGCCGCCGACCACCCGCAGGCGGCCCCGCGCGGCCTTGCAGGCGGCGACGCCCTCGTCGAATCCCCGCTGCCGCTGCTCGGCCAGGAACGCCTCGTCGAGCACCCACTGGCGGCCGGCCTCGGCCGCGCGCTCGAAGGCCTCGCGGGTCAGCGCGGCCATCTCCCGGGCACCGTCGTCGTCCGGGCGGCACGCCAGCTCGGCCACCGCACGCCCCGCTGCGCGGGCACTGGCGATGATCGCCTCCTGGACGGGCACCCAGCCGGGTCCGGCCGCCGGCGCCCCGTCCGGTGCCGGGCCGGTTCTCCGCGCGGGTACCGTCATCTCGCTGCCCTCCCAGGCCAGGCCCGCCCGGGCTGTTCGCTCCGCAGCGGGCACGTCTCGTCTCGCATGGTGACAATCCCCTCGGATTCGTCTTATGCGATTCACACGCACGTGCGCAAGCGAAACGTAAAATGTATACGGCACTCGTGACGTTCGTCACGCACTGGCGTCACACCCGTATCAGCGCGCACCGTGCCCGTGATGTCACGCGCCGGCAGCGCCCGTGCCGGAGTTGCCGCCGAGGCTGTCGCGGCCGGCCTCCCAGCGGCGTATCTCCGCGATGAACCACGCCCGGTCGCGGGGGGAGCGGACCCAGGCGCCGGGGCCGTCCCACGCCCTCGCGTCGTCGGTGCCCGCGCCGAACACCTGCGCGCCGGTCGGGTCGGTGACGCCGCTGTCGGCCAGGGCCAGCAGCCGGTCCAGGATCGGCGCCGCGTAGGGCGCGTCGGCGTCCCGCCGGGCCCTGTCGGCTACCGGCGGGCGCCAGCCGTCCGGGCCGTCCATGAGGCGGTCACGCCGGACCGCGGATTTCCGCGCGGAGACGGCGCTGGCGCGGGCCAGCGTGTCCGCCTCGCCGTACAGGAACGCCAGTACCGACCCGGGCACCTGCCGGTCGTACGGGACCTGGTACGCCTGGGCGGCGTCCTGCAGCGCCCACTTGGTGTACGTGCCCGGCCGGTAGTTCTTCTCCAGGTCCTGGACGAGCCGCAGGTTGATGTAACGGTCCTCGGCGAACCTGCCGCGGACCTGGTAGCCGAGCACGTCCTCGCGCCACTCCTGGAGAGCCCTGCCGAGCTGCGCCCACCTCTCGGGCGGGACATCGGTCACGGCCCGCTGCGCCCTGGATGCCACTGTCATGTCCCCTTTGCGCCTGGGCAGATACCGCCCCGTACCTGACTGTGACTGACGGGCAGGTTGCCGTCAAGCAACCTCACGATACCGTGAACAGAGACGAAAAGCGCAGCATATGGCGGGTCTTAGTTGATTGTAGTTGACCTCCGGGTACGGAGAAACTACTCCGTTCGTAGTTGACACATCTCTGGCCGGCTCCTACTGTCTCCATATGCCTCCGATTCAGACCGCCAGGCCGGACGGCGCGAAGATCAGGGAACTGATGAATGCGCGCGGCTACAGCGGCGTGACCGACTTCGCCCGCGCCATCAGCCGGCCGCGGCAGTCCATCTGGAACATCGTCGGCTACGAGCCGCAGACCGGCCTGTGGTTCCTGCGCCAGATAGCGCGCGGCCTCGGCGTCCGGGTCAGCGACATCAGCGACTGGGCGGCCGACGACGACACCGGGAGCGAGCCGGAGCCGAAGGTCCCGGCCGCATGAGACACGGAAAAGGCCCCGCCGGGTGAACGGCGGGGCCAGGTAAGCGGGTTACCGCTCACCACAGTAGCAAACGAGAGTAAGGGGTTACCAGCAGTGACATCCTCCACCGCCCTGGTGCTATCAGAGCTGACGCTCGCCGCCATCCAGGCCGAAGCCACGCGGGCGCACCTGCGCCACGGCGAGCACTCGATGCTCGGCACGCGCTACACCAGCGGCGACCGGCTCGCCATCCTCGTCGAGGAAGTCGGCGAGGTCGCCCATGAGCTCACCTACGACCAGGGCGGACCCGGCGGCGGCGAAGGCCGGCGCGACGAGCTCGTCAGGGAACTCATACAAGTGAGCGCGATGGCTGCTTCTTGGGTGGAGTACCTCGAAGGAGGCGCGCGATGACCGGCTATGTCTATATCCGAAGCGAACCCACCCTCTGGACTGTCGGCTTCTATGACCCGGACGGCAGGTTCCAGCCAGAGAGCGACCACTGCAGCCCCGAAAAGGCAGCTGAGCGCGTCGCATGGCTGAACGGGAGCGCGAAGTGACACGCCGGAACCGCCGGCCGCGCTTCAACGGCAGCCCCAGCGACCACGACGACACCCAGTACTTCACCCGCCTCCGCACCGACGAGGCAGACGGCACCGGCTGGCCCGCCGGGCCGGGGACCTTCGGCGGCGTGTCCGATATCGGCGTCATGGCCATCGCCATCGGCCCCGCCGGCCCCGCGCCGCTCGCCGGCTACCAGCCCGCCCCCGCCTCGTTCCCCGCGCTGCCAGCCGCACCCGGACCCGAGCCGCTGCCCGACTGGGAACGGGACCTCCTGGACGAGCAGGCCCGGCAGATGGCCCTCCCCGTGCTCCGGGACGTCCCGGTCACCGAACGCGCCGTCATCGGCGACGAACTCCGCCTCCCCGTCATCTGGTGCGAGATGCCCAGCTGCATCAACTGGCACCTCGACCGGGAATCAGCCGGCGAGCAGGACGCCCGCGCCCGCGCCCGCGCCGCCGGGTGGCGCACCGACGCCCTCGGCCGGCTCGCCTGCCCCGGCTGCCAGCAGTCCCGCTCCGACTACCGGACCCCGCAGCCCGCCGCCTGGTATCACCCCGAGGTGCGGCGCCAATGCCAGTCCACCCCGGACGGCACCCGCCACGCCGTATGCGGCCAGCCGTGGATCTACTGCACCTGCGGACACGGCGGCCCCAGCGAGACGGAAATGATCCGGCTCGCCGGCCAAGCCGAATACGGCCGGCGTATCAACCGGCGAGACCCCGCCCTCGCCCGCGACATCATCGACGCCACGTCCCGGCACCACAGGACGGTGACGTCGTGACCGTCACAGACGAGGAGGCCGTGACACTGGCCCGGGACGAGGCCGCCGTGACACTCGCCCGGGAAACCATCGCCCTGCTCGCCGAGGCCGCCGCCCTGCTCCGCGACCTCGCCGCCCGGCTCGAGGCCGCAGCCGAACAGGCCGACGACAAGCTCGCCGGCGGGACGGCGCCGAAGCCCGTCGTGTACGAGCTGATCGCCGCGACCCGGCTGACCGCCGCGGCCGCCCGGGGACAGGCGGCGGCGACATGAACGCGAACGTGACCTGGCCGGCCCAGGTCACGTTCGCCGAGATGGCCAGCATCCTGAGCCGGGTCGTGAATGCCGGCTTCGGCACGGAGATCGCCGACCCGCAGCACGCGGGCGCGTTCGAGATGACAGCCCCGAACACCGGCCAGCGGTTCCGCGTGATAGTCAACGAGGTTCCCCGCTGGTCTGACCGGATGGACCGCGAACTCGCGGAAGTCACCCGAGAGGTGACGCCGTGAGCTGGACTGAGCTGATGCCGGGCGGCCCCGGCACGCCCCCCGGCCTCACGCTGGGAGACTGCCTCCACCGCGGCGGGTTCTGCGCCGACTGCATCAACGCCGGCAAGCCCTGCCCGGACCACCGGCAGGACCCGCCGTGACCGGGTGGACCGTCGAGGGCGTCGTCCAGTGCCCCGGCGACTGCGGCCTGTACTTCGACTTCTGCGGCACCCCGCAAGACCTGACCGACTTCATCAGCGAGCACGACTGCGCCTTCGCGCAGACAGGGGAGGAGCTCCGGTGACCGACCTAGACGTCTACCAGCCGGCTGCCGGACTCGGCCAGTACCAGGCCGGGATCGTCATGACACCCGAGTCGGCCAAAGCCATGGACGACCAGGTCCGCCGGTGCACCGAGGCCGTGCTCCGCGAGGGCACCGACTACGGCGTCATCCCCGGCACGAACGGCGAGAAGAGCCTGTGGCGGCCCGGCGCGCAGAAACTCCTGCAGTGGTTCGGGCTCGGCTACACCTGCGACCGCGTCGAAGTCGAGCGCGATGACGACGGCCGCAAGCACGGCATCACCTACAAGTGCACCGTCGCCAGGCGCCTCCCGGACGGCACCCTCGACATCAAGGCCACCTGCGAGGGAACCGCCGACTACGACGAGAAAAAGTTCTACAAGACCGCCGAGCAGGTCCAGCGCGACGCCGAAGACCGGGAACGCATCAACGCCGATAAATACCGCCGCGTGGCCCGCCCGACCAAATGGCAGGGTCTGCCTGAGTACCGGGCGGACTGGAACGCCCTCATGAAGCGCGCCCAGAAACGCGCCATCGTCGGCGCCGTGGTCGACGCCACCGCCGCCGGGGGCATCTTCGCCGACCGGGAAGAAGACGACCACGCCCCCGCGCCGGAGAATGACGGACCGTCGTGGTATGAGCAGGCGATCGAGACGGCCCTCGCCTCCACGGAAACCGAACCCGGCGGCGAACTGCAGGCCCTGTTCACCGGCGCCCAGGAGGCGCGCTTGAAAGGCCTGATCAGCCGCCGTCAGCAAGACCACGTGCAGAACACAGTCAGGCAGCGCCTCGCACTGCTGAAGAAGGTCGCTGTCGTGGTCGAGGCAGAAGACCTCGCCGACAAGGCGGCCGCCGACCATGCCCAGGCCGCAGCCGAAGACCCCCAGCCCGAGCCGGCCGACGACACGCTGCCCGTCGAGGACCCGCCAGAGGACTGGCCGCAGGTCGTCAAGCCCGGCGCCGGCCAGCCGAAGGGCAAGTGACGGCAATGCCTGAGACGTACGCCCTCGCCGCAGAGGAGGTCATGCCGGACACCGGCCCCGGCATGGAGTGGTACCGGGAGCTGGCCGACGAGGACGCCATGTCCCGGGCGGTGCGCGATGACTGACGACGAGTTCGTCCGCGAGATCGACCGGATTGCCGACGACGCGGGCCGCGTCCTGATCGTAGGCGTCGACTACGGGACGGTGACGCTGAGGACCCTGCGCACGCGCACCAGCGGCGCGGTGGAGCTCAGCCCCGCCCTGGCCGAGGAGTTCGGCCAGCTGTACGTGTCCGCGTGCTGGGCGGCGGCCAGGGACGGCGAGCGGCTGCTGGGGACCTCCGTCTTCGCCGCCGGCCCGGCGGGTGCGCCGTGATCGCCGTCCTGGCCGTCAAGGCCGTCCGCAGCGCCGCCGTGCAGGCACGGTGGGCGTGGCTCTGCCGCAAGCCGCCCGCCCGCACCGAAGGCAAGCTGAACCGCGCCGACTATCTCACGTTCGTCGGCCTCGTCGAGACCTGGCGGCAGTCAGACGCACCCGAGAGGACCCGGACGTGACCGGCCAGCCTCCCCCAGGCTCCCGCCCCGGCTGCACTCCCGCGACCCCCATCGCTCCCGCAGCCGGGGCGGGTCACAAGCGTCCGGCCGGGGCCAGGGCTGGGCTCAGCGCGGCCCCGGCCGGATACCACGAGGGGTGCCCGTGACGCCAGACGACCAGCCCTACTGCGGCGCGGAACTACTGCCCCACGCCACGCGGCCCGACGGCGCCCCCGCGCCCATCCTGTGCACCCGCCAGCTCCACGGCCCGGACACCATGCACTACAACGACGGGCGCCATACCTACTGGCGGTGGCAGGACGCGGACGGGAACTGGCTGGACATCCGCGGAGGTGCCCGTGACGACGTGGGCTGACGGGCCGGTCACGCCGCGGGACCGGCGGCCCGGCGGCGGCTGGCGGGAGGCGGCCCGCAGGCTGGCCGCCCGCCTGGCGATAGGGCTGGCCGTGCGATGAGGAACTACAAGCGCAAGCCCGGGCGCGTGAACCCGGACAGGCGCATGGCTCGTGCAGTCGAGTTGCGCGCCGAAGGGCTATCGCTACGGCAGATAGGCGAGCGGCTGGCGTGCAACGAAATCACCGTCCGGCGCGACCTGGCGCGATGGGAGCGGGAGCGCCCAAACGTCACTCCGCTGCGACATTCGCCTGCGACATTCTCGCCCCGCGGGGGCAAAGATGTCGCAGCGGAATGTCGCAGCGAGGACAGCAACATCGTCGCAATAAATGACAGGAGGAAGCGGGCGTGAGCACTCCCCGTGAACTGCTCGGCATCCGGGACGACCTCGCCAAGAAGGTCGCCGAACGCCAGATCGACCGGCACGACGCCGTGGCGGACCTGCATGCCGCCGTGGTGAAGTACCCGGAACTACTCGACAAGCTGGCCGACGACTGGGCCGACACCGAGATCGACCGGGGCGTCAAACGATATGTCGCCAAGCGCGACAAGATCGCTGCTGCCCCGATAGCGCGGAAGCTAGCCGAGGCGGGCCTAGAGCAGCCCGACCTTGACGGCGTTGTTGTCCCGATCAGCCTGGACGACCCGAGCTATTCGAGCACCCTGGCGGACTACGGGGATTACGTGAGCACCAACCTCGCTAGCGCCTGGCGCCTCGTGAACTCCTTCGAGCGTCGCGAAGAAGACCACGGAATCCTCGTAGCGGCCGCAGGCGGCAACCTGAACGTCACGCGCGAACAAGCAGTCGATGCTCTCAAGCGCCTGCCGGATGGGAAGCGGCAGGCGCTGCGCACGCTGGTTAAGGCAAAGCTGTCCGTAGAGCGGATCACTTTCCTGCAGCAGCGCTACGGGAATAACGGCCAGGCGGCCGAGGGGTGAAAGAGGCGCACCTGCAGGGGGCGGTCATCGACATGTGCCGCCTCTTCAGCGTCGCCTGGTACCACGCCTACTCTTCGCGGCGCTCGATACCCGGCTGGCCCGACCTGGCGCTCTGCGGTTCGCGCGGTTTCCTGCTGCGCGAACTAAAGACGGAAACAGGGCGCCTCACCGACGACCAGAACAGGTGGGGCCTGATGCTCCGCAGCGCAGGCGTCAGCTGGGACGTGTGGCGGCCGGATGACCTGCACTCCGGCCGCATCCAGCGCGAACTAGAAGCTATCCGCTAACCAGGGAGACAGGACAACTTTGAGTGCCTTGGTTCCCCGTGGATGACTCGTTCCACTCCCACCCCAAAGCGCTAGCCACGTCGCTCGCAGCAAGGGGCCTGTGGGCAACTGCCGGATCGTGGTCCAGCGCCCATCTCACCGATGGGGTCGTGCCAGTCCATGTTCTCGCGTCGCTCGGCGGCACCCCAGAGCTTGCGGCCGAGCTAGTCGCGGCAGGGCTGTGGCGTCGGACGCGTCAGGGCTACGTCTTCCACGACTGGTTTGACTGGGGAAGCAAACGCACGGCGGCGGAGATACGCGAACTACGCAAGGTCCGCGCGGACAGCGGACGGAAAGGCGGTGTGGCCAGCGGAAAGGCCCGAAGCAAACCTGAAGCAAAAACGAAGCAAGTTGCTCCGCGGTTGCCTCGCGGGGGCTTGAACCCCAGTCCATCTCCACAATCAGTGGTTGATGTAGGTAATCAATCTGCGGACCGTAACGCGCGAAGCGATCCGGTGATTGACGAGATCATCAAGGCCATTTACGCCACCACCAGCCGCGTCATCGGCCCGGCCTGGGCCGCGAAGATCCGCGATCACATCCTGAACGGCCACCAGGCCGGCAACCCGGCCGCCTATGTCCGCAAAGTCATCGAGAACGACCCCGACCCGGGAACCCGCTTCCTGGAGCACTAACCGAGGCACCACATGACCGACCACGAAACCACCGCAGCCGTCGACGCCCTCACCCGCCGGCTCCGCGACCGCGACCCGGGCACCGACGACGAGGTGTTCGCCCTGGAGTTCATCACCGCGCTGCGGGCCCGCGGCTGGCGCCCCACCGAGGCCCGCGTGATGCCCGCGTGGCACCGCCCGGCCGGGCACGGCACCGAGCCGACGGGCGACTACCTGGCCGCCCGTCAGGCGCTGGACGCCCGGCTGGCCTGCCGCGAACCCGGGGGTGATGCCGCGTGAGCGCGTGGCAGCCGTGCGGGCGGCGGCTCCGCGAGTGCATCGATGACGTGTGCCGGAGCACGGGCGGGTGCGCGTGGCCGCCGGAGGCGCCCGCCGGGCCGGGCACCGGCGGGAAGGGGGCGGGCGCGGCGGACTCCGTGTCCAGCGAGGTTAGGGCCGCGCCCGCCGCCGCCCGTACCGCCGCCGCCGCGGTCCTGGTCATCGCCGGCGCGCTGGCGATGCTCTGGGCGGGGACTGGGTCGCTCGAGCTGCTCGCCGGGACGGTGCGGCTGCTGGTGATGGCCGCGGCCGTCGCCGCCGGGGTGCTGGCGCTGTCCGCGCTGCAGCCGGAGAAGATCCCGGCACGCTGCCCATGCAACTGCTGGTGCAGTTGCCCGGCCCTCTGTCAGCGCGACGATGACGGCACGCCCGGCTGGTGCGACCCGTGCCGCATGAGCATTCACCAGGAGGCGTGATGGGTGACATGCTGCTGAACGGCCGGGCGGCCGGGGACTCCGGGCTCGCCGCGATCGCGAACGGCCGCCGGTGCGACCCCGGGCGGGACCTGACCCTGCTCGCGGGCCTGCTGGCCGAGTACCCGCGCGAGGAGTCGCCGGCCACGCGGCCGGTGACGGACCTGCCGGTGCTGCCGTGAGCGGCGTGGCGGGCATGCCGCTGCCCGGCGCCGATCTGGAGAGGGTGACCTGATGATCCACGACAGGTGCGGAACGTACGTCGATACGCAGGCGCAGGGCTGGACGCGCTGCCGGTTCTGCGGTCTGGTCTGGTGCCCTCGCTGCCGCAGGTGGTTCCGGCCGTGAGCACGCCGCTGCGGGAGGGCTGCGGCACCTACCTGGGCCTCCGGCTGCACCAGGCGGCCGGGGAGCAGCCGTGCTCGCTGTGCCTGCGGGAGGAGGCGTACCGCCGCGTGGAGCCTGAGGGGATCCCGTTCCGGCTGCCGCGCCCTGACGTGCCCGCGCCGGTGACGGCGGAGCAGGCGCGGGTGAACCGGGCGGTGCTCGAGGGGGCGCTCCGGGAGGACGCGCGGGAGCGGAGGCGGGGCAGTGCAGCCTGACGACCCGTTCGGCGGCTTCAGCCAGTCCCAGACGGCCTGCTGCCCGAGGCAGACCATCCCCGACTCGTGCTCATGCCTGGAAGGCTGCGGCTGCATATGTCTTGACTGCGACTGCACCGGCCGGGGCGAGGAGCAGGACGATGACTGACAGCCGTGCCCCGGTGACCGCAACGCTGACAGCAACCGGGATCGCGGACACCAGCGGACAGCGGCGGACTCCCGTGCCCGTGACCTGGTTTTACCGCACCCGTGTCCGCGCCTGTCCGCCGCCGCCTACGACTACGGATCAGAAGGTTGCAGGTTCGAGTCCTGTCGAGCGCGCTTCTCTCACCGGCGGAAACGCTAGCGAATCACGTAGGGGTGCGTCTCTCAGAAGGTTGCGTGACTGCAACCGTGACAGCAACCGTGAGAGCCCCTGTTGACTGTAGCGCGTACTACACTGTAGCGTAGGCTACATGACAGCAGAGGAACGGCTCGCCAAGTCGCAGCGGGAAGTCTCCGAGGATGCGCTTACATGGTGGGCGCAGCGGCAGCGTGAACTGGATGAAACGCGCGACGGGCTCGTTCGCCAGGCACTGGGGTGGGGGCTGAGCAAGCACCGTATCCACGTGCTAACCGGCCTCGCCCGAACCACCATCGACCGCATCATCAAGGAAGAAACATGAGGAACGCTGGCTCCTTCGAGGCGCTGGAACAGCAGAAGGACGCGGCCTATGCCGAGCGTGACCGGCTAGTGGCCGCCCTGTCCAAGGTCTTCCCGGCTCATCTGGCCCGCCATGAGGGGGCCGACTGGGAGGATGGCTGGCGCAATATCGTCTGCATTCACCTGCCGGCCGGGCAGGCAACGTGGCATATCCATGACAGCGAAATGTCCTGGTTCGGCCATCTGGAGACGACCGCCGAACCGCACTGGGATGGTCACGGCACTGAAGAAAAGTACCGGCGGCTTCAAGCGCTTCCCTGGGACGGCACCCCGGGTACGACGTGCGGAGCGAAACGCTGGGAAGTCGTCACTCATAGCTTCATCGGGGAAAAGTCCATGGACGTCGTGGCCTACTGCGACCGGCGCGCTGGTCATGATGGGTCACATAGCCAGGAAGGTTTTGAGTTTGAACTCTGAAGGGGATGTGAGCCGACGTGCCTGAGACGCGGATACAGAACATCAGGGTCGGCGAGCGCCTGCGGATCCGCTGCCGCACGATGCTTGACGAGGAGCCGATCGTGGATCTCACCTTCAGGGTTCCTGATGAGTCATGCGAGATCGTGATCACCTGGGGGTGAGCCATCGGAGCAGAATTGACTGCCCCCCGCCCTGAAGGACGGGGATTCTCCCATGAGACTCAGCCCGCAAAGGATACCGCAGATGACTGACCAGGTAACGCAGGGGCGGGCACCGCTTGGTTGTCGCGGTATCGCCCGTCCCCCTGCGTCGCGTCTTCCATGGGGTGCTGAGTCTCATGGATCTTCCTGTTTCGCCGGGGCGCTGCCAGGCGTGCCTGGTCTTACAGCCCCTCCGCAGGCATCACGTCCCGCTAGACCAGCGGTAGGCACCTTGCGGTGCGAGACCAGCGTACCGCGCCGTACCGCCATTCCTCCCCGCCCTGAAGGACGGGGCATCCTGGCGAAGTCATGGTGACTAAGAGAATCGTGGCGGTGTGCTCGCTCTGCGGCCATGAGTACGCGCGCTGGTTCGATGAGGCTGAGACGTATGCGCATATGAATGAAGCGCATGGCATGCGTTTCGAGCCGGGGTCGCTGAGGCCGGGAGACGCGCCGCGCTGGGTCTCAACGGTGCGGCCGTGAGCGCCTTCGACCGCGCTGCCGAAACCTGGCTCCGCATGCGGATACCGGACGCGAATCCCGATCCTGGGTCGGTCAGGTTCGTCACTGACTGCGCGGCCTACGCATCAGGCGGCTGGGCGCACGTTGATGTCGAATGGACCGAGAACGGCCGCGAGCGCGGAGAGGAGCTGATCCCGGACGCGTGGGACGCTGACCTGACGACAATCATCCGCGAGATAGTGGAGATTGACCCGGCCTAGCGCTGGCGCAGTCCTTCGAGCACCCGGTCCATCACGTCCGCCCCGGCCCGCGGCACGTCCTCCAGCGCGTGCACGTACACCTGCGTCGTGGAGATCCGGGCGTGCCGGAGCATCCGCTGCACCGTCTTCAGGTCCGCCCCCCCGGCCAGCGCGTACGACGCGCACGCGTGCCGCAGGTCATGCAGCCGCGCCGGCCGGGTGATCCCGGCCCGGTCCCGGACCTTCTCCCACTGCCGGTTGATGTTCCGCGGCTCGACCGCCGTCCCCAGTCCCGTGGTGAACACCAGGCCGAGGTCCGCCCACGCCGGGGCGGCCATCCGGGTCTTGCGCTGTTCGACCCGCCACCGGGCCAGCGCCTCGACGGCCGCGTCAGGGAGCGGCGCGCGGCCCCGTGACGCCGCGGTCTTCAGCTCCCGCGCCACCAGCTTGCCGCCCTGCCGCTGCACCTGCATGCCCGGCGTCCAGATCCGCCGCTCAAGGTCCAGGTCGCCCCAGCGCATGCCCAGTCCCTCGCTGCGGCGGAACCCGAGCAGGAACGCCAGCAGCCAGTAGCACCACCAGCGGTCCCCGCCCATGGCGACCAGGAGCGCGGACACCTCGTCCGGGGTAAGAATGACCGGTTCGGCCGCGCGCCTCTTCGGCGGCTTCACGAGGTCGACCACGTTCCGTTCCAGCCCGGCAGTCTCGTCGCAGATCGCGTCGGCGATCATCTTGCGCAGGATCTCCCGGCAGTAGGCGACGGTGCGCGGCGACAGGGGCTCCGGCGGCGGCGCCTTGCGGTGCTTGGGCGGCGTCCTGCCAGCCGGCTTGCGTGATAGCCGGTCCTGCCAGTCACGGACGGCGGTGGCGGACAGCCCGGCGAGCCTGATGTGGCCGATGCCGTCGCGGCGGGACAGGATGTGCAGGCGGGCGTTGCTGGCGTAGGAGTCCATCGTGGACTGCGTCATGTGCCCGGCGCGGACGTACTGGGGCAGCGTCTCGCCGAGCCACCGGGCGAACGCGTCGGCGACGGTCTGCCCGGCGTCGGACGGGATGCCGCGCGCCAGCGCGGCCTCGAGCGCGGCGCGCTCCTCCATGGCCTCGCGGCGGGTCTTGCCGTAGACGTACCTGGGCTTGGTGTCGATGCCGCCGCCGGGTGGGTAGGCGCGGGCCTGCCAGCGCCCGTCGGCGCGTTTCCAGGGTTTGCCTTCGCGGTTGGGCCGCGCCCCGGCCGGCTTACCGGTCACGGCTGCCCGCTCGTCCCCGTGCTCTGCGCGATCTCGTCCTCGCTGTACAGCCCGGTGCTGCGCAGCCACCCGGCTATGACCTCGGCGGGTGCCTTTCCGCAGACGTGGCTGTTTCCGGTCAGGCTCTCATCCGGACGGGCTCCGCAGTCCTCGGCGCAGGTGCATAGCGCTCTTGCCCCACGGCAATACCAGCACGCCGGCGGGTCGCTGACCTTCTGAGTGTTCTCCATGTCTCTGACACTACCCAGGATGGACATGTCTGGTCTAGAGTGGACTCCGGATGTCTCCATGTACCGTCAGCCGTGGCGGGAGAGCACGGGAGCCTGTCTCCAGGCCCCGGCAGGCGAAGGGACGATGATGACCGACCGACCGGGTGAGATCGACGTCGGCACCACGGTGCTCGGGCTCATGACGATCAAGGAAGTCGCGAAGCTGCTGAAGTACTCCGAGAAGAAGGTCTACCGCCTGACCAAGTCCGGGGCACTGGAGGCCATTAAAGACGGCGGCTGCCTGCGGATCCTGCCGGAGTCGCTCATCGAGTACAAGCAGCGGCTGCGCGGGGACCGCGTGCCCGCGTGCGAGATGTGCGGCGGGGTGCCCCCGGAGGGGTTCATCTGCACCAAGTGCGGTCGTGCGAGCCGGGTGGCGTCATGAGCAGCCTGGCCGGCATGTCCGCCGCGGGCATGCGGGTCCTGGACCTGCTCACCGCCAGCGAGGTGGCGCAGCGGCTGCGGCGGCCGGGGAGGCGGTGCTCGGTGAAGAAGGTGAACCGCCTGGCCGCCGCGGGTGAGCTGACGCGGGTGAGGCTGGGCGCGCTGTCCCGGTACACGCCGGAGTCGGTGGCCGCGTACGAGCAGCACCAGGCCGCCGCGGCTGAGGTGCTGTGAAACCGCCGTTCACCTACTTCGGCGGGAAAACCTCGATCGCCGAGCGGATCGCCGCGCTGCTGCCGCCTCACGAGCACTACGTGGAGCCGTTCGCCGGGTCGCTGGCCGTGCTGCTGGCCAAGAAGCCGTCCTCGATGGAGACGGTCAATGACCTCGACGGCAGGCTGATGACCTTCTGGCGTATCCTGCGCGACCGGCCGCTCGAGCTAGAGCGCGTCTGCGCCCTGACACCGCACAGCCGGGCCGAGCAGCAGGCCGCGTACGAGCCGGCCGGTGACGAGCTCGAGCAGGCACGCCGCACCTGGGTCCTGCTCACCCAGGGCCGCAGCGGCCACATGCACACGCGGAGCGGCTGGCGGCACTACCAGGACGCCCGCGGGTCATCAGCCTCGATGCCCGCCTACCTTGACGGCTACACCGGCAGGCTCGCCGCGGCGGCCGCCCGGCTTCGCGCCGTCTCACTCGAATGCCGTCCCGCGCTCGACGTCATCGCCAGCTACGGCCGCCACGGGTCCTGCCTGATCTACGCCGACCCGCCGTACCTGCGCAGCGTCCGCACGTGGACCAACGGGCCGGGGTACGGCTTCGAGATGCACGATGAGGCCGGCCATCGCGAGCTTGCCGCGGCGCTGACCGCCGCCGCGGCGGCAGTCGTCCTGTCCGGCTACCACAGCCCGCTGTACGACGAGCTGTATGCGGGCTGGCACCGGGCCGAGATCAGCGCCCAGGCGGCCAACGGGAACGACCGGGCCCGCACCGAGGTGCTGTGGTCCAACCGGCCGTTCCCGCGTCAGGGCTCGCTGTTCGATGAGGTAGAGGCGTCATGACTTCCGGGCGGCGGCGCCGGTCCGGAGAACAACCGGTTACAACAGCTGTCCTGCTCACGGCCCGACCTTCGCCCGAAGGCAGATAGGCCGCCGCCCGGAACACGAAAACAGGCCCTCGCACGTCTGTGCGAGGGCCTGTTCGTCACCCCGAGAGGGGTCAAGCGTACTACGGTCAGTCGACCCAGAAGCGGATGCCTTTGGGCAGCGGCGCGGTCGCAGGCTTGGTCCCGGCATGGACGGCGTTCAGCCAGGCCGCCAGCGGGTCACCGAAGCTCTTGTAGTGCACGGCGGTCATGCGCAGCAGCGCCGAGGGCGGGACGCCGAGCTTGGCGGCGAGCTGGGCGAGGGAGAACTGCCCGGCGGTGACGTACTCGCCGCGGAACCCGGCCGGCCGCACGGCCGGGTCCCCGGAGACCGCGTCGAGCCACGGCCTGCTGAACACCGACACGTCATACAGCCCGGCGTTGCGGTACTGCACGCCGATGACGGGGAAGGGGCCGCCGGCGATCTGGACGACGGTGCGGGCCTCGCCGGCGGTGATGCCCCAGTGGGCGATCCACAGGCCGGGCCCCTCGCTGATGCCGCCGGCGATCAGCGCGTTGACGACGGGCGTGACCATGGAGAGGCTCATGTAGATGGCGGGGTGCCGCTGCCCGGGCCGCTTCCCGGCCGCTACGTTCGCCGTCGCGGCCTCGCACCACGGCGCGCAGTCCGCGAGGGTGGCCGCGCCCCGCTCCACGTCCAGGACGTCGCACAGCTCGTTCAGCGGGGTGTTGACGGGGGCCTGGTCGATGCGGACCGCGCCGGGGTGCGCCGCCCAGTCCGCGGCGGTCCACGGGACGTCGCCGGAGCCGGTGGCGTACCCGGCGGCCTGCCCGTGGGGGAGGTGGCCGATGTTGGCGCGGGTGGCGTCGCAGACGGTGACAGTGGCGATCGTCATAGGGCTCCTAACGTGTCTCCGTTTCCACGGGTGGCGGAGCATCAGGCAGTCCGGGCTCATGTTCGTGCAGCCGACGGGCTTGGCGCAGCAGCCGGTGTCCCGCGCCCATTCCGGGCCGAACGTGAAGCTCACGCCTAGTTCAGCCCCCCGCCAGGCTTACGATGGGCAAGCGGCCCGCATGGTGTAGTGGAAGCATTCCGAAAGGCACGCGGTCCCTGGCCCTCGCCGTTCTGCAGGCGCGTGAGTGGCAGGGGTGCTGAGTAAGCGGCCCCGGTTCGATCCCGGGTACGGGCACCCTGACGGCTGCGGCTGCCCGTGGCATCCTAGGTCGGCGGGCCGGCCGCCGGCTGGCTTCCAGGCGCGGCGGCACGCGGCGCACGTGGCGGAGGCGACGAGCTCGGCCCAGGTGCCGCAGGAGTGGCAGTAGCCCATGGCGGGTCACTCCGGGGCGGCGGGAGGCGGCAGCAGCGTCTTCTCCTCCGGGGCGGTAACGGATGGCGGAGGCGGGGGAAGGTCGGACACGGCGGTCCCGCCTGCCATGTAGCCGCCTCTCCGGTCGCTGGCCCGGATGGCTGAGGCGACCTGCCTGGCGACCTCGGCGGGTGCCGTGCTGGTGGTGTTCACCGTGATCACCGGCGCGGCCGCCGCTGCGATGAGCGGCTGCCCGTTGCCGTCCTTCGGGTCCGCCACGGGCGTGACTTTCATCCTGCTGTACAGGAACACGGCGGCGGCAATCGCGGCGATCACGACTTGCGGGTCGATCACGGCGTGGTGATGCGCGGCGCTGACGATCATGACGACGGCCGCGTAGATCGCGGCGGCGGCCGACCCGAGGCCGGTCGGGTTCGTCGCCGGGGCCAGTGCGCGTTTCATGGCACCCTCTTTCGCCGGGAAGTACGGTGGACGGGTGGATGACCTGATCGCGTTCCTGGCCGCCCGGCTGGGCGAGGACGAGGCGCTCGCAAAGCGCGGCGAGGAAGTCTTCGCTATCGGCTGGCCGGATTACCAGACCTTCGACAGTCCCGAGCTGGACGACGCCTGCAAGTACCTTGACCGGTTCGGCCCGGCCCGCGCGCTCCGCGAGGTCTCCCGGAACCGGAGCGTTGTGGAGCGTCATGCGCCGTTCACGACCGGCGGTTATGCGGGCTGCTCCTGGTGCGAGAACGAGGATGCGGTCCCGTGGCCGTGCCCCGATGTCCGCGACCTCGCCGCCATCTGGAGCGGCCACCCGGGCTATAGGACCGAGTGGAAGCCTTAGCCGCGGCCGGGCGGGCGCAGGATCAGCCAGAGCCGCCACGCCAGCACGACGGGGATCAGCGTGCAGAACGACGCCACCCGCAGCCACGCGAACCAGTCCGGCCGCAGCGGCGCGACCCGGGCCAGCACCTGCCCCGAGGTGACCAGGTACACCGCGGACTCGTCGAGCACGACCGCGAACGCGAGCATGAAGCACATCAGGTGCAGCCCGACCGGGGTCCGCCACCACGCGCCGTGCCCGCCGCCGCGGGCCCGGATCGCGTAGGAGACGGCCGCGGCGGTGTCGATCGCGGCGCAGGCGATGAGCCCGATGTTGCCGGCGTCGGCGAGGAAGATCCCCGCGTTCATCCCCGTCCCCCTGGTGTGGTCGCTACCTGCTGCCCGCGGTGAACGCCTGCCGGAACAGCTCGGCCAGCTCATCCTCGTCCGCCAGCCGGTCCAGCTTCGCCTTCACCGGCCGCTCGGCGGCGCGCTTGCGCTCCTGGGCGCGGCGGTCGGCCTGCGCCCGCGCGAGGGATTCCTCAGCGTTCATCTCGCCGTCCTCGCGGTTGCGGTGCCTTCGGAACATGACGCGCTCCTTCGACGGCGCTGGCGACCAGCTCGGCCGCCCGCACGCCGGCGTCGGCGCGGGCGCTGGCGATGGCCAGGGCCGCCCGGGTCTCATTATGGGCCTTCCGCTCGGTGTCCAGGTCCGCCACGGCGCGGTCCAGCTCGGCGGAGGAGTGGAGCCTGCCGGTGGCGAACATGACCAGGCCGATCAGGGCGAGCGCGGCGGTCGGCGCCTGGTTGAGGAGGAACTGGACTGTCGGATCCACCGGCCCCCGCGCCTTTCATCCCCGTCTGCCTGTGTCAGCCGACCCGCCGCGCTGTCAGGACGCTGCCCACGCCCAGGGTGCAGTTGACCGGGCCGACGTTGCTGGCCCACGAGATGCCGAACGTGCCGCCGCTGGCCGCCGTCTGGATCATGCCGTGCACCTGCACGCCGTTGACGGAGCCGCCCAGCGCGGCGGCGGAGACCGTGGCGCCCCAGACGAACCCCCACGTGCCCGCCCCGGTGCCCGCCAGGTTGTGGCTTGTCGTGTAGCCGCCGGTCGCGCTGGCCGGGACGACCCACGTGAAGTCCATCGCGTTGGCGGAGGTGTAGATGATCCCC
>WNGN01000359.1_pt1 | contig 27382 bp, 29 predicted proteins | sample 5400561 | NCBI WGS metagenome assembly WNGN01 (sample SAMN13153379, study PRJNA577476) | soil metagenome | isolation source: 115 cm soil or saprolite under Garry oak tree replicate 2 | place: USA:California | collected 2016-06-15 | reverse complement strand
CACGGCTCGAGGACGAGGCGCGCTTCCTGGCCAGGCTCGAACTCGTAGCGCATGGCGCGGGGCGAGACCTTCGCCTTCGTGAAGCGCAGGATCGTAGGAAGGATGAACGCCCTTTCCCAAGCCGATCCCTGTCCCGCCAGCCCTGCGCCACCTGCCACGCGAGCCCTCTTGGCGTCCGGAGCCCCCGGGCCCCCGGTCGTGGCCCCCAAGACGGGCCCGCCGGCCGGGCGCGGGGGCCATCGATGAATCCCCGGACGCGACGAGCGGCCGGCGCGTGCTCGCGAATGCGCTCGAGGACAACTTCGGCCTCTACTACGACGACCGTGGCCGGCGACAGCTCGCGAGCGCGCCCGTGAAGGCGCCGCCCATGGGTCAATGGCATCTGCTTCGTGTGGTCGCCATCGGCGACCACATACAGGGCTGGCTCGACGGAGCACTGCTGCTCGACCACCGCGACGCGCGCTTTCGCACGGGGCGGGTCGGTCTGTGGACCAAGGCGGATTCGGCCACGGCCTTCGACGATCTGGTCGTCGGCGGGATCCCTTGACAGGGTGATGAAACTACTGTTTCATTGTAAAACATGATGCACATTTCCCCCTCACGCAGAAGGGATCCGGCCATGCCCCAGGAGATCGCCCCGATCGCCGTACGCCCGTCGACGCTCAACGGAATCTCGGAACACATGGTGGTCAGTCACTACGAAAACAACTACGGGAACGCCGTGCGAGCGCTGAACGCCGTCCGCCGCGAGCTGCCGCGCTCGACGCGGGTACGCCGCCGTACCGCCTGCGCGGGCTCAAGCGCGAAGAGCTCTCGCTGATGGGCTCGGTCGCGCTGCACGAGCTCTACTTCGGCAACCTCGGCGGCTTCCGCCGCGCCGGACCCAACTCGGGCCTCGGTCGCCCCGACTGGCACGAAGTGCCGGACGCCTTCGCCGCGGAGATCGCAACGGACTTCGGCAGCGCCAGTGCGTGGCGTCGCGAGTTCGTCGGAACGGCGCAGTCGCTGGCGGGCGGCTCAGGATGGGTGCTCCTCACCTACTCGCGCCGGCAGAAGCGGTTCTGGAACCAGATCGCGACGGATCACACGCAGGCGGCCGTCGACGCCGCGCCCGTGCTCGTTCTGGACATGTACGAGCACGCCTACCAGATGGACTTCGGCGTGAACGCGACCGCATACATCGACACGTTCTTCCGCAACATCAACTGGGAGGCCGTGCTGAAGCGGATCGAGGCCGCGCGGAACGATCAGCCGCTGCCGAACGAAGACCCGTCGTCGACGAAGGACATGCCGTCGGTCTCGGTCGAGGAGCTCGCCGCGCAGATCGCCAACGGCAGCGGCGTGCAGATTGTCGACGCGCGGCAGCGGGATCACATGTCGCGCCACGTGGATCTGATGGCGGGCGCGACGTGGCGCGATCCGGATCGCGTCGAGGAGTGGATCGCCGAGCTGACGCCGGACAAGCCGGTGGCCGTTTACTGCTCCTACGGCTTCGACGTCGGGCGCAACGTGACGAAGACGCTCATCGAGCGCGGCTTCGACGCGCGCTTCGTCCGCGGCGGCATCGCGGCGTGGTACGCCTCGGGCGGCGCGCGCGCGCTCAGACCGACGGCGGGATAGCTCCGAGCATCTCGAGCCGCGCCGCGTTTACGACAGGTGCTGTTTCGTAGTTGGCCCAGCAACCGTCGTCCGGCGGATCTTCGAACTGTGCGAACGGCCGTGCGCCGGCCGTGAAGGCGATCGACTCGAAGTACCTGCTGACGGGCTTCGCCCAGTGCGCGATCTGTGGCGGCAGCCTCATGGCTCGCTCTCGTGACTACGGCTCCACCCGGAAGTTCGGATACCTCTGCGGCTATCACCACCAGCGCGGTCGTACGGTGTGCGTGAACGGTCTCGAAGCACCGATGGAAGCGACAGACCACGCCGTGCTGGCCTCGATCGAGCGCGATCTCCTGCGTCCGGAAATCGTCGAGCGGGCGATCGAGTTCGCCATCGACGAGCTGAGACCGGACAGCGACGACTCACGGCGCGCTGACATCCTCGCCGAGATCCACAGACTGGACTCGGAGCTCGCCAGGCTGACGGCGGCGATCGCGAGCGGCGGCGATCTTCCGGCCTCCTCGCGGCCGTCAAGGAGAGGCAGGATCGCCGGGAGCGCTGGGAGCGGATGCTGATCGAGCTGGACGCGATGTCGAGGATCGGTCGAAGCGAGCTTTCGTGTCTGGAGCGCGAGATCCGCCACCGGCTGGCCGACTGGCGGGCGATGCTGCGGCGCGAGGTCCCCGAGGCGCGCGAACTCCTCCGGAACCTGATCGTCGGCCGGATCGCATTCACGCCCCGCCCGGAGACTCGCGTCTACGAGTTCTCCGGGAGGGGGTCTTTCGGGCGTGTCCTGGCCGGAACGACCAGTCCAGTTTCGGTGGTGACCCCGGCGGGATTCGAACCCGCGATCTCGACCTTGAAAGGGTCGCGTCCTGGGCCAGGCTAGACGACGGGGTCAGCCACGTCAGTATAACCGCTGAATCAGCGCGCCGGGTGCACGGAGGTGTGAACCTCGACGGTCGTGCCGGTCTGATAACGGCCGCTGGGCGGGACCCTGACCGTGATGGGCCCGCGCGGCGACTCGACGGTCAGGCGGCCGGACGGGTCCACCTCGAGTAAACGGCCGCGCACCACCGCGTATTCGCCAGGCTCACTCGTCGGCGACGCAGCCGGGTCCAGCGTCGTCGAGGCGGGCGAGTGGCCCGGAGGCGCCGGCGCCATCGGCTGGACACGCATCTTCACGACCGTCTGGTCGCCAACCTTGACGACCGACGACGTCGCCTGGGCCACCCAGACCTCGACGGCTCCCCGCTCCGTGTCGATCGTCACCTTGCCGACTGGATCGATCGACGTGACGCGGCCATTCACGTTCATCTCGTCGGGCGCCCCGACCGCCATCAGCGGCACCGGCGGCGTCATGGTCGTCTGGATCTCCGCGGGTCCGGCGAGGACACCGTAGACGGTCCTCATCGAATGCAGGTCCAGGCCCCGGAACTGATCCGGGGCCGCTTTGACACGGATGGTCTGGCCACCTTGGCGAAGGGTGATGATCCCTGCCTGCTCGTCCCACGTCCACACTTCGCCCGTAAACGCGCTCGTACCAGCGGCTGAGGGCGCCGTGGACGCGCATCCGGCGAGGATCAGCACCACGGTCAGCAAGCCGAGAATGCTCCTCATGTGACGGCCCTCCTCATTGGGTGTTGCCGAACGAGTTCAAGTCCGGTGCCAGGAAGCCCCTGGGGCGACGAGAACGTCAGGGCGATTGCAGACCGGCACCGAAACGGAAGGAGCTCACGCGCGCGCGATAACTCGTGGCGCCTGGCATCGTGGGCACGGTCGCCGAGAACGATGCGCTGCGGCCGGATGCGATGGACGGGCTCACGAACGCGATGCCACGAGCCACGGTTTTGCCGCTCGCGTCGAGCGCTTCGGCGGTGACGTACACGTCCACCGCGTCGAGGCGGTTGTCGTTGAACACCGTGCCATTGATCCGAGTCTGTCCGGGATTGCTTCGATCCGCGGTGTGCGTGACGCGGAAGCCGTCCTGTGCGCTGGCGACGGCAGCGACCATCAGCAGCGCGACACCGACACCCACACCCACAACGCGCGGCCAGCTCACACGTGTCTCTCCCACGCCAACGCTTCGTGGTACAGGTCTTCGGTGAAGCCGCGGACGAGCAGGTCGCCCAGCACGAGAACGGGCACTCGCAAGAAACCGTCCTCGTGGACCAGATACTTGATCACGTCGGCGTCGCTGGGTGCGGTCAGGCGAACGATGTCCACTCCTGCCTTGGCGAGGAGCCGGCGCGAGCCACGGGCCAGCGCCAGCGTGCCGGCCCGGTCCACGGGCGCCGATTCCACGAGACGGCTGTCGAAGGTCAGTCCACGTTGCGAGAGAAACTCCCTCGCCTTCTGACAGGTCGGTCAGCCGTTCTTGTTGTACAGGATCGGATCGGCCACGGCCCCACCTTGTAGCACACGGGCCGGGCCGCGGCGACTACTTCACGGGGGCGTACGACTTGAGCGTGGTGCCGAGCGTGTCGGTGATGAAGCTGCCCGGGCACAGCAGGAAGGCGCGCTCTCGCTTGGGATTGTGGACGGGCCCTCCCTTCACGACGCGCTTGATGACGTGCCCGGCCCGCCACAGGATGGCGAAGGTGCGCTCGTCGCCGGTGTCGAGCGTCTCGCGATTGTTCAGGCAGTAACGATCGGTCACGCGCATCACGTCCTTCTCGACGTACTCCTCCGCGTAGAGCTGACCCATGAAATCGGTGTAGGCCTTGATGTCCTCGGGACGCTGAAGTGGGGGCGGAGCCACGCCCATCCCGACCGTGCTCAGGGCGTCGTTGCCGTACAGCACACGCGTGTTCGGCCGGCGGATACGACGCTTGGAGTCGGAGAAGATGGTGAAGCCGCGCTCTCTCACCTCGGCGATCGTGTCCCCGCGGATGCTACGTGCCTCGTCGGCCTCCTGAATCGCCATGAAGGCCAGCACCATCGCGTCGAGGTCGGGCAAGTTACACTCGCCGGCGGCGGCGTTGGACTCGTAGCCGCGCCGCGCTCTTCGCTCCTCACGACGTGCCTGCTTGATCGCCTCGGAGTCCTTGCACGGCTCGCTGAACAGGCCGGTGGTCACAACATCGAAGTGCTCGCTCTTGAGCAGCGGCCCCGTCGACCGACAGCCGCCCGCCAGGATCGCCATGGAACACGTGATCAACACCCAGTGAACCGGCGCTGATCTCGGGTCAGCCATGGCGCAACTCCTTTCACTGAACCGACAAAAGCAAACGCACTGCCAAACCCCCGAGCACGTGAATCGAGCAGTCATGGTGCGGCGATGGCTCACGGCCTCGGGACGGCGTTGAAGGAAAAGTTTTCCTTCAATGTGGGTCGGCGAGCGTTGGCCGTCTGCGCTCCCGACCCACTTCGTGCGCCGGAGAGCCGGCGCCTGCGAAAGAATTTTCGGGGCGGATCTGTCATCGTGTACAAGGGGGGGTGATGCGGGACCGTGGAGTTTGCTTGGTGAGCCGTCTGGGGATCGAACCCAGGACCCCCTGATTAAAAGTCAGGCGCTCTACCAACTGAGCTAACGGCTCGTCGGGAACATTCTAAGCAGATGGAGTCGGAACGCAATGAACGGTCGGTGTCGGAAATGGCGACAGCCGAGGCCGCACGACGCGTGGCTGGGCGTCAAAGTCTCCAATACGCAACGTCTGGCACTCTCGCTGCAATCATCTGAGCCATGAGCATCGGAGGACGCGCGACACTTCTGTTCGTCGTCGATCGCAAAGAGACGGGTCGGTACGAGTACCTCTGCAAGGCGTTTGCGAGCGACGACCGGGTGGCCGTCATCCTCGACCGGCGCCACGGCGAGCGGCGCGGCTCACGCACCAGGATCCCGAACGATCGTCGTCGCTCCGAACGGCGCATCCGAGAGAATCACCACGAGTTGGCCCGCCTCGGGTACACCCTGGTCCGACTCCAGACGTAGCGAGCCCGCCAACCCGGGAGTTAGAGCAGGCTCGACCGCACCGACGGGAACCAGCGCATGAGCGGCGACTCCTCGCACAGGATCGTCTCGTCACGCTGGGCGCCCGTCGAGACCATGCAGAGCGGGACCCCGATGAGCTCCTCCAGGCGCTCCAGATAGCGCCGAGCCTTCGCGGGTAGATCCGCCTCGTTCTTGGCGCGGCTGGTGGGTGACATCCACCCCGACACGTCTTCGTACACGGGCTCGGCGCCGTGCAGGATCGCCTCCTCCTCGGGGAAGTCCGTGAGGAGCTCGTTCTTGTAACGGTACGCCGTGCAGATCTTCACGGTCTCGCACTGGTCGAGCACGTCCAGCTTGGTCAGCGCGACGGTGTCGAGCCCGTTGATGCGGACGGCGTAGCGGAGGACCACGGCGTCGAACCAGCCGCAGCGCCGGGGCCGGCCGGTGGTGGCGCCATACTCGTTGCCCCGGGCCCGGATGTCCTCAGCCATCTGCCCCGACATCTCCGTCGGAAGCGGACCCGACCCGACCCGAGTCGTGTAGGCCTTGGCCACGCCGAGAATGCCCTGGATGCGGGTCGGCGGCACGCCCGTACCCGTGGCGGCGCCCCCGGACGTGGTCGACGACGAGGTGATGAACGGATAGGTGCCGTGATCCATGTCGAGCATGGTGCCCTGGGCGCCCTCGAACAACACCGAGTACCCGCTCTCGATCCAGCGCGTCAGCAGCAAGGCGGTGTCGGTGATGTAGGGCGCCAGCCAGCCGGCGTAGCGGAGGTAGGGATTGAGGATCTCGTCCGTCGTGAAGGTCTGGGCATCGTAGATCTCGCGCAGCAGACGATTCTTCTGGGCGACGTTTAGCTCCAGCTTCTCGCGGAAGAGCCGGACGTCGAGAAGGTCGGCCATGCGGATGCCGACACGGGCGGCCTTGTCCACGTAGGCCGGGCCCACGCCCTTGCCGGTGGTGCCGATGCGCCGGTTGCCGAGCTTCGCTTCAGAGGCGCGATCGAGCGCGGGGTGATACGGCATGATCAGGTGCGCGTTCTTCGAGATGAAGAGATTGCCGTCGAAGCTCACGCCTCGTTGCACGAGCGATTCCATCTCCTCGATGAGCGAGCCGGGATCGACGACCACGCCGCAGCCGATCACGCATCGGCAGCCGGCGTGCAAGATGCCCGACGGGATCGAGTGGAGCACGTACTTCTCGCGGCCCACCACCACGGTGTGACCGGCGTTGTTGCCCCCCTGGTACCGGACGACGACGTTGACGTGAGGGGTGAGGATGTCGACCACCTTCCCCTTCCCCTCGTCTCCCCACTGGGTGCCGACCACGACGATGTTAGGCATCGAGCCGCTCCGGATGCTCCAGCATAGCGTCGATCTTCGCCGCGCGCTCTCGGCCGCTCGCCACGTCGATCACCAGGAGCTCGCCCGCCGGCACGCGAGGACCACCCACGACGAGCGCGCGACGGACGCGCTGCGCCCGCGCGTACGCAAGTGACTCCTCGAGTCCCCGCGTGACGATGTCACGTGCCACGGAGCGGCCGAGGTCGCGCAGGCGCCGGGCCAGCGAGAGCGCCGCCGTCTTCTCCGGCGTGAAGTCGATGATGAAGAAGTCAGGACCGGGCAGGGCCACGTCGACCCCCTGGGTCTCCATCACCGACAGGGCCCGGGCAATGTCGAACGCGAAGCCCACGGCCGGGCAATCGTAGCCGAAGCGGCCGACCATGTGGTCGTAACGCCCACCGGCGGCGATCGCAGCGCCGAATTCGGCCACGTAGGCCTCGAAGTACATCCCCGAGTAGTAGTCGAAGCCGCGGACGCCCCCGAGGTCGAGCAGCACGGCGTCGGCCAGGCCATAGATCGTCAACAGCCGATAGACCTCGGCCAGGTTGGCCAGCGCGCGCTCGGCTCGCTTGTTGCGTGCGAACGGCGCGGCCCGCTCGAGCACCTCGGCGTGGCCGAACAACGTGGGCAGCGCCAGCAGGGCGTCGCCCACGGGCTCGGGGGGCGCGATCTCATCGACCAGGCGTTCCAGGGTGGACCGGTCCTTGCGGGCGAGCGCGGTCCTGAGCTCTCGTTCGCGGGCGGCGTCGGTCTTGACCTCCTCCATCAAGCCGCGGAAGAAGTCGGGATGGCCGACGTCGAGCTGGAAGCGACCGAGGCCGAGCGCGCGCAGGCTCTCCACGGTCATGGCCAGGATCTCGACCTCGGCCTCGGGCTTGTCGAGGCCGATCAGCTCCACGCCGGCCTGGTAGAACTCGCGGTAGTGGGCGAGCTGCGGCTCGTCGTAGCGGAAGACGTTGGTCACGTAGGACAGACGCAGCGGCTTCGGCTCGTCGCGCAGGCGGGTGGCCACGATGCGCGCGATCTGGGGCGTGATGTCGGCGCGCAGCACGAGCATGCGGCCCGTTTCGCGGTCCACGAAGGTGAAGGCATTGCCCTGCACGGCCTGGTCGGTGGCGACGGCCAGCACGTCGAAGAACTCGAACGTCGGGGTGACGATCTCGCGGTAGCCCCAGCGGCGGAAGACGTCGAACAGGCGCGCCTCGACGTGACGCTTGCGCGCGACCTCGTCGGGAAGGTAGATCCGCGCACCCTTGGGAAGCTGGGTGAGCAACGGCTTCACCGCTCGGCCTCCGCGCCAAGGTGGGCGAGCGTGTTCATGCGGTGCACGGTGACCCAGTCGTCGCGATACTCGAGCTCCGTGATGCCGGCCGGCGAGGCGTCGATGGACCACAGGCGCGCGGGGCCGAGCCCGAGCCCGTCCAGGACGATCAGTCGGATCACGACCGCGTGGGTGACGAGCACGACGCTCTCACCGTCGTGGTCGGCTCGCAGCGTCTCGATGCCTTCGGCGACGCGCTTGGCCACCGTCGGCAAAGACTCGCCGCCGGGCGCGGCGAACCTGTCGGGTGCGGTTCGCCAGACGTCGTAGAGGGCGGGCTCGGCGGCCTCCACCTCGGCGCGCGTCCGGCCCTCCCACGCTCCGAAGCCGAGCTCACGGAAGGCAGGCATGATCCGCACGGCGAGACGGTGCGGCTTGGCGACGGCCTCCGCCGAGGTGCGCGCGCGTTCGAGCGGGCTCGCGAAGACGGCCGAGATGGCGACACCGCTGAGCGCCGCCGCCGCCGCCTCGCTCTGGCGAAGCCCGGCATCGGTGAGCGGGACGTCGCGCCATCCGGCAAAACGCCGCTCGCGCGTGAACACGGTCTCACCGTGACGGAGGACGAACAGTCGCAAGCTCATGACAACCCCGCCATTCTATCGCCTTTTGGCGGAGCAGCCAGCGATCAGTGCTTTTCGGCGAACACCTTTTGCGCAGCGCGCATCGACGCGCCGAAGTCGACGGGAAGGCCCAGCTCCGCCAGCACCTGCTCGAGCGCCGACAACGCGATGACGACGTCGAACTCGGCGGCGTATCCCATGTGCCCCAGGCGGAAGAGCTGCCCCTTCATCTCGCCCTGGCCCCCCGCGATGGTGATGTTGTGCGTCTCCGAGTACGCCGCGACGATCTTCTCGCTGTTCACGCCGCGGGGTACGGCGACCGCGGTCAGGGCCGGGCTCGGCGTGGCGCGGGCGAACAGCTCGAGGCCGAGCGCCTCGACACCGGCGCGGGTCGCGCGAGCGAGCCGGTCGTGCCGCTTGAAGACGTTGGCGAGCCCCTCGGCCGCCAGCATGCGAAACACCTCGCGGAGGCCAACCACGATGCTGACGGCCGGCGTGAAGCGCGCCTCGTTCTTCAGGAGAAACTTCCGCTCCTCGGTCAGATCCAGGTAGTACTTGGGGAGCCGCGACGTGCGGGCCGCCGCCCACGCCTTGTCGCTCAGCGCGCAGAAGGCCAGGCCCGGGGGGAGCATGAGCCCCTTCTGCGATCCGGCGACGGCGACGTCGACGCCCCACGCATCCATCGGCAAGTCGGCGATGCCCAGGCTCGACACGGCGTCGACGATGAGGATCGCGTCCGTGCGGCGCGTGACTTCGGCATAGGCGCGGACGTCGTGGAGCACGCCGGTCGAGGACTCGCTGTGCTGGGTGAGCACGGCCTTGATCCGCGGGGTGGCCCGGAGCGCTTCGGCCAGGCGCCCGGGAGCGACGGTCTCGCCGAAGGGCGCGGTGAGGAGCACCGCGTCGAGGCCGTACGCCTTGGTGATCTCCGTCCAGCGCTCACCGAACTTTCCCGCCTGGATGACGGCCACCGTGTCGCCCGGCGACAGCGTGTTCACCACGGCGGCTTCCATCGCTCCGGTACCCGAGCAGGTGAGCGGAACGACGTCCTGCGCCGTCTGGAACAGCGCCTTGAGCCCCGACCGCACCTCGATGAACAGCGCCTCGTACTCGGGGGTGCGGTGATGGATCATCGGCTGCGCCATCGCGAGCAGCACGTGGCTCGGGACCGGCGTCGGCCCGGGCGCCATCAACTGGTATTTTTTCATGGCTTCGACTCTACCATGAGGGCCGCGCTCCTCGTCCCAGCGCCGTCACGAAAATTGCGTCGAGTCCCGCCGACGCGGGCGCGAAGAACTTCACGACGTCTCGGTCGTAGAACGTGAGCCCGGTCGCGCCGAAGCGCTGGGCGTAGGCCGTGAGATACGCGCGGCCGCCGATCAGCCCCGCCTCGAGGTTGACCAGGCGATAGCCACGATTGCCGTAGGCGGCCAGGAGCGCGTCGAGCGGCGCCATGAAATACAGCACGGCCGCCGCGTCACCGCCGAGGGGTTGCTCCAGGCAGAGATAGGCCGATTCGCGCCTGAGCTCACCGGCCCGGATCAGCTCCAGCGCGTGCTCGTCGCGCCAGTACCGGTACGCGCCGCTCGGAACGCCGTCCACCGCGTTGACGACCAGGAACACATCGACGAGCCCCGAAGGCACATCGGCGGCAACCGCCCGCGTCGACCACCAGAGCATCGTCGCCAGCTCGATCACCGTGAGCGGCGCGTGCGTGAAGCGCCGAGAAGAGCCGCGGTGCTGGATGGTGTCGCCGAGACCACGTCCCGCATCGACGATCGCGGCCGGCAACGACATGGAGCCGCTCGGCGACCGACGGCGGCCTGGCGGTACGGCTTTGCGCCACACGCTGACGTCGGCCGGTGTCGCGAGGCTCGACGCGCTCTGCATCTCGCGCAGCTCTGGATAATCAACCTCCGCCGATGAGAGCGGCATGACGTCATGACGTATCTCGTCGATGGTGCCGCGAGCCGGCGCCGTGCTGCCCATCGGACCGACCTCAACGAGCTCGAGCGCGGCTTCGTGCTCAGCATCGAGGCCAAGCAAACGGTTGACGTCGGCATCCACGAAGCCGGTGAGGAGACGCGGCGTCAGACCGAGGCCGTGAGCGGCGGCCGTGAGGTTCGCCAGCATCGTGCCGGAGTCCCAGTAGAGATGGCGCCAGCCACGCCCCTGATACTTCCAGGTGTTTCGCCAGAAGAGCGCGCTGAGCACGATGGTCGCGGCGCGCCGGGCGAGGTCGGGCTCGGCGGCCGCCTCGGCGAACGCGTGGCGCACGTCGCCGTCGCGCAGTCGCCGGAGCGTGAAATCGCCCGGGCAGAAGTGATAGAGACCCGGCGGCAGGTCTTGCACGTTCCCCGCGGCGACGTAGACCTCGGTCTGGTAAAGCGCGCCGGTCGACGCCGCGGCGCGGAAGAGGACCTCGCCGCCGCCCGGGTAGGTCTTCTTCCGCGTGACACCGGCGGTGAGATAGAGAAGCGCGGCGAGCCGACCGAGTGTGAGCGGTCCACCCTCCGTACGCGCAGCGGGATCGAGCGCGCGGAGAGTGTCGACCTCTGCGAGATCGACGTCGCGCGGAAGTGAGATGGTGGGGAGGTCCGTGTAGACCTTGAACGGAAACGGCTTGATGTCCCACTCGAGCGTGTGGCCGCTCGTCCGGATCGACGCCGGCGTGTGGGTCGTCGCGTCGTGGAACGCCCGCGCGACACGGACGTCGTGGTTGCCCGTCATGGGATCGGGTCAGCGACGGAAGCTGTAGGGGGCGCGAAAGACGCCGCGCTCGGTGATGATCGCCGCGATGAGCTCGGAGGGCGTCACGTCGAACGCGGGGTTGAAGACCGGTGATGCTTCGGGTGCGGTCACCGTCGCGCCCACGCGCCGCACCTCGGCCGGATCCCGTTCCTCGATCGGGATCTCGGCGCCCGAGGCCAGCGTCGGATCGATCGTCGAGAACGGCGCCGCGACGTAGAACGGTACGTGGTGATGGTGCGCGAGGACGGCGAGCGCGTAGGTGCCGATCTTGTTCGCGGTGTCGCCATTGGCGGCGATGCGATCGGCGCCCGTCACGACCAGGTCCACCTGCCCTCGGCCCATCAGCGACGCCGCCACCACGTCAGCGACGAGGCGGTGCGGGATTCCGTCGCGCACGCACTCCCACGCCGTCAGCCGCGAGCCTTGCATCACCGGCCGGGTCTCGTCCACCCACACCAGCGCGACCTTGCCTTGCGCGTGCGCCGAGCGAACGACCCCGAGCGCGGTGCCGTAGCCGGCGGTCGCCAGCGCGCCCGCATTGCAGTGGGTCAGGATCCGCGCCCCGGACGGCACCAGCGTTGCGCCGTGATCGCCCATCGCCCGGTTGGCGGCGACGTCTTCGTCGAGGATCGCCTGAGCTTCGGCGAGGAGGCGCGAGCGGATCGCGTCGACCGACATCGCCCGACCTGCCAGCAGTGTGGAGCGCATCCGGTCGAGCGCCCAGAACAGGTTCACGGCCGTCGGCCGCGTCGCCGCCAGTCCCTTGATCGCCGTCTCGATGTCGGCGAGCAGGCTGTCGAACGTCGTCGCCCTGCTCTGACGGGCAGCCAGAGCCACGCCGAAGGCCGCCGTGACACCGATGGCTGGCGCACCTCGCACGACGAGGGTGCGAAGGGCCTCGGCGACGTCCTCCCAGCGCGCGAACTCACGCGTCAGCTCCTCGCGCGGCAGTCGAGTCTGGTCGAGCAGTAGCAGGCGGTCGCCCGCCCAGCGGACCGGCGCGATCACGGAGCGCTAGACGCCGTCGCCCGGCCCGGGGTAGCCGAACGGGACGAATTGTCGGAGCGACCGGCGCAGCCACCCGCCGACGTCGGCGTTGAACTTGAAGTTGTACGCGCGCTCCGGATGCTGGAGGCGGCCATCGACCGAGAAGCCGTCGGGACGAACGGCGCCGTTGAGCCAGGCTCCGTACACGCCCTCGAGCCCGAAGACAGTTCCCCCGAGGCGGAACCCTTCGCCGCCGATCTTGAGGTCCAGGTTGAGGTCGACCGAATCGCGCGCCGGGGCCTGGCCATTGTGCTCCGCCCGAGCCGGCGCGGCCAGAGTCAGCAGCGCGCAGGCCATCAACGCGACGCTCAACATCGTCTTCATCGTTCCTCCTTGACGTCTCACTCCCAACGGCCCGCCCTCACGCCAGACGCTCGCGGATGGCGGCGGCCGTCAGGCCATCGACACTCAGCCACTTGTCCCGCCCCCGCTCGCCGCGCACGACGCGGACGGCCGAAGGCCGCACGCCGAGCGCCCTCGCAATGAGGGTGACGACGGCGGCATTGGCCGCGCCCTCGACCGGAGGCGCCATCACACGCACCAGCAGGGCCTGTTCGCGCCAGCCCACGATCGTGCTCGAGGACGCGCGCGGCTGAACCCGCACGTGGAGCAGATCATGCTCAGGCCCGGGCATTCGCGTCGCCGACCTCGAGATCCGGCTCGCTGGTCAGCAATCGCTGGTACCGCTCGACGGTGGATTTCAGATCTTCGAGGAGCTGGCGATGCGTCCGCTGGATATCCTTGATGCCGCTCCGGATCTTCGCCTCCTCGGCCCGCGCCGCCTCCATCACCTTCTCGCCCTGCATTTCCGCCTCGCGCACGAGGAGCTGGCCATCACGCCGGGCCGCGTCCTTCATCTCGTCGGTCAGCTTCTGGGTCGTCACGAGCGTTTCCGTCAGCATCCGCTCGACCTCGTTCACGCGACGCGCCCGCTCCTCGTGAACGCCGAGCTGCTCCCGAAGCGTCACGTTCTCCTTGAGCAGCTGCTCGTATTCCTCCGCGACGTCCTCCAGGAACGCTTCGACTTCCTGAGGATCAAGGCCGCGGAGCATCCGCACCGTGAACTGCTGCTGCCGGATGTCGAGGGGGCTCAGGCGCATCGGAACCCTCCAGGTCTCAGCCGATCTCCAGTGTCATCGCGAGACGGTGGAGGACCGGCACGAGGAACTCTTTGAGGAAGTACAGCGCAAGGATCACGACCATGGGGGAGAGATCGAGCCCCATCGCCAGCGTGGGCAAGCGGTGACGGACGGGACGGAGCACCGGCTCGGTGGCGCGATACAGGAAGCGCACGACCGGGTTGTAGGGGTCCGGGTTGACCCACGACAGCAGCGCCCGGGCGACGATCAGCCAGATGAACACGATGATGACGAGGTTCACCAGATTGGCGACCGCGCTCAGGAAGTACGCCCCGATGAACACCGCCGTATCTTAACTCAGCCTGCGGTCCCCCGTCCGAGCTCCTTCGAACGCTGCGTGGCCCGCTCGACCGCCTTGATGAACGTGGTCCGGATGCCGCCCTCCTCGAGCGCGGCCACGCCGGCGATCGACGTGCCGCCCGGGCTCGACACCATGTCCTTGAGAGCGCCGGGATGTAGACGCGTCTCGAGCAGCAGCTTGGCCGCGCCCAGCACCGTCTGGGTGGCCAGCGTCATCGCGGTGATGCGGTCGAGCCCCATCTTCACACCGCCGTCGGCCAGGGACTCGATCACGAGGGCGACGTACGCGGGGCCGGAGCCGGAGAGGCCGGTCACCGCATCCATGAGGGACTCGTCCAGGACCACGACGCGCCCGACGGCGCTGAAGATCTCGCCGGCGACGTCCATGTCTTCCGGCTCGAGGCCCTCGGCCTTGGCGATCGCAGTCACGCCCTCGAGGACGAGCGCCGGCGTGTTGGGCATCACGCGGATGAGCCGTCCGTCCTTCCCCAGTGATGCGCGAATGCTCTCCGTGGACACGCCGGCCGCGAGAGAGATCATCAGCTTGCGCCGGCTGAACACGGACGCGATCTCGCGGAGAACCGGGGCCATGATCTGCGGCTTGACCGCCATGATGACGACGTCGGCTTCGCGGACCAGGTGGAGATTGTCGGGCGCGAGCTTTATGCCGTACGTGCCCGCGATCTCCTTCAGCCGGTCGCCCCGGACGTCGCTCGCCCAGATCATCTCGCCCCGCACCACGTTGGCCGCCGTCAGTCCCTTGATGAGGGCTTCACCCATGTTGCCCGAGCCAATGAAGCCGACCTTCTTGCCCTTGAGGCTCATGGCGTGGCCTTCGCCGGACGCGGACCGAAGATGGCCGTTCCTACCCGGACCATCGTCGCGCCCTCCTCGATCGCCACTTCGAAATCCGCGCTCATGCCCATCGAGAGCTCGGCCAGGCCGACGCGCTTGCCGAGCTGGGCCAGCGCGCGAAACCATCCTCGCGCGTCCTCGGCGCGCTCGGCGATCGGCGGGATCGTCATCAGCCCGCGGACGTGGATGTGATCGAGCTTCGCGATGGCGTCGAGCGCCGACGGCACGGCGTCAGGGGCAAAGCCCCCCTTGTTGCTCTCACCGCCCACGTTCACCTGCACCAGCACCGCGACGGGGCGTCCTCGCTGGCGCGCCCGCCGATCGAGCTCGGTCGCCAGGTCGAGACGATCGAGCGAGTGGACGAGGTCGAACAGCTCGAGCGCCTCGCGCACCTTGTTCGTCTGCAGGTGGCCGATGAGGTGCCACGGGACCGGCCGCCCCAGCGCGGCGACCTTTTCCTTCGCCTCCTGCACGCGGTTCTCGCCGAGGGCGGGCACGCCGGCGGCCACGGCTTGCTGGATGCGCTCGACCTCGACCGTCTTGGAGACGCCGATCAGGAGGATGTCGTCACCGCGGCGGCCCGAGCGCTCCGCCGCCCGGGCGATCCGCTCGCGTACGCGCTCGAGATTCGCGCCGATGTCCGACATGGCAGGGATTCTAGCACTCGGAGCAGCGCCTCACGGGAGCGCGGCGAAGGTCACGAGGCGGCCACGGTTGCCCTTGCGATAGCTATATAAAAGGTCGGGGTGACACGCCGTGCACAGGCGCGGGTTGTCGATCCGCGCAGGGTCGACGCCGGCCGCCGCCACCAGGGCTTCGTTGGCCATCCACAGGTCGAGCATGAAGCGCCCGGGCGCGGCCGGACGGGCCCAGCGCTCCCACATCGATGGATACGCCGCTCTGAACTCGCTCACGACGGGCGCGTCGACTTCGTAACAGCACGGGCCGATCGATGGGCCGATGGTGGCGGCGAGGCGGTCGGCACGTCCGCCAGCTCCCACGACCGCATCGACGGCCGCCTGGGCAGCTCCGCGCACGGTGCCGCGCCAGCCGACGTGCGCCAGCCCCAGCACGCCGGCCTCGGGATCGCAGATCGTCACCGGCAGACAATCGGCGGTGAAGATCGCGAGCGGCGCTGAGGGCTCCGTGGTCACGAGCACGTCGGCGCGCCCCGCGAAGCCTCCGCGGGCGGTGGCGCGCGCGACATCGGCGCCATGCATCTGGCGCGCCCACGTCAAGCGTCCCAGGTCGAGGCCGGTGCTCGCGAGCGCGGCCACGGCCTCGGGGCCGACGAGCGGCTGCGGCTCGCCCCACACCGCCGTGCCAGGGCAGTGCCGTGTCGTCGTCGCATGCGGGAGTCCCAGCTTCGCGAGCGTCGCGAAGGTGAAATAGAGTGGCGGCGCTCCGTGCGGGATGAGACCGGCGCCTGGCGTGGTCACGGCGAAATCGTTTGGATTGGCAGATTCAATCATCAACCATAATAACGTGGCCGACTCGCAAACGATGACGTGGGGGCGCCGAAGAATGATCGCCGCTCGCCTGTTCGGCGTCGTCCTCGCCGGTGTCCTCATGACTGGCGCCTCCCCCGTGGCGGCTCAGCCCACGACCGGCAAGCCGCAAGCCGGATCGACGACGCGCGCGGTCGAGCTGGTCGTCCAGAGTGGCCACACCGCGGAGATCCGCGCGCTGGAGTACGCACGGAGTGGCCGGTTCTTCGCGACGGCCGGCAAGGATTCGACGATCCGCATCTGGTCGCCGGGCGGCGCGCTGATCCGGACGATCGTGACCCGCTTCTGGGTCGATGCCCTCGCCCTCTCGCGCGAGAGCACCACGCTGCTCGTCGCGCAGCGTTCGGGCGTGATCGAGCTGTGGTCGGTGGATGGAACGCTGCTGCAGAAATTGCCGCCCGTGCCGATCCGGAGAGGCGTCGTCCGATCCGTCGCGTTGTCCGACGACAACCGCTACGCCGCGATCGGAACGTCCCGCGAGATCGTGGTGTACCGCCTGGCCGATAGCGCTGAGACGTGGCTGACAGCCGAGACAAGCCCGTCCAGCGCTGATGGCCTGGCGTTCACGCCGGACGGCGCCCGACTCGTTTCGGCGCACGGAGACGGTCGGCTGCGCTTCTGGGCGCTCGATGGCCGAGTGCTCAAGACCGTGCAGGCCCTCGATTACCCCGTCAAGACATTGGCGGTCAGCCCCGACGGAAAGACGCTGGCGGCCGCGGGGGTGTTGGGCACCCGAGACGAGGAACGCGTGAAGAACGTGGCCGACAAGCTCGCCACGACGCTCTGGGACCTCGAGGGAAACCCGATGGGGCGGTTTTCATCGCACAGCACGGCGAGCCTCAGGTTCACGCCCGACGGAACGCACCTCGTGAGCGGCGGACAGCACGACAACCGGGTGAACGTGTACACGCGCGCGGGCCAGCTGGTCGACACGATCACCGTCGGCTCCACGTGGCAACGCTCTCCCCAGCGAATCGCGCTGTCTCCCGACGGACAATCGATCGTCACGGCGGATGACGACCTCGATCCACCCGGTCTCAAGATCTGGAACCGCGCGGGTGGCCTCGAGCGCTCGCTCGAGCGGTTCAGCGGCAACCTGACGAACGTCGCGATGGCGCCGGACGGCACCATGTTCGTCACGCTGGCCGCGGATCGGCGCGTGCGGATCTGGTCCCTCGCCGGCCGGCTCCTCAGAAGCGTCTCGGGTCACACGGACTACCCCTCCGCCCTGGCCTATGCGCCCAACGGCAACTACTTCGCGAGCGGCGGTGCCGAGGTCATCATCTGGAGCCGTGACGGCCGATCGCTGGCAACGCTGAACGGCTTCGGCAACGGCGCCAACGTGCTGACCTTCTCGTCGGACAGTCGGTTCCTCTTCTGCGGCGACGGGAGCGGGACGGTTCACGTCTTCGACCTCAAGGATCGGCAGGCCCGGCGCATCAAGGCGCACGACGGCCGCGTGGAGGCCATCGCGCTCCATCCCTCGGGCCGATGGTTCGCCACGGGTGCCGCGCGCGAGCACGTCCGCCTCTGGACCATCGACGGGACCCTGGTGGCCGAACGCAAGTTCCCGGACAAGATCGTCACGCCGGTCGGGTCGGCGTTCGCGTTGGCCTTCAGCGGAGACGGCCAGCATCTCGTCGTCGGAACGTCGAACCGGACCGAGACGATCCAGATCCTCGATCTCAACGCCCGGCTCGTGGCCTCGATCAAGACGTCCCACTCGGTCGTCAATGCCGGCAGCGTGCTGATCTCGCCCTCCGGCCGCTGGCTCGTCGCGACGGTGAACAACCAGATCGGGATTTGGGACTGGTCGACGCGCAAGCTGGTCCGCGTGCTGCGCGGCCACTCGGGAAGGGTCGAAGGGCTCGCCTTCACGCCCGACGAGCGTCATCTGGTGAGCGCCAGCCACGACTCCACGGCGCGGGTGTGGAAGGTGGAGACCGGCGACTCGATGGCGCTGCTCTCGCGGGGCGCCGACTGGATCATGTTCACGCCCGATGGCTATTTCGACGCCTCCCACTACGGAGGCGAGCTGGTGGCCATGGTCCGGGGTCTCGAAGCGTTCAGCGTCGATCAGTTCGCGACGCGACTGAACCGGCCCGATCTCGTCCTGCGTCGTCTCGGCGTCGGCTCGGACGAGTTCATCGAGCACCTGGAGCTGCAGCATCGCAAGCGGCTCCAGCGCGCCGGGCTTCGCGATGACCCGGCGGCGTCGGAGATCGAGGCGCCGGAGGTCCGGCTGACCAGCGCCCGGCGAGAGGGCAAGCACGCACTGCTCGAGGCCGAGGTTCAGGCCCGTGCTCCGCTCCAGAGCTACCAGATCTACGTCAACGGCGTGCCGACGTTCCCCGGCTCGGGCAAGCCGCTCCACGGCACGGCGGCCCGCGTGAGCGAACGCATCGAGCTCGGCCAAGGCCTCAACACGGTCGAGATCACCGCGTTCGATGTCCGCGGCGTCGAGGCCTTCCGCGCGCGCTGGTCGTCCACCTACGCGGGTGAGGGCAAAGGCGATCTGTACTTCATCGGCTTCGGCGTAGCGCGCTACCAGAACCCCGCCCTGAATCTCCAATTCGCCGACAAGGATGCGCTGGACCTGGCCAACGTGATGCAGCGCTATCAGCCTCACTTCCGGAAGGTCGTCGTGCGCACCTACGTCAACGAGGCGGTCACCGTCGAGAACATCGTGAAGGCGAAGGAGGTGCTCCGCGACGCCCGGGTGGACGACACCGTCGTCGTGTTCGTCTCCGGGCATGGGGCCTACGACCTCTCACGCGAGGCGACCTACTACTACGCCACTCACAACGTCGACGTGAAGGACCTTGCCGGGACCGCGGCGAGCTTCGAGCGGATCGAGTCGCTCCTGCGCGACATCGGCCCCCGCCGCAAGCTGCTGCTCGTCGACACCTGTGAGTCCGGCGAGATCGACGACGCGTCGCGAGCCGAGATCGAGGCCCGGCGGCACGCGATGGGTCTCGACGGCCGGACGAGCGCTGCGCTGCAGTCGGATCGCGCGAGCCGCCCGCGGCGCGTGTTCCTGTACGACCGCGACCGCTACATCTACAACGACCTCACTCGACGCACCGGCGCCCTCGTCTTCTCGGCGGCGCACGCGGGAGAGCTGTCATTCGAGTCTCCGAAGATCCAGAACGGTGTCTTCACGTGGGAGATCGTCGATGCGCTCGTCTCCGGGAAGGCGGACGTCAATCGGGACGGCACGATCACGCTGGACGAGCTCCAGGCCTACGTCTCCCGCAACGTCGCCGTGAAGACGGGCGGGCTCCAGCGACCGACGATGGATCGCGACAACATCCACCAGCGGTTCGGGTTCCCCGTCCTCCGTTAGCCGCCGCTAGTCCGCCTGACGTCTCAGGAACGCGGGAACGTCGAAGTCGTCGCCCCCGACGGCGTCGTCGACCTCGGCGCGCACGTCAGCAGGGCGCCGTCGCCACGGCGCGGCTCCGGTCACCGCCGGAGGCCGGTTGCCCCGCGACAGGTCCACGATTTTTCCTGGCGGTGAGGCGGCGTCCTTGCGCTCGGTGAAACCGGTGGCGATGACGGTGATGCGCACCTCGTCACCGAGGGCCGGCTCGATCACGGCGCCGAAGATGATGTTGGCCTCCTCGTGGGCGGCTTCCTGCACGATGCGGGCGGCCTCCTCGACCTCGTGCAGCGAGAGATCGGTGCCACCGGTGAAGTTGATGAGGACACCCTTGGCGCCGGCGATGGCCGTATCGTCGAGGAGGGGGCTGGCCACGGCCTTCTGAGCGGCGTCGAGGGCCCGGTGCTCGCCGTGCCCCACGCCGGTGCCCATCATCGCGATCCCCATGCCCGACATGACCGTCCGCACGTCGGCGAAGTCGAGATTGATGAGCCCGGGAACGAGAATGAGGTCGGAGATCCCCTGCACGGCCTGCTGCAGCACGGAGTCGGCGACGCGGAAGGCGTCCATCAGCGGGGTGCCGCGGTCCACGACGGAGAGCAGGCGCTGGTTGGGAATCGTGATGAGCGTGTCGACCACGGTTCGCAGTGATTCCAGCCCCGCCTCTGCCTGCAGCATGCGCCGGCGCCCCTCGAAGTGGAACGGCTTGGTGACGACGGCGACGGTGAGGATGCCGAGGTCCTTGGCCAGCGACGCGACGACCGGCGCGGCGCCCGTCCCGGTCCCGCCGCCGAGACCGGCGGTGATGAACACCATGTCGGCACCCGACAGGAGCCGCGTGATCTGCTCGGGATCTTCGAGTGCAGCATCACGGCCCACGTCGGGATTCGATCCCGCGCCGAGTCCCTGCGTGAGCTTCGCTCCGAGCTGCACCTTCACCGGCGCCGGTGACGCGCGGAGGGCCTGACTGTCGGTGTTGGCGACGATGAACTCCACGCCGGTGAACTGCGCGGTGATCATGCGGGTGACCGCGTTGCTGCCCCCACCCCCGAGGCCGATGACCTTGATCTTGGCGGCCTGCGGAGCCTCGTCGAGCTCGAACAGCGGCCGTCGTCCCCGCTCCTTGTCCATCCGGGCCTCCTCTCGCTTCCTCGCTAACAGTGTCGGGTGGGCGGCCTTGCGACGCCGCCGACGCCTCCTAGAAGACTTCACTGAACCAGCCCGCGAGTCGGTGCGCGATGCGACCGAACAGATGGTCCTCCGCGCTCGCCGCCGGCGTGCCCGCGACGGCGGGCCGGCGGGCACCGTAGAGCGCAAGACCGACCGCGGTGGCGTAGATCGGGCTCTTCACGATGTCGGCGAGTCCGCCGACGGTCTCGGGCAGGCCGCGGCGAACGGGAAGATCGAACACGGCTTCGGCCAGCTCGGGAATGCCTTCCATGATGGAGGTGCCGCCGGTCACGACGACGCCCGCGGTGGCCGCGTCCTGGAACCCCGCCTTCGTCAGCTCGCGCGCGACGAGTGTGAAGATCTCCTCCACCCGCGGCTGAATGATCTCGGACAGGATCTGGCGCGAGAGCGGTCGGGGCTTGCGGCCGCCCACCGACGGGACGTCGATCATCTCGCCGCCCGAGATGAGCGTGGTCAGCGCGCACCCGTAGCGCCGCTTGAGATCCTCGGCCTCGGCAGCCGGCGTGCGCAGGCCCACCGCGATGTCGTTGGTGATGTGGTCGCCGCCGACGGGCAGGATCGCCGTGTGCCAGATGGCGCCGTCCCGGAAGAGCCCGACGTCGGTGGTCCCGCCACCGATGTCGAGAAGGACCACGCCCAGCTCACGCTCGTCGGAATAGAGCACGGCTTCGGCCGAGGCGAACGGCTCCAGCACGATGTCGTACACCGTCAGGCCGGCGCGGTTGACCGAGCGCACCACGTTGTGCACCGAGGTGATCGCGCCAGTGACGATGTGCACCTCGACCTCGAGCCGCACCCCCGTCATCCCGACGGGCTCGCGGATGCCGTCCTGCTCGTCGACGACGAACGTCTGCGGGAGCACGTGGATGATCTCGCGGTCCTGAGGCAGGTTGATGGCCCGCGCGGCGTCGATGGCGCGCTGGACGTCGACCACCGAGACTTCGCGGTCCTTGTTGCCGACGGCGACGACGCCGCGGCTGTTGACGCCCCGGATGTGGCCGCCGGCGATGCCCGCGTACACGCCCGACACTTCGACCCCGGCCATCTGCTCGGCCTCGCCCACGGCCTGGCGGATCGCCTCCACGGTGGCGTCGATGTTCACGACGACCCCCTTGCGCAAGCCACGGGACGGCGCCGTGCCGACTCCCACCACGTCGATGCTGCCGCTGGCGTTCGGCTCGGCGATGACCGCGCAGATCTTCGTCGTGCCGACGTCGAGCCCGACGACGTACTCCTTGAGTCCCTTGCGAGCTATCCCTGGCCTCCCTTCCTCAGGACGACCTGGTCGCGGAAGCGCAGATCGATCGCGGTGACACCCTCGCCCGTGCGCCCGATTTGCGCGAGCACTCCGGCGAGCCGCGCCAACCGTTCCTCCCATTCCTCGGCGCCCAGCCGGACCTCGATGCCATCGACGGTGTAGAGGACCGGGCCCTCGCGGCCGCTCATGTCGATCTCGGAGATCTCGCCGACGAGCGCGCTGCCCGACCGCAAGAGCGAGCGGATGAGCGTGAGCGCCGCGCGCGCCTTCGGCCCCGGCTCGGTGCGAAGCGCGGCCAGCTCGGCCTCGCTCAGGCCGCTGATCACCGGAACGTTCGGAGCAACGGCGTGCGGTTCTTCGCCGAGCAATCGCCCTTCTTCGTCGAGCCAGTGCAGCGTGCCGTTCGACACGAGCGTGAAGGGTCGTCGCTCCTCGACGAGGATCGTCACCCGGTTGGGCAGCTCGCGGATGACGTCGGCGCGCAGGATCTCGGGCACGGTCTGCAGGCGTGCGGTGACGGTGGCCGGGTCGATGCGGAAGATGTTGGCGCGGGCGGGAATCCCGGCGGCCTCGACCACGCGCTCGGCCGACACCCGCGACACGCCGCGCACCTCGACGCCGGCGATGGCGAATCGCGGCGCCGTGAGGAGCCAGCGCACCCCACCGGCGACGCCGCTCCCACCAGCGACGACGATGACCGCGATCGCCAGCCACCGCCGTGTTGCCGACCGTCGGGCCCGCGTCCGGGCAGCGCCAGCCGACCGAGCGGCGGCGCGGCCGACCTTCTGGCGCGCGATGAGCGCCGAGCGCTCGCCCACGTCACCCGGCCACGACGGCTGCCCTCGGGGCGACAGCAGCCCGTTACTCACCGATGATCCGGATCTCGTTCTCCAGCACGATCCCGTAGTGCGCCTGGACGCGCTCCCGGGTGAGCTCCATCAGGGCCTGGACGTCGGCGGCCGTGGCCCCACCGCGATTGACGATGAAGTTGGCGTGCTTGGCCGAGATCTCGGCGCCGTTGAAGCGCTTGCCCTTGAGGCCGACCTTCTCGATCATTCGCGCCGCGGTCTCGCCCGACGGGTTCTTCCAGACGCATCCGGCCGAGGCCAGCGCCAGCGGCTGGCTCGACTTCTTCTGCTTGAGCCGCTGCTTGATGTCTTTCTGGATCTCGCTCAGCGGCCGGCGGTGCAGACGCAGCCGGCAGCCGATCAGCACGGTACCCGCCGGGAAGTGGAACGCGCGATACGTGAAGGCGCCCGCGTTGGGCTTGAACTCGCCCAGCGTGCCGTCGGGATAGAGGAAGTAGGCCGCGCTGACGAAGTCGCCGATGCAACCGTCGGGCGTGCCGGCGTTCATCGCCAGCGCGCCGCCGATCGTCGCCGGAATCCCGACCAGACACTCGAGGCCGCCCAGGTTGAGCGCGGCCCCCTCGCGGATGAGCGCGGAGAGGCTGGCCCCGGCCCCGGCCACGGCCTCCTCGCCGTTGAACTCGGAGCGCCCGAGGCAGCCTTCGAGCTTGAGCACGACGCCGCGCACGCCGCGGTCGCGCACGAGCAGGTTGTTGCCGCCGCCGATGACGACGACCGGAAGCTGCTCGCGCTCGGCGAAGAGGAGCGCGTGACGGATGTCGTCCACGTCTTGCGGCACGACGAAGATGTCGGACGAGCCACCGATACGTAACGAGGTATGAAAGCTCAGGGGCTCCTTGAACCGGACTTCCCCCCGAATTTCTCCTAGCATATCGTCCTCCCTCCGCAGGAGCCGGCCTCGAGTCGGAGCAAGAGATCCGGACCGATCTGGCCCACGTCCCCGGCGCCGAGCGTCAGCACCAGGTCTCCGGGCCGCGTGATGTTGATCAGGTGCTCCACCGCCCGCGCGCGGCCGCCGCCGACGTACGTCACGTCGCGGTGGCCGTGGGCGCGGATCGCCCCGGCCAGCTCCTCGGCGCTGACGCCGGGGATCGGCTTCTCACCCGCTGCGTAGATGTCCAGGACGACGAGGACGTCGGCCTGGTTGAAGGCGGTGAGGAACTCCTGGCGCAGGTGATGAGTGCGCGAATACCGATGCGGCTGAAATACGGTGACGAGCCGACTCTCGAAGCCAGCCTTGGCGGCGGCCAGCGTCGCGCGGACCTCGGCGGGATGGTGACCGTAATCGTCGACGACGGTCACGCCGCCCGCCTGGCCGCGTACCTGGAAGCGGCGCTGCACGCCGGTGAAACCGGCCAGCGCCTTCTGGATCGCGTCGAACGGAATCTCGAGATCGAGCCCGACGCCGATGGCGGCGAGGGCATTGAGGACGTTGTGGCGGCCGGGAATCTGCAACGTACACTCACCGAGCCGCGTCCCGCGATGGACGACGTCGAAGCGGCTGGTCAGCCCCGACAGGTGGACGCGCCGGGCCACCAGATCCGCGCTCGACGCCAGGCCGTACGTGATGAGGCGCTTCTCGAGGCGCGGGATCAGCATCTGGATGTTCGGCTGGTCGAGGCACAGCACCGCCGAGCCGTAGAACGGCACCTTGTTGACGAAGGCCAGGAAGCCTTCCCGGATCGCGTCGAGCGTGCCCCAGTGGTCGAGGTGCTCGGCGTCGATCGTCGTGACCACGGCGATGGTCGGCGTGAGGGTGAGGAACGAGCCGTCCGACTCGTCGGCCTCGGCGACGAGGAAGTCGCCTTGACCGAGCCGGGCGTTGCTTCCGAGGCTCGACACGCGGCCGCCGACGATGATGGTCGGATCGTGGCGGCCCTCGGCGAGGACTGCCCCGACCATCGACGTCGTCGTCGTCTTTCCGTGCGTGCCGGCAACGGCAATGCCGTACTTGAGTCGCATCAGCTCGGCCAGCATCTCCGCGCGCCGAATGGCCGGGATGGCGCGGTGGCGAGCGGCCTGGACTTCCACGTTGTCGGCGGCCACGGCGGACGAATAGACGACGACGTGGGCGCCCTCCACGTGGCCGGCCTCGTGCCCCGAGAACACCTTGACGCCCAGCCGCTCGAGGCGCTCGATCGCCTCGTTGCGCTTCAGATCCGAGCCGGTCACGCGGTAGCCCAGGTTGGCCAGGATCTCGGCGATGCCCGACATCCCGATGCCGCCGATGCCGACGAAGTGGATCTGCTGGTAGCGCTTAAACATGGGCGTGCTGGGAGATGTTGAGGAGGACGCCCGTGCCCGCCATCGTGACGAGCAGAGCCGAGCCTCCGAACGAGATGAAGGGCAACGGCAACCCCTTGGTCGGCAGGGCGCCGGTCACGACGCCGAGATTGACGAGCGTCTGGGTTGCGATGAGCACGGTGATGCCGAGCGCCAGGTAGGCGCCGAAGGGATCGGGGGCGCGCAGCCCCACGCGCAGGCCCCGCCACACGAGGACGGCGAAGAGCGCGATGATCGCCAGGGCGCCGACGAACCCGAGCTCCTCACCGATGACGGCGAAGATGAAGTCCGTGTGCGCCTCCGGCAGGTAGAAGAGCTTCTGCTTCGACTCGCCGATGCCGCGGCCCAGGAGGCCGCCGCTGCCCAGCGCCAGCCACGACTGGATGATCTGAAATCCGCTGCCGCGCGGATCGCTCCACGGGTCGAGGAACGTCGTGATGCGTCGCAGCCGATAGGGCGCGAGCCAGATCGCGAGTGCGAGGAACGGCAGCGCCGCGCCGATGATGAAGCCCAGGTAGCGCACCGGGCTCCCGGCGAGATAGAGCAGCGTAAACGTCACCGCGACCAGCGTGAGGCAGTTGCCGAGGTCGGGTTGGGCCAGGATCAGCACGGCCAGCGCCACGGCGATCGCCAGCGGCTGGAGCAACCCGCGGCGGAAGTCCTCGATCTCGGCGCGCTTCTGCGCGAGGTAGCCGGCCAGGTAGATGACCAGCGCCAGCTTCGCGAGCTCGGCCGGCTGGAACGAGACCGGCCCCAGACGCAGCCAACGTCGCGTGCCGTTGATGGGCTGAGCCAGCGGCGGCACGAGCACGAGGACGAGGAGCACGCCGGCGGCGAGCAGGACCGGCCAGCCGAGGCGCTCCAGGCGCCGGTAGTCGATGCGAAGCGCGACGAGCAGACACCCCGCGCCCAGCAGCGCCCAGACGAGCTGCTTCTTGAGGAACAGGTAGGGATCGTGGAAGCGATCGGCCGCCACGATGGCGCTCGCCGAGTAGACCATCACGACGCCGGCCGACAGGAGGAGCACGACGGCGCCGAAGATCCACATGTCCGGCCGGAGCTTGCGCGGCATATCAGCGCGGCTCCGAGCAGCGAGCACCACGAGGCCCGAGGGAGGAGCCGACCGCAGCGTACGTGGCCGTAGGAGCTGAGGCGCGCCGAGCGACGAGGCGACACTTCAGAGGTTCGACGATCGTACGCGAGGATCGGTGTGGTTGTGCGAGCCCGCAGCGCCGCCTCGGCGTGAGGCGAGCCTGCGTGAATCCGAGAACGAAGTGGGGCGACACTGATCGGAGCCGCATCAGGCAAGCCCCTGCACGAGGCCGCGGAAGACATCCCCGCGATGTTCGAAGTTGTCGAACATGTCGAACGAGGCGCATGCCGGCGAGAGCAGCACCACGTCGCCGGGCCGGGCCGCGTTGCGGGCGGCATGCAACGCGCCCTCGAGCGACACGCTCTCGGTCACCGGGATGCCCGCCCGGGCCAGCGCGCTACCGATCTTGCCTCCGTCCTGGCCGATGACCACCGCGTGGAGCACCCGACCACGAGCGGCGTCAGCCAGCGCCGTGAAGTCCTGGCCCTTGCCGATGCCGCCGGCGATCAGAACGATCCGTTCGCTGAAGCTCTCGAGCGCCTTGATCGTGGAGGCGACGTTGGTGCCCTTGGAGTCGTTGTAGTAATGCACGCCCTTGAGATCTCGGACGAACTCGATGCGATGGGGCACCCCGCGGAAGCGCGTGATGCCGCGGCGAATGGCCTCGGGTGCGATGCCGGTCCACAACGCGCAGGCCGTGGCGGCCAGTACGTTCTCGACGTTGTGCGCCCCGCGCAGGAAGACCTCGCCGAGGGGGCAGATGCGCTCGACGTGGCCATTGAGCTTCGCGGCCACCCAGTCGCCGTGCACGAAGACCCCATGCTCGAGCTCGCGGCGCCGGCTGAACAGCACGACGCGAGCCCTCGTGCGCCCCGCTAGGCCCGCCGCCGCCTCGTCGTCGGCGTTGAGCACCGCGCAATCGGCCGACGTCTGGTTCAGGAAGATT
>WNGN01003487.1_pt1 | contig 27403 bp, 29 predicted proteins | sample 5400561 | NCBI WGS metagenome assembly WNGN01 (sample SAMN13153379, study PRJNA577476) | soil metagenome | isolation source: 115 cm soil or saprolite under Garry oak tree replicate 2 | place: USA:California | collected 2016-06-15 | reverse complement strand
GGAGAATCTTGACTCGCATCTGCTTTTAAGCAATATTTCAAATTCCATTTCATTTTAATCTTCCGGCCAGGTAGCTCAGTCGGTAGAGCAGAGGACTGAAAATCCTCGTGTCGGCAGTTCGATTCTGTCCCTGGCCATATCCACTCCCTTTGGGATTCAACCAGTTAGATCCTCCGCGGTCTCGGTTGAGTTCCATTTTTAGCTTCTACTTCGCTAAACTCTGCCAGTTTTCGATTCCTGATCGAGTGATGTGTGAGTTGCTCCTTGTCGCAATCAACCCGGCGAGGATGCCCTCTCGAATGGACTGTTCGTCGGGCGTTAATGCTCCATTACCTCGCCGCTGAGAAATGCTCGCCAGGCCGTGCTTGAAAGCATTCTGGTTTGCTGGTGGACCGGATTTGCCGCGTATCCCTGCCATGGGGGATAGCATAGCGAATGGAGTGGGATTTTTCCTGTGAATTGAGGCAGCTATTCGTTATCTCAGACTTGGATGGATTCGAATTGTTATGGATTATTCTACTGGCAAAGTAGTGGCAAAGCTAAAAAATTCCTTTGTACTTTCTTGCGGTTAGACGTGCTACGAGAATCTAATATCCTTGTGTCGCTGCATTCGATTTCGGTTACCCGATGCAGGTGCGAAGAAGGACGTTTATATCGTGAAGGTACAAATGTCTCGTTCTGACGCAGTAACGCGAGGAACATGCAAAGCTTAGCTGGCTAACGCGGGTCTAATCGTCGCCGAGGGAGAGCGGGTAGTGACTCGGAGTAATGACAGGTTTGAGTAGCAAAGGAGAAAGCAGTGAGCACACGCAAACTACGAACTCCTATAGCGAGCGCAGCAGAAATTAGAGGTGCGACGGTTTGGCGAAACACAGCCGGGTCTTGAAGCAGGCTTCGGGGGAGACTTCTAATAAAAAATTTGGTATGGAGGCAGAGTGGCTCGCGCGCATTTTAACGGGGAACGATATCTGCTTGACTGCAGGTCGTTAATTGACCACACCCTAGATCATTACCTTAAAAACAACCATCAAGTCACGTCGCTCCTTCATCAAGCCATGTGCTATAGCGTCTTGGATGGAGGCAAAAGGTTTCGTCCCACATTGACCCTGGCTGTCGGCAAATTGTTCGGGGCCAAACGGCGGGTCTTGTTGCCGTTTGCGTGCGCCATTGAGTTGATTCATTGCTATTCGCTGATCCACGACGATCTCCCGGCGCTGGATAATGACGACTTGCGCCGGGGAAAACTTTCGTGTCACAAGCGATTCGGCGAAGCGATAGCGCTCTTGGCGGGAGATGCGTTGCTCACCGAGGCTTTCTTTATCATGTCGGATCCCAGGGTGGCGCGGCTTTTAGGCGTTCCTCTGATTTCAAAGCTGATTCGGGAGGTATCGGATGCCGCCGGTATTAGAGGAATGATCGGCGGGCAAAGCACTGAGATCGAAGTGGTCAAGCGCAAGGTGACACCGGCGGTTCTGGAAAGTCTCGACCGCTTGAAAACCGGCGCCTTGATCATGACCGCTGCCCGTGTCGGCGCGATCATCGGCGGGGCGGCGCGCAAAGATTTCGACAGGATTACGCGATATGCACAAGCTTTGGGTTTAGCGTTCCAGATCACGGACGACATTTTGGATGGGCATGAAGTTTCGAGCGACAAAGGCATAATAAACTATCTGTCCGTGGCAGGGTCGGAGAGGGCTGGTGAAAGGGTTAGAGATCTGTTGCACGACTGTTTGAGAGAAATGCAGCCCTACGGCCGCGCGGCCGAACCCCTGCGGGAGATGGCACGGTACGTCGCTCTAAGAATAGCGGCCGATACAGACGAGCATGGGAAAGATTTCAAACCGGTCAGCAGCCCTGATAACTCGCAGCGGCCGAAACCGGTTTCGCACACGCGTAGTCCGTGAAGGGATACATCATGCGTCTTTTTAGCGACGGCCGCGCCAGGTCCGAACCCGTCACGCCTCCGGACTGGGATCCTGTCGATCTCGCGCCGCGAAAATTACTGCTCAGCGACGATGATTTTCAATCTGCGATGTTGGAAGGAGTTTCCCGGACATTTGCTTTGACCATTCCGCAGCTTCCGTCACGACTCTGTCGCGTCGTGTCCAATGCCTATCTCCTTTGCCGCATCGTCGACACGATCGAGGACGAGCCGAGCCTCAGCGGCGCGCGCAAGGACTATTTTTGCCGGCAGTTTTTACGGACCTTGGAGAGCGCGCGGAACGCCGAGTCTTTTTCCTGCCAACTTTGCGCATCGCTCTCGAGTGGAACCCCGCCCGCCGAACACGAGTTGATCCGGAACATTCCCCGTGTAATTCGAATCACCCGAAGCTTCTCGGAGCCGCAGCGTGAAGCGCTGCAGCGGTGTGTCCACACTATGGCCAAAGGCATGGCGGAATTCCAGCTGCGCGGCGAGAAACATGGCCTACAAAGCTTGGAGGACCTGGACCAATACTGTTATTTTGTCGCGGGGGTCGTGGGGCAAATGCTGACGCGCCTGTTTTGTCTCCACTCCCCGGAAATCGCTAAAAATCACGACCCCTTGATGGCCCTGGCAGTTTCCTTTGGCCAGGGCCTGCAAATGACGAACATCCTTAAGGACGTGTGGGAAGATTATCAGCTGGGCGCCTGCTGGTTGCCGCGGAAAATCTTTGCCGACGAAGGTTTTGACCTAACCGACTTGCCGGCGACGCGGAACCGTCAGGGGTTCGAACGCGGCATTCGCCGCCTGATCGGAATTTCGCGGGGACATTTGAGCGACGCCGTATCTTATTCGCTACTCATCCCTAAACACGAGACCGGGATCCGTAATTTCTGCCTCTGGGCAATTGGGCTGGCCGTGTTAACGCTGCGCAAGATCAACAACCATCTCGACTACACCGACGGCAGTCAGGTTAAAATATCAAGGTTCAGCGTTAAGGGGACTATCCTGGCTACTCGATTGACGCTGCAAAACAACGCTCTCGTCAAGCTTCTTTTTTCTATCGCTGCATGGCGATTGCCTCCATCACCTGCCCCAACCCGATGGTCTCCGGCAGGAACAAGCGACGGCAGAGCCAACAGAGCAGTTTGAGATCGCTAGTGGAGAGCGGCGCCATTCTCAACCCCGATCACGGGAAAATCAGAGAAACAACGATCGCGAATCTAACCGGTCCGCACGGGTTCGAACTGGAGAGGGCAATCCAGAATGCCGCGGACTCGCTGCTCGGCTTGCAGCGACCGGACGGGGATTGGTGTTTTGAGCTGGAGGCCGATTGTACCATCCCCGCCGAGTATATCTTGATGATGCACTATATGGGCGAGTCCGACGAAAAGCTCGAGAGGAAACTGGTCTCCTACCTCCGCGCCCGTCAGGGACGGGACGGTGGTTGGCCCCTTTTCTACGGCGGCCGCTCCGAGATCAGTTGTTCCGTAAAAGCCTACTATGCGCTGAAGCTTGCTGGCGACGATCCCGAGCTGCCCCATATGGCCAGAGCCCGAGAGACCATCCTGCGCCTTGGCGGAGCATCTCGGGCCAATGTGTTCACTCGAATCACGCTGGCGGTTTTCGCGCAGATTCCCTGGCGTGCGGTACCGTTTCTGCCGGTGGAAGCTATGTTGCTGCCACGCTGGTTTCCTTTTCACCCCTTCAAGGTTTCTTATTGGTCACGAACCGTGATGGTCCCCCTATTCGTCCTCTACACCTTCAAGGCGCGCGCTCGAAATCCCAAACAGGTCTCGATCCGGGAACTCTTTATCACCGACCCATGGCATGAGACGCACTATTTTCCAACGCGTTCGGTTTTAAATCGTGCGCTTCTCATGTTGGATCGTCTGGGACTAAAGCTCTGCCCCTGGATTCCGCAACGATTGCGCTGGCGCGCGATAAAAAAGGCGGAAGCCTGGATTTTGCAACGGCTTAACGGCGAGGGTGGCTTGGGCGCCATCTTTCCAGCCATGGTCAATGCCTATGAGGCGTTGGATCTTCTCGGCTATCCGGCCAACCATCCGCTGCGTGTGCAGGAGCGTCGGGCGATCGAAAATCTCCTGGTGGTCGATGAACAAAGCGCGTACTGCCAGCCGTGCGTATCGCTCGTCTGGGATACTGCGTGGGCTTGTATCGCGCTCCAGCAGGTCGGCGGCGAGCGGAGCCAAGCCGTTGTTCGAAAAGCGTTCCATTGGCTGGCTGAGAGACAATTACTGGACGATCCCCAAGACTGGCGCTTCAACCGGCCTCGGGTCAGGGGTGGCGGTTGGCCCTTTCAGTTCAAAAATTCTCATTATCCCGATCTGGACGACACGGCGGCGGTCGCCTATGCGATGCACAAAAGCGGGGAGGGGACTTTTACCCACGCGGTTGAACGCGCAGCCGAATGGATCTGCGGCATGCAGTCCAGGAACGGGGGCTTCGCCTCGTTTGATGCCGACAACGATCACACCTACCTCAACGAAATCCCCTTCGCGGATCACGGCGCCCTGCTCGATCCCCCCACCGAGGACGTCAGCGGACGCTGTGTGATGTTCCTTGCGCAACTCGCGCCGAAATATAAATCCGTTGAAAAAAATTGTCTCGACTATCTCTTCCGTTCTCAGGAGCCGGACGGCTCATGGTTTGGGAGATGGGGCACGAACTACATTTACGGCACCTGGTCTGTCCTTATGGGATTGGAAGAAGCGGGCATAGGTAGAGAACACGAACCGGTGCGGCGCGCGGCCGCTTGGCTTAAAAACGTCCAGCGCGCCGACGGTGGATGGGGCGAAGGATGCGACACTTATTTTGACCCGTCGAAACGGGGCCAAGGCGAGCGCAGCACCTCTTTCCACACCGCATGGGCTGTGCTGGGCTTGATGAGCGCCGGCGAGGTTCACTCCCACTCTGTCCGTCGCGGGGTCGAGTTTCTCCTCAGGACACAAAAACTGGACGGTTTTTGGAGCGATCCCGATTTTAATGCGCCGGGTTTTCCGCGCGTCTTTTATTTGAAATATCACGGTTACGACAAATATTTCCCTTTGCTGGCTCTAGCGCGCTATCGCAACTTGGCGGTGGAAAGATAATGCTCGGCATTGTTGTCTCGCTTCCCTGGGAACTAAAAAGCCTAACCCGTCAAGCGATCCCGGCGGGAACGTGGAAAGCAATCACGGAAGACACATTGGTCGCCCTGTCCGGGATCGGAGCAGAGCGCGCCTACGCCGCCGGCTCGATTTTGATTTCGCAAGGAGCAACGGCCCTGCTGAGCTGGGGTTATGCGGCGGCGCTTGACGATCGTTTAAAAGCGGGATGCCTGCTACTTCCCGAGCGCATTGTGAGTGCGAACGGCGCAATTCATCCAGTAAGCGCTGAATGGCATCGACGTCTATATCAAGCGTTGGAAACCAAACATCCCGTTCGGACAGATGCTCTGGTTGAAAGCGACGCTATCGTCAAAACTCCAGCCGAAAAGCGGGCCCTGGCGGAAAGGACCCAAGCGGCAGCGACCGACATGGAGAGCGCGGCTCATGCCAGGGTTGCCCAAGAACACCGGCTCCCTTTTCTAGCACTCCGGGCCATTATCGACACCGCATCGACCGATATTCCTGCAAACGTTCTAAAGGCACTCGATTCGCAAGGCCGTATCAACATCTGGAAACTCTTCATCAGCGTCTATCTCACGCCGGCGGATTGGATCAAAATTGTCCTTCTCGGTATCCAGTTTTACGCCGCTCAAAGAACTTTGAGGAACACGAAAGAGCTGGCATTGGATAGCTCACGGTTTTGACTTCAGCTCACCGTTCGCAGAAAACTCGACGGCGGCAGCCCCGCGTCGATAGACCCTTCCTTTCCAGCGGGTCTGTTCGCCTTGCCAGTAGCGGACGGCGGACGTCCAGGTCATGGCGAGAAAAAGCGCGGCAATGAAAGGCAGACAAAGTGCCCACGCCCATGATCGGTTGTAGAACCGAAGGATCGGAACGTAGGTGAGGAACATGATCGCTAGCGAGCCCAAGGAAAGACCGCGCATGACGATATTTGAAGAAGCGACCATCACAGCGGGAATCCCGTAGACGAGCAACATGGCCAGAGTGCATAGAACCAACAGCCCCACCGAGTAACGGAGCTGGGCAAAAGCCGCGCGCGCGACCATGTCCCAGATTTCTTTCAGGCGGCGATAGCCCCGGACGCTCTTCACCGAGTGTGTCAACCCCAACCAGATTTTAAACCCCTGTGACTTGACTCGCTCGGCTAAGGCACAATCGTCGATGACTGCGGTTTTGATCGCCGCGAAGCCGCCGATTCGCTCCAGCAGCCGGCTCTCCGTGAGAATGCATCCGCCTGCAGCCGCCGCCATCTTCGCGCGCGGCGAGTTCACCGCCTGAAATGGATAAAGGATCTTGAAGAAGTAAACGAAGGCTGGCATCAGCAGTTTTTCCCAGCCGGATGACATGGACGGCACGGCCATCAGCGAGATGAATGGAAGGTCCCGACGGCGCATCTTTTCTCTGAGGGCGTTGAGAACGCCTCGATCCAGCTCAATGTCGGCGTCCAGAAGCAGCATATAAGGTGTCGTTACAAACTGACGGCCCTGTTCGAGGGCCCAGAGCTTGCCGCTCCAGCCGGCAGGAAGCGGTGCGCCGTCGACGATGCGAAGATTCGCATACGCGAGCGCACGAGCCTTTGCCACGGTCGCATCATCCGACCTATCATCGATTAAAATAATCTTGAGGCCCGTTCCCTGCGCGATAACCGATTGCAAGGCGTGCTGAATAACTTCGGCTTCATTGCGAGCTGGGATCACCACCGTGATTTCGTCATGGGACTCCTCGCGATCGGGTTCATCAATAACATCTAGTACTTCGCGATTGCGCCAGGGGCCCCACGGCGATAAGGCAAAGCCGACCCACGACAGGGCTGCGACTGTTACGAGGAACATCAAGAGCGCTTCCATCACATCGCCTCCCAGGGAACTATCCGAATCACGGTCCTCGATCCTATGCAATCTAAACTTTCACGTTGACGGACGGGTTTGTAATAAGTAACGTTGTTCGAAAGGCCTCGCTTCGTATGTGTTATCGTCATGTACGATGGCCAAATTGACAACCGGGGTTTGTCGTGTGCGTCGCGGAACACAGGAGCGTTTTTACGAACTTTCATACCAAGCCACTTACCGCAGGTGCGGACGTAGCGGCGAGCGAGAGCAGCGAGGCAGATCCGTTTGTCGTCGATAGCGCGCGGCTGCTGTTTACCTTCTTTTCCGTCGTCGTCATCGATGTAATGGTCATCTCTTTGATGACCCATCGGCTCCGCTTCTGGTTCCCGCAATGGCTCGACCCGCAGTGGGCGACTCGCGCCGACCCGTGGGTCGTCTATTCCCAGTCCTATTTCGCCGGCATCTTCATGATCCCCCTCCTCTGCCGGCTCGTGGATCGCGATTTCCTCGCGCAGGTCGGAGCCGGGGCGCGCGCAGCTTTCTGGTTGCTGTGCGTCATCGTGTTCGCCTTCGTCCTCTGGTGGAAGGGCTCGCTCATGTTCCAATACCACAAGCACTACGAGATGTTGGGCTGGGCCGTTCTCACCGGTGTGATCTGGACGGCCATCCGCCTCGCTGGAATTCTGCCGCAATGGGTTCGCCGCCTGACCCGCCGCCAAATGCTCGGTGGTTTGCTCTTTGCGGTGGCGCTCTTTTTCCTCGTCATGAGCATCATGGATCCGGTGGTTCAGCTCGGTGTTCAGCACCTGCCGTGGTCCGCGGGTCTTAGCATCGAGGTGGGATTCTTCATTCCGACGGGCATCATCCTCATGATATTGTCGCGCCGGCTGCGTGCCTGATAGGAGCGCCGTTCTATCCAACGCGCCAACGATTTAGAGAAGCGCGTGCCATGAGAGCGATCACCTTTGATATCTCGATGCCGCGCATCGCTGCTGCCAAGATTCTCGGCGTCCGGGCTTTCGTGTCGGGCTGGGCGCCGGTTCGCTGTCAGCACGTGCCAGACCCCGCGCTACGTGGAGACGATTGGGTACTCGTAGAGCCGCGCCTCGCGGGTGTCTGCGGCAGCGACGTCATGCAGGTCTTCATCAAAGCTGACTTCGATAACCCCTTATCCGCAGTCGTGTCGGCGCCCCACGTCATGGGCCACGAGGTGGTCGGCACGGTGATCGAAACCGGCGTTGCGGTTAGGCGTGTGAGGAAGGGCGACCGGGTCGCCGTTTCACCACTGCTCTGCTGCGCGCCGCGAGGACTTCCGGCCTGTGAAGCCTGCCAGCATGGGGACTATCCGCTTTGCCGCCGCTTCTTCGATGGCAGGTTTGCCAAGGGAACGCACCTGGGTACCTGCAGCGACGTCGGTGGCGGTTTTGCCGAGGCGATGTCACTTCATGAATCGATGCTCTTTCCGATTCCGCAGTCCGTGGCGTTCGATGCGGCCGTCCTCGCGGATCCCTTCGCGGTCTCTCTCCACGCCGTTCTCCGAGCTCCACCGGAGCCAGGTGAGACGGCTGTGGTTTATGGATGCGGCTCGCTCGGAGTGATGGCTGTCCTCCTTCTTCGCGCCCTGTTCCCAAAGACTCGCCTGCTCGTCATCGCCCGCCGCCCGGGAGAGAAACCGTTGGTCAACAGGCTCGGCGCCGATGCTTTGTTCACGTCGCGAGGCCGGGAGCTCATCGGCGAGATCGGCGAATTCCTAAAGGTGCCGCTGCGGAAGCCGCTGTTCGGTTTACCCTGGCTACAGTCAGGAGTCCACCGCATCTACGACACCGTCGGCTCAAGCGAGACCTTGGAGGTCGGCGTGCGCATCGCGAACCCGCGAGCCACTATCGTCATTGTCGGCGTGGCGCCGCCGCGGCGATTCGAATGGACTCCTCTTTACTTCAAGGAGCTCGCGCTGCTCGGTTCGAATGCGTATGGCCTAGAGACGGTCGAGGGAAAGCGCGCCAACTGCATCGAGATTTATCTGGATCTTCTCGCTCGCAATCGGCTCGATGTGGAAGGCCTGATCACGCATCGCTACCCGCTCGAGTGCTACGCGGACGCGTTCGTCGCAGCCCTTAACAAACGGCAGTCCCAGGCGATCAAGGTGATCTTCGATCCCAGGCTAAAGACGCCCGAGATCTCAGCGGCAACGCATGGCTTGAACCGGGAATTGTGAAGCTGCCGGGGGAGAGTCATTTGTTCGCGATGCCGACTTCACGGGACTTGGGACACTGCGCCGCCAGGGTTTTCCAGCCAGCGGATCACGGTGATCACCAAAGCCACCGTGGTGATATCGAGGTGCCGGTCCATTAAGAAATGGTCGCTGCCGAGCTCGGCCAGAGTTACGCCGCCGGGAAAGATCGTATCGGCTAACAGTACCATTCCATCATTGGGTCCGTACTTCCGCATGGGAAAAAAGCCTCTGCCGGCTCGAAAGGAAACGCTGCCGCTGAGAGGAATGCCGAGGAAGTTCACCACGAATACATGTTCAGGGACGTGAAAGGATTCGAATCGTTGCCGGCTGGGCGCGGTGGCCATGCTTGCGGCGCCGGCCGGGTCGACCTTGCCCACGATAAATTCCAGCTCCGGCAGAACTTTGTCATCCACCAGCGGTGTCCCCTTGAGCGCGCCCACCGTGTTGATCCATGCCGCGACATGGTGCGTCTCGGCGGGCCCGAGCTTGGTGAGCGCCAGAGCGACCTCCGGACCGGACTTGCTGGCGCTGATGACGATCAGCCGGCGGCCGCTCTGCGCGCGCGCGCGAATAGCGGCCATGACAAGTTCCGCATTGGACTCAATCGGACCGTCGTCGCTGATTTCGACAAAGTGACAGGCGAATCCTGCCTTCTTCAATGCCGCCCTCGGAGCAGCCAAATCGGCGCCAGTGACCATGCGCCGCTTGTAGAGGTAGGAGGGAACGAAGAGCGCTTCATACTCGGCCGCTGCGGGGGGTAATTTTATCCGCCCTTGCGGGAACGCCGTGCGGGTAGAGGCATATATTTGATCGAAAACGTTCTGAAAGCTCTGATTGCCAGGACTGTGAGCAATTCTGTCGGCGAAGTATAAAGCGGCAAAGTCCACAGAGAACTCATCGCTCAATTGCTTGAGTTCACTCTGGTTGGGCAAGTTGCCATTAGCGCTTTGGTAGACCCGATCAATACGCTCATCGAGTAGAGCATTGTCGCGTTTGCCTGCAAGGTAGTTTGCCAGATAGTAACGCGCCACTTCCGAATCGACCCGGGTCTCTATGGTTTGCCCTACCACGCTGCCGCGCACCGGCAGCCCAACGCACGCCGTCAGCGACAGCAAGACGAGCCATAACAAGGCGAACTTGAGTGAACCGCAACCCAACTTTGCGACCCCTTTTTTAACTTTCATGAGTTTAATATAGAGAAGCATACCGAAAGCAAGAGCGGAACCCAAAACAGGGCCGGAACACAATGACAACTCTATTGACCGGTGCGACGGGTTTTGTCGGTGCGGCCGTGCTGCGTCGTCTGATCAAAACCGGCTACAACGTCCGCGCCCTCGTCCGCCCAAACAGCGACCGGCGCAATTTGTCGGGTATTGATTGCGAGATCGTCACCGGCGATCTCGCCGAGCCGGAATGCGGTTTTTCATGTTGCTGCAGACTATCGCCTTTGGGTTGTTGATCGCGCGAAAATGAACCGCGTCAATGTCCAAGGCACCGTGGACTTGATCCGGGCTGCGGCGGCGGCGGGCGCGTCGCGCATCGTTTACACCTCCAGCGTTGCAACGCTTCGGCTGAGAGATGATGGTTTACCCGCGGATGAAAAATCGGATGCCGAACTGCCCGACATGATCGGGGTCTACAAGCAGTCGAAGTTTCTAGCCGAACGGGAGGTAAAACGCTTGGTGGCCGACGAGGGGTTCCCGGTGGTCATCGTAAAGCCCACGGCGCCCTTCGGGCCGGGGGACGTCAAGCCGACGCCGACCGGACGAATGATCATCGAAGCCGCCTCGGGGCGCATGCCCGCCTATGTGAATACCGGGCTCAATGTGGCGCACGTGGACGACGTGGCGGCCGGTCATCTGTTGGCGTACGACCGGGGCGTTGTCGGTGAAAGCTACATTCTAGGCGGCGAGAATCGAAGCCTCCAATGGATTTTGGAAACCGTGGCTGAGCTCACCGGCCGGCGGCCGCCACGCATACGGCTGCCACATTGGTTTATTACCCCCATCGCCTACATCGTTGAAGGCATCACTCGTATTAGAGGCGCCGGCGAACCGATGATCACCGTAGACGCAGTTCGAATGGCCCGCAAGCCCATGTACTTCTCCAGTGAAAAGGCGCGCAGCGCGCTCGGCTACTCGCCGCGTCCCGCCGTCGAAGCCCTGCGCGACGAGATCGAATGGTTTCGGAAGCACGGGTATGTCGTGGAGGGGAAAAAGAAACAATCTTCTGCTTGAACGGCCCTCAGGCCTCTAAGGACGCGGCATTTCCGGGGCTCTTCTTTGCGTCGTCGCTTCCCGTTCGCGGGACCGAATATGTCATCGGCAACTCCGGCGCAAAAGCGCCCTCGGTCCTTGGACCCCGCAGGAAAACGCGCACGGCCTTGAGCGGGTGATTTATGGTGTCATTGACGGCCGTGGTTTCATAGCCGCAATGTGCCATGCAGTTGGCGCATTTCGGGTTGTTGCCGGTGCCGTAGAGTTTCCAGTCGGTCTCTTCGAGCAGAGCTTTGAACGTCGGCGCGTAACCCTCGTCCACGAGCAAATAGCAGGGCCTTTGCCAACCGAACACGTTACGCGTCGGGTTGCCCCAGGGAGTGCACCGATAAGTCTCGTTACCGGCCAGAAAATTCAAAAACAGACTCGAGTGATTCAGCCGCCAGGCGCGGTTTTTGCCCAGCTCGAAAATACTTCTGAAGAGCTCTTTGCTCGCATTCCGCTGGATAAATACATCTTGTTGGGGAGCATGCTGATAATTAAAACCCGGCGAAATGGTCACACCCTCCACTCCGAGCGCCATCACATCATCCAGAAAAGCTGCAACATTTTGTGCGGATTCCCCTTGGAATAAGGTACAGTTGATCGTCACCCGGAAGCGTCTTTGTAACGCTTTCTGAATCGACTCCACGGCCTGGTCAAATACCCCGCTGCGGCAGACTGACGCATCATGCCGCTCGCGATTGCCATCCAAGTGAACCGAAAATGTCAGATAGGGCGAAGGGATATAATCATCCATGTGCCGAGAAAGGAGTAGGGCGTTCGTGCACAGATAAACGAACTTCTTGCGTCGGACGAAGCCCCGGACGATCTCCGGCATTTCTTTGTGGATCAGCGGTTCGCCTCCGGCGATCGAAACAACCGGTGCTCCGCACTCATCGATGGCTGCCATGCATTCCGCCGGGCTCAGACGACGATCCAAAATGTCTTCCGGATAGTCGATCTTGCCGCAGCCGGCGCACGCTAGATTACAGCGGAACAACGGCTCTAACATGAGCACCAGCGGATAACGCTCCACCCCGCGCAGCCGTTGCCTCAGAACGTAGCGCAAAACGGCCAGACTTTGACGTAATGGAATTCCCATCGTGAGCTTTCGAACCCAATGCCGCCGAGCGACCCGGTAACCACTGTAACTTAATACCTCAAATCGTCAAGATACCGTGCGCGTTCTGAGATAACCCGCACAGAAAAATATTCATTTCCGATGGCGGCCCGGCACAGCGGACTACTTCAACCGGGAAGACAGACAAAATCTCAATATGCGGCGCTGCTACGTGCTGATGGGTAACCATTTTCATTTGGTTGTGCAACCCCCAAGGCGAATCTTTCTGAATTTATGAGGCACTTGAAATGTCAGTTATAACGGGCCACTACAACCGGCACCTGGTTGCCTGCGCGTGGATGCTTTATGACCCGAGATTCAGAAAAGAGGAGCCGAGATATTTTCCTTCGGACAGAATGGACCGGCGGATAGAATGGCGACAGGAGAATCCTGGCTATGATTTATACGAACCGAGGAGTGCTGCTTGCCAGCTCGGTATCACGGTGGGCTCGCTGAGAAAATCCATCACACATGACCCGTCGGCACCGGTCGTTCTAGGTAGAGGGCTGATAGCGTGCAATACGCCGGCGCTACAGGAGTGGTGGGGGAGTAAGAGGCACTACTGATGAAGTTGCCAGTTGTTGTTTTTCCGATTGTTGCCTGAAACGCGTCAAACATTATTTGTCGGACAAGCGCTCAAAACGGGATCAAAAAATCATTGACACTCTTTGAATCAGAATCACAATATCGCGAGAAAGCTACGATCTGGCGAGTATTCTCATTACTACCACTTTACGGTGCCTTGGCTAGAGGACGCATTTGGCGCTGGTTTGCGATCAATATTCCGATGGATCTTGAAACCGGTGGAAGATTCACTAGCGACATAGATATTTTGGCTCGATTGAGCGATTTCCCCCGTTCTCAGAACTGGATTTACAAAACTTGGGAAGTCAAAGTGAGTCTACTTTGCAAAGACGGATCAGCCCGTTCGCTCAAATCTGGTAAGTTAAATAGGACAGTAAAACAATTGCGCGCTTACAGAGAATTTGGATCAGCGGACGTTTCGTTATTGGATATTTACGTCTGTGAAGCAGGGTTTATGAATAACAACGTCTTTCCTCCGGCGTGTTTGCATAACACGATACGGGCCAAGGTGGCAGAGTTAAGTAAAGAGCATTTTGGTTATCAATTGCTCCCGTTTGAACATGGCAGGGATGGAGATATCGACGTTGGCCTGCTTGCGATATCCGAGGAAGGAAACCCACTCCGAACGACGGCCGATATTCTCGACGCCGTCAATTGTCATTCTAAAGAACCGTTTTCTCGTTTGGTAAATCACATGGACGAGTTTTTTGAAAACAGTCCAGATGAGCCAAAGAAGAGTTTCAAGCAGATTGTATTTTGTCGAGAGTGCGATCGCCTGCAACTGATCCGTATGCGGAAAGACCACACTCTGCCCTGGCTGCGGTACGGATCTGGTGGTTCAGTTTTGATGTGCCGACGATTCCATTTCATCATCGGCGTCTTCTTGCATCCCGGCAATGATTTCCTGCAAGCTTTCGACTTTGGCGACTCTTTCGAAACCGAACCGCTGGAGGTTTGCCGATAGTGAGCCCACGAGCGGTCTCTTGTAGCCGTCCAATTGCGCCAGCGCCTTGGGATTTTGTCTGGCTTTCTGATTGTTCTTGATGACGCCGTCGATGGCCTGATTGAAGGTGACCAGCAGCGATACGTCGCTGGCGATAATCTCGGCCAGCAGGCGCATGGCGGTACTGATCTGCGCCTCACCGCCCTTGTCGGCGAAGAGGCCGGCGAGGATCTCCTCTCGAATCGCATGTTCGCCGGGAGTTAATGCGTTGTTAGCTCGGCGCTGCGAGATGCCAGCCAGGTCGTGCTTGAAAGCATTCTGGTTTGCTGGTGGTCCTGATTTTCCGCGTATGCCTGCCATGGGCCTAGCATAGCTGATCGGCCGGGGTTTTTCCTCTGAATTGGCGCAGCTCTTCGTTCTGTCAGTGAATACGCCGTTCCTGGATCAAGAGCTTACGGCGGCATCGGTCATCGCCAGGGTACTCACCATCAGTTCTTCGAGCGTGTAGCTATCCGGAGAATGCCCTCTGAATGGCTCTGCCGAGACTCTGTAAATCTTCGCCTATGCCCCGAGTCGTTGCGCATCCTCCTAGGGCTAAGACGACCAAAAGCGACGTCCAGAGAAGCAAGGTCTTCTTTTTCATTTTACCTCCAAAACCGTGACCAACGGGGTTCCACCCAAGTTTTCGATTTTATCATTTGTTGATGTTCCGCTCTAGTTTGCTCCTGACTTGACTCTTAAAATCAGCGGCTCCGGAGTTCGAGTCCCGGTGGCCCACCTATCCACAGCTCTGGCCCACGTGCGTTGCGGCTGCTTGGGAGTTATGGAGGAGGGCAGCGTCAGGCAGTCGGGCAGGGGCAGGGTTGTACGCTTGACAAGGGATTGCCTCTCAGTCTTGGATGGATTCGAATTTGTTGCGGGCTTATCTACTGGCAGCAAGCCCGTGCTTGAAAGCATTTTGGTTTGCTGGTGGACCTGATCTGCCCGGTATCCTGCCATGGGCATAGCATAGCGAATCGACCGGGATTTTTCCTACGAATTGGCGCAGCCATTCGTTTTCTCAGACGTAGAAGGAATCCTCGTGTCGTTCCATTCGTCCCCCAAAAAATTCTGAAAGTTATTTGGAAAACAGCGTTCCGCCCATCGCCTGAGCGATGCCGAAGGTCCGTCTCAAATCCTACGTTAAGGGCGCGGTTGAATCGGAACAACGAGCCAGCGTCCAACGGATGTTTTCACCGGAAGCTGGGCCTGAGCCGCACTGCGGCCACAGCTCATCCGGATTTTGCAACACGACGGAGGCGCCTCGCCAATGCTGATAATCCCGCCCGGCGACCTGCGAAGGGGTGCTATCCTACTGGTAGTCGCCATCAACCTCCATCACGAGACGCCGACGGTGACCATCACTGACGATGACGAGATCTCCAACCCGCATTTCGTCATAAAATCTCCAAAGGCTTGGACCACCGAGCTGCGCGTTCCTCTGTGTCGGGTACTTCTCGTGAATCATGTCCGAGATGTCCTTCGCCGTCTGTGGCTGCGAGACTCGCAGATCGCCGATCAGACTCCAGCCAATTGTGATCCGCCCCTGATTTTGGAACCATGCGATGGCCGAATCAGGGTCTCTGTGATGCGCGATTAGCCGCCAAATTCGCATCTTAGACATGCGGCATGATTTAACACGACTAAGCGTTATGAGTAAACTCGCCAGCAGTTCGATACATAGTGGTCTACTTAGTTCAGTGTTCGGCACACTTTCACCGGCTGGAACGCTCGTTCTTATTGTACCGTCAAGACAGGGACTCGTCATAGCAGCCGACAGCCTAAGCTCGACACCCGAGAGAGCGCCGGAGATTGCACGCAATTTCGCGGACTGATTCAAAGGGAACGTGGAACCATCGGGCAATCTCTGTAATTGCTTGCTCTTTCGTCCTGACCTCCACGTGACACCGGTGTTCTTTGAGGGTAGACGTGACTAGGACAGGAGCGCCGCCCGTGGAAAATACGGAGCAACGATCAGTTTCCCCACTTGGCAACAGAATCTCAGCCTTAAACCACAATTGTCTCTTTTTTTTGCCACTGCAACTCCTGTGCGCAAAGGATTCAAGCGATAGTCTGACACTCCCGCGTCCGCTGAGCTAATCCACGAAATTGGCGAAGCGCCTTTGGCAAATCAGCTTCTCGCGATCGCGGCGACGCTTAAATTCGCGGTAAGACTCCGCTGTGCTAAACCACGTCTTACCATCAAAGGAAAAAAGTTTGATCGGGTGGTGAGAAACCAGAACGGTTTTGCTCTGCAGGATCAGCACGGCCCGACAATAGTCTAACCCGTCCTTGCGATTCAAGGGGCGGCCGAACCGAAGCCCGGCGCCCATCTCCGGGAGAAAGCGCCGGATTAGGGAAGCCCAGTCGCACCGACAGGCTTGACGTTGTCACAGCCCCTCATATATAAGCCTAACCTTGCTCCCGCTCGGCTGTAGTTTTCTTCTTAGAGGTGACAACAATGATGAACTACATCTGCCAGGTCATAACAGACAACCTGTTGTGCGGCCTGCCTCTCAAAAAAGTACCCAATAACGACCCCCTCACCAAAAATTACTTTGATCTCTTCCAATGTGAGGCCGGCCACCGCATTTTAGCGGTGCGATCTCAAGACACCGAAGGCGACCCGGAGAAAGATAGATGAACTCGTTTGTCGGTCAATCATAGGTCATCCATTTCTAGTCATGGACGACTCCCGCGTCACGGTCATCGGACCGGAACAACTCGCGGAGCTAGTGATGGATGCGGGCCTCGTGAGTTGGCTAATCAGGAAGGTTTCGTGACAGGTTTCCAGATGCCGGTCACGGCGCTATGGTGGCTTATTCCAACCGCGCTCACGTCCGTCTATATACGTCGCCCTTACAAGGCCATACGGGATTCACTGAACGCGATTGGCTGTTCCTGTTTGGCCATCCACGCGAGGTGGTTATCTCCCGGCGCTTGGTGCTGAGGTTCGCGGCGCTTTGGTTGGCTGTGGTGATGGTGAGTTTCGGGATTACAGTCTACATCTTGCCTTACGGTGTTGGATTGTTTGCCGGTGCAGCGGTTCTCACCATCGCGGGCATTTTGCCGATTGTGCCGAGGTGGTTTGGCTGATCCCGCCCGGTTGGCGCAAAGCAGGCCACCGAAATCACTTCGGCTTGTATCCCCTAGCCTTCATGCAATCATCAAATACCTGTTATTTGCTACCGACGCTGGCAAAGGTGGCCTCACGCTGGCACTGGTATAAGTCGCGGTCGTAAGGTCCTAAGGGCTGGCGACTGGCGCACTCTCGGGCTTAAACTACCTGACTTGCCGATTGCGTAATTTCTTCCCGCTTCGTTATCTTTTTTCTATCTGATCAATGCGAGATACTTGTAAGTATTGGTTCTTCGTGTGGTCTGTTGATCGGCACGGTAATTGCTCCCCTTTTCGGCGTCGGCTAGAAATGACTTCTGATGGGATACTGCTGAGAATGCATGACTCTAGAAATATTCGATCCAGATAAGGAGGAGGGTTCCATGAAGCCTAACAGGCTAAACCGGATGGCGGTGTTGGTAATCAGCATGAGCATACCGGCCAATGCCCAGCAACAACCGCAGGAAGAGCAAAAACAACCACACAAACAGCCACAGCAGCAAGAGCCCAGCCAGAAACAATCAGAGCAAGAGCAAAAACGCCGGCAACAGCAGGAGCAGAAGCGGACCCGGCAACAGGCACAGGAAGAGCAACGGCAGCAGGAAAAACAATCGCAGGAGAAAGAACGCCTTCAACGACAATCAGAGGAAGATCAAAAACGCCAGCAACAGCAGCAGCAGGAACGGGCTCGGCAGCAAGCACAGGAAGAGCAAAGGAAGCAGCAAAAAGAATCGCAGGAGAAAGAACGCCGCGAGCGACAATCAGAGCAACGGGATGAACGCCGCGAGCGAGAAGCGGAGCAGCAAGACCGCCGTATCTCACGCCAGCAACAACAGCAGCTAATTCATCAGCAGCAAGGAGAAGTGAAGCAATACCGTCGCTATTTAGAGCAGCAGGAGTCACGCGCTAGAGACCAAGCAGAAGAATTGCGGCGACAAAATCGCCTGGCGCAGTATCGTTATCAGGAAGAGTATTTGGAGCACTTGCGCCAGCAGCAAAGACGCCTGCGAGACGAACGGTTCGATTATGACCGTGACCCGTACTTCTATGCGGCACCGATCTACCGTTACAGACGCGACGGGCGGTACTACGAGATAAACCGATACGGCGCAAACGTGCTACGGCAAGCCCTACACGCTGGTTATGCGCAAGGCTTCCGTGCCGGAGAGGCAGACCGGCGCGACCGGTGGCGTGCCGCCTACCGAGACTCCTATGCCTATCGGGACGCCAGCTACGGTTATCGTGGCTATTACATTTCCCGCAGCGAGTACAACTACTACTTCCGCGAGGGTTTTCGTCGCGGCTATGAAGATGGCTACGACAGCCGCTATCGATATGGGCGCTATGCTGACGGCAACTATTTCATGTCGGATAACATTTTGTCACAAATTCTCAATTTCGAGTCGATTCGCTAAGGACTAAAAGGGATCGTGCCCCAATGAGATCGTGACCCCCAGCTGGTCTACGACATCATTCTTGCCTTCTGCCGCTGGTTTTATCGTCCTCGCCCATCTCCTCGATGATCTCCTGGAGGGTCTCAACCTTGGCGACCTTCTCGAAGCCGAACTGCTGCAGGTTGGCGGTCAGGCTGTTCACCAGCCCCCTCCTGTAGCCGTCCAGGGTGGCGAGAGCTTTCGGGTTGCTCCGGGCCTTCGGGTTCTTTTCCATCACTTCGTCGTCGCTTTATTGAACGCGACGAGCCAGGCTGCGTCGCCGGCGATCACCTCAGCTAGGATCCGCATAGCGGTGCCCATCTGTCTTTCGCCGCCCTTGTCCTCGATCAATCTGGCGAGGATGTCCTCTCGAATCGTCTATTCGTCGGGAGTTAATGTGCCGTTGGCTCTCCGCCGGGTGATAGTGGCCAGCCCGTGCTTAAAAGCATTCTGGTTTGCTGGTGGACCCGGTTTTCCCCGTATCCCTGCCATTGGGCCCATAGCATAGCGAATTGACCAGGATTTTTCCTCTACAATTGAGGCACCTATTCGTTCTGTCAGACTTGGATGGATTCGAATTGTTGCCGTTTATTTCTGTGGCAAAGCAGTGGCAAAGCAAAAAAATTCTCTTGTATTTTTCGCGGTTAGAGATGCTACGAGAATCGGCAATCCTCGTTGTCGTGCGGATTCGTTTGCGCTGGTGAAAGAATTTGAGCTATATGCGTTTTGGCGCTATATGCGTTTTGGCGTTTCATTAAGTCCTAAGGAAATTGTCATGGATCAGAGTTGGTTCGAGATGCGAGATGTTCGGAACAGGAAACTTGATAATGGCGTTTGGATTCCATTGCGAGCAGTTAATACCATTGATCATCAAGGTCGATACGGCTACATCGGTTATAGAGAAGAATTTTTTGGAGCAGGATCAGTCGCTGTTCCGATACAGTCAAGGAACGAAGTGAACGAGTTGAATTGGTCCAGTATCGGACCGCATCACCCACATCATTGCGATATTCAAGAGGGCCGTTATATTCCCTCTGACATTTATGAATTCGGACAGGAGAATATCAGCGGCATCCATTTAGTTCTGGAGCAGCACTACAATAGTCAAGACGTCCCGGAATGGCATCTGCATCAAGATTTCATCATAGTTCTTAACCTCAAGAGAGAGAACGACACCTGGGTAGCGCCTGATGAAGGTTATGTAGAAGTAGCGCGTCTGCATCGGACGACCAACGGAACAGTTTTTCTGTTGGAAGTTCGTGCCGACCATTTGAAAGATTATCTGTCTGCTCGCAGTATGGCTCTTTACATCAGCTGCTATAGAAATCGTGACGAAATCGTTGACGACGCCAGCCATATCGTATGGACGGTAAATCCACTTGTTGAGGATCAGAACGGCGATCGTTGGGAAGGTCGTGTCACCGAACTTCATGAAGGTGGTGACCTGTACGGAACGTCAATGGCCGTAATGCACGTATCGCGTACGGACGTAGACTTTGAAGAAGAGGTTCCGAACTTAGAATTTCCAAAGGATAAAGATGTACGTTTGCAATCATGGGTCAAAAAACATGAAGGTCGAAAACTGTACCGAGTTCAGGGAGAGCTATGGCGCAACGAATGGATCGAACCGGGAGACTTGAGCGTGCGAATCCGTAGAGACACGTCGCCACCTACGGTATTTTTTATTACTGATTCGAAGGGAACTCATGAAAGTAAAGCGACTTTAGTAGGAGCGACTAAGTGGCTCTGGTTTCGGCCAGGGGTAATTATGAGTTTGGCCCATCGGCGGGGCGGTACTCTGCGTTGGTATTCAAAAGATACTGGCGCCGTCAGCTGTTCACTAGATTGTGGGGTTCATTTTGGAATAAACTCAATCGGTCTTGTCACTGGTTTCGCTAAAGACATCGCTTCGCTTCCTGATTGGCAGCAAAAAATTTGGGCCGGTTACAATATAGGGCCTGAAGCTAGGGTGTCCGATGAGTTACTGGCGGCCCAAATGCGAGCTATGCCACCTAATACAAAGGCTCCAGAAGAACTGCTACCTGTAGTGATAACTCGCTTGAATAATATTACACTTGACCGTTACAATTTCCGTCTCTTCCGCGAGCATGCTGATTTCGAGAAGGTATTAACCCTCTCGCACAGATTTCGTGCCCTTGACCAAATGACCCTTCTGGGACTTGCGAAAGACCTCGCTCGATTGACGGCCGATAGCATCGACGCGGCTGCAATTCAGAAAGTTGTAAAGCCACCCGCCGGACAAAAATGGGGTTCCCTAAAGTTTTTGGAAAGCCTGGTTGCTACTCGGACCGACGTAAAGGACGCGCGATCAGCTGTTGGACCGCTGTTTGGTATTTATGAGCTAAGACATGCTGACGCTCATCTAGCCGGACAATTCGACGAGATCTTAAAATTGGTCTCGATTGATCGATCACTAAGCTTTGTTTTTCAGGGATATCAACTCTTAGAGGCGTGTGTTTCAAGCCTTACACGTATCGCCGATATTCTTGAGGGTTAATGTAGCCACTCGCCACGACCATCTGGAAATCGGCTGCCGCTGGGAAATTTGGCCAAACCCATAGCGCGGCGGATACACGTTTCAGTTGCACAGCATTGTTAAATTCGATAGCACTGTGGATACCCGGTTAGATGCCCAATCTTATGTGGCGCACTTGATTCGCAATCAATTCTCTTTCCTCGCTTGTTGTCGTCTTAACGGACGGAGCAGGATTTTACCCGCCCGCCTTTGGAAGAAAGTAAACTCTCACATCAATGCCGTGGTCTCCCGAATTCAAATCGTTCTCAATACCGACAGGGTTAGCAATGCGTCCCTCAGGATCGTATACGAAGCAAAAGAGGCGGCGGCATTTGGGATGGTTCTTGTATCTGACGCCGGCACAATATTCACTTTTCATGACTGAACTGTTCAATGAGTGGCTTCAGCATGGCGATCCTCAAATGTCTGTTCTGACGTTTGACGAGTTTTTCCGCTTCATTCTCGGCCATGAACCTATGGTTTGCTACAACCAAGGATCGTGCTCCGCGATTGTAGCTGTTGAGTCAAACGGTGATGTGGTGTCCTGTACGAGGCCGTTTGATCGCGCGAAGTTTACGTGTGGCAATCTTTATAGTGATTCTCTGGAAACCGTAATCGAAGGACCAAAGATGATTAACTTCCGCTCCGAAGACCTAATAAGTCAACAAAACGCGAGTCACTGTCTATGGTTTGGGCTTTGCCATAATGGATGCCCACAGCACCGCCAAACTGCCGCCAGTCGAGAGATAACGGGGGCTGGTTACTATTGTGGCTGCCAATCACCGGAAAGAGATGGGACATTTGCAATGTGGTCTCATTTGCATGACAGGTGCACAGCCTTGCTTAACTGCGACGGATTTTGACTGAGAAACATTGATGCCGGCCAGCCCGTGCTTGAAAGCATTCTGGTTTGCCGGTGGACCTGATTTGCCCCGTATCCCTGCCATGAGCATAGAATAGCGAATTGACCAGGATTTTTCCTCTACAATTGGCGCACCTATTCGTTCTGTCAGACGTGGATGCATTCGAATTGTTACCGGTTATTTCTGTGGCAAAGCAGTGGCAAAGCTAAAAAATTCTATTGTGTTTTCTTGCGGCTAGGGATGCTACGAGAATCCACAATCCTCGTTGTCGTTGGATTCGATTGCCCCACTGTATCTATTTGGCTATATGCTGGGAGGAGTAATCGAGCACAGGAGACTGGAAAGACGTCAGGAAAGTTTGGTGATGCAAAATCCCTGGGCTGGTCTGACAAAGCCCGGTGGGAACGAAGAGGCACACGAAGTACTTGGTGAGAAGAGGGGTAACTATGAAGTCGCTCAAGCTCAGAGTGCGGAAGACGATGTTCGTGTTTATAGCGGCAACAGGCGTTTTCGTCCTGCTGTTTGCGCAATGGCGGACTCACTCGCAAGCGCTCATGTCGGCAGGTGCAGAGAATTTGACCACTCCACTGCTGGGTCTGACCACCGCACAACGGGCAGATTTCGACGCCGGACTGGCCGAGTTCCAGGCCGTGGAGACCATCGCAGAGGGCTTGGGGCCGGTGTTCAACGGAAAGAGTTGCGCCGAATGTCATGCTGTGCCGAGCGTAGGGGGTCGGAGCCCAATCTGGGCGTGGCGCGTGAGACGCGTATCGGCAGGCTGTTCAACGGGGTCTTCGACCCGCTCGATGGCTCGGTATCCGTCAATAGAGGCGGCGGACTGCTGCAACAGCGCGCCATCAACCTCCCTGGCTGTCACCTGAAGGGGGAGGCGGTGCCTGCCGAAGCCACCTTCGTCTCGCTGCGCAACTCCCCACCGTTGTTTGGCGCGGGGCTGATTGAAGCCATCCCGGAGGCGACTATTGTCGCGAACGCATCACTCAACGGCGGCAGACCCAATCGCGTGTTTAACCCCGACACCGGGACGACCGAACTCGGGCGCTTCGGCTGGAAGGCGCAAGTCGCCACCTTGCATCAGTTCGCCGGGGACGCCTACCTCAACGAGTTGGGCATTACCAACCCAAGCTTCCCACATGAGAATTTACCCAAGGGCGAGCCGATCCCATCGGGGTGTGACACGGTCGCTGACCCCGAGGACGACGGCTCTGGCGTCACCGCGTTCACGAACTTCATGCGGTTCTTAGCCCCAGCGCCGCGGCGTCCCGTCACTGTTCAAGTGCAGCAAGGAGAGCAAGTGTTCAGTCAGATTGGGTGCGCCAGTTGTCATGTGCCCACGATGACGACCGGCCCAAACTCGGTAGCAGCGCTGAGCAACAAACCCGTCAACTTGTTCTCAGACCTGCTGCTTCACGACATAGGCACAGGCGATGGGATCGAGCAAGGAGAGGCCACGGGGAGCGAGTTTCGCACGGCGCCATTATGGGGACTGTCGCGTCGGGATCGTTTCATGCATGACGGAGGGTCGAACACTATCGAGAAAGCGATCCTACGCCATGGCGGGGAAGCCCAGAACGCCCGTGACCGCTTCGGGGGACTCAGTCCAGCCGACCACGATGCGTTATTGGCATTTCTGGATTCTTTGTAACCTGCTGATATGCGGCCGCTGAAGTAGTGCGCCTGTCCGCGGAATGCTCCGCTGGTTTTTTATCGCGGAGGCTCGCTGCCTAAAAAATTTTCTTGCAGAAAAAACACGAAATCTGTATAAATGGTTTTAAATTCAGTAGGAAGGAAGGAGACTATGCAAGATACGCAGACGAATCGTGACGAAGAGATCCGTCAAGTCGCATACAAGCTTTGGCAAGAGGAAGGGTGTCCGGACGGATACGATGTTCAGCACTGGCTGAAAGCTGAGACAGTATGGCTGGAAGAAAAGCGCCCGAAAAATAAGCCCAAACAGTCCAAGTCTCTTAAGGCAAGAAAAGGAAGACAAACCCGCACCGCTGAACAGGAGCTGTAGTTTCCGTCTTTACAACGGAATCTTAGATCTTTTTCTCGCTTATCGGATCTGACCGAGAGTGACCGATCGGCATCCTGAAGAATTCACTCGTCGTTACGCCAGCTTTCCCGTTGAGTCATTCTCCCTTGGAACGTTGACTGAACCTACTCACTCACGACTACGTTATCCAAGTGTCCGACCGACGGTTGACTGACCTGCATACCGGAAAACGCATCGATGAACCCACAAACAAAGCAATTTTGTTTTGTGGCCATGTTATTTTCGGCTATAAGGGGCTGGCAGGAGTCGGGTCAGCCAGAATCTGCTCTCGGATTGGTTGGTCGTCGGCAGTTAATGCGCCGTTAGCTGGGTGACGCCGGCCAGGCCGTTTGAATGCGTTCTGGTGGACCGGATTTCCCGCGTGCCATTGGAGATAGCATAGCGAATCGAGTACGATTTTTCCCTTGAATTGGCGGAGCTATTCGTTCTCTCTCAGTCTTGAATAAGGGTCTAGAGGTAGCACAGCCCGTTTGTTAAACTTGATCTATGTCTACATCTACACAAAGGAAAAAGAACATAGCTAAAAAGCCCACTAAATGTCCTTGCTATGCGGTTGGTAAACCTTTCTCAACCCTTAACCTCTAGAGAAAAGGAGGAATCGATTATGGAAGAGAACGAAAAAAGCAGCCTGCTCGGGAAAGCCATGCACGTTGGAGAGCAGCTGGCGGAAGTGGGAGGCGAGGCGGCGCGCTTGAAAACCGTAGCTTCTCACGCCGTCGAAGATGCTGTGACTGAGGCCAAGCGGTTGGCCAAGCGCAGCCGTTATGCCGCTGAAGACTTGATGGAAGATGCGGCCCATCGCGTCAAGCGCGATCCGATACGCTCAGTGGCCCTCGGCTTGGCGATCGGCCTCGGCGTGGGCGCGCTGGCTGTATGGGTGGGGACGCGCAACACCAGAGAGTAGTCAAAAAGAAGCAGTTTTAACCTGTTCCCTATCGTCCTACCGAATCACCGCAAAATTTTATATGTTCGGTAGGTTGAGGCGTTTGACCGCAGCTCGAAGGTCTTTGGCTCCGGCACACACGCGCGGTGAAGTGCGCGAATGGGTAAGCGACGAGGTCAACAGATTCGAGGCGATTTTGTCGGGCTATCACCATCAAAAAAACGTGGGGAGTTTGAATGTTCCATTGCGCTCCTTCGGCGGGAGATATGATCTGAACAGCTTAGCTGGCTGATCGGTAGCGACCGTGGCGGATTTTCGGCGCGCCACCGATTGATGTCGCCGCGAGAGAATTCGTTATCTGCCGATTCCACGGCAACTCGATAAATCTTCTATTCCAAGCACCCAGTGATCGCCCTGATCGATCGCGCTGCCTTCTTTTAATTGCGGGGCATGGAAATTCCAGGCATCGGTCTCCGCTGACCAAGGGCGCGCCGGCTCACCTTTTGGCGACGGCTGGTGGGCGAGAGCCCAGATAAATGCTGCTACCCAACCAAGAACCGTCCAGCCGAAAATAAGATTCACCCAGAAAATACCAGCGCCGTGCTCCGTCCCGCGAATCTCCGCAACGATGGTCGGGAGGAAATAAAGACTTAGGCCGATTAGGATTGTCAGTCCGAGAATTGCACCATCCATGGTACGTCGCTGGTCCTCCTTGAGGCTTTGGCCATCCATTGGCAAAAGCATAAGGAGTGCCAAATCGGAAGATGGCTGCCGTCTTGGAATTTACTGAGGTGGCGGGACTGTGATCGTGACCGTCTTGTCATCATCCGCGGTCTAGAATGCCTTAAAACTCCACGCTATCTCTGGTAGACATTATTTTTCCGGTTGGACTAGTAGATACAAATTTTGACAATGCCGGTTGGGATTGTACACGCTTGTCTCAGGTTGACCTCCGAGGCTGCTCCATAGTAATACGGGCGCCAAGGATAGCGGCCCATGATTGTTTTGTTTGACAGCTTTAAATTGCGCCGGGTCTCGCTTGATGCCAAGTTTCATCGTTTCGGCGTGTATCCCTTGGTCTTCATGCAATTGTCAAAAGCTTGCCCTTTGCTGCCAGCGCCGGCAAAGGTGGCCTCACGCTCGCACGCCGACAAGTCACGGTTATAGCTCTCCGTAGTTCGGCTGTCGCTCAATCCGGCCGGGCGCTGGTTAGCGCAGCCCGCTAGAAATATAGCGCGGCAGCGATCAATGAGCGAAACTTCATACCTGAAAATCGAGTAACTAAAAGACTAGCATATTCCCACGAAGTAAGCGTTACAAAGGTCCTCTTGATTGTCAATCAAGTGTCTGTTGCCTTGGTTGCCTCTTGTATAGATGAATGGGTCAGGGTGGTTGGGATTCGCTCATAGCTTGACTCTTCGAGAACGAAGCGGCCTCAAGATCTTTCCTGTGGCTTAAGTGGTTTTCGTTATTACAGGGGCTGACTTCCCTTGTTGTTAGCGCTCGATTGTCGATGAGACAGAAACTGTTTCTCCGGTAATTAACAGGTTGTCTGAGCGCTTACGAAACCTGATTTTCACGTTTTCGTCGGCTATCTCTTCGCTAAGGCTCTTAACGAGCTCTGTAACTCGCGTCTTGGGAAATTTCTCTATGGATTCACCGAGGGCCCTGACATGATCACGAATGATCACGGACGAAAAGGGCCCTAAGATCTCGGCAAGTTCATGGGTCATGCGGTCAAAAAAGTTCGCCGGTACGACCTCTCGAGCGTCATCCGTTGCGTTGGATGTGACTGCTGGACCCGTAAACTGGGAGGTGGCCGGTTTCTCTTCCCTTCTCTTCGATTGTTCGGTTGGGGCAACCGTGCCGTCACCTTGCGCCTCAACGGCAGTCAAAGCCTCCGCCTGCTTGAAAAAGGAAGACATCCCTTTTATCCCATTGGTTAGAGTCTCCAACTGCGAATTGAGATCGTTTACCCGCCGATCCTGGTCTGCCAGAAGCTTCTCTTTATTTTTCACCTGACTTTCCAAGTCTTGGATTTTTGCAGTAAGGTTTTGTTCCAGCCCTTTGAGGGTCGACTCCTTTGCCCGAACGATCTCTTCTCTGTCTCTAAGCTCGGCTTCCAGCGTAGCGATCTTTGCGCTGGAATTCTCAGCGAGTTGCTGCGCGCGCTTAGCTTCACTATCCGTTTCTGCTTTGGCCTGCTGAATGGTCGTGTCCAATTGAGTTATTTGCTTCGCTAGAACATCTATTTTGGACTTGAGATCGTTTATCTCTTTAGCTCGGCTTTCCAGAGCTTCCTCTTTCTTCTTCACGTCACTTTGCAAATCGCGGATCTTGACAGTAAGAGTTTGTTCCATCCTTTGGCTGGCAAGCTCTTTCTCACGGGCGGCGTTAAGTTGGGCTTCCTGCGCGGCGATCTCCGTCCTGAGACTCTC
>WNGN01000709.1_pt1 | contig 27422 bp, 19 predicted proteins | sample 5400561 | NCBI WGS metagenome assembly WNGN01 (sample SAMN13153379, study PRJNA577476) | soil metagenome | isolation source: 115 cm soil or saprolite under Garry oak tree replicate 2 | place: USA:California | collected 2016-06-15 | reverse complement strand
CATTCGTGCGATGGCCAGGCCGAGACCTGTGCCGCCGTGCTGGCGGGTCGTAGAGCTGTCCACCTGCGCATAAGTGGAGAAGACGCGGGCCTGCTCATCGCTCGTCAGGCCGATCCCGGTGTCAGCAACCTCGAAGCGGATCATCACGCCAGGCGTCGACGTGTCCATGCGCTGCACGCCGACGACCACCTCACCCGACTCGGTGAACTTGATCGCGTTACCAACGAGGTTGATGAGCACCTGGCGCAATCGCCCTGGGTCGCCGACGACGCTCTGCGGAACGTCGGGGTCGACATCGAGGATGAGCTCGATGCCTTTGTTGGCGGCGGGCTCGGCGAAGAGCTCGACCGCTTCCTCAGTCACGTGCTTGGGACTGAAGTCGATGGTCTCCATGCGCACGCGGCCGGCCTCGATCTTCGAGAAGTCGAGGATGTCGTTGATGATGTCGAGCAGCGTGTCGCCGGACGTCCGAATCGTCTCGACGTAGTCCATCTGCTCGGGGGTGAGATTCGTGTCGAGGAGCAGGCCGGTCATCCCGATGACGCCGTTCATCGGGGTCCGGATCTCATGGCTCATGGTGGCGAGGAACTCCGACTTCATCCGTGTCAGCTCTTGAAGCTCCTGGTTGCTCTGAGCGAGGTCCGACATGACTGCGGTGCGGCGGCTTTCCGCCTCCTCGGCCGCCGCGCGGCTGGCCTCCTGGGCGGCCACGACGCGCCGCACCATCGTGCCGAGGGCGACGAGCACCAGGGCCGCAAGCAGCGCCTGCCCCGCATCCGAAGCGGTGGGGTCGGCGGCTGCGACGGTGATGACGTTCGCTACCGCCAGCGCGGCGCCGATCGCGAACTCGAGGGTCGTGTAGTACAGGGCGAGAAAGAGCAGCGGCAGCAGCAGGAAGGGAAAGGCGCGCAGCACGCTCGATCCGTACTGGGCTTCGAGCACGAAGGCGATGGCCAGGCCGCCGATGGGCGTGATGGCGTGGAGGAAGCGCGGGATGCGCTCCCACGGCAGCACGATCAAGGCCGCACCGAGCGCCGCGAGAACGGCAGATACCGCGATGCCGAACACGGAGCCTGACGCCCATAAGGGGTAGAGGGCGAGGCCGAAACCCAGGAGCACGGGGATCGCGCTGACGACCTTCGGGACGCGCGGGGGCTGGAACGGGACGAGCGGCACCAGCACGAGCACCGCGCCGATGGCGGTCGCCGCGAGCAGCGCCGGCGACCCGAAGATGGAGCCGAACCCGCGCACGCTGACCAGCCCGACCATCGCCAGCCCCAGGAACGGGTAGACGCGCCGGGCAAGACCGTCGGGATGTAGTGGTGTCTTCAAAGCGTTGATCCGCGGGCTAATTTAGGCCATCGAACCGGTGGTTTAAGGGGGCTCTGGGGGGCAGGTGCGCCCTTACACTTTGCGTCCTGCGCACGTTCCATACCGCCAGGGGGGGCGAGGTTTTCGGGGTAACGCCAGGGAGGGGTCCACGGCCTGAGGTCGTGCCGTTTCGGACGCCTGGACTGGTCCGTCGAGCCACACCCTACGCCGCAATCGCCGCCGTGCTCGCGGTTGCGCTCGCCACGCGCACGTCCAGCCTGCTGCTGTTCCCGCTGTTCGCCGTCGTCGTCGTGTCGGTCGCGCTCTTCGACGATCGCGCCCAGCTCTTCGCCGTCGGCGCGGCTTCCGCGTTGGCGATCCTCGTCATCACCGTGACGCAGCTTGGCCCGACGTCCAATCTTGCCACCGCGGTTTTCGAGGTGGCCGTGCTGGGCGTGGTGGCGGGTGCGGTCCAGGAGGTGGTTCGGCACGCGAGGGATGCCGAGGGTAGCGCAGAGAGGAAGATGGGCGAGCTGGAGTCCATCGACCACCGCCTTCGCCTGACACTGGAGGCGGCGACAATCGGGCTCGGGGTGGCCATGGCGGACGGCCACTGGGTCGAGGTCAACCAACGACTCGCGGGAATCCTCGGGCGCGGCCGCGATGAGCTGATGCAGGCGAGCCTTCTCGACGTGATGGCGGACGGGGATCGCGCCGCGGTGGGCGATGCGCTCGGCAAGCTCGGCCGCCGCGAGATTGTGCGCTGGGAGAGCGAGGTCCAGCAGTCCGCTCGCGATGGCCGCCCGATCGCAGTCGCCCTCGCGATCGCCGCCATCAGCGACCACGGCGCGACGGAGCCGCTGCTGCTGGTGCAGGAGTCTGACATCAGCGCTCGAAAGCGGCTGGACGGCATACGCGACACGGTGGTCGCAGTCCGCCAGGTGATCGTCACCGCCAATGGCTGGGACCAGGCGGCCCCGGCGCTGCTCGCCAGCCTCTGCACGCACCTGGATTGGGACGCGGCCCAGTACTGGAGCGTCGAGGCCGACCGGCACGCGCTGAAGCTCCGCAACTCCTGGCACAAGGAGACGGCGAACGTCGAGGGTCTGGGCGACCCCGCCCGAGAGCTGTCCATCGAGGCGGGCGGCGGTCTGGTAGGTCGCGTCTGGCAGTCGGGGGTGGCCGCACCCGTCGACGACCTGGCCACGAACGACTTCGAGCAGGCGAGCGCCGAGCGCCGCGCGGGCCTGCACGCGGCGGTGGCGTTTCCGGTCGTGAACGGGGGCTCGACGATCGGCGTCATCGAGCTTCTCGGGCACGAGACGAGGCATACGGACAACGACCTCGTGTCGATGCTGTCCACAACCGGCGTAGAGATCGGCCAGTTCATCCAGCGCTCCGAAACAGAGCAGGCGCTGCGACGCAGCGAGGCGGACCATCGAGCGATCTATGAACGCTCGCCGATCGGCATCGCGCGCGTGAGCAGCGACGGCGAGCTGCTGGAGGCCAACCCCGCGCTGCTGCACATGCTCCAGCACGACGTGGAGGCGATGCGGTCGCAGGCCTGGCCCGATCTGCTCCGTGCCTATGACCAGGCCGCGGGTCGGGCGCGGCTGGCCCCCCTGCTGGCCGGTATCGCCGAGCAGCGAAGCGTCCAGGTTCGCGCCGCGACTGGTGGAGGCAGCTGGCTCTGGCTCCAGCTGACGACCACGTCGATCCCGGACGCGACCGGCCGGCCCGAGCATGTGCTAGTCATGGTGGAGGACGTGACCGCGGTCCGCGAAACGCAGGACCGACTTGCAGAAGCCCTCGATTCGCAGCGCAGCGCCAACGCCAACCTGGAGAAGCTCGACCGCACGAAGACGGAGTTCCTGTCCATCGTCAGCCATGAGTTCAGGACCGCGCTGACCGGCATCCAGGGTTTCAGCGAGCTGATCCGGGACGGCGGCCTGGAGCCGGACGAGGTCCGCGCGTACGGCGGCTACATATTCAATGACGCCGACCGGGTCAACCGGCTGATCGGCGACATGCTCGACCTCGACCGCATGGAGTCGGGCCGCATGAGCATCCGCTTGACGGACGTCGACATCAACGAGGTCGTCAGCGACGTGATGACCAGGGCTGCTTCGTCTTCGGCAGTGGTCGTCGAGTTCAGAGCCGATCTCGATCCGCGGCTCCCGATCGTTGCGGGCGATCGCGACCGGCTCGTCCAGGTGGTCAGCAACCTGGTCAACAACGCCGTCAAGTACTCGCCCGACGGCGGCACGGTCACGCTATCGACCCGCGCCGAGGGCGCGTTTGCCCTGATGAGCGTCACGGACACCGGCCTCGGCATCCCGCCCGACGAGATCGGCCATGTGTTCGAGCGCTTCCGGCGCGTTCGCAGCGGGGCCGCGCAGTCGATTCCCGGGACCGGCCTGGGCCTCACGATCGTTAAGCAGATCGTCGAGATGCATGGTGGCAAGATCTGGGTCGAGAGCGCGGTCGGTCACGGCTCGGCTTTCCACTTCACCATCCCACTGGCAGCGGAGCACGCGACGCCACTGCAGCGCCGCCATGGCTGAAGTGGCGGCCGGTGGGTATCCCTCGTCGATGGTGCTCGTCGCGGATGACAACGAGGTCGCTCAGCGGCTCTGCCGGCGCGTCCTCGAGAAGGCAGGCTACGGCGTGCTGATCGCGTCCGACGGGCTGCAGGCGGTCGACCTCGCTCTCGCCCAGAACCCGAACGTCATCCTCATGGACGTCGCCATGCCGGGCATGGACGGGCTCGAGGCCATGAGGCGGATCAAGGCCGAGAGGCCTGAGATGCGGATCGTCATCGCCAGCGCCCATTCCATGGCCAGCGACCGCGAGCGATTCCTCGCGGCGGGCGCCGACGACGTGCTCAGCAAGCCCTTCCGGCTTGGGGACCTCATCGAGGTCGTGCAGAAGCTGACCGCAAAGCCGAGCGCGTAGATAGATGAAGGACCTAACCGGCACCAGGGTCGGCAGCTACGAGATCGTCGAACGCCTGGGCGGCGGCGGCATGGCGGTGGTCTACCGCGCGGTGCAGCAGCCGCTCGGTCGCGAGGTCGCGCTCAAGGCGCTGTCGCCAGAGCTCTTTCAGGACGACGGCTTTGTGAAGAGGTTCGAGGCCGAGGCGAAGACGCTCGCCAAGCTGGACCACCCGAACATCCTGCCCATATACGACTTCGAGCTTGCCGATGGCATGGCGTACCTCACGATGCCGCTGATCCGCGGCGGCACGCTGCGCGACGTCCTGAACCGGGGCCCACTCGACACCCTGTCGGCGTGGCGATATCTGCGCGAGATCGGAGATGGCCTGCAGCACGCGCATGACGCCGGCATCGTCCACCGCGACCTCAAGCCCACCAACGTCCTCATCCATTCCGACGGCCGCGCGATGCTGGCCGACTTCGGGCTGGCCCGCGGCGCCGGCCAGCCGACGCACCTCACCACGGTCGGGCTGGCGATCGGCACGCCGGGGTACATGGCACCCGAGCAGGTGATGGGCCATGACGTCGACCGCCGGGCCGACATCTACGCGATGGGCGTGCTGACGTTCGAGATGCTCACAGGTCGCCTGCCGTTCATCGGCGCAAACCGCATGGAGGTGGCGTATGCCACCGTCAACGCGCCGATCCCATCGGCGGCCAAGCTCAACGCGGTGCTGCCCGACGAGCTCGACGTGCTCCTCGCCAAGGTGCTCGCCAAGGACCCGGCGCAGCGCCCACAGTCGGCACCCGCCGGAAGGGCCCGCGACGCGGATGATGTCGGCGCCGCCCACGCCGGTGCACGGCTCGCCACCGCCCACGCCCAGCACGGGCTCTTCAGGCGGCTCTTCTGCGATCCGGACGCTGCAGATGATGGGCGTGAAACCGGCTCGGGCACGTGGCCGGTTCATCCTCAACTCGCACGTCGCGAACCTCATCCACGTCGCACGCGACGTCACCGGCGTGCGCTGGCCGGAGATCGCTTACACGGCCGGGCTCGCGCAGTACGTCGACCAGGACCCGCCCAATGACGAGCAGCTGGCGATGCCGGTCGAATACCTCGGGCGGCTGAACGAGGCGTTCGAGACCATCTACGGCGCCGAGGCCGAGGACATGCTGCGCGCCTGGGGCCGGCGGGCGACGGAGCGCTGGCTGGCGGAGGGGAGGCACGGCATGGGTGGGCCGCGGTGGCTGGTCCCCGGCCGCCAGCGCAAGCTGGCCGGAATCGTCAAGGCGTTCAGCGAAGCCATGGACAACGTGCGTGGCGAGCACACGCACGCATGGCTTCAGGTCGACGAGTTCCAGTTCTGGCTCGTCAACTTCTCCAACATGTTCGCGCTGGGACGGATCAAGACCGTGAAGTCGTGCCACATCTGGGTCGCGACCATCGAGGCGATCCTGCGCTGGGCCGGGCTCGCCAACGACTGGTACGTGGAAGAGGTCGAGTGCGGCTGCGTCACCGGCACGTTCGACTGCGTCTTCGCGATCCGCTCAGTCGAAACCTGAAAACAGTCACCGGGTGGAGCCTTAGGCCGGATTTATTCCGGCCGTCCCCGAGGCACGCCACCTTCCAAGCGCCGCCGAGCGTGGCCGAGGAGAGGGGTTGGTCCGGGGAGGGGACGAAGTCCCCACCGCGATTAGTAAGAAGGCCCTCCACCCACGGGCGAAGGACCTTCAGAAAGGAGGGAGGGCTTGGTTGAGCGGGGCTTTCCCGCCCCAGATCTTAACCTGCTCCGGGGGTTGCCGGGAATCGTCACTTAACAGCCTGACTTCGGTCTGACGGCGCGCCCACTCGTTACATTCGCCTGGTGTCCCGCTTCGGCATCGACGTCACCGCGTGTTGGAGGCCGCGGCGCGTCGGCATGCTGACCGTCGCCGTCGAGCTGGCGAAGGGCATCGTCGAAGGCCGCGACGGCGACCAGGTCACGCTCCTGTGCAGCCGGGAGCGTCCACTCGACCTGGCCGACCTGGACTGCGAGGCGGTGCTGGCGCCTTACCGGCACGAGGTGGTGCTCAAGACCCGCTGGCTGCCGAAGGTCGAGACCGAGGTTGGAGCGAACGCCATTCTGTACCCCTACTGGCCGAGCCCACCCCGTCGCCGGCCGGATGCCCCGCCCGCGGTGGTCTTCGTCCACGACCTGGCCTTCCGCCTCCGGAGGCATGAGCACGCCCCCGCCACCGGGCATGCTGCCGGAGGGGATCGAGCCGGGTTTCATCCTGGCCGTTGGTACCGTCGAGCCGCGCAAGAACTATCCCCGCCTGCTGGCCGCGTACCGCCGGCTTCGCAGCCGGCCGGGCGCCATCCCTATCGTGATCGGCCGCCGTGCGGGTGTGCCCCAGCTGGTGATCGTCGGGCGGCCGGGCTGGGCGTACGGGGACACGCTGCACAGGATCCAGGCCGAGCCGGGCGTCCGTTTCCTGGGCCACGTCGACGAGCCGACGCTCGAAGTGCTGTACCAGTCGGCGTCGGTGCTTGCCTTCCCCAGCCTGTACGAAGGGTTCGGGCTGCCGCTGCTCGAGGCGATGGCTCACGGGCTGCCGGCACTGATCGGCAAGTCAGGCGCGTTGCCCGAGCTGGCCGGCGGAGCTGCCGTCGAGGTCGACGTGGAGGATGCCGACGCCATCGCCGCCGGGTTGGAGCGGCTGCTGGCGGATGCCGACCTCAGGGCGAAGCTGGGTGACGTGGGCCGGCGGCGAGCCGCCGGGTTCACGTGGCAGAAAGCCGCGACCACAACACTGGAGGTCCTGCGCCGGGTCGCCGCTTAGTGCGTACCATCAACTCGGTGTCTGCGAACCGGGTGCGTGTCCAGGCTCTCATCGCTGGGCGTGCCGACGACTATGCGCACCTCGCGCGACCGCTGGTCCACGCGCTTGACCTGACGCATCACTTCGAGGTCGACGTGATCACCGATCCGGCTTCCCTCACCTTCGACGAGGGGCGGGTGATCATGGCCATCAGCGACCAGCAGTTGGAACCTGGTCAGGACGAACAGCTCGCAGGTTTCGTCAGGCGGGGCGGGGGGCTGGTGCTGGTGGCGGGTACGCTGGCGGCTTGGAACGGCCATGACGCGATCGCCGGGATGGCCTGCTGGACGCCGAGCGGGCCAGGTCCATCGACCGAGCTCATCCTTCGCGCCGACGCCTCCCACCCGGTCACCGAGAGGTTGGGGCCGGAGCTCAAGCTGACAGACAAGCTCTACCTCTCCGAAGGACCGCCCGCCGATGCGTCAGTGCTGTTGCGGACGAGCTGGCATTACACGGAGCAGGTCGTCGCGTACGAACGCGCGGTGGGTGAAGGCAGGTTCGTCCATATCGGTCTGGGCCACTCGTCATCCTTCTACGACGACGCCGCGTTCCAGAAGTTGATTCACCGCTCGCTCTTGTTTGCAGCCGGGCGCCGGCCGCCGGCGCCGGTGGGTGTCGGGCTGGTCGGATATGGGGCGATCGCGCGGGACCACGCGGCCTCGATCAGCCGTGTCGCGGGCTTGCGCCTTGCCGGCGTGTGCGACATCTCGGCTGAGCGCAGGGAGCTGGCTTCACATGAGTGGGACGTGTCCATCCACGCGGACGCGGGTGGCCTGTATGACGACCCTGATGTCGGTCTCGTCGTCATCGGCACGCCACCGGTCGCTCACGCCGAATCTGTTCTCGCCGCGCTCGCCGCGGGTAAGCACGTCGTGTGCGAGAAGCCGTTTGCGCTTCGCGTGGACGAGGTGGATCGCATGATCGACGAGGCGGCGGAGCGCGATCGCGTTCTCACCATCTATCAGAGCCGCCGGTGGGATCCGGACTTCGTCGCGCTTCGCAACGTGGTTCGCGCTGGCGCCATTGGCGAGCCCTTCTACATGGAATCGTTCATCGGCGGCTATTCGCATCCCTGCGACTTCTGGCACAGCCACAAGGCGATCTCAGGCGGCACGATCTACGACTGGGGCTCACACTACTTCGACTGGATCCTGCAGCTGTTCCCACACGCGGTCAGAACGGTGACGGCGCGCGCGCACAAGCGTGTGTGGCACGACGTCACCAACTCGGACCAGGTGCGCGTCGACCTCACATTCGCGAACGGCGCGCAGGCGACGTTCCTGCAGTCGGACATCGCCGGCGCGCTCAAGCCCAAGTGGTACCTGCTCGGCACGCGAGGTGCGGTGGTCGGCGAGTGGCGAGACGAGCCCGTGCCCGCGGACTTTCCCGCGCGCGTCAAGGTTTACCGGCCGGCCGATGGCGGTTCGCACGAAGAGATCCTCTCGCTCCCGCCTCGCGACGACCTCGGCTTCTATCGCAACCTGGCCGACCACCTCGCATGGGACGAGGCCCTGGCCGTGAGCCCGGCGGAGGCTCGCCGCACGGTGGCGGTGATGGAGTCGGCCACCCATTCGATCGAACGCGGCGGCGTGCAGCTCGAGGTCGACATATAGCCGACCGCATCGGGTGGGGCGTTCTCGGCGCGGCGTGGATCGCCGGCCGCGCCGTCATCCCTGCAATCGAGGCCTCACGCAACGGCCGGCTCGTGTCGATCGCAAGCCGCGACCCGGATCGCGCGCGCGAGCTAGCGTCGCGCCACGCGTTCGCTCGAGTCGCTCCTTCGTACGACGCCGTGCTCGAGGACCGGGAGGTCGACGCCGTCTACATCCCACTGGTCAACGCGCTGCACCGCGAGTGGACGCTTCGCGCGCTGGCCGCCGGCAAGCATGTGCTGTGCGAGAAGCCGCTGGGCACGAACGCGGCAGAGGCGGAGGAGATGGCTGTTGCCGCGCAGTCCGCCGGCCTTCAGTTGATGGAGGCCTTCATGTATCGCTTCCACCCGCGGACCCGAGCGTTCGTCGAGAGCGTCCGCGATCCGCTCTACGTGCACGCGACCTTCGGCTTCACGATGACCGATCCTTCGAACTACCGTATGCAGGCCTCGCTTGGTGGCGGCGCCTTACTCGATGTCGGCTGCTACACCGTCAGCGTCGCGCTGTGGATCATGGGCGAGCCGGATCGCGTGTCGGCGACGTTGACGCACGACCGCTCCCGCGATGACGGCGTCGACATGACCGTCACCGCGCTCCTCCACTTCGCCGCCGGAAAAACCGCATCGATATGGGCGAGCTTCGAATCGCCGGAGGGGCAGGAGCTCGTCGTCGTCGAGCGCGAGCGGATCCAACGCCTCGCCAAGCCCTTCTCTGCGTGGCGCGACCCCGACGATCCATATCAACTGATGGTGGAGTCGTTCGGGGACAGCGTGATCGAGAACCGGGCGGTGGCCATCTTGCCGGAGGTCTCCGTCGCCAACATGCGAGTGCTCGATCGCATCCGCGCTGCAGCGGAGGCTATCTAGGCCGAAGCGGAATCTCCGCCTCCAAGTAGCCGCCCTCGAAGCGCATCGTCGTCCTGGACGAGAGCCGGCGCACCAGGGACTGCGCCCGCATGTTGTCGCCGAGCATCGTGGCGTGGAAGCTGGCGATGCCTCTCGATCGGGCGATATGGGCGAGCCGCCTCATCAACAAGGTGCCGAGGCCTCGGCCCTGCCATTCGTCGGCGACGACCACCGCCACGTCGTGAGTCGCACTTCTCCCTGTCCCGTACCTGGCGACGCCGACGATGCCTCGATCGTCGAGCGCGATGAGCGCTTCGCGCTCGCAGTGGTCGACGTCGACCAGTCGCTTCACCAATGCATCGTTCGGCGCCGTCACTGGCGAGAGAAAACGGCGATAGATCGTCTCGCTCGAGAGGCGGCGGAAGAAATTGTGGAGGAGCTCGGCATCGCAGGGTTGGAGGAGGCGCAGCGCCACCTGCGTGCCGCCCACCACTGTGGTCGTCATCTCTTGAACACGAGGCAGGTCGTCGTCCCGTGCGCGAGCAGCTTGCCGGTGCGCTCGGCGAACAGGCGGCCCTCGGCTGTGGCGACCTTGCCGCCGCGATGCACGACGGTGCCCTCGCATCGAACCGGTCCGGTTTCCAGCGTGATCGGGCGCACGAAGTTGACCTTCGCTTCGAGCGTGGTGTAGGCCTCGCCCGCGGCGAGCGTCGTCTGCACCGCGCAGCTCATGGCGGAGTCGAGGATCGTCATCGCAAATCCGCCGTGGACCACGCCGATGGGGTTGTACAGGTACTCCCCCGGCTCGCCTTTGAATGTGACCGTGCCTTCCTCGGCCGTGCCCCCGTCGATGCCCATCGTCGCGGTGATGGGCGGTTTGGGCAGAGTTCCTTCGAAGATCCCTCGGATGAACTCGAGCCCAGTCATGCCCGCGCTGCTGACAAGTGCTGTCATCGGGTCGTCCCACGTGATGGTTCGGGTCCGCGCTTTCGTGCTCACGTCCTTCATCGAATCACACCGCCTCCTTCAGCTCCGGAACCGCAACGACGTCCGGCGCGGCGATGCGAATGCGCCCCATCGCAGCCGCCGCCACCGCGCTGGCCAGGGCCAACCCGACGATGACCTCCCAGCCGCTGCGGAATGCGGGAAGGACGTCGGCTCCCCGGGGAGTGCCCAGTACCGCGATGAGGATGGCGATGCCGAGTGCGATCCCGAACTGCCTCGTCATCCCGTAGACGGCGCTGCCCGTGGCAAAACGCGACGCGGGCAGTGACGCGGCTGTGGCGCTGGCCAGCGTGGGGATGACAAATCCGACGCCGGCTCCACCGATGATCCAGCCGGGAAGAAACTCGGTCGCGTAGTGCGGCTGCAGCCCGGCGGCGGCCAGCCACCAGATGCCTCCGAGCGCAAACAGCAGCGAGCCGGCGGTGGCGATCGTGCGCTCGCCGAATCGTCTCGACAGCAGGCTGCCAGGCACTGCGAATGCCGCTGCCGCGATGGGCCCAGGCGCGATCTCGAGCCCGGCGGTGCGGATGTCCACATGCCAGACGCGCGTCAGGAACAGCACGCTCGCGAGCAGCATCGCGCCGAACGCCGCGAAGAAAAGCGTCCCCGAGATGTTGGCGGCGCGGAAGGCGCGCGCACGAAACAGTGCGAGCTCGAGAACGGGCGCCGGGTGGCGCGCCGACCAGTAGAGGAAGGCTGCGGCCAACACCACCGAGGCTGCGATCAAGCCCATCACACGAACGCTGGTCCAACCCCATGACTCGCCCTGGACGATCGCCAGCATCAGGGCGGTCGAGGCGAGAACCAGCATCGCGGCGCCGGCGAGGTCGGGGAACCGCTTGCCTTCAGGGTCTCGCGACTCGCTCAGGACCCGCGCGGCCAGAACGGCGGTCACGAGCCCGATTGGGAGGTTGACCAGGAAGACCCAGCGCCAGCTGGCCTGGACCAGGAGCCCGCCGATGGGTGGTCCCGCGGCCGCGGCCACCGCGCCGGTCGCCGACCAGACCGCGACCGCGATCGCGCGCTGTTTGGGCGGGAACTCGGCCAGAAGGAGAGCGAGCGAGGTGGGCATGAGAATCGCGCCGCCCGCCGCCTGCAGCGTGCGGGCGGCGATGAGCCACCCCGCGCCGGGTGCGGCGGCGCAAAGGGCCGAGGCGACGACGAAGGTCACCAGGCCGCCCATGAACAGCCGCTTGCGGCCGAGCAGGTCGGCCAGCCGGCCCGCCGGCACCAGGAGCGCGGCGGTCACGATCGCGTACGCGCTGAGGACCCAGGAGAGGGTGGCGTCGCTGGTGCCGGCGAAATCTCGCTCGATGCTCGGAAAGGCGATGTTCACGATGAACAGGTCCAGGCTGGCCACGAAGGTCGCGACGGAGACGATCACGAGGACTCGGTAGCGGTGCGGCACGTTCCCTCCCGGCCTGAGTTGCGTAACGAAACGCACCCTAGCATATGTAGTTGCGTCATGCAACCCGCTGCGTTATCATGCGGTCGAATGCTCGGCCGAACGTACGACAGCCAGATCTGCTCGGTGGCCGGCTCGCTGGAGGTCGTCGGCGAGCGGTGGACGCTCTTGATCATCCGCGACGCGTTCATGGGCGCCCGGCGTTTCGAGGAATACCAGCGGCGAACTGGCATGGCCCGCAACATCCTGGCGGCCCGGCTGAACCGCCTGGTCGATGAGGGCATCCTCGAGCGCGCCGCTTACCAGGAGCACCCCGTCCGATATGAGTACCGGCTCACGGAGAAGGGCATCGACCTGTGGCCCGTGATCGTTTCGCTCCTGCACTGGGGCAACCGCTACGTATATCCCGGCAGGGCGCCGGTCCTGCTGGTGCACAAGCAATGCGGCGGCGCGGTCAGCGAGCACCGCATCTGCGAAACCTGCGGAGCTTTGCTCGGGCCGAGAGATGTCGAGGCGCGGGCGGGTATCGGCGGTGGCATGGTGCCGGTTGCAGCGGCCGGAGCTTAGCTAGGCCGGTTCCAGGTCGAGGGTCTGCGAGCCTTTCATCGTGAAAGGTCCTGTCATCCCTGGCGGGAACGTCGGAGATCCATCCGGCGACGTGACGGGTGCGGCCGGCTGGATGCTCGTCGTCAACGTGATGTCGGAGCTCCCCTTCATCAGCGTCCTGAGCAGGCGGTGAGCCGACGGGTCGATCCAGCTCGTCGTGTCCGTCGTCCAGGTCCCCTTGATGCTCGTCCCCGGGAAGGTGCTCTTGGCACCCTGCTGTGTCGGGGTCATGCTCATGTCGATGTTGGCGGTCGTCGTCGTCTCGACGACAGCGGCCTGAGTGCCGTGGAAGGTTTCGTTGCGCAGGTACTTGCCGTTCGCCGTGATGTGAACGCTGCCGTTTCCAAATGGACTTGGCTGGTCGTAGCTCTTCATCCAGCTATCGCCAGGCTTGACGGCATTGTCAGGCAGCACCGCGATCACGAAGCTCGATGTGCCGCCGAACCCGAGCGCCATCTCGCTGGAGACATTCATTCCGTTGACGGTCAGGATCCGGCCGTCAGGGGCGACCTTGAGGTCGACGGTCGGAAAGGTCGACTCGGTCTGGTCGATCTTGGTGCTCGAATTTGAGCTGGTCATGCTCATGACCATGTGGACGTCGGCGAAGGTGAGGCTCACATCGGCGACTCCTTTCGAGTCGACCGAGTTCACTGTGACCGCTTCTTTGGCGGTCATGTCCATCTTGATAGGCGCTGACGAGATCCCCATGGCCGTCGAGAGGTTCGACGTCATGTGAAGGGTGTAGTGGTGTATGGCGCCCTTCGCGTAGCTCAGCGACAGGGTTTGCGCGTGGGCGTTGATTGCCCCGCAAGCGACGGCGACAAGAGCGATCGCGGCCAGCTTGCGCATGGCTCGATCCTACGCCGCGGATCGCAATCTTCAGCCGGTTTACCTGCCCTCTCCGCGATCCTTATGCAGCAGTTTTGGGCGCGCTCTCGGTCGACTGGCCGGCCGGCTCGGAGGCTGCCGGCTGCAACCTGGCTGCAGGCACGACCTGGCGAAAACGCCGCAGGGCCGATTCCCAATCCGCCAGGAGCGCGGCCGCCCTGACGCTGCCCGTTCTGCGGTGATGCTCCTCGACCAGTTCGCGCAGCTCGGCCTCGTCCTCCTCGGGGACCTCGCGCGTGACCACGCTGTCCGCATTGAGCTGCCGCCACTCGGTCAGGTAGGCGACGCCGCCGGTCATCCCGGCGCCGGCGTTCCAGCCCACCGCTCCCAGCGCTATGGCTACTCCGCCGGTCATGTACTCGCAGAAGTGATCGCCCGCGCCCTCGACAACGGCCATGGCGCCCGAGTTGCGGACACAGAAGCGCTCGCCGACCCGACCGGCCACGAACAGCCGGCCTCCAGTCGCGCCGTAGCAGATGGTGTTGCCTGCCAGCACGGGTTCTGGCGAGGCGTCGCCGGCGAACGGCCGGATGACGATCACGCCGCCACCCATTCCTTTCCCGACGTAGTCCTGCGCCTCGCCTTCGAGTGACAGCTCAACGCCCTCGTCGAGGAACGCGCCGAAGCTCTGGCCTGCGCTGCCGCGATAATGCCGCGACTCCCCGGCGGCCAGTGCGGCGCCGATCGTGCGCTTCGAGTTGTCGATCACCCCGCTGGGCGGCGGCGGGGCCGGAGCGTCACCGTTGCGCGCCCACGTCCGGCGCCGGGGCATCTCTGCCGCCGTGGGGGCGAGGACGAACGACAGGTCGAGCGCGGAGTCTGCCGCCGGCTCCAGCAGGTCGACGCGACCCACCGCGTCATCGAGGGTCGCCAGGCCCATCGCGGCGAGCTGCTCGCGTGCCTCGGAGGCGATGTGGAACAGGTGGTTGATGACGTGCTCCGGGCGCCCCTCGAACTTGGCACGAAGGTCCTCACGCTGCGTGGCGATGCCGGTGGGACATGTGTTGAGGTGGCACTGGCGGGCCATGTCGCAGCCGAGCGCGACGAGGACACCGGTACCGAAACCGAACTCTTCGGCGCCGAGCATCGCGGCGACGACGATGTCGCGACCGCTGCGCAGGCCGCCGTCGGTCCTCAGGCTCACGCGCTCGCGCAGACGGTTCGCGACCAGCACCTGCTGCGTCTCCGCAAGCCCGAGCTCCCACGGCACGCCTGCGTTCTTGATCGACGAGAGCGGCGATGCGCCGGTGCCGCCGTCGTGGCCGGAGACCAGGATGTAGTCAGCGCGCGCCTTCGCGACCCCTGCGGCGATGGTTCCGACGCCCGCCTCGGACACGAGCTTGACGCCGATTCGCGCGCGCGGGTTCACCGTCTTCAGGTCGTATATGAGCTGCGCCAGGTCCTCGATCGAATAGATGTCGTGGTGCGGCGGGGGCGAGATGAGCTGCATCCCCGGCTGCGCGTGCCGCAAGCGGGCGATGAGGCTCGTGACCTTGAGCCCAGGCAGCTGGCCGCCCTCGCCCGGCTTGGAACCCTGCGCGATCTTGATCTCCAGCTCGTCGGCGCGCTTGAGGTAGCGAGGCGTGACGCCGAATCGCGCCGACGCGACCTGCTTGACGCGGTTGTCGCGGCGCCCTCCATCGTCGTTATACGTGGCGGGGTCCTCGCCGCCCTCGCCGGAGTTGGATCGCGCTCCGATCTGGTTCATGGCGATGGCCAGCGCTTCGTGGGCTTCCGGCGAGAGAGCGCCCAACGACATCGCGGTGCTCACGAAGCGCTTCACGATGTCCTCTGCCGGCTCGATTGACGCGAGCGGCAGCGCAGGCTGTGCGGCCTTGATTCGAAGCAGCTCGCGCAGCGACTGCGGCTCGCCCATGCTGGAGAGCCGGCGCCACTCGAGATACGCATCGTGGTCGTTCTCTCTCGCGGCCTTCTGCGCAGCGCGGACTGCGAGCGGGTTGTAAGCGTGGTGTTCGCCTGCCTTGCGGAAGCGGACGCGTCCGTGATCCGGAAGCGGGGCGATCGCCTCGCGACGGGCGGCGCCCATCCTTTCTATGTCGGTGAGGTCGGCGCCGCCGATGTTGGAAGGCACCGACGGGAAGCAGAGCTCCATGACCTCGGCGCCGAGTCCCAGCGCCTCGAGCACGTTGGCGCCCCGATAGCTGTCGACGCACGAGATACCCATCTTGGCCATGACCTTGAGCAGGCCGGCGTCGAGCGCTTTGCGGTAACGGGTCTCGCCACCCTCCGTCGCCTCCGCTGCTGTCGCGAGCGCCAGGTATGGGTGGACAGCTCCGGCGCCGACGGTGATGAGACACGCGACGTCGTGCACATCGACGACATCGCCGGCGATCGCGATCACGTCCTTGGCCATGCGCTCTCCGTTCGCCAGCAATGACTCATGCACCGCGCCGACAGCAAGAGCCATGGGCACCGGGCTTCGATCCGGTCCGGCGCGCCGGTCGCTCAGGGCGATGATTCCATTTGCTTCAGAGGCTTCGCGGCACAGCCTCAACAGAGCGTCGCGCAGCGATTCGCCGGCCGGATGGGTGGCGTCGAGAACGGTCGCGTCTTCAAGGACGCGTGCAAGCTCCGCAGCGCCGAGCACCGGCGACTCGAGCTCCAGGAGGTTTGGTGCGCCGGGAATCGCCGGGTGGTGACTCCTCCGCAGCTCGCGGTCGGCACCGCCTTCGGGCTCCAGCGTGCCGCGACGCGCACCCAGGAGGACACGAAGCGACATCACGGCCTTCTCGCGCAGGGAATCGATCGCGGGGTTGGTCACCTGCGCGAACCGCTGGCGGAGGTACCCGTAGATGCGGCGCGGCGTGCGACCGAGCGCCGCGATGGGGATGTCGTCGCCCATCGAAAAGACGGCCTCGGCCCCGGTCTCGGCCATGGCCGAGACGACGATCTTCACGTCCTCGGAGCCCCAGCCGTGGATCCTCTGCTGGAAAGCGATGTCATCGGGCGCCTCGATGTCGAGATGGCGTCGCTCGACCGGCACCAGCGCGCGGTCGGCCAGGAGGCCGTAGTCGTGGCGCGCGGCGGCGCGCTCCTTGGCCTCGGCGTCACGGAGCACCGACCCATCGCGGGTGTCCACGAGAAGCATCTGGCCAGGTCCGAGACGGCCGCGCTCGACGACGGATTCCGGCGTCATCGTCACGACGCCGGCCTCGGACGCGGCGGCTACGATCCCATCGCGAGTGCGCTGCCAGCGCAGCGGGCGCAGGCCGTTGCGGTCGAGCGCGGCGCCGACGACGTGGCCGTCGCTGAACGCGAGCGCCGCGGGGCCGTCCCACGGCTCGAAGCGGATGGACTGATAGCGATAGAAGTCGCGGACCGCGCCGGCGAGGTCCCCGCGGCCTTCCCACGCGTCCGGCACGAGGCTCATCAGGGCCTCGGACACCTCCCAGCCGCGATGGACCAGCAATTCGAGCGCGTTGTCCAGCGAGGCGGAGTCCGACCCTTCCGGCCAGATGACGCCGCGAAGCTCGGGTTCCAACTCGGCTTCGCGTGCCCGCATCCAGGCGCGGTTGCCGGTGACGGTGTTGATCTCGCCGTTGTGGGCCAAGAGCCGGAATGGCTGTGCCAGCCGCCAGTCCGGCATCGTGTTGGTCGAGTAGCGCTGATGGAAGACGGCCAGCCGGCTCTCGCACGACTCATCCCGCAGGTCGAGATAGAAGTCGGCCAGCCGCGTGCCCGCCATGAGGCCCTTGTACACGACGGTGCCGCTCGAGCACGAGGGCAGGTACATCCGCACGCTTTCCTCGGCCGCCTTTCTTTCCGCCCGGCGGCGCGCCAGGTACAGGCGGTGCTCCCACTCGTTCGGGTCGTAGCCCCTGTTGGCGACGAGCCCGTGCCAGATTCCGGGCATGGTTTCCCTGGCCCGCTCGCCAAGGCTGTCCGCGTCCACAGGCACAGCCCGCCAGTCCACCAGCGACAGGCCGCATGCTTCGAGGGACTCGGCGACGATTGCCTTCGCCTGCTCATCCCATTCGAACAGGACGGCCACCGCATGATCGCCCACCAGGCGACGTGGAACCTGAATCAGCAGGCCGGCGCCGTCACCGCTCTTGCCGTCTGCGTCGAGACCGCCGCGGTGGGAGAGCCGCGCCAGCGCCGTGACCCCGAGCGCCACGGCTTCGTGGCCGAGCCCGGGCGTGGCGACGAAACCCATGCCGCAGGCAGCGCGGCTGGTGGGGAGGTCCCCCGGCCAGGCGCGGCGCGTCGAATCCACAGTGGGGGGCACTGGCTCCGCAGGCTACCGGGAATCGTCTGCCCAGGCTAGTGCGCTAACTACAAACGAAACGGCGAAGCGTTATGCGTTCCTCACATGCCCAGAAGGGCCTGGACGCGCAGCGCGACGGCGAGATTGAGGCGCGTCTCCGGGTCTTCGAGGTCGACGCCGCTGATCTCGCGGATGCGATCGAGGCGATAGCGCAGCGTGTTCGGGTGCACGCGCAGGCGTGTCGCCGCCTGCTGCTGCTCGCCGGTCTCGAGGTACGCCCGCAGCGTCGCCACCAGGCTGCCCTTGCGCGAGCTGTCGTGCTCCATCAGCGGTCCTAGATGGCGCCGGCTGTAGTCGACGAGCCGCTCGTCGGTGACCGCGGCGAGCAGGCCGGTCAGCCCCAGCTCGGGTACCGCGACCACCTGGCCCCACCGCTTGAAGCGTGCCAGCGAGTCCATGACGGCCACCACCTCGCGCTGTGCGGCCGCCACTCCGGTCGGCGCGTCGGTCGGGCCGCTGAAACCGACCGAGACGGTGAACCCGGGCTTCCAGTCCGCGATCGCCTGGCGCACCTGCATGCCGAGGGAGTGGCCTCGCGCCTGGTGGTCGCCGGGCTCCGTGCCGAGCGGCAGCAGCGAGACGACGCTGTCCGAGCGCCCCTGCACCAGGGCGCGGGGATAGCTGGCGCGAACGACACCGGTGACCCGGCGCAGAAACTCTCGCTTGAGGCCCTGGATTGCGTCCTCGGAGATCTGGCGAGTCTTGTTGAAGCCGCGGAAGTCGTCGATGTCGACGAGCATCACGATGTGGCTTCCATTCAGTGGGTACCCGAGGTGGCGGGCCCGCCGTTGTGCAGCCGCCTCCTCGCCGTATGTGCCATGCAGGAGGTCTTCCAGGAACTCGCCACGAACTCGTCCCTCCACCTCGGCCAGCTCACGTTCCTTGGCGATCGCAAGCGCGAGTACCAGGGCCGCCTGCTCGATGGCCATATAGGCCAGCTCCTCGTGGTGGGGCGGGTGATCGAGCACGGAGATGTAGCCGAGCACCTGGTTGGCGGCGAGAATCGGGGCGATCAGGCGCTCGCGCGACATGCCCACGTGCGGGAAGGCGGGCACCTTCACCGGGCCGCGCTTCTGCTCGACCTCCCGGAGCATGCGCTGGATCTGGGGATCGAAGAGCACGCGTTGCGGCGTGCCCTGGCGCTGGATCGTCTCTTTGCGGTGCGGGTCACCAGAGCCCCCGGCGTGGGCCAGCAGGTGGAAGCTCGCGTCCTCGATGACGACAGCGCTTTCCAGCAGCTCGGCAAGCGTGCGGCAGATCTCATTCACACCCTTGCCGTCGAGGACGATGTCCGTGAACCGGCGGTGGATGTCGAGCGATCGCTTCAGGCGCCAGTGCTCGGCGTTGATGATCCGTTCCAGCAACGGGGTCATCAGGTCGATCATCTGGATGTCCGCGCCGACCGTGAAGACGGGCACGTTGAGGCGGTCGGCTTCGGTCAGCATCTCCGGCGGCAGCTTGCGCAGGTAGGGGTGAGGTCGCACCACCAGGCCGGCGCCGCCGCCATCTGCGATGCGCGCGATCAGGCGCACCTGGGCATCCTGGTCGTCCTTGATCGGGAAGCCAGTGGTGAGGATCAGGTCCCCCGCCCGGGGCTGTACCTCCGGCGTCTCCATCATCCGCACCCACTCGATGGGCCGGTCGAGGCCCTGGCCGCCGGCCACCAGCTTCGCTGTGGCGAGAGCGCCAAAGCTCATCGCCTCGCGCACCGTCGGAGGGGGCTCGGTGATCTCGTCTGACGCCCGCTTCGTCGCCATACACACTCATTATGTGTGTGCACGTGTGTGCGCGGGCGACAACGGCTTTGCCGTCGGCGTTGTGGAGGGCTCACTAGGCCAGTTTCGACGCACCGCGTAATCTTGGAGCCGTGAGCCACGAGGACGCGCCCAGCTGCGAGCGCCATGAGGGATCCGTGCGGATGCAGCTTCGAACCCTGCATTCGGATGCATCGCGCCCCGACACCGTGGTCGGCCTCTACGAGTGCCCCGAGTGCGGGCACGAGCGCCGGCAGCCGATCCGCACCAACGACGCCGCGGCCTAGGTAGCTACAGCTAGCTCGAGCTCAGGTCGCGCAGCACGAGCGGCAGGATGCCGCCGTGATGCAGGTAACCCACCTCGGTGTCGTTGTCCACCCGCGCGTGGGTCCTGAACGTGGTCGTCTGGCCGTCTTCGGATCTCGCCTCGACGTCGATCGCCTGCCCCGGGGTGATCGAGTCGATGCCCTTGATGGTGAACTGCTCGCGACCGGTCAGCCCCAGCGACTGCGGGTTCTCGCCGCGCGCAAACTCCAGAGGCAGGATGCCCATCCCGACCAGGTTCGAGCGATGGATCCGCTCGAAGCTCTCTGCGATGACCGCGTGGACGCCGAGCAGCAATGGGCCCTTCGCCGCCCAGTCACGAGACGAGCCAGAGCCGTACTCCTTGCCCGCGACCACGATCAGCGGCGTGTTCTCCTCTCGGTAGCGCTCAGAGGCGTCGGAGATCGTCATCTCTTCGCCACCGGGGAAGTGGCGCGTCCAGTAGCCCTCCCGCTCGACGAGCTTGTTGCGGAGCCGGATGTTGCCGAAGGTGCCGCGCACCATGACTTCGTGGTTGCCGCGCCGGGACCCATAGCTGTTGAAGTCGGGCTTCTGCACGCCGTTCTCGATGAGGTACTTTCCGGCAGGGCTGTCGGCCGGGATCGCGCCCGCGGGTGAGATGTGGTCCGTGGTCACGGAGTCGCCGAGCACGACGAGCGCGCGCGCGCCATCGATGTCGGTCAGCGGCTTCGGCCGCGGAGAGAAGTCGTCGAAGTACGGCGGCTCTTTGACGTAGGTCGAGCTGGGGTCCCACTGAAAGATCGGACCGGTGGGAGCGGTCATCTGCTTCCAGTGTTCGTCGCCGTCGAAGATGCGGGAGTACTCGCGCTTGAACATGTCTTGCTGCACGCACTTCTGCACCACCGCGTTGACCTCGGCCTGCGAAGGCCACAGCTCTGAGAGCATTACAGGCTTCCCGTCAGGGGTCGTGCCCACCGGGTCTTTGGTGAGGTCGATGTTGACGGTGCCTGCCAGCGCGTACGCGACCACGAGCGGCGGCGAGCCGAGGTAGCTCGCCTTCACGAGTGGATGGATGCGCGATTCGAAGTTCCTGTTTCCGGACAGCACCGCGACGACGCTCAGGTTCTCCTCAATGACGGCGGCTTCGATCTCCGGCGTGGCCAGCGGGCCGGAGTTGCCGATGCACGTCGTGCATCCGAAACCGACGAGGTAGAAGCCGAGCTTCTCGAGCGGCTCCATCAAGCCGGCCGTCTGCAGGTAATCGGTGACCACGCGCGAGCCCGGCGCGAGGCTGGTTTTGACGTAAGGGCGGACATCGAGGCCGAGCTCGACGGCTTTCTTGGCGAGCAGCCCGGCGGCCACCATCACAGAAGGATTCGAGGTGTTGGTGCAGCTCGTGATTGCGGCGATGACGACGCAGCCGTTCTCCAGCTTCTTGGCGGGCTTGGCCGCCACCGCCACGGCGCTGCGGCCGTTGATGGGGCCGCCTTCCTCAGAGAGCTTCGAAAGAGCGTCCGGGTCGGGCCGCGGCCCATTGCCGAAGGCGGCGGTAAAGCTGTCCCATACGTTGGGAAGCGACACCCGGTCCTGCGGCCGCTTCGGGCCCGCCAGGCTGGGCTCGACCTTGGTCAGGTCGAGCTCGAGGAGCTCGGAGAACTTCGGCACTGCGGCGCCGTCGACCCGAAACAGGCCCTGCTCTTTCGTGTATCGCTCGACCAGGGCGATCTGCTCGCGGCTGCGCCCGGTGACCTCCATGTAGCGGAGGGTCTGCGCGTCGACCGGGAAGAGCGCCGACGTGGCCCCGTACTCGGGGCACATGTTGCTCAGCGTCGCGCGGTCCGGCACCGAAAGGCTCGAAAGGCCGTCGCCGCAGAACTCGACGAACTTGTCGACCACGCCGTGCTTGCGGAGCATCTCGGTCAGCGTCAGGACGAGGTCGGTGGCGGTCGAGCCGGCGGGCAGCGCGCCGCTGAAGCGCACGCCGACGACGATGGGCGTCGCGAGATATGCGGGCTGGCCGAGCATCGCCGCCTCGGCCTCGATGCCGCCGACCCCCCAGCCGAGCACGCCGAGCCCGTTGACCATCGTGGTGTGGGAGTCGGTGCCCATGAGCGTGTCCGGGATGGCGACCTTGCGGCCGCGGATATCGCGCACCTGGACGACCTTCGCGATGTATTCCAGGTTCACCTGGTGGCAGATGCCCATCCCCGGTGGCACGAGCGAGAAGTTGTGGAAGGCCTGCTGGGCCCAGCGCAGCAGCGAGTATCTCTCGCGGTTGCGCTCTATCTCCTTTTCTATGTTGCGGGTGTAGGCATCGCGAAAACCGAACGCGTCGACCTGCACCGAGTGGTCGATGATGAGGTCGACCGGGACGAGAGGATCGACCTTGCCCGCGTCCTTGCCTGCCCGCCTCATGGCCGACCGCATCGCGGCCAGGTCCACCACCGCAGGCACGCCCGTGAAGTCTTGCATGAGGACGCGCGCAGGGAGGAAGGGCAGCTGCGCGTCTGTCGGTGGCGGCGCGGGCCAGGCGGCGAGCGCGCTCACGCTCCTGTCGTCGGCCGATCCCGTTTCGCTCAGGCGCAGCAGGCCCTCGAGGAGGACCTTGACCGTCATCGGCAGGCTCGACGGGTCGGCGTGGCTGTTCTTTGGCAGTGCGTTGATCGGATAGATGTCGAGCTCTGTGCCGGCGAGCCGAGAGGGCGTGGCGATCATGATCGAATCGTACTAGCCTCCATAACGCCGGATCCCAGCGGGGCCAGCTCGATCGGGTCGGGGATCCCGGGCAGCTCTCGGCGCTGCGTTCTTTCGCTGAAGTTGAGCGCCACGATCATGCTCTCGTCCTCCAGCCGGCGTTCGTAGGCGAACACCTCAGCGTCGGCGAGCACCGTGCGCCTCACGCCGCGCCGCAATGCAAGCGACTCGCCGCGCAGCTTTCCGAGTCGTTGGAAATGCTCGAGGACGCCCTGGTCCTGGTCGCCGCCCCACAGCATCGGCAGGCGAGCCTCGGCATTCTCGACGACGCCGTCGTGGCGCTGGCTGAGGCCGACCTCGGTGCCGTAGTAGATGACTGGCATTCCAGGCAGCGTCAGCAGCAACGTGGCCGCGAGCTTGAGGCGGTCGGCGTTGCCGCCCGCCATCCACAGGAAGCGGTTCATGTCGTGGTTGTCCAGCAACGTCGCTCTGGCGAGCCCACCAAAGGCGGTATCGTGCCCATCGAGCCAGCTCGCAAAGGCGGCCGCGTCCATGCGCCCGCATGCAAGGGCCTGGCGCACGTAGTACGCGAGGTCGAAGTCGAAGATCGCGTCAAGGCGGCCGGCGTAACGCGCGAGCCACTCGGTCGAGCCCGTGGCCTCGCCGAGGATCAGCGGATCCGCCGTGACCTCGCGCAGCCCACGTCGCAGCTCGATCCAGAAGGCCGGATCCACGCCGGCGACGTGGTCGCACCGGATGCCGTCCACGCCATATGCGGTCAGCCAGTGCTGGGCGGCTCGAACCAGGTGCTGCTGCACGTGAAGGCTGCCGGTGTCGAGCTCCGGCAGCGAGATGACATCAGCGAAGGAGCGGTAGTAATGAGGCCACTGCCAGAACCGGTAATAGTCCGCGGCATCGCCGTCCTTGTCGACCGCGTCGCGGAACAGGTGATGGCCACGCCCGGTGTGATTGGGGACGAAGTCCAGCAGCACCCGCATGCCGCGGCCGTGCGCGGCCTCGACGAGACGAATCAGCGCCGCGTCGCCGCCGTAGCGCGGCTCGACCTCGAGAAAGTCCTCGTAGTCATAGCCGTGATGGGAAGGGCTCTTGTGCACCGGGCTGAGCCAGAGCGTGTTGCACCCCAGCGCCGTGATGTGGTCGAGGTGGTCGCGGACTCCGTCGAGCGTGCCGCCGTACAGAGCGGTGGAATCGCCTGGCGCGCCCAGGCTTTCGCCTGGTCTCGCAAATCGGTCGACCATCACGTGGTAGCAGAGAGCATCGCCGACCCAGTCCGGCGGAGGCGGCGGGTCCATCTCCACGGCGAACTCCTGTCCGCCCGGCCGCGGGTCGGAGTCGGATGCCCAGACCGGAGCGGACATGGGGTCGCGCAGGTGGACATGGATCTTGTAGCGGGAAACACCGCTTCGTTGCGCCAGCGGCACGCTTCCCGCCCACCGGGCAGGGAGGCCACCTCCTTCCTCGTGGCGCTCCATCTCCGCAACCGATCCGTTCTCCATGTCAATCGTCACGCCGGCCACGGGAAGGTCCGCGCGAACTTCGGCGACCAGTCGCCCGGGCTCGCCCGGCTCTGCCATGCCGCCATGGAACGCTCCGGCATAGAGTGCGCGAGCTCGTCTTGTGCCCTGCACGGTGGCCTGGTGCTCGAAGAAACCGTCCTCGGCCGCGGCTGTGGCGGGTATCAGGGCATGCACTGTCAGCAGCAATAAGGCATGTGCTCGGAGGTCGACGCTGGCCCCGCTGAGGAACAGCCGCAGCGGGGATCGCTTGATCGCGGCGGACTGCAGCGCGGCGATCGAGGCCGATCGGCGGCCGGCTTGCGCATCCTGCCACGCCGCCCACAGCGTTGCACCGGTGCCGGGCTCCGGCTGGGGCGGCGGCTCGAGACCCGCCATTGCTTTCAGCTCCTCAACTCGCGCCTGCAGGCTCGGGCTGTGCGACCACCGGAGGTGGCGTTCGAGCGCCCACGCGAGCTTGGTGTCGCGGCGACCGCTCTTGAGCGCCCATTCGAAGAAGTCGCGCGCCGCGCCACGCTCCCCGCAAACATCCAGCGCGTGGGCGATCAGGGAATCGGCGCCATCTCCAGCGTCCAGCGCTCCCGAGATGTCGTGATGCTGGGCGATCACGAGGACGCTCCGTGCGTAAAGATCGGCGATCGCGGCGCGATCGGCGAGGTCGGGGACCCTGGCCACCACCCAGGCCCGCGTGGCGCCGCCGAGCGGTGGTGGGTCGAACTCGTCGGGCCATGTTTCAGTCGTTCGAAGGCCTGCCTTCGGCATCACATCGCCGACGCCGCGCTCCCAGCCCACCTCCGCTTCCTGGTCGCAGCGGAACGCGGAACACAGCCCGGCGCCGACGGCGGCCAGACGGCGCTCGACCTTGAGGCCGGTGGCGTGCCGCGAAAGGACACGCAGCACGTTGGTTCCGCGCACGTACTCCAGGTGGTGCTTCCAGCCGCGACCCCCGAGACGCCGCTTCCCGTTATGCAGGACGATCGCCGCGTGGATCGGCCGGTCGACCAGCTCCTGGTCGAAATGGGGACCCCGCAGCCCGATCAGGCTGCCGTCGCGACCGATTCTCGCCAGGATGCGGCCGTTTCCAACCGTGCCGGCAAAACGGGAGCTCATCTGGCCTGAGTGAGGGTACGGCGGGCGCGCCTCATTGCCGCCGCGATTCTCCGCGCGCCCGGCGATCTCTCGATCTCCTCAAGTGGCGCCGGCAGCGCCAGCCGCCAGTTCGGAAACTCGGTCGTGGTGCCGGGCACGTTCGGCCGTTCTTCGACGCCCAACACGTCCTCCAACTGGGCGAGGACGATGCGTGTCCGCCCTCGGGCGAGAACTCTGCAGGCGGCGACCGCCACGTCGACGGCCGGCGTGCCGTCGGGCATGTGGGTCACCTCCACCAGCTGTTTTCGCAGCCGATGGAGTCGATGGTCCGGCTCAGTCAGGTTCCAGATCCCGGCCACCGTGGGGAGGTCATGAGTGCTGACCGCCCCGACCGCGTCGCGTGGCCAGCGACGTGGCGACTCCCCCTCGAACCAGAGCAACCGGTACGAGAGCGCGCCGCGCCTGTGCAGCCGCCTTCGGACCGATGGTTCGACCAGGCCCAGGTCTTCGCCGACCACGAACGCGTTCGCTCGCCGGCTCTCCTCCGCCAGATGGCCCAGCAGCTCGTCCGCGGGATAGCGCACGTAGAGCCCCTCCGATGGGGTCATCCCGTCCGGGATCCAGAAAAGCCTGAAGAGGCTCATCACGTGGTCGAGGCGGACCCCGGCCGCGTGTCTGGCCGCGGCGCGAATTGCGTCCACGAACGGCTCGCACATCGCAGCGCGCAGCTTCCACGGGTCGAATGCGGGCACGCCCCAGTCCTGGCCGTCCTGGAAGAACTCGTCCGGCGGCGCGCCCACGCGCATCTTCGGCGCCAGCAGGTGCTGCCACCGCCAGGCGTCGAAGCCGTCCGAGGCGAAGCCGAGGGGAACGTCGGCGACGAGCCCGATCTCGCTTGCCGCCCGCTCGAGCTGGTGGTGGAGGTGGAACTGCAGCCACTCGTGGAATGCGATCCGGTACTTCAGCTGTGCGCGCTGCCGTTCGACCCCGGCGCCATCCGGCCTTCGCAAGTCTTCCGGCCAGCTGCGCCAGGCGGGCCCGTATGTCTCCGCCAGGGCATTGAAGGTCGCGAAGTCTCGCAGGGCGGGGCCTTCATTCCTTGTCCATGTGGCTAATCCACCTGGCCTTGGGGCCGCCCTGTAGATCGCCTCCAGGGCCTTTGACTTCAGCTGGAAGACCTGGTCGTAGTCGATGAGCCGATCGGCGTTGAGCGCCTGCGCCGCCTTGCGCAGCGGGTCGATCTCAGCCGCGCACCTCGCTGCGCCTGGGAGATCTTCGATGCGGATGTAGATCGCATTCAGGAATCGCCTCGACGACGAGTAATAGGGGGATGGCTGGTAGGGCAGCGTCGGCACCTGCGCTCCGAGCGGGTTCAGGAGCATGACCGAGGCGCCACGCCGCCGTGCCGAGCGCGCGAAACGACGCAGGTCCGCGAAATCGCCAACGCCCCAGCTGGCGCGTGACCGCAGTGCGTAGAGCTGAATCGCCCAGCCCCAGACGCGGTCCGGAGCAGGCGCGCATGGTCCGGGAGGCAGCGCGTAGCGCTTGTTGCGAGGCGGCTGGTCTCGGGTGGCGCCGAGGGCTTCGAGCACGGCTTCCTCCGCCGCGGGGCTCGCGGTCACTTTCTCGCCGGTGTACCCGAAGTACTCGGGGATCACCCCCCAGCGGCGCGCGCGATCCTGCATCCTCGCAGGCAAGTATCGTTGCTGGCGTGGGACGGCTCTTTCACGTGCCCTCCGAGGCGTGCACGACGGCCACCGCGCAGACGGCGGGCATGTCGAGGCTGGCGGCGCTGTCCGGCGACACCGTCGGCAGCCGCGCGATCTGGATGGGCCAGACCCACGTCGCGCCCGGGGTTGCCTCAGGTCCGCATCACCACGGCGAAAGCGAGACCGGAATCTACGTCGTGTCAGGGAATCCCGAGTTCGTCTATTCCGCGGACGGGCACGAGGTGCGCCTGAGGACCAAGCCCGGCGACTACATCTACATTCCGCCGTTCGTCCATCACATCGAATCGAACGCGCACTCCAACGAAGAGGCTGTCGTCGTGATCGCTCGCACGACGCAAGAAGCGATCGTCGAGAACCTGGACTCCCTCTAGCCCGTGCACAACTAGATGGCCGTGAGGTCCGCGCTAGGAGGCGCGGTCCGAAGGCGGGAGGACCCGCGGCTCGTAACTGGTGCGGGGCAGTACACCGACGATGTTCGCCGACCTGGATCTTTACATGCTGTGTTCGTGCGCTCGACGCTCGCGCACGCTCGCATTC
>WNGN01000977.1_pt1 | contig 27431 bp, 28 predicted proteins | sample 5400561 | NCBI WGS metagenome assembly WNGN01 (sample SAMN13153379, study PRJNA577476) | soil metagenome | isolation source: 115 cm soil or saprolite under Garry oak tree replicate 2 | place: USA:California | collected 2016-06-15 | reverse complement strand
CCGCGTCCATGCGCCCCAGAACACGCCGCGGATATCGCAGCCTTTCAGGAGCGCGAGGTTGAGCGGCATCTTCGGAATGTCGCCGGCGGCGAATCCAATCACCAGAAAGCGGCCTTCCCATGCGATCGAACGCAGCGCGGCCTCGGCGTAGGTGCCGCCAACCGGATCGAAAATGATATCGACGCCCTTGCCGTTCGTCAGCCGCCGCAAGCCCTCCTTGAGATCTTCCTTGGCGTAATTCAGGCCAAGCTCGGCGCCGTGCACTTTGGCGAAATCGAGCTTTTCGTCTGACGATGCGCAGGCGATCACCTTCAGGCCCATCAGCTTGCCGAGTTCACATGCCGCCAAACCTGTGCCACCGGCCGCGCCGAGTACGGCCATGGTCTCGCCCGCTTTCAGGCTGGCGCGATCTTCCAGCGCATGCAGCGCGGTGCCGTAGATGATGATGATGCCGGCGGCACGATCGAAATCCAGATTATCGGGAATTTTGACGATGGAATTCGCCGGCAGCGCGATCCTTTCGCGCGCGCCGTTGTGGCCGCAGGACGCCACCACGCGGTCGCCGACCTTTAGATCGGTGACACCAGCGCCCACGCTCTCAATCACGCCCGCGACTTCCGCCGCCGGCGAAAACGGAAACGGCGGCTTGATCTGGTACTTGCCCTGGATCATCAGCAGGTCGAAGAAATTCAGTGCCGCCGACTTGATGGCGATCACGGCCTGGCCGGCTTCGGCCACGGGATCGGGCAGATCGGCCAGCACGAGATCGTCGGGACCGCAATATTGCGAGCAGAGAATGGCTTTCATGGACACACCTGACTTTCGGACGCACAAGGACCGCTGGGTGCTTCATGCCGGATTTGAAGCCGGGCTACAATCTGATTCGGGTTGGCGCGGTGGGAGGTTGGCGTCATTCCGGGGCGCGCATCGCGCGAACCCGGAATCTCGAGATTATAGGATCAACAATCTCTGGGATCCGGCGCCACGCGCCGGTCCGGCATGACGGCCGCACAACGAAACGAGGATCTACCGATGTTTGAAAAAGGCCTGCTGGCGGGAAAGCGGATACTGGTCACTGGCGGCGGCTCCGGACTCGGTGCCGCGATGGGACGCCGCTTCGTCGAACTCGGCGCCGAACTGATCATCTGCGGCCGCCGGCTTGAATTGCTCGAGGCGACCGCGGTGCAACTGCGTGGCGATTTCGCCGGCAAGGTTAACGCCATCAGATGCGATATTCGCGACGGCGCGGCAGTCGATGCCATGCTGGACGCGATCTGGCGCGATGCCCCGCTTGACGTGCTGGTCAATAATGCCGCCGCGACCTTCATCGCGCAGACCGAGCAACTGTCGTTTCGCGCCGCCGACGCCATTCTCGCGCCGACGCTGCACGGTGCGATGTATTGCACGCTCGGTGCGGGCAAGCGCTGGATCGAGGCAGGACACAAGGGCGTGGTGCTGAGCATTCTTTCGACCTCGACGATTACCGGCCGTGCCTTCACGGTGCCCTCGGCGATGGCGAAGTCCGCCATTCTCGCGATGACCAGGAGTCTCGCGGTGGAGTGGGGCCCCAAGGGCATCCGCACGGTCGCGATCGCGCCCGGAGCGTTTCCGACCCCGGGCGCGTCGGGCCAGCTTCGGCCAGAAGGCCGCGACGAAGGCTGGGCCTCCCGAAATCCGCTCGGTCGCGTCGGCGAACACGGCGAGCTTGCAAATCTTGCGAGTTTCCTGATTTCCGATTCGGCCGGCTACATCAATGGCGAGATGGTGGTGCAGGACGGCGGCGCGCATCTGCGCGGGTCCGGCGCCGAGGATCTGCTGCAATGGAGCGACGCGCAGTGGGAACAGCAGCGGACGGCGCGGTCGAAGAGCTAGCGAATCAGCGGCGCGTGGTGCACGCGTTCGAGTTCCAAATGTCGCGGTGGCTCGTAACCGCCTTTCCAAAAAGATATTTCCCGGCTATCCATCGGCCACGTGGCAAGAGGGTGTCGGGCCATCTTCCAGTCACAATGATGATGGAGCCAGACTTAATCATGTCCGTGCGGCGAATGCTGACAGCTCTGGCGGCAAGTGTGCTGGTGTGCGGGGCCGCGATCCCCGCGCAGGCGCAAGGTGTTCCGTCGAAAAGCGCGGCCAAACCCGCCGCCGCCAAGCCGGAAGTCAAGCCGGAAGCCAAGCCTGCGGTTGCCAAGCCGGAAGCCAAGCCCGCCGCTGCCGTTGCAGGCAATGTCGAGCCGACGCTGATCGGCCAGTTCGGCACCTGGGGCGCCTATACCGCGATGCCGAATGGCAAGAAGGTGTGCTTCGCGCTCGCCAAACCCTCGTCGTCGAAAACCAATCCGCCGAATCGCCCGCGCGACCCGGCCTATGCGTTCGTCTCCACCCGCCCGGCCGAGAAGGTCATCAACGAAGTTTCCGTCATGATCGGCTATGCGCTGAAGCCGGGCTCGGAATCGACGCTGGAGGTCGGCGGCGCCGCTTACTCGATGTACACCCGGGGCGACGGCGTCTGGATCAAGAACGCCGCCGAGGAAGAGCGGATGGTGGATGCCATGCGCAAGGCCGCCGATGCGACGGTCAAAGGCATTTCCGCCAAGGGTACCGAGAGCACGGACACCTTCTCGCTGAAGGGGCTTTCCCAGGCGCTCGACAAATTAGCGCAGGATTGCAAGCGTTAACTGGCTTTCCACGTTAAAACGGCGTTGTTTGAGGGCCACAGAAAGCCTATCTGATGGCGATCTCTCCTCATGGCGAGGCGGCGGCATTGCGCCGTCTCGAACCATGAGGCCCATTCCTTATCGTGCGTGACGCGGCGAAGGCGCCGGTGCTCAGGATGAGGACGAATCACTTCTAAACCGTGACGCAATGAACCCTGTTTCAGCCGAGACCAATTCCACGTCGGAGACAACGAACGCGCATGTGGCCGCGGGTGCAAACGCGCCCCTGGAAAAGATCGCGCTCGAAACCTACGTGCCGCCGGCAAAACCCTCGCTGGTCGGGTTGTCGCGTGCCGAGATCGCCGAACAGCTCGGCGCCATCGGTGTCGCGCCGGCGCAGCGCAAGATGCGCGTGCAGCAGCTGTGGCACTGGATTTATGTCCGCGGCGCCAAGAGTTTTGAGGAGATGACCAGCATTTCCAAGGAAATGCGGGCGCAGCTCGATCAGCACCTGACCGTCGCACGCCCGGAGGTGGTCGCCGAGCAGGTCTCCAATGACGGCACCCGCAAGTGGCTGCTGCGGTTGCCGAGCGGCGACAGCATTGAGAAGGCGCATGAAGTCGAGTGCGTCTATATTCCGGAAACCGACCGCGGCACGCTGTGCGTTTCCTCGCAGGTCGGCTGCACGCTGAATTGCTCGTTCTGCCATACCGGCACGCAGCGGCTGGTGCGTAACCTGACCGCGGGTGAAATCGTCGGCCAGATCATGGTGGCGCGCGATCGCCTCAATGACTGGGCCGACCGCGTCACCCCGACCGGCAGCCGCCTCGTCACCAATGTGGTGATGATGGGCATGGGCGAGCCGTTGTATAATTTCGAGGCGGTGCGCGATGCGCTGCTGATCGTCTCCGACAATGAAGGCATCGGCATTTCCCGTCGCCGCATCACGCTGTCGACGTCGGGGGTGGTGCCGAACATCATCCGGACCGGCGATGAAATCGGGGTCATGCTGGCGATCTCGCTGCATGCGGTGCGCGATGAATTGCGCAACGAATTGGTGCCGCTGAACCGGAAATATCCGATTGCCGAATTGCTGCAGGCCTGCCGCGAGTATCCCGGATCGTCCAATGCGCGGCGCATCACCTTTGAATATGTGATGCTGAAAGACGTCAACGATTCGCTGGAGGATGCCAAGCTGCTGGTGAAAATGCTGAAGGGCATTCCGGCCAAGATCAATCTCATTCCGTTCAATCCATGGCCGGGCACGCGCTACGAGTGCTCGGACTGGGACCAGATCGAGAAGTTTTCCGAATACATCTTCAATGCCGGCTACTCCTCACCGGTGCGCACGCCGCGTGGCCGCGATATCCTTGCGGCTTGCGGCCAGCTTAAATCCGAGACCGAGAAACTGTCGGTGCGCGAGCGGCAGGCGCTGCGCGCCATGGCGATGACGGATTAGCAAGGGCGCCGCTTGTGGTTCATCTCGTCATTGCGAGGAGCGCAAGCGACGAAGCAATCCAGCTTTGTCCCCGGCTTGTGGAATCTTCGCTTGCGTTGGCAATGACGGCAACTTCGCTCCGATAACATGGCATTGATCGGCCGGCTGTTCGTGATTCTGTTCGGGTTTCTCGCCGCGAGTCTGGTGGCGGGGATGATCGTGGTCGGCGCGGTGCTGTTTCCGGAATTCAGCGACCTTGCGACCGGCCCGATCGATCAGAGCGCGGTGAACATCGTGCTCGGGTTTGGTTTCATCTTTATCAGCGGCTTCGCGCTGCTGCCGGCGATGATCGTGGTCGCGATCACCGAAGCCTTTTATGTCAGGGGAGTGCTGACCTATGCGGTCGGCGGCGGCCTGGTCGGGCTGGCGTGCTATCTCGGACTGATACCATTCGATCCGGCGACACTTTCCTTCGATGGCATTGTCCGGCGTCATCTCGAAATCATGACCGGCGCTGGGATCGTCGCGGGCCTGGTCTACTGGATGATCGCGGGCCGCAATGCCGGCGCATGGCGCGAACCGCCGCGCCCGCTGCCGCCTTTGCCGCCGCTGTCGTCACATTCGCCGCCGCCGTCGTAAAGAAGCGGCAGGGACGCCTTTTCATACCGAACCTCGTCGGCTAAACCCCGCGCCATGAACCGGACCGGACTTTTCATCGCGCTTGGGCTCGCACTTGTCGTCGGATTGCTGTTCGGGCTCTATCCCGAACTCGATCTCAAACTCGCCGCGTTGTTTTACGACACGGCGACCAGATCTTTTCCGCTGAAGCTCAATGCGATGGCTGCGTTGGCGCGCGACGGCGCGATGTGGATCGCGTGGGGCCTCGCGCTGCCGACGATTGTCGCGTTGGTGGTGAAGCTGGTGCGGCCGGATCGGCCGCTGCTGATATCAGGCCGCGCGATCATCTTCCTGCTGGTTACGCTCACTCTTGCCGCGGGCATTCTCACCAATCTCACCTTCAAGAGCTATTGGGGCCGGCCGCGCCCGGTGGTCGTGACGCAGTTCAACGGCGATCTGCCGTTCGTGCCGTGGTGGGATCCGCGCGGCGGCTGCGGCCGCAACTGTTCGTTCTTCTCCGGCGAGGGCGCCACCGCATTCTGGAGCTATGCGCCCGCGGCGCTGACGCCGCCGGCGTGGCGACCGCTGGCTTATGTCGCGGCCACCCTGTTTGGCGTCACGACCAGCGCGCTGCGGATGGCGTTTGGCGGGCACTTCTTTACCGACGTCGCAGCCGCGGGGCTGGTGACGTTCCTGGTGATCTGGCTGGCGCACGGCTACATTTACCGCTGGCCTCGGACCCGGCTGTCTGACAAGAGCATCGACGCCGCGCTGACGCGGCTTGGCTGGCCGGGGCACCGGCTTCTGCAGAAATGGCGCGGTCGCGATGTGGGACCCGCCCCGTCGGTGTGAACGCTTGCGCAAGAGACCTTTCTGCCTGTAATCAATCTGCGCGTATCCGGCAAATTCGGCATTCAATTCAACGGGATTTTCATGAGCAAGGACGTCAAGAAGGTAGTGCTCGCCTATTCGGGCGGCCTCGACACCTCGATCATCCTGAAGTGGCTGCAGACCACCTACGGCTGCGAGGTCGTGACCTTCACCGCCGATCTCGGCCAGGGCGAGGAGCTTGAGCCGGCGCGTCAGAAAGCGCTGCTGCTCGGCATCAAGCCGGAGAATGTCTTCATCGAAGATGTGCGCGAGGAATTCGTCCGCGATTACGTGTTTCCGATGTTTCGCGCCAACGCGGTGTATGAGGGGCAGTATCTGCTCGGCACGTCGATCGCGCGTCCGCTGATCGCGAAGAAGCAGATCGAGCTCGCCGAGAAGCTCGGTGCCGACGCGGTGTCCCATGGCGCGACCGGCAAGGGCAACGACCAGGTTCGCTATGAGCTCGCCTATTATGCGCTGAAGCCCGACATCACCATCATCGCGCCGTGGCGAGAATGGGACCTGCGTTCGCGCGAACAACTGATCGCATTTGCCGAAGCGCATCAGATTCCGATCGCCAAGGACAAGCGCGGCGAGGCGCCGTTCTCGGTCGACGCCAATCTCTTGCACGCCTCGAGCGAAGGCAAGGTACTCGAGGACCCCGCCCTGGAAGTGCCCGATTACGTCTATTCGCGCACCATCGATCCGGAAAAGGCGCCGGACAAGGCGACCATTATCACCGTCGATTTCGAGAAGGGCGATGCGACCGCGATCGACGGCAACAAATTGTCGCCCGCGACGCTGGTGGCGAAGCTCAACGAACTCGGCCACGCCAACGGCATCGGGCGCCTCGATCTCGTCGAAAATCGTTTCGTCGGCATGAAGTCGCGGGGCATGTACGAAACGCCGGGCGGCACCATTCTGCTGGCAGCCCATCGCGGCATCGAATCGATCACGCTCGATCGAGGCGCGGCGCATCTCAAGGATGAGCTGATGCCGAAATATGCCGAGCTCGTCTACAACGGCTTCTGGTTCGCGCCGGAGCGCGAGATGCTGCAGGCGGCGATCGATCACAGCCAAGCCTATGTCACCGGCCGCGTGCGCATCAAGCTCTACAAGGGCAACGTCATCGTGATCGGACGCGAGAGCAAATATTCGCTGTACGATCAGGATCTCGTCACCTTCGAGGAAGGTGCGGTCGCCTACGATCATCGTGACGCCGCGGGCTTCATCAAGCTCAACGCCCTGCGGCTGCGCACGCTCGGCCAGCGCAAGAAGAAACTGGGACTGTAGCGATACGCCGCAGCGTGGTTTCTCCTTGCGTCTTGCCGGCGAATGCCGCGACGACTCGTGGAGCCATCTCCATTCCAACAAAAATGGCCGGGATGTCTCCCGGCCATTTTATTTAGCAGATGCTTCGCCTCACCTCGGCGGTGCGGTGCCCTGCGGCGGGGGCGGCAGCGATGCCGTTCCGCCATTCAGAAGTGGCGTGATGTTGCGGACCGTGACGCGGCGATTGATACGGCTTGGTCCGTCGGTCTGTTCTTTGAGATACTGCTCACCGTAACCTTGCGAAGTCAGGTTTTCCGCCGGCACCTGGAATTGCTGGGTCAGCAATTGGGCCGCTGATTCGGCGCGGCGATCCGACAGCGACAGATTGTCGACGTCCGATCCCACCGCGTCGGTATGACCTTCGATCAGGAATACCGCGCGCGGATTGGCGGCAATCGCGCGATTGAGGCCGTCCGCAATGCCCTGCAGCTTCGCCGCCTGATCAGGTGGAATTTCCCACGATCCGGTTTCGAAGGTGATGCTGTCGATGTCGATGCTCGGCATGCGCTGGCGCACCGAGCCGCTGTAACGGATTTCGTCGAGCGAATAACGCCGTTCGATCCGCTCCACCGGCGGCGCCATCATGGTGTCGTAGATCAATTCCGGCGGCGCGCTGTCGGCCTCGACGATATAGCGATCGTACGGAATCCGGAGCACCGGCGGCGGCAGATCGACGTAGAAGCCGCCGACCCCGCGCGGGCCGCGATAGCTGTTGTCGATAATGATGATCTCGCGGCCCCGCTCATCCCTGCGAATTCGGCGCAGCAACTGACCGTCGCGATCGTTCTCGGTAATGATTTGCGTTCCATCGGGACGGACCACGATGGTGCGCGTGTCGTTGCCGACCTGCTGGGTCCTGATGTCGCGCGCGCCATAACGGAATCGATCCACCTCGTTGTGACGGATGAACGCCTGGCCGCCCGGATCGCGGACGATGATCCGGCCCGGCTCGGTAATGACCGTGCGGCCACCTTCCTGGGTTTCCCGTCGCGCGCCCTTGAACTCATCCATGCGGCGCGGCCCCGGTGCCGCAGCGCCCGGCGCAATCGGTGCCAACGCTTGAGCCGGCGGAGGTGCTGCCGGAATTGGCGCGGCGACCGTAGGCGGCGGGCGACGCACTTGCGGAGCGGCTCCCGGCGGCAGCGCGGTCTGGCCTCCGGCGCCCGGTGCGGGAGCTGCATTCGGCGCTCCCGGAGCCGTGCTCGGCGCACCCGGAGGAGCAGCGCTCGGCGTTCCCGGAGCAGCGCTCGGCGCACCCGGAGGAGCCGCACTCGGCGCACCCGGAGCGGCGTTCGGAGTCGCACTGCTCGGGGGCGGTCCGCTACGCGGCGCGGGTGGCGCACCCGTTCCGGGGCTCGCGGGTGGTGGCGGCGGAGTTTGAGTCTGCGGAGCGGCGGCGGGCGGTGCGCCCGGTGAAGGCAACGGCCTTGCACCCGCGGGTGGTGGCGGAGGCGGCGGTGGAGTTTGAGTCGGCGGAGCAGCCGCGGGTGGCGGGCTCGATGCCGGAGGCGACGGTCTTGCAGCGCCGGGCGGCGGTGGCACCGGGGTCGGCGGGCTCTTTTGCTGAGGCGCAGGCGCGGCGCTTGGCGGAGTCGGAGGTTTCGGCGGCGCAGGCGGTGGCGGTGCTGCCGGCGGCGCAGGATGCGGCGGTTGTGCTGCGGGCGGAGCAGCATGCGGTGGTGGCGCCGCAGTTGGCGGCGCGGGACGTGGCGGAGGCGCCGCGGCAGGCGGCGGCGGCGCGGGTCGGGGCGGCGGTGCTGCGGCCGGAGGAGGCGGCGGCGCAGGCCGGGGTGGCGGAGGTGGCGCGGCTGCCGGCGGGGCGGGATGCGGCGGCGGTGCTGCGGCGGGCGGCGCGGGGCGCGCAGGCGCTCCCTTCGGCGGCGGTGTTCCTTCCTTGCCGGGTTCGGGTGCGGCTTGCGCCATAACAAGCGGTGCGGTTTGCGCGTGCGATGAAGAGGCTGCGAATTGCATCGCCGTAAGCGCAGTAGTGGCAAGCAACACGAGACGAAGATTTGTCATGATGGTCTGGGTCCCCGGAAAATTTCTGGCAACAACGCAGTCCTTGTGAGAAAAACGCAGTCGGTCAGGGCGATCAACAAACAAGCGTTAGGCCGGAATGTGGCGCCTTCGAAGGTAGATTCTGTTTTTATTTATGAACAAAGTAACGGTTCTACTGCCCCTGTTCATTACGCATTCACGCGTTCATTCCAAACCGAACTTTAACATTGTCCCCTGTGGCAAGTTCCACGGTGCCCCATCGAGCCCGGCAAATCGGCGATCCCGGCATCGGTCGCGGGAGAGGGTGCGGGTGGTCCTTCTGGTCCTCGCACCGGCAGTTCATCCGGCGTGTTCCCCGGCAACTCTTCCGGCCGCGGCGGTTCGCCTGGATCCTGCATCGGCGGCGGCACCTCGGGCCGTGGACTTCCTGGCGGGCTCTCCTGGGGCGGCTCTGACGGTTGCCCCGGCATGATCGGCGGATTCTCTTGCGGTTCGATCGGCACTACAACGCGACCTTGCGGTTGTCGCCGAGATCGGGGCGCGTGTCGGCGACCGAAACGTATTGCTGGTCGCCAGCATCGGCGAACGACAGATCGATATTGGGATTGCGGGCGATTTCCTCGTCCTTGTGGCGGCGTGCGTCGCTCAGGAAATAGATCGCATCGAGACAGGCGCTCACGGGCCGCACGCGACGTTTGTCGTCATCGCATGTGGTATTGTCGTCCGCCATGCCTTGTCTCCATTGTGCTCGAGCAATAACGGCGCCGATACGACAAAGTTCCCGCGCTGGAGATGATGGAGCCGGTCACTCGGGCGCGTGGCATACGGCTTCGATGTTGTGGCCGTCGGGATCGAGCACGAAGGCGCCGTAATAATTCGGGTGGTAATGGGCGCGGATGCCGGGCGCCCCGTTATCGCGTCCACCCGCCGCCATCGCCGCTTGGTGGAAAGCGTCGACGGTAGCGCGGTCCTTCGCAACGATGGCGACATGCAGCGGCTTGTTCAATCCGCCTTCGCCGCCGATCCAGAAATCCGGCTTGCCATTGGCGCCAAAGCCGGCCGCGGGATCATGTCCGGTCTGCTCCTGCGTCACTTCCATGACGAGGCTGTAGCCAAGCGGCGCCAGCGCCTTTGTGTAGAAAGCCTTCGCGCGCTCATAATTGGAAACCGGAAAACCGATGTGGTCGATCATCAATATCTCCTGCGGTTTGAGGACTGGTTCAGCCGCGCACCAATAGCGTGTTGCTGCGGGTTTTGCCGGTCTCGGCGTAGCCGCACGCGAGCATGCCGGCAATGCAGTCGTCGCGCCATTCGTTCCGCGACAAATGCTCGATCACCACCGCGCGCGGCCAGAGCGCTTGCGGCGCCTGTTTGAAGAACCCGGTCAGAACCCGGTCCTCATAGCCCTCGACGTCGATCTTCAGCGTATCGACCCGGCCGACACCGGCATCGTCGAGAATACGCTGCAGCCGCAACGAGGGCACCCTGATGGCATTGCCCGCGGGTTCGCCGCTGACAATGTGGCTGGCGCCGAGATTGTCGCCGTCGGTCTCGATCGTCAATTCGCCGTCGGAAGCGCCCGCAGCGGCGGCCACCAGTGAAACCTGCGTGAAGCCGGACGCGGCACGGTTGAACGCAAGCCGCGCATGGGTGATGGGATGCGGCTCGATCGCGATCACTTTTCCGCTTGCGCCGACGTGACGCGCCAGCACCATGGCGTAGGTGCCGACATTGGCGCCGACGTCGACGAACACGCCGCCGGCGGGCGTATGCGCGCGCAGAAAATCCAGCTCTTCGAGATTGTAATCGGGATTGAACAAGGCGCCGCGCTCGGTGGCGCTGGCCTGATGGTAGAAGCGAAATGCCGCGCCTTGATACTGGACATCGACCGGGCCGGCGCGCAGCAGATTGACCAGCCGCGACAGCATCGGGCGGAACGCGCCGCGTTTCAGCCGTGAGCCTTGTGCAAGCGAGATGATGGCAGCCTGCGCTGACGTCGGCGCGAAGGCACCGAAAGGCGGTGGCGTCGGATCGTTGGCCGCGGCGAGGCCAGCTGGCAGTGTCGATCTTGTCAAAAAATCCTCGCGGAGAGCTTGCGGACGCGGCGGCATGCATAGCCGGTTTTGCGTGCTGTTCCAACGACGCTCAGGTCCTGGCCTGCTTTTCTTATCCCTCCCCTTGCGGCGACGGAGAATCCGCGGCGGGCTGCACAAGGCCGTCCGGGCTAGGCAGGAAGCACCAGGAATCCGGCGCGCGGAAAGTGCACGACCACTTCGCCGGCGCGTGGGTCATGTCTGCGGATGGCGATATGCTGCGACGAGAGCGCGACGATTTCGCCGCGAGAACGGCGACTTTTCGAAATGATGCAGGATGATCGGGTGCGCGGTCGTCATACGGTAACTTCCGGGCTCAAGAAGTAGATCCGGATGGAGCGAAGCGAAATCCGGGTATAAACGAAATGCCGGCCCCGGATTGCGCTTCGCTCCATCCGGGCTACCACTCTTTAATTTGTTAAAGCGTACCTGCGAATGACGAACGTACAACGCGCGTCATCCCTGCGTAATGATTTCGATCATTTTCCGTCATGCTCGGGACAAGCCCGGGCACGACGAGTTGAATGCCGACGCACGATTTTCGTGCGCTTAGATCTGCCGCTCGACCATCTTCAGCTTGAGCTCGGCGATGGCCTCGGAAGGATTGAGACCCTTCGGGCACGCCTTGGCGCAGTTCATGATGGTGTGGCAGCGGTAGAGCCGGAACGGATCTTCAAGATTATCGAGCCGCTCGCCGGTGGCTTCGTCGCGCGAATCCTTGACCCAGCGTGTCGCCTGCAGCAGCGCGGCGGGCCCCAGGAAGCGCTCGCTGTTCCACCAATAGCTCGGGCATGAGGTCGAGCAGCAGGCGCAGAGAATGCATTCGTAGAGGCCGTCGAGCTTTTCGCGATCCTCATGGCTCTGCCGCCATTCCTTCTGCGGCGTCGGCGTCGAGGTCTTCAGCCACGGCTCGATCGAGGCATATTGCGCGTAGAAATTGGTGAGGTCGGGCACCAGGTCCTTGACGACAGGCTGATGCGGCAGCGGATTGACCTTGACCGCGCCGTCCTTCACGTCGTGCATCGATTTGGTGCAGGCCAGCGTATTCTGGCCGTCGATGTTCATGGCGCAGGAGCCGCAGACGCCTTCGCGGCAGGAGCGGCGGAAGGTCAGTGTCGGGTCGATGTTGTTCTTGATCCAGATCAGGCCATCCAGGACCATCGGGCCGCAATCATGGGTGTCGATAAAATAGGTGTCGGTAGAGGGATTTTTGCCATCGTCGGGGTTCCAGCGATAGACCTTGAACTCGCGGGTCTCGCTGGCGCCGGCCGGCTTCGGCCAGGTCTTGCCGCCGGTGATCCTTGAATTTTTCGGCAGTGCGAATTCAACCATGCTGTCAAGCCTTCGCTGTCGTCATCAATACACCCGCGCCCTTGGCGGGATGTACTGCACGTCGTTGGTCATGGTGTAGTCGTGCACCGGGCGATAATCGATCGCGGTTTTGCCGCCATCGTCGATCCACGCCAGCGTGTGCTTCATCCAGTTCTTGTCGTCGCGGTCGGGGAAATCTTCCCGCGCGTGGGCGCCGCGGCTCTCGGTGCGGTTCGCCGCCGAGTCCATCGTCACCACCGCCTGCACGATCAGGTTGTCGAACTCCAGCGTCTCCACCAGATCGGAATTCCAGGTCAGCGAGCGGTCGGTCACGGCGACGTCGACGATCCCGCCATGCACCTTGTGAATCAGGTTCTGCCCTTCGTGCAAAACCTCGCCGGTGCGGAACACCGCGCAATTGTTCTGCATCACATGCTGCATGCTGTCGCGCAGCTTTGCCGTCGGCGTGCCGCCGGAGGCATAGCGATAATGGTCGAGCCGCCCGAGCGCCTTGTCGGCCGATCCCGCGGGCAGTTCCGGCTGCTTGCCGTTCGACGTCAGCTTTTCCGCGCAGCGCAAAGCCGCGGCGCGGCCGAACACCACGAGATCGATCAGCGAATTGGAACCGAGACGGTTGGCGCCGTGCACCGAGACGCAGGCCGCTTCGCCCACTGCCATCAGGCCCGGCACCACGAAATTGTCGTCGCCGTTCTTCTTGCTCAGCGCTTCCCCGTGGAAATTGGTTGGAATCCCGCCCATGTTGTAATGCGCGGTCGGTACGATCGGGATCGGCTCGCGCGTCACATCGACATTGGCGAATATCTTCGCCGACTCGGAAATGCCCGGCAGCCGCTCGTGCAGCACCTTGGGATCGAGATGGTCGAGGTGCAGGAAGATGTGGTCCTTGTTCTTGCCGACGCCGCGGCCTTCGCGGATTTCGATGGTCATCGCGCGCGAGACGACGTCACGCGATGCGAGGTCCTTGGCGGACGGCGCATAGCGCTCCATGAAGCGTTCGCCCTCGGAATTGACGAGATAGCCGCCCTCGCCGCGCGCGCCTTCAGTGACGAGACAGCCGGCGCCGTAAATTCCAGTCGGATGGAATTGCACGAACTCCATGTCCTGCAGCGGCAGGCCGGCGCGCAGCGCCATCGCGCTGCCATCGCCGGTTTGCGTATGGGCGCCGGTGCAGGAGTGATAGATGCGCCCATAGCCCCCGGTGGCGAGGATCGTGGTTTGCGCGCGGAAGCGATGCAGCGTGCCATCGTCGAGCTTGAGCGCGATCACGCCGCGGCAGGTGCCCTGGTCGTCCATGATCAGGTCGATGGCGAAGAACTCGATATAGAATTCCGCAGAGTGACGCAGCGCCTGGCCGTACATGGTATGCAGCATGGCGTGGCCGGTGCGGTCGGCGGCGGCGCAGGTGCGTTGCGCCTGGCCCTTGCCGTAGTCCACGGTCATGCCACCGAACGGCCGTTGATAGATCTTGCCGTCAGGGGTGCGCGAGAACGGTACGCCCCAGTGCTCGAGTTCGTAGACCGCCTCCGGCGCCTGGCGCACCATGTATTCGATCGAATCCTGATCGCCGAGCCAGTCCGACCCCTTGACGGTGTCGTACATATGCCAGCGCCAGTTGTCCTCGTGCATGTTGCCGAGCGCCGCCGAGATGCCGCCCTGTGCTGCGACCGTGTGCGACCGCGTCGGAAATACCTTGGTGATGCAGGCGGTGCGCAGACCGGCTTCGCTGCAGCCGACCACCGCGCGCAAACCGGCGCCGCCGGCGCCGACCACGACGACGTCGTAGGTGTGGTCTTCAATCGGATAGGCGTGACCGTTGGTGGCGGGACCACCATTGCCGTTTGTGGCCTTGCCGTTGCCATCAGCCGCCATGGGCTACACTCCGGATGACAGTTTGAGAATGGCGTAGATCGAGGCCAGCGCCACCACGATCGTGAAGAAGTTGTTGGCCATGATGCTGGCAAGCTTCAGCTTTTCGTTGTGGATATAGTCCTCGATCACCACCTGCATGCCGATCTTCATGTGCCAGGCGCTGGCGACGATGAACAGCAGCATGATGATCGCGATCGGCAACGAGCCGAGAATCTGCGCAGCCCCAGCCTGGTTGCGGCCGAGCAGCATCATCACCACCACGATAACAGGTACGATCAGCAGTACCATCGCCACCGCGGTGACGCGCTGGCGCCAGAAATCGCTGGTGCCGGAATGCGAGGCGCCGAGATAGCGCACCCGGGCGAGCGGCGTGCGCATCGTTTTCGCAGCGTGAGAATCTGGCGTGGTCATCGTCCGCCTCCGATCGCGTAGGCCGCGATCCACAGCAGCACCGTCAGCGAAATACCGCCGATCAGCGCGCACCAGGTCAGCGTTTCACGTTCGCTGGTCTTGAAGCCGTAGCCGAGGTCCCAGACGAAATGCCTCATCCCGCTGAGCAGGTGATGCAGCAGCGCCCACGTATAGCCGAATACGATCAGCCGGCCGATGAAGCTGCCGGTGAAGGCCTGCACATTGGCGTAAGCGCCGGGGCCGGAGGCCGCCGCGATCAGCCACCACGCCAGCAGCAGGGTACCGAAATACAGCGCCATGCCGGTGACGCGGTGGACGATGGAAAGCGCCATCGTCAGGGTCCAGCGATAGGTCTGCAGGTGCGGCGAAAGCGGTCGTTCGATCCTGGCGGTCATCGGCGGCTTTGGTGGTTTGCGGCCCTGCACGGGGGCCTTCGGGGATCGCGATAAACGATTTCTATTTACGAAGTCGAAACAGCCAGCGCAACGGCGAAATCGTTGTTTGCGAACGAATGTTCATAGCTTGAGATGAGCCCTGCGTTAACGGGGATTGACAGGCCTGCCGACCGCTGTTGGCTAGCACGGATGAAGCCCGATTCATGCAACGGGACGGAGCACGGCAATGGTCGCAGGATTGGACGCCTCCGAGCTGCTCGAACTGGCGCTTCTGCTGGTGGCGGTGGGCGCGCTGTCAGGCTTTCTCGCCGGCGTGTTCGGTGTCGGCGGCGGGGCCATCCTGGTGCCGGTATTTTACGAATGTTTTCGCCTCGCCGGCGTCCCGCTCGAGGTGCGGATGCCGCTGTGCATCGGAACTTCGCTCGCCATCATCATCCCGACCTCAGTCAGTTCGTATCGTGCCCATTACGCCCGCGGCGCGGTCGATATGGAGATCCTCAAACAATGGTGGCTGCCGGTGCTGATCGGCGTGATCGCCGGCAGCTTCACCGCGCGCTACGCGCCGGAGCGGCTGTTCAAGATCGTGTTTGTGGCGGTGGCATGGTCCGCGGCGGCGCGGCTGCTGGTTGCCCGGGCGAACTGGAAATTCGGTAACGACCTGCCGCATGGACCGCTGATGAGGATCTATGGCTTCTTCATCGGGCTGCTGTCCACCCTGATGGGCATCGGCGGCGGATTGTTCGCCAATCTGCTGATGACCTTCTATAGCCGGCCGATCCATCAGGCGGTCGCGACGTCGTCGGCGCTGGCGGTGCTGATCTCGATTCCCGGCGCGCTCGGCTATGTCTATGCCGGCTGGCCCGCCGCAGTTCGTTATCCCGACGTCGCCGCGCTGCAATTGCCGTTCGCGGTCGGTTACGTTTCGCTGATCGGCGCGCTGCTGGTGATTCCGACCAGCCTGGTGACCGCACCGCTCGGGGTCCGCGCCGCGCATGCGATGTCGAAGCGCACGCTGGAGATGGCATTCGGCTGTTATCTGTTCATCGTGGGAAGCCGGTTTGTGATCAGCCTGCTATAGCGGCTTTCGCAGACCCCGGCCTCATGGTTCGAGACGGCGCAACTGCGTCTCCTCACCATGAGGCGTTATTTCTCGTAAATCTTCGCGTAGGTATCGCGCAGGATGTTCTTCTGCACCTTGCCCATGGCGTTGCGCGGCAATTCGTCGACGACGAATACCCGTTTCGGCATCTTGAATTTCGCCAGCCGGCCGTCGAGCGCCTTCAGCACCGAGGTTTCATCGACCTTGGCGCCCTTGTCACACACCAAAACGGCGGTGACGCCCTCGCCGAAATCGGCATGCGGCACGCCGATCACGGCGGATTCGATCACGCCCGGCATGGCGTCGATCTCGCTTTCGATTTCCTTCGGATACACATTGAAGCCGCCTGAGATCACCAGATCCTTGCCGCGGCCGAGGATATGCACGTAGCCGTTGCCATCGATCTTGCCGAGATCGCCGGTGATGAAGAAGCCGTCATCGCGGAATTCGGCTTTGGTCTTTTCCGGCATCCGCCAATAGCCTTTGAAGACGTTCGGGCCCTTGACCTCGATCATGCCGATGGTTTCGCGCGCCAGCTCTTTTCCGGTATCGGGATCGGTGACGCGCACGGTCACACCGGGCAGCGCATGTCCGACCGCGCCGGGGACACGATCGCCATCATAGGGATTGGACGTATTCATGTTGGTCTCGGTCATGCCGTAGCGCTCGAGCACGGCGTGGCCGGTGCGCGCGGCCCATTCGCGATGGGTGTCGGCGAGCAGCGGCGCCGAGCCGGAAATGAACAGCCGCATATGTTTGGTAGATTCTTTGGTCAGCGCCGGGCTTTGCAGCAGGCGCGTATAGAACGTCGGCACGCCCATCAGCGCTGTGGCGCGCGCCATCAGCTGGATGATCAGTTCGGGATCGAACTTCGGCAGGAAAATCATCGAGGCGCGGGCGAACAGCGTGACGTTGCTGGCCACGAACAGGCCGTGGGTGTGATAGATCGGCAGCGCGTGGATCAGCACGTCCTTGCCGGTGAAGTGCCAATAGTCGACCAGCGCGAGCGAGTTCGACGCGAGATTATCGTGCGTCAGCATCGCGCCCTTGGAACGCCCCGTCGTGCCCGACGTATAGAGGATCGCGGCGAGATCGTCGTCGGCGCGGGCAACGGTGACGAATTCAGGGCTCGCCTTGGCGGCGGCTTCGGTCAGCGATCCCCGGCCGTCGGCACCCAGCGTCAAGACCTTGGCGCCAACCTTCGCCGCGATGGAGCCTATTCCTTCCACCTTCGACGGATCGCACACCACCAGCGACGGTTCGGCGTCGGTGATGAAATATTCGAGTTCGTTCAGCGTGTAGGCGGTGTTGAGCGGCAGATAGACCGCGCCGGCGCGCACCGCGGCGAGATACAGCACCAGACCCGGCACCGACTTTTCGGTTTGGGCTGCGACGCGGTCGCCGGGCTTGACGCCGCTGTCGACCAGCACATTCGCCATCCGGCCGGCGCGGGCCATCAGGTCGGCATAGCTGATGCGCTGCCCGTCGATGGTTTCGATCGCGAGGCGGTTCGGATCGTCGAGGCTGTCGAACAGGCGGGAAAACAGGTTGGCGTTCATGATGGTTTTCTGGGGTGCGTTCATGCAACATTCCGGGGCGGCCAAAGTCCGATCAGCCGCATCATCTTAAGGGGTTCAATAGCAAAGACGCCCTTCAAAAAGCAACGGAGACGGTTTGCATGACAAATAGCGGGAAACGGGTGGCCTGGGTAACCGGCGGCGGCAGCGGAATTGGCGAGGCCGGCGCGGAAGCGCTGGCGGCGGATGGCTGGACTGTGGTGGTTTCGGGGCGCCGGAAGGACGCGCTGGACGCCGTGGTGGCAAAGATTACCAAAAGCGGCGGCAAGGCCGAGGCGATCGCGCTCGATGTCAGCAAGTCCGATGACGTCACCAAGGTCGCGGATCAAATTCTCAAGCATCATGGCCGCATCGATCTTCTGGTCAACAGCGCCGGCATCAATGTGCCGAAGCGCAGCTGGGCCGACATGGAACTGGAAGGCTGGAACAGGCTGGTCGAGATCAATCTCAACGGCGTGCTGTATTGCATGCGCGCGGTGCTGCCGGCGATGCGGGCTTGCGGGCGTGCTGCCTGTCTCCCGGCGAGGTCGCGACCCCGATCCTGAAGCTGCGGCCGGTGGTGCCATCGGAACAAGAGCAGGCCAGAATGCTGCAATCCGAAGATCTCGGCCGCACCATCGCCTTCGTCGCCAGCTTGCCGCCGCGGGTCTGCGTCAATGAGATTCTGATCAGTCCGACATGGAACAGGGGTTTTGTTCAGACGCCGATCAATCGGGATTAGCGATAACTTCCCACGAGTCGTCCCCGCGCACGAAGGATGGTTGACAGGCTCATGGTTCGAGACGCGCGCGAACAGCGCGCTCCTCACGGCCGTCCCACGAAATAGTTTCAAACATCACGATAAATTATTCTTCGAAACCGGCCGCAAAACCTCCCGTAACTCGGCCCAACGGCGACGCAGTCCACCAAGCAATCGGCCAGCGTCGTTGTTGCCCCTTCATCGCCGGCGGACGTCCGCCGGTCACCTCAATCCATCGGGAGATTTGTCCATGTCCAAGCGTATTGCACTTTTATCCGCCGCCGCCCTTGGTGCGTTGGCCCTTACCGCCACCCTTGCTGCGCCCATCAGCGCGCAGGAAAAGACTGTCATGGTCGGTGGTGCTGCGATGTTCCCGTCAAAGAACATCATCCAGAACGCCGTCCATTCCAAGGATCACACCACGCTGGTTGCGGCGGTGAAGGCCGCCGGCCTGGTCGAGACCCTGGAAGGCAAGGGCCCGTTCACGGTGTTCGCGCCGACCAATACCGCGTTCGGCAAGCTGCCGGCCGGCACGGTCGACACGCTGGTGAAGCCCGAGAACAAGCCGACTCTGACAAAGATCCTGACCTATCATGTCGTGCCGGGCAAACTCGAAGCTTCCGACCTGACCGACGGCAAGAAGCTCAAGACCGCTGAGGGCGAAGAGCTGACCGTGAAGAGAGCGGACGGCAAGGTGATGATCGGAGACGCCAAGGGCGGTTGGTCGACCGTCACCATCTCCAACGTCAACCAGTCCAACGGCGTGATCCATGTGGTCGACACCGTCCTGATGCCGGCTTCCTGACCCAAGCGCATCCTGATCCAGCCCCCAACAGGGTGCGCAAGATGCGAGCCGGGGCAACCCGGCTCGCTTTCTTGACCGCGATACCCTACGTGTATGAGTCTGATAGTTTTATTGCAGTAACGAAGCAGCGGTTCCCGGCGTATAGTTGGGGTATCGACCTTCAGCGATGGAACAGCCAGGGAGCTGTCATGTCCAGTCTTGCAGCCAGCAACGAGCACAGCGTGCCCACCACAGCAAAAGTCATTCAGCCGGCGTGGGTCCGGACGGTGCACTGGATCAACGCCGTGGCGATGGTCCTGATGATCATGTCGGGATGGCAGATCTACAACGCCTCGCCCCTGTTCGGTTTCAAATTTTCGAGCAGCATTACGCTGGGCGGCTGGCTCGGCGGCGCGCTGCTCTGGCATTTCGCCGCGATGTGGCTGTTGATGGTCAATGGTCTGGTTTATCTCACGCTCGGCTTTGCCTCCGGCCGCTTCCGTAAGAAGCTGCTGCCGATCACGCCGGAGGGCGTGATATCGGATGCCAGGGCGGCGCTGACCGGCAAGCTGTCGCATGACGACCTCTCCAAATACAATTATGTGCAGAAGCTGCTCTATGCCGGCATCATCGTGGTCGGCGTCCTGATCGTGCTGTCGGGTCTTGCCATCTGGAAGCCGGTGCAACTGCAATATCTGACGGCGTTGTTCGGCGGCTATGATGTCGCGCGCTACGTCCACTTCATTTGCATGGCGACGATTTGCGCATTCCTGGTGGTGCACGTTGTACTCGCGCTGCTGGTGCCCAAAAGCCTGCGCGCCATGATCATCGGCCGCTAGAGCATGATACAGAAAAGTGGGAACCGGTTTTCCGAAAAGATCATGCTCTAGCGAAGAGATTTCGAGGAGGACACATCATGGGCCGCATTCGCTCGCTTCTGATCCCCGGCGTCGACAAGCAACTGCTGGTCAGGGACGCTACCCAGGTGATGCCGGATCTGGCGCGCCGCCGCTTTATCGCCGGAGGCGCCAGCTTCGGCGCGCTGACGCTTCTGACCGGATGCGACGTGTCGGACAGTTTTTCGGCCGAGGCGATGCTGAAAAGAATCTCGAAATTCAATGACGGCGTGCAAGCGGCGATCTTCAATCCCAATGCGCTGGCGCCGACCTTCCCGGAAAGTGCGATTACGCGGCCGTTCCCGTTCAACGGCTATTACGATCAGGAAGACGCGCCCGATATCAATGGCGCGGATTGGAAGCTCGAGGTGAGGGGCCTCGTCGACAACAAGAAATCATGGACGCTGGAGGAGCTCTACAAGCTGCCGCAGGTCAAGCAGGTCACGCGCCATATCTGCGTCGAGGGCTGGAGCGCGATCGGAAGCTGGACCGGCACTCCCTTGCGCGATTTTCTTAAAATAGTCGGTGCCGATACCCGCGCGAAATATTGCTGGTTCCAGTGCGCGGATTCCGATGGCTACAACAGCCCGCTCGACATGGCGACGGCGCTGCATCCCCAGACCCAGATGTCGTTCAAATTCGCCGACGAAATCTTGCCGCGGGCCTACGGCTACCCGATGAAGATCCGGGTGCCCACAAAACTCGGTTTCAAGAATCCGAAATACGTGATCTCGATGGAAGTCACCAACGACTACAAGGGCGGCTACTGGGAAGACCAGGGCTATAATTCGTTCAGCGGGAGCTGAGCGTTCCCGGTCGCCGATACACCACGGCCATCGCCTTTCAGAAACCGCTAAAGGGCGATGGCAGCGTGTCGAATAGCTGCAGCCGATCGAGCTTTGGCACCGGTCCTGGACCGGTCTTGTCTCCCAGATACATGGTGGTGTCGGTGGTCTCGGTGAAAGACGGCCAACGCGCCAGGCCGGGCGCATTGGGAGTTCCGCTGTAGGCGTATGCGACCCAGTAGGATTGCAGACGATCCGAAAGCACCCGGTCGTCGTTGGTCCAGTCTCTGGTCAACACGTCCAGGGTACCGAACAGATAAGGATATTCCGAGCTGTGATAGGTGCCGAGGCCATCGGCGGTATCGATTTCGTCGTACGCTGCGCCGGGCCGAAGCGGTTGGGGATGATTGAAATGGTACAGGTAGGCGGAATAGCCGTTCCTGGCGTGCAGGCGCGCGGCGGTCCAAGGCCCCCATGCGAACAGGCTGTCGCGGACGACGCCCTTGTTGGCGGTCTTGGCTTCCTCGTCGGTAGCCGCCGGGTACAGCGCCTGCAGGCGATCGGCAATGTCAGGATATTTCTGTCGGAGCCATTTCTGGTAATCGGCGAGAGTTTTTGCGTGCGGAAACGTCGCGCCTTCGTCCGTATTCCATCCCGTGAGGAGCGGAACAGGCGCCTCCTTGCCCTCCGCAAAAATCGTGTAGGGATTGGCCGGCAGAAACCAACCGTCAACGATGGGGTTCATCGCCGCTCGCGTTTCGAGAAGTTTTCCGGCCGGCAACTGGCGCAGATCGCCAAGCGAACGTGCGCCGATCTTGTCAGCAAAGGCGGAACCGCTTTTCTCTGCCTCGGCGAGACCTGTCATGCTTTTGTTGGCAAAGCCGAAGCTTTCCGAAATGCCGCGCGCGAACAGTCCGCGCGCGAGCGGCGATCCGAAGAGATAAGTCACGGCGGCGGCTCCTGCCGATTGCCCAAAGATCGTGACGTTGTCGGGATCGCCACCGAACGCAGCGACATTCCGCTTCACCCACTGCAGTCCCGCGACCTGATCGAGCAGGCCGTAATTGCCCGAGGCGTGCTGCGGCGATTCGGCAGTTAGTTCGGGATGGGCCAGGAACCCGAATATTCCAACGCGGTAATTGATCGAGATCACGACAACGCCGCGATGGGCCAGCCTTGAGCCGTCGAATACAGGATTGGCCGCGGACCCCTGCTGAAAGCCGCCGCCGTAGAGCCAGACCATTACCGGAAGCTTTCCATCGCCCTTTTCGCTGGGAGCCCAGACATTGAGATAAAGGCAGTCTTCGCTGGTAGGCTGATCGCCGGCATATTCGTAATATACGGACGTTTTCGAGCGCTGCGGCTGCATGCACTGGGCACCGTAAGCTGTCGCAGCCCGCGGCGCTTGCCACGGTGCCGCCGATTGCGCGGGCTTCCAGCGAAGATCGCCGACAGGCGGTGCGGCAAAGGGTACGCCGAGAAAGGCGCGCACCGCAGTGTTAAGCTGAAATTTCCCGACCACCTCGCCGGTGTCAATTCGCACCGAGATGCCTGCGGTCTCTCCGTGAGCTATTTGACCGGCGAACAGCAATCCAATCAAAGCACTGGAAAATAGCAGTCGCATGTGAGTCCTCCCGATCTTCATCTATCTGCCCGCCTTGAAGCGGCTTTTCTCATGCCGCACTGTCCGTCATGGCGCCGCCAAGAAACAATTGCCCGATGCGGGGATCGTTAAGCACCCGCGCTGCCTTGTCGACCAGGCGGGTCTGGCCGAGCTCAAGCACGATGCCGAAATCGGAGATCTCAAGTGCGGAGCGCGCATTCTGCTCGATCATCAGGATCGACACGCCGCGGTCCCGCAATTCCTTCAGGATGGCGAAGGTCTGCCGCACCATCAGCGGCGAAAGACCGATCGACGGCTCGTCGATCAGCACCAGTTGCGGATTGAGCAGCAGACCGCGGACGATTTCGAGCTGCTTCTGCTCGCCGCCCGACAGCGTGGATGCCTGCTGCGTGGCCTTCTGGCGCAACACCGGAAACCTGTCGAGCCCGGCTTCGATCCGCGCCGGCAGGTCGGTGATGTCGCGCCCGGCAGCTGTTGCGCCAAGCTCGATATTGTGGCGCACCGACAATTCCGGAAAAATGTTGCGTCCCTGCGGCACGTAGCAGATGCCCGCGGTCAGCAAGTCGCGCGGGCTCAGGCCGGTCACGTCGCGCCCTTTGAAGATGATCCTGCCTTCGCGCAGCTTCAGCAGACCGAAAATCGCCTTGAACACCGTGGATTTGCCAGCGCCGTTCGGACCGATCACCGTGGTGATCGAGCCCGATGGCACCGAGAAGCTGGTGCCATTGAGGATCGTCATCTTGCCATAGCCGCCGACCAGACCTTTAACATCCAGAATGGCGTCGTTCATGGGTCTATCCTCAATGGCCGAGATAGGCTTCGATCACAGCCGGATTGGCACGCACTTCGTCGGGCTTGCCGACCGCCAGCACCCGGCCTTCCGCCATCACCATCACCCTCGAACACAACGACATCACGAATTCCATATTGTGTTCGATGACCACGAAGGTCGCCCGTTTCTCGCGATTGATGGCGGCCAGCCGCTCCTTGAGGTCGGCGAGCATGGTGAGGTTGACGCCGCCGGCGGGCTCGTCGAGCAGCACCAGGCGGGGGCCGCCCATGAAAGCCATGGCGGCATCGAGCAGCTTCTGCTGACCGTAGGACAGACCGCCGGCAGCTTCGCCGGCGAGGTGGTCGAGCTTGAAGAAGCCGATCATCTGATCGGCGGCATCGGTCAACCCCGCATCGGAGGGACCGAACAGTCGCGACATCATGTTGCCCTGATGCTCCTGCCCGGCGAGAATCAGATTTTCCCGTACCGACAATTTCGGAAACACCTGCAGCAACTGGAATGTGCGGCTTACACCGAGGCGATTGAGATCGGAGGGCCGAAAGCCGGTCACGACCTTGCCATCGACCTTCACTTCGCCGCCACTGGGTGTCAGCTGGCCGAGAATGCAGTTGAAGAGCGTCGACTTGCCGCAACCATTGGGTCCGATCAATCCAAGGATTTCGCCCTCGTGAACGTCAAAGCTTACGCCGTCGACCGCGGTGATGCCGCCAAAACGTTTCCTGATGCTGGTGACTTCGAGGACCGCGGTCATGGCGCCGTTTCCAATTTGGATGCCGCGACGGCGCGCCGCGCGGACGCTATTTTGGTACGGCGCTCCGCCAGAGAGCGATCGAGGATGCCGAGAATGCCGGTCGGCGAATAGATCAGCAACAGGATCACGGCGATGGCGTACAGCATCAGGTAGTAGCCTTCCGTGAACCGTAACCATTCCGGAAGCAGCACCGCGATCATCGCGCCGAGGAACGGCCCGAAGAAGAAGCCGGCGCCGCCGACGATCACCATCATCAGCAGATCAAGCGAGAGCGACAGGTTGAACGGCACCGGGTCGACATATTGTGTCAGCGGCGCATAAAGCGCGCCGGCCACGCCGCCCAGCGCCGAACCGATCGCGAACGCCATCAATGTATAGCGGCGCGTATCGATGCCGAGCGACAGCGCCCTGATCGGATTCTCGCGCAGCGCCAGGAAGGCGCGGCCCCACGGCGACCGGATCAGCCACCACACCATCACCGAAACGATCCCGAGTGAACCGAGGCACACGTAGTAGAACGGCAGCGGCCGATTGGTCGCAAAGCCGAAGATGTTCGGCCGGGGAATATTGCTGATGCCGTAAATGCCCTTGGTCAGCCAGTCCTCGTTACGGAACACGAGAAAAGCCAGCGTCGAGAATGCCAGCGTCACGAAGGCCAGATAATGGTGCTGCACCCGCAGCGCCGGATAGCCGAGGATCCAGCCAACCGAAAAACACAGCACGACGGCGACGCCGAGTGCTGCGATCAGCGGCATGCCCTGCGAGGTCATGATCGCGGCGGCATAGGCGCCGATGCCGACGAATGCGCCCTGTGCCAACGAGACCTGCCCGGCATAGCCGAGCGTCAGATTAAGACCCATGGCAGCGATGGTCATCACCGCCCACTGGCTCAGAATGAACAGTCCGTAGCGATTGAAGTTCGCCGGCACCACGATCAGGCCTGCGATCACGATGGCGCCAAGCGCGACGCGCCAATATTTTCCCGCCCCGGTCATATCGTGCGCTCCTCCGCTCGGCCGAGGATTCCTTGCGGACGGAACAGGATGATGACGATCAGCAGGATCAGCGGCACCGCGGCACGATACTGGGTCGAGACATAGGCTGCGGCGAGGTTATCCACCACGCCGATCAGCAACCCACCGGCGATGGCGCCACGCACCTGGTTGAAACCGCCGACAATCGCGGCGATGAAGGCGGCCTGCCCCAGCACTTCGCCGCTGGAAAACTTGGCAAGATAGATCGGCGTGATCAGCAGCGACGCCAGCGCCACCAGAAAGGCGTTGATCAGGAAGGTCAGCAGGATCATGCGCTCGACGGGCACGCCGATAATGCGCGCCACCGTCGGATTTTGCGCCGCCGCCTGCATCTGATGGCCGACCGAGGTGCGGTTCAGAAACGCGGTCAGTCCGACCACGGCCAGGATCGCCAGCGCAAGCACGCCGATGCTCTGCAACGACACCGGATGGCCGAAGAACGAGATATCACCGGCGGGCACGATCGATGGAAACGGCGACGCCTCGGCGCTGAAGAATTGCTTCACGGCTTCCTTGATGCCGATGGCGAGTGCCATGGTCGCGATCGCCAGCGGCAGCACGCCATGGCGAAGCATCGGATTGACCAGCAGCATCTTGAAGCCGAGCCCGAGCAACAGCAGCGACAACAGGATGCCGATCAGGATCGCAAACCAGAATGGCGCCCCGGCGTGCATCGCCGCCAGCACCAGGAATGCCGGCAGCATGACGAATTCGCCTTGCGCGAAATTGATGGTCTGCGAGGTCTGCCACAGCAGCGTGAAGCCGACCGCCACGATCGCGTAGATGGCTCCGGTCGCAAGACCGGCCAGGAGAAGATCGAGCAGATTGGACATGCTAACCTCTAGCCTTGCGCCGGCATCTCGCAGGTGGCCGATGGCGAACCACCAGCCGGTCATCGCGTCGCCAACATCCGCCGCGGCTCAATTGAGCTTCGGCAGCACCTGTTTGATCACCTGCTTGCCTTCGACGATCTCGACCAGAAAACCCTGGCGGTCGATGTCGCCATTCTGGTCGAAAGTCGCATCCATCAGGATGCCGGGCTCGTTCGCAGCCTTGATGGTCAGCCCGTGCAGATTGTCGGCAAACGCCTTGGGATCGACCTTGCCCATCTTCGTAGATGGCCAGATATCCCTTGATGCCGTTATGGTCCGGAACGTAATTGTACTTCTTGACGAATTTTTCCCGGAATGCCTTGACCAGCTCAACCGGAGCGTCGGTCGTCAGCCCGACATGTCCCCGCGCGCCATTGGCGGCATCGCCGGCGAGTTCGACGACCTTTTGGCCGACCAGTGTCGTCTCGCCGATCAGCGGTACCGTCACGCTCTGCCGCTTCAGCTCCTTGAGCATGCGCGCGCTTTCTTCCTCGTTGACATAGATGAAGACCGCATCGGGCGCCGCCGCCTTGATCTTGCTGACGTCGGCTGCGAAATCGGCCTGACCGGCTTCGGTGGAAATATCCGCCGCGACCTTGATGCCAAGCCGACCGAACTCTTTGGTGATGACGTCCCGTCCGCCCTTGCCGAAATCATTGTTGACCCAGACGATGGCGACCGTTTTCGCCTTTACCTCGTCATGGATGTATTTCGCGACTTTCGGCATCGACGATTGCTGACCGAATGAAGTGCGGAACAGGAATTTGTTGCCGCCTTGCGTCAGTTCGGCGGCTTCGCCGCCCATGATCTGCGCGATGCCAGCTTCGGCGGCGAGCGGTGCGGTGACCTTGACCGATCCGGAATATCCGGGACCGAGCAGGACATAGGGCTCATTATCAAGCGCCTTCTGAACCTGCGCGCGCGCCACGCCAGGGTTCGACTGTGAATCCGCGTGGGTAACCACGAGTTTGCTGCCGAGAACGCCGCCCTTTGCATTGATCTCTTCGATCGCCAGATCGATGCCGTTTTTCCAGTTGGTGCCGACGGTGGCGCCGCCACCTGACAGTTCGGCGACATCAGCCAGTTTGATGGGCGCGCCGGATTGCGCGAAGGCAGTTCCGGTTAAGACTGTCGCGAGCAAGGCGCTCGCCAAAATTCCTGGCTTCATTCGGTGTCCCCTCTTTGATCGTGCGATCTATCGTCGCATCGTTGGCGGTGTCGCTACGCAGCGTGCGAAGCGGAGTATCTTTTTGCCATCACGTCGTCGAATGCAATTCCCATCTCGGCGATGGACGGCGCCAGCCCCGTGAATAATTCGAACGCGTCGGCGGCTTGATAAATGGCAAGCTCGCGCCCGGTCATGACGGTGGCGCCCTTTGCCCTCGCGGCCGTCAACAGCGGCGTCCAGAGCGGAGAATAGACCGCATCGGCGACCCACAGCCCCGCATGCAGCAGGTTGTCCGGAAC
>WNGN01000843.1_pt1 | contig 27459 bp, 25 predicted proteins | sample 5400561 | NCBI WGS metagenome assembly WNGN01 (sample SAMN13153379, study PRJNA577476) | soil metagenome | isolation source: 115 cm soil or saprolite under Garry oak tree replicate 2 | place: USA:California | collected 2016-06-15 | reverse complement strand
GGAGCACCTCGAGAATCGTCTTCTTCATCGTCTCATACTTCGCCCGGCTGATGTTGACACCTCTCTTTCCTTGAGGGTGCAACGTGAGGATTTTCTCTTCCATGGAGGGCAGGGAGAAGATGAGAGCTACTTAGACAAGCCGTCTTGCGGGTTCAGAGCACCCGCCTTGAACCAACCCTTTTAGCAGTCCTCCCGCTATCGTGGCGGTCGAAATCCGATGCGGATCGTCTCCCTTCTCCCCGCGGCGACCGAAATCTGCTTCGCCCTTGGCCTTGGCGATGACGTGGTCGGGGTCTCACCGGAGTGCGATTTCCCAAGCGGGGTGCGCGAGAAGCCGATCGTCAGCCACGCCCTGTTGCAATACGATGGAATGACGAGCGGCGAAACGAGCCGGGTGGTCGGGGACCGGATCGAGTCGGGAGAGGCCCTTTACCAAGTCGATGAGTCTGCGCTCCGTTCTGCGGGCCCGGACCTGATCCTCACGCAAGGTCTCTGCGACGTCTGCGCACCCACCCTCGGAGATGTCGAGGATGTCGCGAGGCGACTTCCAGGGACGCCCGCCATCGAATCCTTGGATCCACACGGGTTGGAGGGCATGCTTGAGGACATCCTTCGCGTGGGCCGTGCGTGCGGGATCAAGGGGCGAGCGGTCGAAGTCGTCGCCGCGCTCCGAGAGCGGATCGACCGCGTGGCCGAACGTGCGTCGACGTCGCTCGTCCGTCCGAAGACCGTGTGCCTGGAGTGGCTCGATCCGCTGTTCCTGGGCGGCCACTGGGTGCCCGAGATGGTCGGACTCGCGGGGGGCATCGACGTGCTGGGTCGAGCGGGAGAGAAGTCCCGCCGCGTGGAGCGTCACGAGGTCGTGATGGCTTCGCCCGGTGTCGCGGTGTTGATGCCCTGCGGCTTCGATCTCGATCGGACCCGGAAGGAGGCGCCTGTCGTGACGGGGACGCGTTGGTGGACGGACGTGCCTGCGGCGCGAGCCCACCGGACATGGATCGTGGATGGCTCGAGTTACTTCAATCGACCCGGGCCCAGGCTCGTCGACGGACTGGAGATCCTCGCGCACATCGTGCAGCCGGGTCTTTTCCCGAAACCGCCGGAAGCGGTGGCGGCTCGGGTGAGCTGATGGCGAAGCTCTACACGCGTCGAGGCGACACGGGCGAGACCGGGCTCCTCGGGCCGGAACGCGTTTCGAAAGATGACCCGCGCATCGAGGCGATGGGGACCGTGGACGAGCTCAATGCGGTGATCGGCTTGGCGATGGCCGTGCAGCGCGAGCGGCGAATCCGCGACCTGTTGTCGAAGATTCAGGACGATCTCTTCACGGTCGGCGCGGAGCTCGCGATCAGCCATGGGTCGGAGCGGACGAAGGTCCCTCAAATTACGCGAGTCCACGTGGCGCGGCTCGAGGACGCAATCGAAGCGTTCGATGTCGGCAAGATCACGGAGTTCATCCTCCCGCGGGGCTCCGAACCGCTCGCGCGGCTCCATTGGGCGCGTACGGTGGCGCGACGCGCCGAGCGCCGGGTCGTCAGCCTCTCGAAGCGGGACGCCCTGAATCCGGAGCTCCTGCAATACATGAACCGCCTCTCGTCCCTCCTGTACCAGATGGCGGTTTGGTCCCAGCAGAAGCAACGAAGGAAGCCGGAGCACCCGACGTACACGCGATAGGCCGGGCCAGATTTGGCGCGGCGCGGGACAAAGGGCTAAGGGCGGGGACCCGTTCGCGTCGCGTGGCCGTCGAGTTCACGAATCTGCTCGAACTCGAAGATATGGCACGGGCGAAGGTGCCTCGCGCAACCTTCGATTACATCGCAGGAGGAGCCGAAGACGAAGTCACCCTCCGAAGGAACCGCGAAGCGTTCGGGCGATGGGCGCTGCGGCCCCGCGTCCTGACGGACGTCTCGAAGCGCGACACGAAGACCGTCCTCCTCGGAGAGCGCGTGTCGATGCCGGTCTGCGTGGCTCCCACGTCGTTCCACGCCCTCGTCCATCCCGAGGGTGAGGTCGCGACCGCCCGGGGCACCGCCGCCGCGGAAACGATTCTCATCGCAAGCACAATCTCGACGAAAACCCTGGAGGAAGTCGGCGCGGCGGCCGACGCGCCACGGTGGTTCCAACTGTACGTCTACCGGGATCGTGCCGTGACGGAGGAACTCGTCGCACGCGCGGTCAGGGCAGGCTACAAGGCCCTGTGCCTCACGGCCGACACACCGGTCCTCGGCCGTCGTGAACGAGACGAGCGGAACGCGTTCACGCTCCCGCCGGGGTTCGGGATCGCGAATCTGAAAGGGGCCGGCTTGGACGGGATGCCGGCAGTGGAGCACGGCTCCGCGTTCGCGAAGTACGTCACCGATCTCCTGGATTCATCGCTCACCTGGGACGATGTCGATTGGCTGAAGTCCATCAGCCCGCTCCCGCTGGTCATCAAAGGAATCATGACTGCGGAAGACGCGGTCCTCGCGGTCGACCACGGGACCGCGGGGATCGTCGTCTCGAACCACGGGGGCCGCCAACTCGACTCGACCCTCGGGAGCCTCGACGCGTTACCCGACGTCGTCGCGGCGGTGCGCGGACGGATCGAGGTCTACCTCGATGGCGGAATCCGACGCGGCACGGACGTGCTCAAGGCCCTCGCCCTCGGGGCGAAAGCGGTCCTCGTCGGTCGGCCGATCCTCTGGGGTCTCGCGCTGGGAGGCGCGGAGGGAGTGCGAGCAGTCTTGGATCAGTTGCACGCGGAACTCGACACGGCCATGGCGCTCGCCGGCCGTGCGAACGTGAAGGACATCGATGCGAGCTTGGTCGTGCGGGCGGTCTAGCGTTTCGCCGCGCGATCCAGAAAGTCAATCAAGAATCCGACCGCTTCCTCGTTGCCCATGGGCTTCGGGGGGAGCCGTCCGAGGGCGAGCTTTTGGAGGATGAGCTCCTTCAAGCGGCGGATATCGTCGGGCCGATAGCCGAGGGCGGCGGCATTTCGTTCGGCCTCGGCGTGACCTTTCGGCGGAATCGCGATCACTGGCGTCCCGGCCGCGAGCGCTTCGTTCACCGTGCCCTTCCCCGCCGTTGTGATGACGAGGTCCGCCGCGAGGACGTAGTCCTGGAGGTTCGGCAAGAATCCGTATGTGTAGACGCCGGATTCCGGGTCGGCCTTGAGTTTCGGGCCGCTCACGACGACCATCGAGACGTCGTCCAGTTTCAATTCGTGGAACGCGCGAACGGCCTCGCGAATCAGGAATTCACCGACGGCCGTGCCGCCGACCGTCACGAGGATCGTCTGCTTCCGGAACACAAAATCCTCTCGGAGCTTCTCTCGGGATGCACTGAACGCGCGGACGATGGGTCCGATGCGACGGACGTTCGGCCAGTTCGGCGCGGACTCCGCGGCGAGGACGAGGTCGGCCTTCCGCGCGATGCGGGAGGCCCAGAAGTTCGCGGGGCCTTCGACCAGATGCGACAACGGATCCCGGGCAAATTCGTGGCGGGTCGCATCGAGGATCAAGGCCGTTGGAATCTGATAACGGATCGCCTCGCGCGCAGACGCCAGCTCGCTGTCCGAGAGGAGGAACCGGTAGTAGTCCCAGTCGGCCTCGCCCTTCAAGAATCGACGGGCGATCCGCAGATATCGACCGTAGTCTCGGTACCACCGCCACACTGGGCCGAGGACTCCGTCCGTCGTCCGCCAATCGGGCGCCGGCGGCATCGTGAGCGCATCGAAGCCGTTCGCGACCACGAGGTCCAGGGCCGGTGAACCCGCGAGGAAGAGCAGATACAAGTCCTGGCGGCGTTCCATGAGGCCGCGCGCGAGGGCCACCGCTCGAGTCGCATGCCCGAGTCCCTGGGAGTGGACCGCGAAGTATCCGCGCCGTTCCTCCATCGGGCGACTCATTGTCCGCTTCCCCAAAGACCTTCGGATGGGACGTCTGCGCTGCGGCGGAACGACCGATCTCGTATGCCGAGACGAGCGGCGTACGGGCGTCGTTATATAGCAGGCGGTTCCTAGGGGCGGACGTTAGGGGTTTTTCAGGAGGAAAATAACATGGGAGAAGAGGAGAACAAAGCGACCGCGAGAATGTTTTACGAAGAGGTCGTGAACCGAGGCAACATCAGCGTGATTGACAAGGTGACGGCCGAGAACTACGTCGACCACACCGCGGCACCTGGAATGCCGCCGGGCCGCGAAGGGGAGAAGCAGTGGTTCCTCATGCTGCGCGCAGCCTTCCCCGACGGCCACACGACGATCGACGACATCATCGCGGAAGGCGACAAGGTCGTCGTCCGCGGGACGATGACGGGCACCCACACTGGCGAGTTCATGGGCATCCCCGCGACCGGCAAGGCGGTGGAGATCTCGGGAATCGACATCACGCGGTTCGAGAATGGGCAGAGCACCGAGCACTGGGGACAGTGGGACGTCGCGGGCCTGATGGTGCAGCTCGGCGTCGCGCCCCCTCCGCCCGGGGCATCGGAGACCGAGACCGAGTGAAGGTCCCACCCGAATCGTAGCTCCCGTTTCGCGGGTCTCCGCGTTGGCCTTTTATGGCTCCGCGGTGTTCCTTTGGACGTGGAGCTCGCCACCCTCGCGAAGTACCCGTTCCTGCGGGAAGCGTCCGCGTTCATCCGAGCGGAGAAGGTCAGCCTCGAAGAGATCCTTCTGGAACCCGCGTACGCGCGGGCCCGGAATCTCGGGAAGGCACGGGTCCTCGAGGCGCTCGACCGCGGGGCCGCGTCCGATCGAGTCGCGATCGCGCCGGCGGACCAGCTCGCTCAGCTCCTCGCATACCCGGTGTCTCGGATCCTCGTCTCCGCCTTGGAGGACACGTATCTAATCCGAAGGTTCGCCCTGCGAGAGGCGATCGCCGCGGAGGGACGCCTCGAGTCGGAGTCGGACGATTTCGCAATCCACATGGCCGGGCAGCTGGCGATGGACCTGCGGCGGGAGGACGGCAGATTCCGCCTTCACTTCACGGATTTCCTACGTTTCACGAACACGATGCGCGACGCGCCATGGAAACTGATTAACCAGCGGGTGGACCGCGGATACGTCATCCTGCAACGGGCGAAGGCGCTTCGAGTCATGCGAAACGCGATCCAGCGGCACATCGAGGAAGGCCTGCCCCTCCCCGTGAACGACGACATCGTCACGGCATTTCGGACGGACCTCCGTGAGATCCGCGGCATCCTGGAAGCGAAGAAGGCGACGTTCAAGGCGGAAGACATCGGCAAGGTGAGCATCACCCGGTTCCCGCCGTGCATGTACAACCTCCTCGCGCAGATCCAGAACCACGAGAACGTCCCGCATATGGGCCGCTTCGCGATCGTCGCATTTCTCCATCACATCGGCCTGGGCAACGAGGAGATCTTCCGCGTCTTCGGGGACGTGCCGGATTTCGCGGCCGACGTGACGAAGTACCAGATCGAGCACATCACCGGTACGTCGAGTCCGACGGAATACACGCCGCCGGAGTGCGCGACGATGAAGTCGTACGGTATCTGTCCCGGACCGGACCGAATCTGCCTGACGATCAAGCATCCCCTCCAATACTATCGCGTGAAGGGGCGCGAGCAACGGCCCCGCGGAGAGAGCGCGTCGACCGCGACTTAGGCGGAGAAACCCCGCCACGTCTTCACGGCGCGTTGGACGGCCGTCGCGTTGCCGAGGACCGCGAAGAGGACCATGAACCACTCGAGCGGCCCGAACGTCAAGACGGAAACGCCCCACGTCGTACCGCCGGACGGCGCGATGATCAACTGAATCAGGCCGCCGAGGAACAGGAGCACGAGACGGTCCGCGCGGCCGAGGACGCCGCCGTAGGCGCGGCCCTGTCCGACCGCCTGCGCTTGGGTCCCCATGTACGACGTCAAGAGGACGCCCAACAGGGCGAGCATCCCGACCTCAAGATGGCAGTACATCGCGTTGAATGCGACTCCTCCCAGCATGAACACGTCCGCATAGCGGTCGAGCACATGGTCCAGGAAGTCGCCTCGCGCGGACGCCTTTCCGGCCATCTTCGCGATCTTGCCGTCGAGCGCGTCCAGGTAGGAGTTGGCCAGGATCAACACGAGCGCGAGGCTGAGGAACCCAGCGCCGCCGAGGAAGAATGAAATCCCTGCACCGACTGCTGCGAGGAAGGCGATCCACGAGACAACGTTCGGATTGACGCGCAACATCCGAGAAGCGACGGGGACGAGGAACCGGTCCGCGGCCTTTCGGTACCGGTCTAGAACCATCGCGCCGGTATTGGTACTGCTCGGGCATAGGTCTTATGGCGTCAAGAGCCGCCGGGCGAGAGCCGAGTCCTCCACGAGCCGCCCGTCTCCCGCCGCCACCAGGACCCGACCCTGGTCGCAAAGCTTCCGTTGTTGATGGCCTTTATAGGACTCGCGATGGCGGGAGTGCTTGTCTCCCTAGCTTTTGCAATCGTGGTTCGAGACTACGGGAAGGTTTTTGACGCTATTGGGACGATACTACTCTGGCTCGGACGGATCGCTCTCGAGGTACTGGGCTTCTGGACACTGCTCGCGATAGGATCCAGACTCTTTACGGCGTGGGCCTTCGTTTGGGAATTGATAATTGGCTTGGCTTTTATTGGCTATGCCTTCTATCAACTAGTTGCCTCACGCTGCATCTAGGATCGGCATGACGACCCCAGCGTCTTCCCGTGCCGGGGAAAGATCAGATCGTCTCTTCAAAGTCTTAGCTTCGGGCCTCCACGTCATCTGGTCGGCAGGCGGCCGATGGGAGCGTTTCTTTCTCATCGCCCCCGGGCTGTTTGTTGCCTACTCAATCACGCTAGGCGTATTGGCGACCCATCTTTTCCCCTCATCTAGTGCGTTCCCGAGAGTCCTTCTAGTCGCCTTGAGTTACGCAGCGCTAAGCGACTCCTGGAAGACGCCAATTCTGAGCGCTCCAGTCCTGCGTGCGACGATCGGAAGGGGATTCAATGACAGCGACGAGAATGCGACGTTGATGGCCGCATACCTCGAATCACTTGGCCGGGGAGGCCATTGGCGTGGTGGAAACATCCTCAGCGTGGTGTATCTTCTCACGATGTGCGCATGGGCGCTCGTCGCCATCGATTTTCCATTCCTTACAGGGCTGAATGGCTTTCTGGCATTCGCAGGCGTGGACACAGCATTCCTCCTCCTTCTTTGGTCGGCCTACAGACTGCTATTGATGCGACTCTTGCGGGACGCCCGGCGGGCCGGTTTCCCCATTCAACGGCCGAGGCGAGGCTCCTCCTGATCGGAAATTCTCAGTCTCGACAGAGAGCTGCCCGTTGGAATTGAAGTCGTTTGGATTCCGAATATCGCGAGTCCCTCTGGTGGGGTCCTACAACGTGCGTGGTCGATCCATGAGGCCGTTTCCGGAGCGGTGGAACCAGGTCAGATAACCAATACCAGCGCCAAGCGTGCTCTCGGTCTAGTACCACGAGAGCACCTCGGACGCCCAGTCGACGGACCCGGGTTCGTGTCCGTTCGTTTTCCCCTGGAGGATCGCGAGGATCGCTTCGGCGGTCTCGGTTGGTTGCCTGTTCGTCGTGTCGACCTCGAACACGAACGGAAGGCGAGCGACTGCTTCTTGCAAGATCACGTCAATCGCCTCCGCCTCGACGTTCTCGCGGACTTTCTCCGGAGGCCAACCGCGCGCCTCGAGTCGGGCCCTGAGGACGGACGGTCGGCACCGCAAGACCACCGCGAGGTTCACGTCCATCCGGTGACTGTAGTGGCTCTTCAGAAAGGCGACCTTCGCGGGGATGTGCAATCCCTCCCGCAAGGCGTCCACGTCGACCTCGTCCGTGCCTCGTTTCTTGTCGCGCCCGACAATGAGACCTCCCTGGCGCGCGACATCGTCCAAGTCCACGATGACGTACCCGCGCCTCGCCAACACATCACACGCGGAAGTCTTCCCGGTCCCAGGGGTTCCCGTGATTGCGACGAGCACGGGACGCACGAACGAGTCACGCGATAAATCACTTGCGATGCCGGTCTCCACTTGGCCGGAGGAAATCGGAGGATCGGAATCCGAATCGTTCACGAATCAAGAGGCCGATGACCCCGAAGATGCTGTAAAGAGGGATGACGAGCAAATACAGCGGGATGGGCAGGCGGATGACGAACGACAAGATGTCGTCGGCTCGGACTTCGAGAAACCCGGTGGCAACCGGGGAGATCGCAAGGGAGAACGCGATGACCACTCCAATCGGGAGCGCCAGGAACGCTTGGATCACGCTCGATCGCAGGTCTTCCGTCAGGAGGCCTCCAAGGACCGCGGCTAGGAGGAGGATCCCCAGGATCACGGGCAACGACGCCTCGTCCGAGGCCGGTACACTCACGTTTGGGAAGACGAGGTAGAATGCCGAATATCCGAGGGCCAGCCCGAGGAAGGTGGCGATGGCCAGCGCCCTCATCGGGAGGCGGAGGCGTGAGAGAAGATCAGCCCGCAAGGTTCAACCCCACCTCTTGATCGATGCGTCCAATGGTCCTCAAGTACGAAGCGGCGGTGGGGGACGATGCAGGCGGAACACCGTCAATCAGGAGGGTCAATCGAACCCAGAAGTTCCAGGTGAGCGCACTCACGTTGCCCGCTGTAGAGGTCGCAAAATCCGTGATGTTGCGGAGCGCCGCAAATCGAGCTGCATCTGTCGCGCGCGAGATCAGGTACGTGAACGTGTACGCGTAGGCGGTTCGGGGAGGGACCGGGTTCTCCGCGACTTCCCGGGATTCTCCGAAAACCCGGAAGAAGTAACGGGTCCCGTTCGCCTCTACGACGTGGGCATCCGCAAGGCGGCGTGACTCGTTCAGCCCGGCCTCCGCGGGACCGTCCTCGACCCATTCGCTAAAGGCGAGCAACTGGAGGTGTAGCGTCCGCGCGCTTGGATTGTCGACCCGGATTCCGAGGGAAATCGTGAGCGATCCGTCCGGGGCGAGGGATCCGTTCGATTCGGTTCCCTGAAACATCAACGTCGGGGTCGCGTCAAACGAGACGGTCGCCTGCGCGACGACGATGGAAACGTAGCTGTTCGCGGATCCGATGGCCAGGCCGGCCAGAATGGCGGTGATCACCGCCGCGACGAGCCAGAGGGGACGATCCGAGCGCCCCTCGTACGGGCCTATGTCGAGGGACCGGCTCATGGCTCGCCCGGGACTGTCGGGACAACCTCCGCGGGCGGCACGGGTCCCGCAGACGCAGGCTCCGTCATGCGACCGTCGAAGATGTCGTGCGCGAAGTGACACTCGGCAAAGTGGTCCCGCTGAACCTCGACCAACGGCGGGGCCGTGGTCGTACAAATCTCCTGCGCGAAGAGGCATCGTGTCCGGAACCGGCAGCCGCTCGGCAGATCAATCGGGCTCGGAAGCTCGCCCTTGATTGGCACCTCCCGGTAGGTATGAGCGGGATCTGGGACCGGTACCGCCGCGAGAAGAGCCCGGGTGTACGGATGGGTTGGGTGAGCGATGAGGTCCTCTGTGGATCCCGTTTCGACGATTCGGCCGAGATACATCACGGCGATCCGGTCGGACATGTATCGAGCCACCGCGATGTCGTGCGTGATGAAGATATAGGGGTTCTGAAACTTTTCCCGGAGATCGAGCATGAGGTTCATCACGCCGGCGCGAATGGACACATCAAGCATGCTCACCGGCTCATCCGCGACGATGAGCTTCGGGTGCAAGACGATGGCCCGCGCGATGGCCACCCGCTGACGCTGCCCTCCCGAGAGCTCGTGGGGAAACCGCAGGAGGAAGTCCGAACCGGGCCGGAGCCCCGCGTCCTCGAGGGCCTGAACCACGAGTTCAGCCCGCTGTTCTTTTGTCGACCCGATTCGATGGATCACAAGAGGTTCGGCGACGGTCCGGAACACGGTGTACCTTGGATTCAAGGACTGATACGGATCCTGGAAAATCATCTGAAGGTTCCGGCGGAAGCGGAAGAGATCGCCTCCCCCGAGGTTCGCGATGTCCTTTCCCTGGAAGTCAATGTGGCCCTCGGTCGGATCTTCGAGCCGGGCGATGAGACGCCCCGTAGTCGTCTTGCCACAACCGGATTCGCCGACGAGCCCGAGGATTTCGCCTTGGTGTAGGTCGAAACCGATCCCGTCGACCGCGTGGACTTGGATGACATGGCCGCGAAGGGACTGGAGGAAGCCGCCCTTGAGTTCGAAGTACTTCTTCAAGTCGCGGACTCGGACGACGACGCTGTCATCCTCGGAGGGAGCAGGCAGCTGTTCGATCACGAACGGAGACCTCCTTGGGCGAAGAAATCCTGGGAGAAGTGGCAGAGGGCGCGGTGACCCGGCTCCGGGCGAACGTAAGGGGGCGCGTCCGTTGCGCAAATCTCTTTTGCATACTTACACCGCGGATGGAATCGACACCCGGAAGGGGGTGTCAACAGGCTCGGCGGGTTTCCCGGAATCGCTTCGAGCCGACGGCGGGTGCCGATGATGCTCGGGAAGGCACCGAGCAAGCCTTCCGTGTACGGATGGAGCGTGTGGTTGAAGATGTTCTGCCCGGAGCTTTCTTCGACGATCTGCCCGGCGTACATGACCGCGATTCGATTTGCGATCTTGGCGACGACGGACACGTCGTGGGAGATGATGATGATCGTCATTTGCATCGCCTTCTGGATCCGCAGGACCTCATCCATGATTTTCGCGGCCGTGATGACGTCCAGGGCGGTCGTCGGCTCGTCCATGATCACGAGCTTTGGATCAAGGGCGAGGGCCATCGCAATCATCGCGCGCTGCTTCATACCGCCGCTATATTCGTGGGGGTAATTGTCGATCCGATCCGTCGGGATGCCAACGAGTCGGTACAGTTTCTCCACGCGTGTCTTCGCGGCCTCGGGGCCGATGTCCTCGTGGGCCCGGATTGCTTCAATGACCTGATCGCCTACCGTGTAGACGGGGTTGAGCGCATTCATCGCTCCCTGGAAGACGATCGAAATCTGTTTCCAACGGACGGCGTTTAGTTTCGGATGGTATTCCCGTAGGCGACCGTCGCGGCGGCGGACGACTTCGATGAGGTCACCTTGCTGGGTCGCGGCGGCAAGGCGGTCTCGGGCCTCCCGGAGTCGCCGCTTCGCCTCCTCGCCCCCACCGGATTCCAGGCGCTGGGACAGGGTATCGACTTCCTGCTTGAGGGCCTGGATTTCTGCGACGAGATATTCCCGATAGGTCACGGAAAGCGGATGTTGGAGGAGCGCGATCCGTTCTTCGAGGTTCTTAGTCTCCGGCTCGCTCTCGGAACTCGCGCCGGAGCCCCGCAGCCGCCGTAGCGCCTGCTGGGCGTCGTCCAGCGCGGCTGCGATTCGTCCATCCGCGACCTTCCAATACTCCCGACGATACCGCTCGATCCTCGCATCCGAGCCGAAGAGAATCTGGCCTCCGAACACGTACGCGTTCGAGGGCAAGAGCTGGGTGATCGAGTATGCCAGGGTCGTCTTCCCGCAACCGGACTCCCCCACAAGGCCGACCGTCTCCCCGGCGTCGACGTTGAAGTTGACGCCGTCGACCGCCTTAACCCATCCCTGCTGGACCTTGAAGTACGTTCGAAGGTTCCGAACAGCGAGGAGGGGCACCTCAGCGCCTCCGAAGACGCGGGTTGATGATCTCATCGAAGCCGCGGCCCAGGAGATAGAAACCTAGGGAGAGAAGGGTGATCGCGAGGCCTGGCGGCACGAGCCACCACCAGGCGGTCAGTGCGCCTCCGAAGGTCAGCACCTGAGCGAGCATCCCTCCCCACGAGATCACGCTCGCGTCACCGAGGCCGAGGAAGCTCAGGGCCGCCTCCGTGATGATCGCGCCCGCGACCGTGAGACTCATGTACAAGAAGCTGAAGGGGAGGACGTTCGGAGCAACCTGGAAGAAAATCAACCGAAGGTCGGAGGCCCCAGAGACCCGAGCCGCATCGACGAACGGTCGCTCCTTGAGGCTGAGGACCTGCGCGCGGATCACCCGCGCGATCCCAGGCCATCCGATGATGCCGAGTACGAGGATGATGACCCAGATGCTCGGTCGGAGGATCGACGCGAGGATGAGGACGATCGGCAGGAAAGGAAGCACGAGGAAGATGTCTGTCATTCGCATGAGGAGGGTGTCGACGAGCTTGCCGAAGAAGCCGGCCATCAGCCCGACCATGGTCCCGAGGCCCACGGCGAACACGGCCGCAAGCCCACCGACAATAAACGCGACCTGGGTCCCATAGAAGAGCTGGGTGAGGATGTCTCCTCCACGGAAATCCGTGCCTAGGACGTAACGGTTTCCCGACGGATATGTCCCTGGCGGCAACGGCGTGACAACGATCCCGAGGAGCTGAAACAACGTCGTCTTGCCTGACGACGCATCCGTCCACACGCCGTACAATTCGGCTGGAGGCAGGCCGGTGCCATAGAGCGTCCCACCCAAATCGCCGGCATATCGGAAGAGGGACGCGCCGGACGGAGGCGAAATGGCGAAGGGTTCTGGAGCGACGCGAACATCCGACCGGAACGTGGTGAGGACCGTGAAGATGCCCCCATGGGCGGGGAACACAAATACCTTGGAGCGCTCGGACACCTCGAAGAACCACCGCACGCGGCCTGCGAAGTCCGCGCGGAATAGAGGGGTCTCCACGGCCGTCTCGTTGATGCGAATGATGTGCGTCGTACCCTCGGGACCGTCGCTTGGGTCGTACATCCCGACGTACGCTTCCGTTCCCCGGTAGCTCGTCGGAAGGCCGACGGACTCCCACGCGGGGTTCGGTTCGGAGAATTCGTGCACGAAGGTCATCGAGGACAGATCGAACACGCCGATGCCCGCCGCGGTCGACGACTTCAGCGGAACGTAGAGCTTCATCGTGTCGACGGACGTAGTTCGCGTGAACCCGATGGTCCCGACGACCGTCGCCGGCTGCCCTCCCAAGCGCAGGGGGACCCAGCGGAGCACGGAGCCGTCGACGTTGTGGACCTCCATGGTCCCGTTGGCGAGCGGAAGGAGAATCGCCTGCCCGAGCCCCGTCCGAAAGTTGGTGCTCGCGTTCAACGCACCGGTATCCTGATTGTAATAGACGAACGGTGGCGCCGAGAGGGTCTCGTTTGAATAGAGAACCGCCTGACCGCCCGGGGCACCGGGGTATACCGCTCCCGGCTGGACGGTGCTGTTCGTGTGAACGAATACCGTCTCAAAGACGACCGTATGGGTTCCATCCGATGCGAAGAAGTACCTATAGGGTCCAACGTCTCGCCCCGGCGCGCCCGGGAAGGGACGGACTGTGAACTGGACGGAGAGCGTGACGAGATCCCCGGAGGACGCCGGGTCCTCGCCGGTCCATACGGGGTCGAAGGTCAGCCTCGACCAAAAAATGGGCGTCCGAAGAAAGGGATCGTAGACGTAGAAGTCGCGTTGCGCGAAGAAGGCAATTGCGCCGTTCTCTCTTCGAGGACCGGTCGACTGGCCCGAATCCTGAGCGGGTACGATGGCGTACAAGGCCTCGAGGGGCGCGATCGGTTGGGGGGAGAGCGGAAGATCGCTGACATGGAATTGCATGGAATCGTTTCCCGCCTGGAACGGGGATTGATTCGTCGCCAACGTAAGTTTGGTGAAGTCCAAAAACACGTACCCTTCACGGGCATAGTTGATGAGCCAAATTCCCCCCTGCCGATCGGCCTGCAGGGGAGTCGTCGGACTCATGACCGGAGCCGAATAGTTGAGTCCTCGGAGAGTCAAGTCCCGAGGGTACGTGAAAACGGTGAACCGATCGGAGTCCGGCGCCTCGAAATTCCGGGGATACGGCGAGATGAGTGGGGCCAAGATTCCGATGACCGCGAACACGAGTACGATCGTGAGCCCGAATAGTCCGAGGCGGCTACCCTTGAACAGGGCGAAAGAGCGTTGGAGGGTGCGCTTGAACGCATTGAGGAAACGAATCGCGTCAAGCTTGACGGACGTCGTCGACTTTTCAGATGCGGACACGCGGATCTAGAACTCCGTACAGGACGTCGGCGACGATGTTTCCAAAAATGACGAGGACGGCGATGATCCAAAGCAACGCCCCGGCAAGGAACTGGTCTTGGTTCACGATCGATCGGAGAAAATAATATCCGAGTCCGAAGTACGAGAAGATCCCTTCGAGGATGATCGCCCCGCCGACGATGAAGGCCAAACTGATCGTGAAGGACGTGATGACCGGCAGGTAAGCGTTCCGCGCAGCGTGGCGGCGGCGGACAACCCGCTCCGACAGTCCCTTCGCCCGGGCGGTGAGGATGAAGTCCTCTCCCATGACCTCGAGCATCGAGGTCTGCATGAGCAAGATTGTCCCCGCCGCGCTGATGAGAACGAGCGCCAGCATCGGCATGGCACCATGCATGACCAGGTCCACGATCTGGAACAGGACGTCGTTCGGTCCGCGGCCCGCGACAAACCCCACATGGGCCGCCGTCCAAGCCGGATCGCTAAACCCACGCAACGGGAACCAGTCTAGGGTGAACGCAAACAACCAGAGGAGGATGAGACCGATCCAGAACGAGGGCATGTTGTAGAAGAAGAGACTGCTCACGATGACGCCGCCCTCGCTGAACCGACCCCGACGCCACGCGATGAACGTGCCAATGACGACGCCGATCAGATACTCGATGACGACCGCTCCGCCGAACAAGAAGAGGGTACGCGGAAGAGCCGCCGAAATCACGTCGCCAACCGGTTTCCCTTCGACAAAGGAATCACCAAAGTCCAAGGTGAACATGTTCCAAACGAACTTGCCCATCCGGACGAAATACGGATCGTTAATCCCGAACGTCTCATTGAGATGCGCCAACCTCGCGCGATCAAAAGTCGGATCCGACCGAAACCGATCGATCGGTGTGCCGGGCATCAAATCGAAAAGGACGAAGATAATTACGGTGACGACCAGCAGGGTGATGACGCCTTGAATTCCCCGTTTCACCAGGTACCGACCCAAGGTGGCCACACGGTTCCCCCCTCGCTCGAATGACTTTCATTCGGTGCGGGATATAAGAACGTTTTCCAGCCTTCCGACGCTCATCGATGGAAAGGGAAAGAGGACCGGGGATCGTGAGTCCCCGGTCCGTTCGCGCTACAGATTCTCCTCCGGCGGGAGCTCTTCCTCCGAGGGCTTCGGCCCGCCACCCGTCTCGGCCTCCATGCCAGGCGGGCGCTTCCCGCGCATGCGCAGCGCCAGGATGCCGACCACCGCGCCGACCGCCAAGCCAGCGATCAGTGTGATGAGCCACGTGTAGTCCGTTGGCGTTATGTGCGCCGGAATCGCAGCGCTCGCCGTCTGTCCACCGACCCCTACCGTGTACGTGCCCGCCTTGTCGAACACGTAATCGAAGGCCACGGTCTGGGTGGCCGACGCACCGATCGTGATCGTCTTCGCCGCGACAACGTTGCCATCGACCGTCAGCAACACGGTCGCCGTGCCACCGACGGGTACCTGGTTCGTCACGGCCACGGAGATTGTCGAAGCCTGGCCCGCCTCTTTCGCCGTCACGGTGGGCGTGGCGTACGAAAGCACCGGCGGAGACGCCATGATGCCATACCAGGCCCGCGCGATCTGTCCGTTCGGCGCTGCCACCACGACGAGGTTCTCGACCGCGCCGGACGAGGCCCCGAAGACGAACGACGCTTTGCCGGTCGCGTCCGTCACGTTCTGGAACGGCCCGCTGAAGACCGTTGCGCCGACGACGGGGCTCCCGGTTTGATCCGTCGCGGTAACGGTGGCCGTCGCCGTGCCTTGCTCGGGGACGAGCGTCTTGTCCACCGAAACGGACGCGTAGATCCCTCCGGGCACGAAGTAGTACCCAATCCGGAACTCGAAGGGAACCTTCGCGATCAACGTCGCGAACGTTGGAGCGATCCAGTAGTCCCCGAGGCTTCCGGCGAACATCTGGTCCCGTCCTCCGTAGGCGAATCGCATGTCCGCCGGAACGAAGGCGTAGTAGATCGTCTGCGAGGCACCGAGCGGACCGTTGAATACGTCGTGGAACGTCCATGGCCAGGTCGAGTGATCAAAGACCCGGAACCGGGAGAACTGGTCCCGCACCTGCCAGGTGAGCACGTTGTTCGAGTATGTCCCGACGAAGGGGTAGATTCCCGGATGAATCGTACCGAACGTGGCGGCGGAAGAGCGCGACGTCGCGTTGTAAAGCCCGACATTCCTTGCCGCGCTGCCGGCTCCTCGAACCAGGAACACCTCAGGATCGGCGAGTGGACCGTCCTTCGTGTAGAACCTTGCGTGGACCGTCGCAATCTCGTCCTGCGAGGTGAAGGCAGGCTGGTCGAACCAGGCGCTCCCGAGGGCGAATACCGGGCTCCGAGCGATCACCATGCCGGCCTCCGTCACGAAGGCGTTGTTGTTGATCTTCGCGACGAAGTTGCAGTCGTCGACCGTCACGTTGAACTTCGTGCCCGGCTTCTCGCCGACGTACGCCCGGATCTGGAGCGCATTGTCCATCCGGTGGGGCAAGGCGCTCAGCGGGACCGTGTACTGACCCAACAGATTCGTCGTGCTCGTCACGTTCAGGATGTACGTCCCTCCGACCTTTGTGTAGTCGAGCCAGGGCTGCTTGAACCCGGCCGGCCAGGGTTGGAGCGGCAACGCGCCGAACGCTTCCAGGACTCCGTTCTGGATCGTCGCATTCCCGGTCGGGTCGCACGCGTCGATGATCGGGAAGTCTCCGACGGATTCGTAGTCTTCGACGAAGTTCTCGACCCCCCAAGCCATCGAATTGAGCGCCTGGCCGGGATTGCTCGTGAAGTTCCCGCCGATTGAACCGATGCCGAACGAATTCAGATCCAAGCCTCCGCCAAGGTACACCGGGGTGCCGTAGTCTGAGCCGTAGTCGTAGTTCCAGGGGAACTCTGCCGGCAGACCGAGTGGTCCGTAGTTGATCTGGAAGATCACCGGTACTCCGGACGCAGGCAAGCCAAGTTTGTCCGTGACCTGAATCGTCACGGCCGCGGTGTTCGTCGCGTTCGTGGTCGGGTCCAAGGCGGGCATCGCCCGGGTCGACAGGCCAAGCGTGGCCGCGTAATGCCCGCTGCTCGCGGAGCTGTACAGCAGAATGCCTACCTCATCGTTCACCTGGCTCGCGTCATTTCGAACAACGAAGCGGACCGGTACGGTCGTCACGTTCTGTCCGGCACGCGCGGACGCGGTCGGAACGATCGTGAACGAAGCGATGCCGGATGAAGCCGTCTTGTTCGAGCCAAGGCTCGCGGGCGTGACGATCACATTCCACGCGCCATCCGGCGGAAGGACCACGTCGACGTCTTTCCCGGAAAGTGCGGTGCCCGCGTAGTCCGTGACGTTGACGTTGATCGTCAGCGTGTCCTGTGTCGACAGGCTCGTGTTGAGGGCCATCTTCGTGCTGCTTTGTAGCCTGACAATACGCCAGTCGGGCGCATTGCTGTTCGACACGAAGACGATCATCGAGGCATACTGCGTATCCGAAGCCACCTTATTCGACACGTTGACGTACGCCTTAATCAGGTCCGCGAAGTGTTGATTCGCGAACGCGCCTGCGGTGGCGGGAGACGTGTACGTGAAGGTCGCCTTCCCGGCGGAATTCGTCACATCCGAACCCGCTGAGCTGGGGCCGATGACGCCCAGGGTCACCTTCTTGTCAAGGCTGACCGTCACGCCAGGAATCGGCACGCCTGTCCCGTCGACCAAGGTCGCCGTGATGGTAGTGCTCTGACCGATGCCGATGATCGGCTTGGTCGTCGACAGGTTCAGCTTCGCAATGGGCGCGGGCGGACCGACCGCCAGCGACATTTGCTTGAGCGTACTCGCCTTCGCGCCGCCCTTCCCGGCTTCCGCAGTTAAGGTCACGACTCCCTGAATCAAGGGGACGGTCCAGGTGAACGCGACGTGACCGGACACATCCGTCGTGCTGGTCGCGGCGAGTCCACCGAAGGAAGAGTTCAACCACACGGTCGCTCCGGACACAGGCACGAAGTTCTGCGAGACGAAGGCGTCAAACTTGACGGTCCGTCCGAACAACGCGCGCTCGGGGGCCGTGAGCGCGATGGAAAAGACGCCGGTCGTCGGCGGGGGCGTCGTGGATCCCGGGTTGTGGATCTTGACCAAGGACCAGAAGTTGTACAGCTGCGGGGGCGTGTTGACCCATCCGACCCAGCGGTCGTTGCGGTACGCGTTCAGGTTCTTGCGGTAGTACAGGATGTTCCAGGGGATGAGCGAGTTCACGCGGGACTCGATGTCCTTCACGATCTTCGTCCTCGCGAGGTCATTCAGCGTGATCTCCATGGCGTCCAAAAGGGCGTCTGTCGTCGCATCGTGCAGTCCCGCCGAGTTCGAGCCTCCCGGGTTGATCGCGACGTCGTTCTTGCTGTGGAAGAAGTCCGTCAGGTACGTCTCCGGGGTCCCCGTGAGCAGGAACCCGAGGATGTAGATGTCGAAGTCGACTTGCGTGAAGGCCTTGGCCACAATCGTGTCGAAGCTCGTCGGCGCCGCGTCGATGTTCAGCCCGATCGTCTTGAGGTTGTTCGAGATCATGATGCCCGCGTCGGCCCGGACCGGGTCGTAGTCTTTCGGAGGCGTCAGGATCGTCGTCTTGATCGGACTGCCGTCCGAGTACTCGCGGAACCCGTCCCCGTTCCGGTCGACGATGCCGACCGAGTCGAGCAACGCCTTCGCTCCGTTCAGGTCGAACCCGGGCAGAGACGTGCTCGCGTTGACGTAGGTGGAACTGTGGATCGAAATCGGCCAGTTGCCCTTGACCCCGAACCCACCCATCAGCGTGTTCACGATGTAGTCCTTGTCAATCGCCATCGAGATGGCCTTGCGGAGGTTCAGATCGTTCCAGGGCTTCCGTCGAAGGTTGAAGGACATGTAGAAGTAACCGGCGTCCGTGACGGTTTCCACACCGATCGCCGGGTTCAGTCGGACTTGAGTGAGGAAGCCCGGCGTGAGGGACCAAATCAGCGTGTCAATGTCGCCCTTCTGCAAGGCAAGGCTGATCACGTCCAGGCTCGTGAAAATCACGAACTTGATCGAACGAAGGTGCTCGGGGAACAGCGAGTAGGCCGTGCCGGCCCATTGGACGCTCTTGCCCTGGCCCCAGTAGCCGGTATATGCCGAAATGTGCGACCCCAGGTTCGGGCTCCAAGAATCGAACTTGAACATGCCGGTGCCCATGACCGAATTGATCTCGTTCGCCCGGCTGCCGAAAGAGAAATCCGCCGACTTGTCCGCGCTGTCGGCAATCGGGGTCAGAGAGGTCAGGTTCAGTTGAGGGGACGGGTTGATGTGGGTCGTCCAAATGTGCTTCGGAATAATCGGGACCTGCAGCGTCGCGATGGGACTTGGCTGCGCCTCCGGTCCAGTGAGCAAACTTCGGGGCGTCCCACCAGAGCGCAGTCCCGATGTACGTCTGATAGGTCGACCACTCGAGAACTTGATAACTAAACACCACGTCGTCGACGGTCATCGGCTGACCGTCGTGGAAGGTGACGCCGGGTCGGATGTAGACATCGACCACCGGTTGGGCGGCAGGCGGCGCCACGATGAACGTATAACCCGGCCCGCTCGTTCCCTTCGCGGGATTCGCCAGGACGGGGAAGACGATATTATCAGGAGTACTGGAAAACAATCCTTCGAAGCCCCATTCGACCTGATATGCATTCCACACCGTGTTTGTGTCAGGATTGAAGTAGTTGAGGGTCGTCATGTCGTTCTGCAATCCGATGACGAGTTCCGTTCGCTCGCCCTGGGCGGCGACCGTCTGTGCCGCGAAGATAAACGCGGAACCAAGCAAGACAAAGACGATCGCAATTGCGCGCAGACCAGGCGAGCGCAGTAACTTTAGCCCCATTGTGATCCACCTCTCCCCAAGAAAACCTTAATCGACGCGAAGGGGGCGCTCTGTATAAATACGTTTTTCCGAGCGTTGTCCAAGCGGTTCGAACTGCGTCCTACTGGGGCATTCCGGACAATACCTGCACCTCCTGCACCTAAAAATCTGCAAAGGACGGGTCTGCTGTGGGAGCCTTCTCGGGCGGCGATGAACCCATTACGACTCACCAAAGGCGGCACGATGCCACGCTTCGATGAGCCGGACGCGGAGTTCCGCGTCACGTCCGATTGACAGCCAGTCATCCCGGACTCTGTGCTTTAGGATGACATCCATGGAAAATGGATAGCAAACGTCCATCAGAAAAAGCGGCTCGGGACGGACAATCCCGAAGTCCTGTCGCGAACCGCCCAACGCGGCTTGGAGTTCTGCTTCTGAGGACTCCCCATTTGCATGACGGATTGCCGCGGCAACGATTCGTCGTACCATGCTACGTCGAAACGTCCTCGCGCGGATGTCGAAGAGGATGACGGGCGCCGAGCGCGTCACCGAAATCTCGTCGATCGTCAGCGCAGTTTTCAGCGGATCCGAGGTGAAGGATCGAAAGTCGTGCTCCCCGACGAACAACGAGCCCGCCCTTCGCAAGGCGGGGAGCGGAAGGTCGTCAAGAATATGGTAGCGATACCAGCGCTGCAACGCATGCCGCGGATGAAACGAGGCGGGTACGGCCGCGGCGGCCCACGCCCACACATCCCGGGATCGATCGTTGAAGGCTCCCACCACGGCTTCGGGCGCCAGGTTTGTGTTGAACGCGATTACATTTCCCACTGCGCTCACCCCGCGGTCTGTTCGGCTCGCGCTGCGAAAGAACGATTCGTGTGGGTCTCGGACGATCTGCCCGGCTCGCAGCGCGGCCAGACACTCCCCCTCGACGGTCCGCCGGTCGGGCTGTCGCTGGTGCCCATAGAACGCGCGACCGTCATAAGCGATCTTGAGGGCGACCCGCATGCCAAGGAATATCTTCTTCACAATATATCGAGCGCGGTGTGCCGACCATCCGCGTCGTCCTCGTGGAGCCAAAGAACGAGGGGAATGTCGGCGCCGTCGCGCGGGCCATGAAGAACTTCGGCGTCAAGGAGCTCGTGCTGGTGAAACCTTGCCGTCTGGGAGCGGAGGCGCGGCAACGGGCGATGCGCGGCGTCGACATCCTCGACGCCGCCCGTACGGTCGGCGACCTCGAGACCGCGTTGAAGGAAACGGACCTCATCATCGGAACGTCCGGCGTCGACACCGAGAGCGAGAAGCGTTTCGCTCGGATCTCCGTGACTCCTCGTGACTTTGCGACGCGGGTCGCAAAGATGGACGGACTGGTCGCCCTCTTGTTCGGTCGGGAAGACTTCGGTCTCCTCGACGGGGAACTACGGCGATGCGACCTATTGGTGACGATTCCCGCCTCCTCGGACTACCCAATCCTAAACCTATCACACGCGGTGACGATCCTGCTGTACGAGCTGATGGCGACTGGGGCCATGAAGCACGGGAAGCGAGAAGCGTCCGGCATGGAGAAAGAAAAACTCCACGAGGCATTCAAGTCGTTGCTCGCGGCGACGAACTATCCGGCCCACAAACTAGCTCGCACGCAAGTCATGTTCCGCCGTATCGTCGGCCGCGCGGTCCCGACCAAGTGGGAATTCCATGCGCTCATGGGTGTGATTCGGCGGGCGGCAAAACGGATTCAGCGCCTGGAGCGCAAGGATTAGCTGATCGCGGACGCGCGGATGTGGAGGGCCGGATCTACTTCGCGACGCCGATGCCGAGAGATCGATCCGTCTTCTCCATGCTCTTCCGGCCGTCTTTCTCGAGCTCGAGGAGCGCCCGAATCGCGTCGACGTTCTCGGGCACGACATCCGACTCCTGGTGCACCGCTTGGAAGTAGTACAAGCGTTTGCCGTCGACGACGTGCACGCCATCCCGCCAAACGGCGATCTCGTACAGGTCGGAACGGCTCCGCGAGAGGTCGCGGGCCATCTCCATGATCTGGGCCGTGGACTTGACACCATCCCCACCGGACACGAGCGCGATCCGCGGGAACCGCTTCCATACGTCGAGAATCTGCGTCGCGTCCGCGGACTTCTTCAGGTCAACGGCCAGCGTGTGCAGGTGCATAATCGTCGTGGGCACCTTGACCGCGATCGTATGAATGTCGAGGTCCGGCAGGACGCTCTGTACGTCCGGGCCATGGTGGCTCGGCATTTCGAGCTCCGGCTCGATCGCGTTGATGGGACCTTTCTTCGAATCGCCTGGGTCCGTCGCTCGGCGCACCATGACCGCGAGCACCTTCTCCACGCCCACGTGGGCATCGAGCGGGTAGAGCGTCCGGATGAGCCCCGTCGTGTTGCACGAGGGCACGCGCACGAACGGCGCGCCAAGGCAGTCCGCATAATTCGCGGCCGCGTTGAAGGACAGGTTCGTCAGCGAGTGCTCCTCGCCGCCTTGCCAGATCGCCTTCACGCCCGCCTTTTCGTAGAGAGGCTTGTACCCGCTGTCCTCCGGCGTGCAATCGACGACGAGATCCGCTTCTCGGACGAGTTCGTCGAGGATACCCGCGGCTTTGACGCCGGCCTTCTCGAACTTCGCCAATGATTCTTTGTTCGCGGCGTACACCGCGTAACCTTTCCGGACCGCCAGCTTCGCCTCGAAATCGGGCTTCGTCTTCGCGACGCCGGCGAGGCGCATATCGTCCTGTGCGGCGACCGCGTCGGCGACGCGCTTCCCGATCGTCCCGTATCCGTTGATCGCGATCTTGGCCGGCATGGAGAAGAAGCCTCGCTGCACCGAACGGTGGCGCGACTAAAAAGTTTGCGCGGTCCAAAGCCTATTCCGCCCGGGCCCGCATACCGAGGTCATGATCTGCTATTATTGCGAGAAGAACGCGCGTGCGATTTGCCGGTTCTGCGGTGCCGGGGTGTGCCCGGACCACACGAGGGCGAACCGATTCGTCAGCGGGTGGGCCGCGGAGGGCCGCGCGGACAACATCGTCGTCTTCAACGCAATCTGGTGCGGCCGCTGCGCCGTCCAGCCGATGTACATGGCCTAGCGGTGGGGGGCGCCTCGGGTGTACAGCTCCCGCCGAATCCGCGGGACCATCGCCATCAGCACGGCGGATTCCGTGAGCGCGTCCCGATCGAGCCGACGCTCCGTCAGGTAGCCGATCGCGCCTTCTTTCGAGCCGATGCCGTGGATGCCAGTTACACGGGCCATCGCATCACCGACGGACCTCCCGGCCTTCACGCTCTCGAGCACACGCGGGGGATAGGTGAATCCGGGTCCGTGGCCGACCGTGGTCTGGCCTGCACGGTCGACGATCGCCGCGTATTGCACATCGAAATAGTCCGAGATCAGCGAGGACCACACGAGCCCCGCCTCGATCCCGACCCCGAAATCGCCGGTGCCGATCGCCGCTTTCGCTCGGTTCATGGCGCCTTGCAGGGCCTCATCACCGACCGGCTGCTCCGGGACCTCGGTCCGGACGCGCACGCCCCGCACCCGAGCGCGGAGGGAGAGCGACGCCATGACCCGCCGCACCGCGCGGACCTTGACCGGATTGTCCGTCCCGACGCCCACGCGCAGCGGGGTCAGGCGCCGGCCGTTGCGGTCGATGACCCCGGACCGGATCCGCCGAGAGGCGATCGGCAGACCGTCCTGGGCGAGGACCATCGGCACCGCGCGGATCTCGAGGGGACGCAAGCCTTTCGCGGCCCTCGCTTCGTTCAGGGCGACCGCTACCGGGTACCGCTCCGCCGAGACGACGATCACGTCGAGGTCGGGGAGGTCGTCCGCGGGGCCGTACGCATCGTCGATGGGCTCGATTCGCGAGGGACGCCATTTCCGAGCCGCGAGGAAGCGTTTCAGGCTCCGCTGGCGGATGGCGTACGGATTCACGCGCGGCCGCGACTCGCGAGCGAACCGGTCCGTCGTCAGGCCGATCAACACCTGCTCGGGACGGCCCTCGAACGCGGCGCGCAGCAGCGCCTCGTGGCCCTTGTGCAGGATGTCGAACGTCCCTCCGAGGACGACCCGCATCGGCGGCCCATCCGGTCCGCGCGATATAAGCGTGCTCACGGAGACAGGCGGCCTTCGTGGATCGCGATCAAGTCCGAGTAGACGGCGAACGCGGTCTGCCGCAAGGCCGGATCGCGCTCGATGATCTGGAATTCTTTCAACATGTTGGTCCGGACGAGGAGGGAACTCGAGGTCCCGTTCACCGAGTACAGCGGATGATCCGGGCCGACTTCCTCGATCGACACGGACGCTGTCACGGTTCGCCCATCCCGCCATCCGCGCGCGATTTGTTTCAAGCGCTTGCCCTCCATCAATGCATCCCGAACAGCTTCCGGGGCCAAGGAGGAAACTCCCTGTCGAGGCACGCGTTCGGGCCGGACATGTCCGTCCATCAGGACATTCGCCAGGAGACATGCTTTGACGGTCGCATCCCATCCGTCGAGGTCCATCGACGGGTCCGTCTCGAGGAACCCGATCCGTCGCGCCGCCTCGACGCCGTCCGCATACGAGTGGCCGGCTTCGATCTCTGAGAGGACGAGGTTCGTCGTGCTGTTCAGGATCCCCTCGAAGGATTCGATCCGCGCGCCGCGGAGCGCCTCCTGGAACAGGTTGAACACCGGCGCCCCGTCCATCACGGTCCCTTCGTATCGGAATCCCACGCGATTCCTGCGTGCGAGCTCGCGCAGCTGACGATAGTGGTAGACGACCGGGCCTTTGTTCGCGGTGATCACGTGCTTGCCGGTCCGAAGCGCCGCGAGGACATGATCGAAGGCGACCTGGCGGGGAGCGATCCGCAACGGCGTGACCTCGATGACCAGGTCGGCTCGAGCCCGACGAATGTATTCGGGAGCGCGGACCGGAATCCCGCGGCCGCACGATTCCAGGGAAACGCCCGCGTCGGCCAGCCGCAACGCCTTCCGCACGTCGATCCCGGCCGGGTTCTCGACGGACCCGTGCCGCGCGGTCAGGATCGCCACGATCGAGGCATCGATCCCGAACTCCCCTTTCAATTCGGATCGATGCTCGAGGAGAAGTCGGGCGAACTCGCGCCCCACATTCCCGAAGCCGACGAGGACGATCCGATGCCGCATTCGTTCCGCCTCAGAGGTCGAGCCGTTTCCCTGTGCCCCGCCGAAGGGCGGCGCCCACGACGAGTTCCGCGACGGCGGCGTCCTGGACGCCCACACCGGTCAGGTCCGCGACGGTGATTTCCTGGTCCGAAGTCCGACCCCGCTTCAGCCCGGCGGCGATCTCGCGGAGCTCGGCGTAGACGTCTCCGGGGCGGAGGACCCCGGCCTCGATGGCGTGATGAATCTCTCCGAACCGGACGCATTGGTCGAGTCGGTCCGCGACGACCTTGTCGGCGTTCTTGAGCACTCCGACATCGAGCTCCTGTTTGTCTGGACCGTCGGCGCCGACGGCCGTGATGTGGGTCCCCGGGGAGACCCATTCGGCCCGGACGAGGGGCTCCCGAGATGGCGTCACCGTGATCACGACATCTGAGCCGCGAACCGCCTGCTCGACCGTCTTCGCTGGGAGCACACGGATGCCGCAGAGCTTCTCCATGTCCTTCGCGAAGCGAGTCGCCTTCGCTTCGGATCGCCCGAACGCGATCACTCGCTCCGGCGCGCGTACGCCGAGGAGGGCGGCGAACTGATAACGGGCCTGGGTCCCGACTCCGATGATCCCGACTCGATCGACCTCGTGGCGCGCGAGGAGGTCCGCCGCCAACGCGCCCGCGGCGCTCGTTCGCAAGTCCGTGAGGTAGCCGTTGTCGAAGAGCACGGCTCTCGGGAAACCGGTCGTCGAATCGAAGACGAGGACTATGCCGCTGCCGACCGGGAGGCCGCGCTCCGGATTCGTGTACGACCCGGAGGCGACCTTGATCGTGAAGAACCGCGAGCCCTGAAGGTGCGCGCCCTTCACATGGACCTCGGCCCCGGAGTTCGGGACGTCGAGGTGGATGACGCCCGGGAGGATCGCCTCGCCCCTCGCCAAGCGGACGAACGCGTCCCGCACGGCGGGGAGCGCCTCGGCCGGCCCGACAAGTTCCCGGATTTCAGGTTCCGAGAGGAGCAGGACGTCCATCACGACTTCCCTTTCTCGGTCCGGATCTCCCGAATCAGGGCGTCGATCCGCTCGAGGCCTTTCGTCAAGTAGGCTTGTGCGTCCCCCATGCCGATCCGCATGAACCCGTCCATCCCGAAGTGATCGCCCGGCACGATGAGCGTCGATTTCTCTTTCAGCAGACGCCACGCGAGTTCCGTCGAGTTGATCCGCAAGGCGTACCGCAGAAAGCAGATCGCGCCCGCCGTCGGAGGGATGTGCGTGAACAGGGAGCCGTGGTCCCGGATCCAGGCCGCCAGGATCCCATAGTTCCGCTGGAGGATCGAGCGCGTGCGGGCGAGGATTTCCTCCCGGCGCTTCGGCGCCAGGGCGATCTGCGCGAGGCGGTCCGACAAGTAGGTCGGCGCGAGGGTCGTGTAGTCGTGATGGGCCCAGAGCGTTGCGACCGCCTCCGGCGGCCCGACGACCCATCCGATCCGCAGACCGGGGAGGGCGTACGCCTTGCTCAAGCCGTTGACGATCAACGTTCGCTCATGCTCGCCCCACACGCTCTCCGTCCGCGGCCCCTCGCGCTCCGCACCGATATACACTTCATCGGAGAGTAGCCAGGCACCGCGGTCGCGGGCCGCGTCCAACACGGCCTTCCGCTGCGCCTCGCCCATGACCGCGCCGGTCGGATTGTTCGGATTGCAGATCGCGATGGCCTTTGTCTTCGGCGTCACGAGCGAGCTCAGCTCGTCCGGATCGAACTGCCAGTTCCGGCTCTCCTGAAGGCGGAGCGGCTTCACGTTCCCGCCGAACATCTGCGCGAGGCCCCAATTCTCCATGTAGTTCGGCAACATGACGACGACTTCGTCCCCCCGTTCGACGAGGTGCCACATCGCGAGGAGGTTCGCCTCCGACGAACCGTTCGTCACGAGGACATGGCCCGGGCTGGCGTCGTGGTACATCGCCGCGATCTTCGTTCGGAGCTCCGGTGTGCCGTTCCCTTGCGAGTACGCGAGCGGATAGTCGAGGAACCGCTCGGTCGCCGCTTCGTCTCCCAGCAGCTCCCGCAGCGGGATGGGTTGTACCCCGCTCTCCGACAAGTTGAAATCGACGGTGTTCTCCCAAGTCGATTGCCATCGCTCCATCTCGAACGGGACGAGTTTCACGCTTTTCCCGACGCGGCATCGGAGGCGCCCGGTTAATACGTTCGGGGGGCGATTGCGGCGAACCCAGACCGCGGACCGGGAGGCCTCGCAACGGTCGTTGATCTGCGGGGCGAAATCAACCTTAAACAAGGTTAACGACGTGAAGCGAGGACACGGCGTCGGGACGGCCGAAATTGGATCGTTTCGACGGGCTTCGGCGCCGGTGCCGATACAAATAAATTCCGCTCTCGTTAAATAGTAGGCACGCATTGCCAGCGGCCGAATCAGAGGGGGCATGAGGCGGCTCGGCGTGGTCGAGAACATCGCCCACGACGGGACGGTCCTCGTCCGATCCGAGTTCGCCCCCTCGCGAGGCGCCGACGTGCG
>WNGN01000500.1_pt1 | contig 27507 bp, 19 predicted proteins | sample 5400561 | NCBI WGS metagenome assembly WNGN01 (sample SAMN13153379, study PRJNA577476) | soil metagenome | isolation source: 115 cm soil or saprolite under Garry oak tree replicate 2 | place: USA:California | collected 2016-06-15 | reverse complement strand
CGTTGCACAAGGCATAAACATTGTACTTCGGCATGATGGTACCCTCCCACGAGGATAATCGAGCCACTTATATTTTAGTCACGAAGGGAGAGGAAAAAAAGAGGGGCCAAGCCGAACTCAAACGTCTCCTCCTTGTCAACAAAAGAGTTCTCTTGAACCTCTTGTCTTAAGCCGTCTCTGAGACCCTCTCTTCAAAGACAAGCTTTTTTGCTGCTTCGAAACTTACTGTACCTGCGTTTGCGCTATTTGAACTCGGATTACTTGGCGCTAATATTTGTGCTCCTCGATGCGCTCACTCCATTAATTTGTTTTTTTCATCTCGATTCGTGAGCGGCAAATATGTCGTCGGAAAACCGGCAAACCGTCTCGTAGAGTGGCCCTGCTCTTGCTCTAAGAACCTCTCGCCGTATGGCACGCCATGGGATAGTAGAGGGTTCTGCAGCCGGTACTCTCCGCAACGGTTGGTGAGGAGGGGTAACGGCCTCCATACCTATCCCATAAGTGCTCAGCTAGAGCACTGGACTCCCTGAGGGAGATGGTGCCGCACTTAGGCAGCGGGCGGACCGGGATTGCCGTATTGTATATGAGTCTTCAGGTACGATTGCCCTTTGGATCATTATGACGCCAGCGATTCTCTCTTATGCCCAATCCCTTAGAGCAATCGACGAATCAATCGAGCTGCTGGCTACTATATCGTTCGAGTTAACCAAAATCGGTTAAGATTCGCAGTGCATGTGACGGCCAGTAACTCGGCAAAGGTAGAACGTTTGAAGAAAAGCTTAATGAAAAGAATCGCTGGAATGATATCGACGTCGAATGAGAGGCGGAAAAATGGCTTAGTTGTTGGGAAACAGTTAACCGCTTCGGAAGTCTCCCAGCTACATACTCAGAAGCAGCATGACAAGGACCATGTCATGCCCGAAGCTCACAAACTTTCGCAAGTTCTTCGGCTCGTCGACGACCATCTGGCTCAGTCGCAAAGACTCAAATCTTCAAGCTCGGGGCATCATGTACAACCGGCACTTTGGATTCCTGGAATCACCCTTTAGCATTACCCCCGACCCGCGTTTTTTTTACGCCAATCCAGTTTACCTGGAGGCCTACGCCAATCTCCGGTACGGCATCGACGCAAAAAAAGGCTTCATTGTTATCACCGGCGAAGTAGGAACAGGAAAAACCACGCTGTTGCGTAAATTAATGCGTGAGTTGGAGAGCACCATCCATTTCGCCTTCATCTTTAACACTGATCTCACTTTCAACGAGGTGCTCCGGGTCACATTGCGCGACCTGGGCTTATCGACGCAAGGAAAAGACCGATTGGCGATGGTTGATGAACTCAACGCCTATCTGATCGAGGAGCTTGAGAAGGGCCATATCGTCTGTCTGCTGATAGACGAAGTCCAGAATCTGAGCGATGAATCGCTCGAAGGACTAAGGCTCCTTTCTAATCTCGAGACCGATAAAGAAAAGCTTCTGCAAATCGTGCTGATGGGCCAGCCCGAGCTCAACGCCAAACTAGATAAGCCGAGTCTACGCCAGCTCAAGCAGCGAATCGCAATTCAATGCGAGATCGCCCCCCTTAAGGAGAATGAGGTCGGTTCCTATATCAATTTTCGGCTCCGAGTTGCCGGCTATGAAGGTAAGGATCTGTTCGATCGCGAGGCTCTTCAGAATATCGCCTTCTATTCGAAGGGCATCCCGCGGCTGATCAACATCCTCTGTGACAATGCCCTACTTATCGCTTTTGCAGCGTCTCGAAAAACTGTTTCGGCACATATGATCAGAGAAGTGGCTGGCGATCTCAGGTTAGAATCGGAAGCCGAACGTACCGAGGCGAAAAACACTTTTACTGTATCGGTATCTAACGCCGAACGGGAAACACCCATTCGTGAAGCACCCAACCGGGTTTCTCAGCACAAAGTGAGAAACATGGTAAGAGCTGGAGTTGGAACCTTCTTAGTCATGCTCGTTTTTGTCGGCACAGTCTCCGTTACCGATCCTCAAAGCTTTTTCACGATTGCTGCGAGATCTCTTGATCTCTTTAAGCATAATTTAAACCAATGGGTTCTGCTCGTTACTCGCCAAAAAATCATCCCACAAAAAGTCAATGCAGAAGCCGAGAATGCGGGACTCAAGAACGCACAAATCGAGTTCAAATGGAAGGAGCACCGGGTCATCATTCAATATGGCTCCACTATCTACAAAATCGCGAGTGATGCCTATGGAGTTAACGCAGTTCTCGGTATGGACCTTATCAAAGAGTTCAATCCTCAAATCCAGAACCTAAATTCGGTCTCCGCAGGGCAGGAGCTCTTGCTCCCTGTTCTCACGCCGGAAACATTGTTACGGCAGCAACCCGACGGTTCGTATCGTCTTATTGTAGCATCGTTTCTCAGCCGAACAGGAGCCGATGAAGCCGCCGGCCGCATAGGCAAGGGAGGCTATCAAGTCATAATCATACCGAAAAGAGTCTCGAACGATCTCTTGCTGCATCGGCTTGAAATTGGCGGTTTGAAAAACCTCGAAGAGGCCACTCAAACCTTGGAAACCGGACTAAAGAACCAATGGCTTACATTCGCTCGCAAACCACGGCATGGGGACGGAAGTCAGGCGGATAAAAGGTATTAGTCGTCGGAGCTCCCGTGAGCAACGTGTATGATGCGGTGATGGGAGGGCAAAGAATCTCCCGTGGCCTGAACCGCTCGTCCACCTCCGCGCAGGCTAGATCTACACAAGATGCTTGTGACTGCATCCTTGCATCTTTGCCTCCCGTCATCCTTCGCATGTAATTCTCAGGTGCGACTTTGTCGTCTCTCAAACCCACGAACTTCGAGTGTCTCAGGTGACCGTCGGGCGTCCACTCGGTAAACTCTATCTGCGCGACCAACTCGGGTTTGAGCCATCGGCTTTTTATTTCTTCCTTCGTTAGTGCCCATTGCGTGCGGATAGAGACAAGTGCCGGAGCCGCAACGTATCTAAGATTAAGTGGAGAGGCGAATTGTTTACGCGTCTTCGCGATGACAAAGGCTAACATGTATGCCAGAAAAGCCAGACCATACCTGCACACTGGACAAACCGGCGACTGTGCCCGGTGTCAATATCACCGACTATTCCCCCTGCTTCCCTGGACCACTCATCTCGGGTCTCTTTTTCCCTGGCCGTCCCTTTGCTCTTCGCCATGGCCCATGAGTGCATCGTCTAGGCTGCCATTGCCTTTCGGAATACCCGCGACGGACACGCAAACAGAGCAAGAGATTCTCGGGGCGGTTGAGGTGGCCACCGGAGGCAAGGAGCGTAGCGAAACTCTATGGCGACTCGTGCTTTTTTATCAAGAGCAAGCGAAGCGCAGTGACCTCGCTGTGGCACTTCTTGAGCTAATGATCCAGGAATCCTCCGATGATACGGATGCTGCCGAAACAACGCGAGACAGCGTATTTCCTCCGTAATAATGCGGGCTACTGTTTGAATGCGCAGGGACTTTATAGCGCAGGTGAAAGGTATTGCCGGTGGGCGATTGAGATTGATTATAAACGGCCGGACGCATTCAAGAATCTTGGAATAAGTTTGTATGGCCAAGGTGACCTTAAGGGCGCTGCTTGGCTCTGGGTACAAGCAATCAAAGTTGATCCCTCTAATCCCGAGGCGCGAAACCTTCTTAAGCGGTTGCTGACGAACCATCCTGCTTTAAAATCGGAGTGCGCTTGGATTCAGCAGGAGTTAAAGGACTTCAGGAAAATAATTCAAAGCTGATTTGCCTTTCGAATCATCTCAGCGAGGGAATTCAAATAAACGTCAAACAAGTCACTGTCGTCGCTGAGAGACCTACCAAGCGCGATACATGACTTCTAAGATTTGCCCGTGGGTCTCCGGGTTGTCGAGCCCTCTCGCCTGGAGCTCCGCGCGGCAGATTCTCTTGCAAAAGGCGATGACGGCTTGATTGATGATCATGGCTCTGCCGTTCATCGTCCGGTGACCCGTGAGTCTGCCGTGACGAAGAAAGACGGTTTCCTCGGGGAAATAAATCAAGTCATAAAAGCCGACACTCTTGGGAATCGACGAGGCGATGCTCAGAGAAGCCTGATTATTCACGTGAATGTCGGCCTGCAAAGCCTTCGCCGCGCTGTTTTTGGAATCTGGTTTTCCGTACTCCGACTCGGGCACGGCAACCGCATGCGCCGGCGCGAGGGCGGAGTAGGGCTCCAGGGTTGCGATGTCGCCGTTTTTGAGCCTGCGCAGACCTCCTTGGCCTTTAGTGGTGCTGTTGACAATGAGGCCAACTTGAGGGGCCCAGGTTGATAATTCCGATTCGGCCACCGCGCGGGCAGGGCGCCCATTCTTACGAATCTCGGATGCTAACGCCTGGGCGTGCTCGAGGTTGCGGTTGCATATGAGGAGTTCCCGCTCTTTCAAGAGTTCGCTAACGCGGAAAGCGACGGCGCGAGCGGCACCGCCGGCGCCGAGGAGCAACCCGTCCATACCGGCGAGAGATTCAAGAAAACTATTTTTTTCTCCGGGCTGCGTTTTTAAGATGCTTTCTACAAAACCTTCCCCATCGGTGTTGTAGCCGATCAATCGGCCGTTTTCCGCGCGGACGATGGTGTTTACGGCTTGGACGCGGGCCGCGCCCGGGTCCAGTTCGTCCAGATATTCCATGATTCTGAGCTTGTGCGGAACCGTGACGTTGACGCCCAGCACACGCTCCGAAGCCCGCATGGCCGCTGCCAGGTCTTTCAGCCGCCGTTCTTCGACGTCGAAGGGCAAATAGATCGCGTTCATGCCCAGGTGACGAAATGCCGCGTTCCACAGGGCGGGGCTCTTAGAGTATAGGGAGGGCGCGTCGCCGATAACACCCGCAATGCGACGGTCACCGATGGCGACCGGGTCTATTTGATTGGCGATACAGGTCCGAATCGCGGCTATGTCGTTTTGAGAGGCCATCGAGCGCGGCTCCGGAATATCTCAGAGTTATATCCCGGGCCGCATTTTCGCAACTGACGGAAGGAACGAAAAACTAAAGGCGGCGTTTTAGTGAACGGGCTTAATCGCCAGTTTATCTTCAGAATAACAGAGCAACGATTTCTTATCGTTGACGACGGTTTCGAGCACAACGTCGCGTCCCCACAATTGGCGGAGATACTGAAGGGTTTTCTCGGCGTACTCGATTTGGAGATCGCGGCCGTCGTGGTAGTGCTTGAGAAAAAGGCTACGATTGTTGTTGTAGTCGGCGTCTTCGACTTTGATGACCGGAATTGTTCCCGTGCCGACGTTTTGCAGTAATGTATCTTTGATCGCCTGCCAGTTCTCTTGGTCGGCGACGCGGCTCACGACCTTTTCGTTGCCACGGGACTGATACTCGAAAAGATTGAGTTCACGGATGAGCTCCTCGGTGAGATAGCGGCGGAGAAAAGAACTGTCCCGCTCGACTTCGCGAACTTCTATGAGTTTTTCGCTGGCGGTTTCCTTCTTCGGTCCGAATTCTTTTACTTCCTCCGGACTCGGATGGGTCCAGCGTTTTTCTATGTCTTCCCAAACTTTCATCCCGACGTAATAGGGATTGATGCCGCCGGGGGTGGGGCTTAGGACCTGTGTATGCCGGACGAAAAATTCCAGTCTCAGGCCTTGAGGCAGATCTAAGGCTTCAAGGATGCGTTTATGCCAGAAACTGGCCCAGCCCTCATTCATGATTTTGGTTTCAATCTGCGGGATAAAATACTGGGCTTGTTCATGGACCATCGTCAGGAGATCCCTCTCCCAATCGGCTAGTTGAGGATTATGGTCGCGGATGAAGAGCAGAATATCTTCCTCCGGGTACAGCGGAACCTTATCCAGGTCGGGTGACACCCAGTCTTTACGCCGATGGATCGATTGAAACGGGTCGGTCGAAGGCTTCGAGTTTTCGAGCTTGGCTATCCTTTGTTCCGTTTCCGTTTGTTTGCGGATGGAAAGATTGCGCCGGCACTGCAGAGATAGAGCATGGGCAGCATCCAGAATGCGCTCTACTTTCTCCAGACCGATGCTCGGATCTTCAACGTAATGACGCACCCGGTTGGCGTGGGCCTTGAAAGTCTCGATGGTGAATTCCGCCCGGATCGTGCGAAACGTGAAATTGTTCTTAAAAAAATCGTTGTGGCCGTAAACGTGGGCGATCGTCAGAATCTGCAAAGCCAGGGTATTGTCGCGCATGAGATAGGCGATGCAGGGATCGGAGTTGATCACCATCTCATAGGGCAGCCCGCTCAGGCCATAATCGTAAAGCGTCTTGAGTTTTTCGTAGGCCTTACCGTAGGACCAGTGTGGGTAATGGGAGGGCATCCCGGAATAAACCATGTAGGAGAGCATCTCCTCATAATCACAGATCTCGAACTCCTGCGTGTAGGGATCCAAGCCGAACCGTTGAACCAGCTCGACGATCCGCTGATTCCATTCCTGCAAATCTTCAACGGCGTAATTTGCGGCCATAATGGAAGCGGCTAAGCTGCGTCGTCACGCACGCGGTCCTTTGCCAGAAACGTTTTAAAAGAAGGCCAGATATCTTCTTTGCGTTGAATCTGAACGGTTTGGAAGTTGGACTCTTCGATCTGAGAGAAAAACTGGATCATGCTGCTGCCGTAATAACCCGAACCCAAAGGCTTGATCTCGCCGTAGCCAAACAGGTTCGAAACCTGAGCCAGCTCCGTAGCGGCTTTGAGCGCTGTGGCATTGTCGGATTCGAAGTTATCGCCGTCGGAACAATGAAACGCATAGACGTTCCACAGAGCCGGATGGTATCTTTCATTGATGATTTCCAGGGCTTTGAGATAGCCGGACGAAATAAACGTTCCGCCGGATTCGCCTTTGTGAAAGAATTCCTCCTCGGTGACCTCGCGCGCCTCCGTATGGTGCGCAATGAAGACGATCTCGACATTTTGATAGCGCGTCCAGAGAAATCGATAGAGCAAGAAGAAGAAGCTCCGCGCCAGGTATTTTTTCATCGTGTCCATGGATCCGGAAGTGTCCATGATACAGAGAACTACCGCGTTCGATTCGCGGCGCGTTTCTGTGACGGTATGATGATACCTTAAGTCGTCCTGGTGAAAGGGGAACCGGCGGTCCTGCGCTGCGGTGATGTCCACCCGCTGGGAGGCTTTTTTGCGTTTTACCCGCGAGCGCGCAGTGCGCTTTTTGTCCAACCGAACGCGGATGCCTTTCTTTCTGTATCCTTTCTGGCGAAGCTGCCGTTCGGTCTCCATCTGACGCAGATGCTTTCGTTCGAGGTCCGGCAATTCAAGATCCTCAAACATCACCTCGACAAGCTCGTCCAGACTCACCTCGGTTTCATAATAGTCGACGCCTGCCTGATCTCCCGCCTGGTGCCCTTGCTGACCCTCTTTGCCCTTGCCGACGGTCTGGCCGGGTTGAACTTCCCCATCGCCTCCTTGGCCGACGCCAGGGACGTTTTCGCCGTACACGAAGCGGTATTCCTTCACGCCGCGAATGGGCACTTTGATGATCCGATTATTGTCCTTGCCGATGATCGATTCCTCGGCAATGATGTCGGCGATGTTGTTGCGGATCGCCTCGCGGACTTTTTGACGATGGCGCAGGCGGTCGCCGGCGCTGCGATCACTACGCTGCCCGGATGAAGGATGATAGGGTCGAAAGATCGTTTCCACTTATGTCCAATGGCTGAAGCGATTCAAAGGGCGAAATATCCTCGCCGGCTAATCTTTCCAGAGATTATTCGCCGCGTACTTGAGGACCACGTCGACGCAGCTGGGGCAGTAGCCGTGGTCGAGAAGATTTTTCACCATCGCGTTGTACTTGTCGGACTGCTCCTCATCGCGCATCCTGGATTTGGTGATGACCCGACTCAAGTCTCTCACGGATGTGATCAGCTTCTTTTCAATCGCCTCTTTGAGTGGCTCGTAGCTCCGGTAATCGATCTTTTCTCCCCGTCGGTTGGCCGCCCACAGATAGGCAATGACTTCTTGACGGAATCCGTCGGCCGCTGAGCCGATAATAGCGATCTGCTCCTCGATGGACTTCATGAAGCCTTCGTCCGGAGCCAATTCTTCCCTGGTATTGCGATCCTTGACCTTGCTCTTGTTCACGTAGGCTTCGGCATGATCAAGATAGTTTTGGAACAACACCTCGGCCTGCTCCTGATAGGAATAAACAAACGCTCGGGTGATCTCTTTTTCGAGAATTTCCAAGTACTCCTTGTGCAGGGTGTCCTGGAGGAATTCTAAATATTGCTTCCGGGTGTCGTCCGAAAGGTCGGCTTCCTTGACCATATTGATGAAGGCTTCACGAACGTTGATGGGATTGATGCAATTGCCCGCTGTGTTGTCAGAAAGGGCGTTGTCCAATGCCTTCATGATGAAACGCGTCGAGATGCCGCTCATGCCTTCGCGTTTGGCGGACTCGCGTAACTCCTGAACATCGACTTTTTTGGTTCTGCCTTTTTCCACGACCTCTTCGCCGTTGTAGAGCCTGAGCTTGCTCATCAGATCACATTTGCTGGTGGGCTCGAGGCGGGAAAGGATGGCAAACATGGAGGCGATCTCCAGCGTATGCGGCGCCACGTGCGCGCGGAAGTCCGAATTGCGGATGATCTTCTGATAGATCTTTACCTCCTCCGACAGCCGCAGGTTGTAGGGCACCCGAACGACGACGATGCGATCGAGAATCGCCTCGTTGGTGTGGTCGGCCTTGAACTTTTGCCACTCCGCCTCGTTGGAATGGGCGACGATGACGGTATCGACGTAAACCAAACCATGCCGGCCCGGCGCTGGAACCACTTTTTCCTGTGTCGCCGTGATCATGCAGTGAAGATATTCGATCTCGTTCTTAAAGACCTCGATGAACTCGACGATCCCGCGATTGCCGATATTCAGCGCGCCGTTAAGTTCTAGGACCCGTGGATCGCCTTCGGAGTAGAGGTCCAACTTGGAAATATCTTCGCTGCCGATGAGGACGGAGGTGTCCTGGTTATTGGGGTCGACCGGGGGCACGACTCCGATGCCGATCCGCGCTCGTTTGGAGAATTCCACGGTGCCGATGGGAAACTCTTCATATCGGCCGCCAAACTCTTCCTTTAATCGATAGCGGCACACGGGGCAAAGATCACCCTCGAGGTGAACGCCCAACATCTTTTCAAATTCCTTTCTCAGGTGGCGCGGGATCAGGTGGAGTGGATCCTCGAACATCGGGCACCCTTCGATGGCGTAAAAGGGCTCGCTGTCTTCCAAGCCGCGGTGAAGCTTCTCAACCAAAGAGCTTTTCCCCGAACCAACCGGCCCCATGAGATACAAGACCTGGCGGCTCTCTTCGCCTTTGAGAGAGGCGGCGTGAAAGTAGCGCACGATCTGGGAGACGGTCTTTTCGATTCCGAAGAACTCATCCGCAAAGAAATCGTAGACTTTGATGGACTCATCTTTATAAAGACGCCTGACATGGGGATCGCCGCTGTCCTGGATATCCCGGACACCGACCTTCATAATCACGTCGTACAGTCGAGCATGGGCGAGCTTGGCGATGGAAGGATCTGCCTTGACCTCGTCCAGATACCCCAACAGATTGCCGCGCCAGGATCGCGCTTGATGAAGGTCACGGTCTTTCTTAATGAGCTTTTCAAAATCTTTGTTATTGTCCATTCCAGTGGCCTCCCCTTTCGAAATTGATTCGCACGGTTGTGTACAGCAGAACGCAAACCGAGCCGCGTGTCAGAGACGGGGTCAGTAACAGTAATGCACGATGAATTCGATCGCGGAGAATGAGTGCCGAGAGCACGGTTGTGGATTCGTGCATCACCTTGATCGGAGGAAATGGCTAAAAAACGAGGAAACGCTAAAAGCGGATTCAGAGGAGTATCCGGTGAGTATCAAGGCTTGCATGCGACCTCCTTTGTGATGTCTTTCTGGGTCGGCTAGCCGCTCTTGTTCTCTGAACTTAGACGAAGCCACAGAGCTCATTCTTCAGTATACCCTGTTCCCACTGGGGTATTGAACCGCTGTTTAGAGTGAAAGTCAAGGAATTTCCCTAGCGGAGTGGATTCTCATCTGACGTGATGAGTGCCGGTTATCATCAGGCAATTTGTCTGTTACACTAAGTGAACCCCGAAAATTTCTGGTGATGTGGGTTTAGGAGCGAGGTTGATTCTATGAGACAGGAGTCTCTCCAGATAGAACCGGGCCTAAAGTGGTATGCGATTCGCACCAAACCCAACAGAGAGAAAGAGGTTGAGAAACGATTGTCGGCTCTCAATTTAGGAGTCTTCCTTCCCTGGATGCGGACGCGCCGGAGAATCGGGACTCGATTTCATTGGGTGTTGGTGCCGCTGTTTCCGGGTTATCTCTTTTGTCGGCTGGATATTGTTATTTCGGGAAAGGCGGCGCGTTATTCACCGGGAGTCAAAGATTTCCTTACCTTCGGTAATCGGATTGCCGAGATCGGAAGCGACATTATTCAAGGTTTGCGGGAACGGTGTCCGGATGGAGTCGCACAGATCGAACCGGTCACCGCGAAGACCGGCGATACAGTGAGAATCAATGAAGGGCCGTTCTCCGGACTCGACGCAGTTTTTGAGCAGTCTCTCAAAGGCAGCGAGCGCGTGGCGGTATTGCTGGAAATTCTCGGCCGTCAGACCAGGCTTGTATTACCGAGTGAGACCATCGCAAAGATTTAGCCCTTGTCCCCCCTCCCAGTAGCAGGCTCTCCTGCTTATTCGTCCCCTAGCCTTGACCTCACCGTAAGACGGTTACCCTATCGGGTCCCGCCAATGGCGCGGGATTCTACAGTTATCCCGCATCTCAGTTGTCTCGGAGATTCAGACCTCAATTGTCCTGACTGGGTCTTTCAAGTGTGAGGCTCATTTCCGCCCGGGGGAGTGAAGGCTGCAGGCGGGGGGGCGAAGAAGTAAAGAGTTCCACGACAGACCGTAACCCTTGGAGTATGCACCCTTTGGGGTCGATGTGGGTGACCCTCAAGGTACAGGCCCACAGGCCGCTGCCGTAAGACTCGCGCACCGAAGCACGCATAGAGAAAGGCCGAGCGTGAGAGAGTCGAGGTTTGGAAAATAGGGCAATTGGGACAGAGTTCCCTTGACGGGTTCGTGCCGGCTTGATAAAGGCGATGCGTTTAGATCGATCCTAAAGGCGTTCTTCCAGAGGGAGGACTGTATGGGCCACCAAAGCTACCAGCGACGAGTCCTACTTGCGGTGATCGCTTTTCTTGCTGTCGGCCTCATCGCGCAGACGATCAACTCTTCGGTTCAGTGGATTCATAAGCCCTTCCCGGGCTTCTTCGTGCACGAGAATTTGACGGTGGGCCCTTACTTCCTTCCTCAATGGAGTGGGTCAGTAGCCGGGCTCAAGTCCCTCGATCGCGTGATCGCCGTCAACGGTCAAGTGCTACGCCAGCGGCTTGAGCTGTACGAGATCGTTAAGAATTCGCCCGCCGGCTCTAATTTCCATTACCGAATCGTCCGCAATTCGCAGATCCTGGAACTCACCGTTCCATCGATGAACTTCCTGCTTCACGACTGGTTTCTAAGCTTTGGCGTTTACGTGGTGATGGGGGTGGCGTTTGTTCTTATAGGAATTGCGCCTTACTTTTTTCGCGCATCTTCTCCGGCCGCGTTACCGCTTTGTTTCATGGTGCTGGCGGTCTTCGTCTGGTTTGAGACGACATTCGATTTCATGACGGCGGGAACGTTAGCAAAGGAAATGCGCATCTTTGGTTTGACGCTGACGCCAAGCGCTGGGATTCACCTGGCATTGCTGCTGAAAACGGGTCGACCGCTGCGGCGATCGCACCCGGTTTATCTCGCCGTCATCTACGGAATTTCGTTGGTTCTTGGTTGCTTGAACAGCGTCATGTTTTTTGGCCCGACCGAAAGCTGGATTCATGTTTTCCAGGTCGCTTATTTTTATGCTTGCGCTGGCGCACTAGGCTTTTTGGCGATCATTTGGTCGGCGCTTCGGGGAGCCTCGGGAAATTTGGAACGATCAAGGCTACGGGTGATTTTCGTCGGCGGTGTGCTTGGATTCCTGCTCCCTACGCTTGGCACCGTCCTGACGAGTTCCCTTGACTGGGCTATTCCCTACAACTTGGCTTTGGTCCCAACGGTTTTCTTTCCTCTTTCTGTCACCTATGCACTCTTAAAATACAGCCTGTTTGAGCTCGGCAATGCTTTAAAAGTTGCATTAAGTCGGATCGCCTTGATGGCGCTTCTGTTGGGGATGTATGCGGCCGTAGTTTTGCTGATACGCCCCTGGATTGGCGTTTATGAAAGCGATCCGCTCGTGCCGCTTTTCTTTTCGGTGCTGGTTGTTTTGGTTTTCAATCCCTTGCTGGGTTGGATTGAAAAGGTGATCGATCGATATATCTACCGACAGGATTATGATCCTGCGCGAGTGCAAAAAGAAGTAAGTCTATTTCTTCGATCTCTGGCCAGCGCGCCGATCCTTGCGAATGGTTTCATTCAACGGCTATGCGCACGCATTGGGATTGAAGCTGCAACGCTCGCCTATCGGCCCCAAGGCTCTAGTCAGTTTTTGATGGCCGCGACTGACGGAGCGGAAACAGACCTGGCTGGCATTGCCGGCAGAGTTCAGAGTTTGTCCGAAGAGCCTATCGGCAGCCACTCCCACGGGCTATCCCGCGGTGAGGTGACAAACCATCCCAGATTTCGAAAAAGCCGCGGCGTTTTGCTCGAAGTGTTTGACCAGCTGAACTCAGAATTGATGATTCCATTGATTTTCGAAGGAGAGGTCCGCGGCTTGGTCGCGTTTGGTTCGAAACGGTCGCGCAAAGAATACAGCGCCGAGGACCTACGCTTGTTGGGAACCTTGACCGATCAGTTGGCGCTTTCGTTGGAAAACGGCCGGCTTTATGAACAATCGGTAGACGCCCGCAACCGGGCCGAAGCGGCGAATCAGAGATTGATTGAAGCGGATCGCGTCAAGAAACAATTTGTCGCCAACATCTGCCACGAACTCAGGACGCCCGTGAGCACGATCATCGGTTATAGCGAAATACTCCTCGATCACAATTTTAGCAGCGATGCGCGAGCGATTTTGGAAAGGTTGGTCCATAACAGTCAGGAGCTGGCGGAATTGATGAACAATCTGCTTAACTTCTCGAGAATGGAAACCGGCACTGCCAGCACCAACTATGAAGTGGTCAAGCTAAAAGAAATATTGTCGGCATTGGAAATCATGACCCAAAGACTCATCAGAGAACGGCCCATCGAGTTTGGAGTCAAGTCGGAGTCTCTCATCGATACCATTGAGACCGACGGCCAGAAACTACAACAAATCCTGATGCAGCTTTTAACCAATGCTCTAAAGTTTACCGAAAAGGGGAAAATCGAACTGAGCATCAGGGTTCTTAACGAGCGCGGGCAAGACATCGTGGAGATTGCCGTCGCGGACACCGGCATTGGCATCAAAAAGGAAGATCAAGAGATTATTTTCGAGGAGTTTCGCCAGCTCGACGGATCATCGACCCGTCACTATGGCGGCACCGGATTGGGACTGGGCCTGTGTAAGAAACTTGCAGAAGCGCTGGGTGGAACGATTCGGGTAACCAGCGAGGTCGGGTCGGGGAGTGTGTTTTCTTTGCTGTTGCCGATAAGATCTCAGCCCCAGTCGCTGGAAAGCGGAGGATTGGTGTACATCAGCGGAGGCGTTCACTAAGTTACAGTGCGTCGCGACCTATGGTAAGTTGATCCAAGGTTAACGGAAAGGAGTGTTTGAAGATATGCCGCAGTTACGTCGATTAGCGATCCACGCCGAGAATCCGGCTCAGTTGGCTGCGTTCTACCAGAATGTTTTTGATCTCGAGAAAATTGGCGAAGCGGGCGGCGCTGTCTTTGTTTCCGATGGGACTTTCAGCCTTGCCTTCCTTCCGATGCCTGACGGCATCTCCAGCGGTTTTAGTTATATGGGTTTTGAAACGGTCCGAATCGAATCGATCCGGAAAAAACTGGCACATGCAAGAGACGGAGATCCATGCCTTGTGGAATTATCCGGCGGAGAGATCGAGTACGAAATGCGGGATCCGGACGGCAACGCGATCGGCCTTTGCAGAAGGGCTTTTGACGCATCGTATCAAAAGACCCCGGTTCCGATTCGTCATATCGCGCTTTACACAGCCGATCCGCAACGCCTCGCCGAGTTCTACTGCAAGGTGCTCGACATGAAGGAGGTCGAGCGGACTGACCGCTCATCCATTTTTGTCTCCGACGGTTATTTTAATCTCGCCTTGCTTTACAAGCGGGCGGAGGAACCGTTGGGGTTGAACCATTTCGGCTTCCATGTCCGAAACAATGAAGAAATGCGGGCCAGGGCGAAAAAAGCCGGCGTTGCGCCGGGCGCGCGGCGACCCGACCGGATTCCCTTCGCCGAATATCGCGTCCATGATTCCGAAGGCAATGGGATCGACATTTCGGAAAAGGGCTGGAAGTTTTAAACGGATTAAATACAAATCTTACGGAGAATTGTGGTGAATAGCGAAGCCTTTGTGCAAGAACTGCTCGGCCCGGTGCATGACTTCTGCCGAAGCCTCGACCTTCAGCCGCCGGCGTACAGTTATATTCCGTTGAATACCGACGAAGAGCGCATTCGCGTCATGCAGAGTCGCTTGTTCAACGAGCTGCGTGCCGCTGATCTCTTCGGCACCTGGCTCAAGACCACGCCTGAATTGGACGTCAAGGCCACGATGGCGGAATCGGCCCACGAAGAAATGGTCCATGCGGATCTGTTGAGCAAGCGCATCCGCGATTTGGGTGCGGCGCCGTTCGATTACAAACCGCTGCCTGCGCAAATCGCCATGTTCAACGCCATGGAAGGGCTCAACGATACCTGTGAGCGCATCGCCGGTCTATCCCTCGCCGGCGAAACCGTCGCCAACTATCTGATTCAGATGTGTCTCAAGTCACCCTCCGTGCCGGAATGGATCAAACAACCCTATCGAAGAATCACCGAAGACGAAGAAGGACATGGCAGCGTGCCGCAAGAATTCCTCAAACGTTACGCCACAACCGAGGAGCGGCAAGACCGCGTGCGCCGCGCCGTGGCGATGCGCATGGTCTTGTTTCGCGAATATCTAGCGAGCCTGGATCGTTGGGCGATGGGCAAGGATCGGTGGTAGGCCGCAGTTGTTTCTGCCGAGAGAGTCCAGATGTAAAGGTCTGACCCGGATTCATGACTTGACCCAGCGCTGCAGCGACCCCGCAAGGGGAAACAAAAACATTCTTTCCGTCTTGGCGTGAGCATCGTTTCCTCGTATTTCGGACAAGAGTGGTAAGCCCAACCAGAAGGAGGCGACATGACCGGATTGACTCGAGTGTTTTCCCTCGCCGTTCTTGGCATGATGATGGCAACGCCATCGGGCTACGCCGCCGAGATCGACCGCAGCGCGGTGGATTTTAAAACCCCCTCCGACATCAAATGGGTCAGGAACGCCGCCGGAACGAACGAGCAGGCCGTGCTGTTCGGCGACCCCAGCAAGCCGGGCCCCTACGTCGTGCGCTTCAAATGGCTGCCGGGTAACATGAGCCGGCCGCACTTTCATCCGAACGACCGCTTCTTCGTCGTATTGTCCGGTACCTGGTGGATGGGGACCGGCGAGAAGTTCGATCCGGACAGCACCGTCCCGGTGCCTGCCGGAAGCTATGTCATCCATTACGCGGGCAAGGTCCATTACGACGGCGCCAAGGACGACGAGGCCGTCATCCAGGTGTGGGGCATGGGACCGGCGACTTCCACTCCCGCCGAAAAGCGCTGACATGGAGCCCGCGGCAGCGGGGCTTCTCGCTGGATGAGACTCGGTACGGTTGAGTAAAAAAATCGCAGAAATTCCGGCTCAGAGAACTATTTCGTTGATGACATTCGTGAAAAAGTAATCCGGCCCTGATTTCCCTGATCCAGAAACCTTTCGACGACCAGTAAGCGCTATTCCAGCGGTTCGATCTTGATGATCGCCGCCCCGTGGTTGTTGCCCACCCAAAAGGTGGGCGGGTTCGTCGAGTTATCGACGTTCACCCGGCGGATGTTGGTGGTCCGCGGGAGTAGGTACTCGATGAATTCTTCCGTCTTGGTGTTCAGCCGCACGACATAATCGTTGGTCATTCCACCCGTCCAGGCGTATCCGTTCTTGTCCAGAATCGCATCATAAGGATTGGTCCATGCGGTAGGGACCGCCCACTCACGGGTTCGCTCCGTCTTGGTATCGAACATCCCGATCATGTTGCCGCGATATTCCGCGAACCACAGCCGGTCCTGTGGGTCCATGTGGCCGCGCCGGGGAGCCGAATTGGGGGTCGGCGTCGGGAACGGAGTAACATTCAAGGTCTTCGCATCTATCTTGATAATATATTGGCCGCTAAAATTCGTGCCATAAAAATTGTTCTTAGAGTCGGAGATGACGCCGTAGGAGCCAAGCCGATCCGCCGGCGGGCCGTCCTTCGGCAACCCCCGCGAATAGTCGACGGTGTACCACTCGCCGGTCTTCAAATCGAGCCGATACTCATCATCGCCGCCGATCCATACTTTGCCGTCAAGGTTGAGGTGCCTGGGATCGACCATCGCAAGCCGGGCCTCGTTGTTCTCCATGAACTTCGGCGCGCTCCAGGTCTGAAATTTCTGCGTCTTGCGGTCGAATTTCGCGATGCTTCCCTGGTACATCATCCCCAGCCAAACGTTTCCTTCAGGATCAAATCCCAGGTCGAGAGCGCCGGCGGGGGCGCCGGGTTTGGTTACCGGAACGGGGTACTCCACTGCTTTGGCGGTTTTGGGGTCGAGCTTCCCCAGGTACTGGGAGCCAAAATCGGAATACCAAACCATGCCTTCGGCGTCGATGGCGGCGTCATGCGGCATCGCCTCCGGACGCGGCAGATCATATTCGGTGATGATCACCCGGGTCGCCTTGCCCTTCGGCCGCGAGAGCGTCTTCAGCGGATACTCCCATTTGGCAACCTTGCTGAGATTAATCGTGCTCAGATATTGCGCGAACTTGGCCATTTGCTGCTGCTGCGCTGGGGAAGGGTCGCGCACGCCGGGCCGCACCTGCGGACGCAGCGGCGTGCTGCCCTGCGCGTAAGTTCTCATTCGCTTTAGGACTTGCACGAGTTCGTCGACGTTGTAACGCGACCGAGCGATGCGCTCCACCGTGTGGCAGGATACGCAACTCAAGAAACCCTGCTTCTGTTCATCGGTTCCCGGCATGCTGATTAGCCACTCGCCGTTGGAGAGCTGAGACGCGAGGTCCTGTGCCTTGCGGAGCTTCAGATCAAGCTGAGTCGTTTTTTGCGCCGTCACTTCCGCCGGCTGAGAGCTCTCCAACTCGTATCCCACCGCGCGAATGTGCAGAGCGTAACGCCCCGGCTCCAGCTTGGAGCTGGGAAAGCGGTATCGTCCCTGGGCATCGCTCACCACGGTGATCGTGACCGTGGAGCCGTCTCGCTTGGCGCTGACCAGCACCCCTTCCATGCGGCCTTCTTCCTGCGAGCTGACCTGCCCCGTCAACGCGGCGCCGGGCGAGCTTGCCGCTCCAATGACATTGAACGCCGCGGAAAACAGCGTTACCGCCGCCGCGATGGCGATTGCCAGAAAAGTTTTTTTCAGCATCGAACTCCTCCCGAAACCGATTCGAGTCATCCTGGAGATTCGGCATAAGCTCGTCTCTCTTAGCACTTGGTTCTTGCTCGGGTCAAGGAGGCTCTATGGCGAAAAGTGTGGTGACGAGTGATGAAAAAATCTTATTGACACCAATGGGCGAGATGGTCATAGTTTCGCTTTTGCGCGACTGCGCAAAAGCAACTCGTCCTGGATTCCCTATTGCTTTCCGTTACACAGAGGCTACGCTTTTTCTATGCCGCTAACGATTGAGCTGACGCCGGAGTCCCGCGAGTGTCTGATGCGCGAATGTTGTGTTAGCAATGGCGACCGATCATTGTCCGCGTGCAGTAAAGGACATACAGAGCGCGGGTAGAGCCGCCAAGCGGCCTTGACGAAGTAGAACTCACCACCGGGTGATTCAACGAGCAGGGGTGAAGGAGGAGCGGACATGTTTCCCTATCGAGACGAGAATGAGACGCAGCGCCCGGCCATAGTCACCGGGACGATCATCGCGCTCAACGTCCTAACTTGGCTAGTCGTGCAAGGGGCTGGCACCGAATTCCCGCTGGCCAAGTCCGTCTGCGATCTCGGGCTCATTCCCGGAGAGTTGACCGGTTCCCTCCCCGTCGGAACGCGCTTCCCGATGGGTGAAGGGCTCGTCTGCTCTACCGATCCCGGCCGTCAGGTCTCGCACTTGTTCACCCACATGTTCCTGCATGGGTCGTGGATGCATCTGTTGGGGAATATGTGGTTCCTGTGGCTTTTCGGCAATAATGTTGAAGATTCCATGGGACGGCTGCGCTTTATTGTCTTTTACCTCTTCTGCGGATTGGCCGCCGCGACCGGACAGATCCTGACGAGTCCCAACTCGGCCGTTCCGATGGTCGGCGCGTCGGGAGCCATCAGCGGGGTCATGGGCGCCTATTTGGTGCTCTATCCCAATGTGCGTGTCTACACGTTGGTGCCGCTCGGTTTTTTTATCACCTCGATGGCTTTGCCTGCGTGGGTGATGCTCGGCTACTGGTTCCTGATCCAGTTTGTGAGCGGCCTGGTGGCCGTCGGAGGCGAGATCGGTGGCGGCGTGGCCTTCTGGGCGCACGTCGGCGGGTTCGTGGCGGGGGTGGTGCTGATAAAGCTGTTTGCCCGCTCAGATTACATCGCGGACCATCGGGCACATCAGTGGCGTCCGCGCCGCGTCATGAGTGACTGGTGACAGCCACGCGTCGATTCCGTCCGGTGATTGCACCTTCAAATTAAATAATTAAATGTCAGACACCGAGTCATGCCCTGACCCGTTTCTCCTTTCTTTAGCGTCGTCCGCTTACAAGCCAAAGATTTCCCGGAAGTCCTTGATAGCCTCGCGGTACTGCGCCCCGGTCTCCCTCGGCTGGATCGTGAGCTTGAGCTTGGACTGTTCCATTCTCGGCGAGATGGGCTCGACGTCGGAGCGCGCGGGAATTCGCCGAAGCGCGCGCAGGCGCTGCTGCGCGGGTTTGGACAGGAGAAAGTCGATAAATAACCGCGCCGTATTCGGATGGGGCGGCTTCGGACTCAAGCCTGCCGAGTTCAACGTGACCACCACCGGGTTGACGGTATTCACCCATTCGATGGGCGCGCCCCGTTGCTTCATCTCTTCGATGCGGTGCACGTAGATAATCCCCAGGGGAAACTCTCCGGCGGACACGAGCTGCGCGATCAGCGTATGCCCCTTGCGCCATTGTATCTCCTCCTTCGCCAGAGCCCTCATGTATTTTTGCGTTCTCTCTTTGCCCCAAGACTTCGTCAGCGTGGCGTACCAGTTGTACTCCTCTGGATCGACCGAAATCTTGCCTTTCCATTTCGCCTCCAGAAGATCCTCCCACTGCTTCGGGGCATCCTTCTCGGCAACGAGTTTAGGATTATAGCCGATGGTCCTGTAGACCACGTAGACGGCGTTCCAGTAGCCGTTGGGATGTTTAAAGTCCGCGATGAAGTTTTTGGCTTCGGGCGACTTGTAAGGGGCGAGCAATTTGGCGTCCATCAGCGCGTCCACTTCGTTGATCGTGATGACGTCGAAGTCCCACCTGCCAGCGCGGGTCTCGGTCATGATTCGATTGAGCGTCTTTTCGCCGCTGGCGCGGAAGATTTCACCCTTGACGAAGGGATGCTGCTTCTCGAAATCGTCCAGCAGCGGCTTGGATTCGGTCACGTTGGCCGACGTGTACCAAATTAACTTTCCTTCCTTCTTGGCCGCTTCGATTTGCTTGCCGCGATCATCTTGGCTCCAAGCTCGATCGGTGGCACACAGGAAAAATACCGCAAGAAAAAGCGCGCTAATTTTGTCCATGACGTTTCGCCTCATGGCTCCATTTAGCCACGAGCCATCTACCAATAGCTCGGAGCCAGTCCGACAAAGGGAGACATTTCGAAGCGGAAACTATTCGATAAGATGTGCTATGTCAACTTGGCCTTTGTTAATGTTTCTTCTTGACTGAAGGAAAGAAATTGAAGGAAATTGGGTTAGGTTCTTCTCCACGAGGTGCGGAAATGGAAATGATAGGCTTTGTTGGTCTGGGGACCATAGGCGGGGCCATTGCCAGGAATATTCAGAAGGCCGGCTATCCCATGATGGTCCGCGACATTCGACCGGAGGCAACAGACTCGTTGGTTAAAGGAGGAGCGGAGTTCGCAGGATCACCCGCCGAGGTAGCCCGGCATGCACGGGTCGTATTCACCTCCCTTCCAGGTCCACCGGAAGTCGAGGAGGTAGCGCTTGGGGCGAACGGTCTTTTAGATGGCGTTCACGACGGTAGCCTCTATGTTGATCTTTCCAGCAGCAGTCCAGACCTCATTCGGCGCATCGAAGCCGAGTTCCGTTTGCGCGGCGCGCGGGTCATGGATGCGCCGCTTATCGTCGGTAAAGATGGAGTCGCCAATAGAAGCCTACAAGTGCTGGCGTCGGGAAATTCCCAAGCCTACGAGGAAGTGAAGCCTCTCCTTGATTCATTCGGCGACACGGTTGTCTATACGGGAGAGCTTGGAACGGGAACCGTGATCAAGTTGGCGCACAACCTGGTGCGTCGTGGAATCGGTCTGGCGATCGGCGAGGGGATCGTCTTGGGGGCCAAGGCCGGGGTGGACCCCCAACTCCTCTGGGATTGCATGCATTGGGGCCTGGAGGTCCAACTCCATCAGTTGGGAAAAACTTTTTCGGAAACGGTTTTCAAAGGAAACTACGAGGCGCCCGCCAGTTTCGGCATCGGCCTGTCACGAAAGGACGTCGGCCTTGCGACGGAACTCGGTCGCCAGCACAACGTGCCGATGCCCATCGCCGCTTTGGTGGAGCAAATGATGGTCCAGGCTATCAACCGAGGGTGGTCCGAGCAAAGCACCGCTTCCCTCTTCCGTCTCCAGGAGGAAGCCGCCGGTATCGAGGTGCGAAAGCATCGCTGAGAGGAAGTTTCGTCGGACATAATCTTGCCACGAATGGTGAGTTCTCATGGTGATGGATATTGGTGTTTTCACAATACTCACGGATCCTCTTTTTCTCCGCGGGTTCGGCACCGTGCTTCTTATCGCAGCGTTGACTACGGTTTTGGCCGGTGGACTGGGCGTTGCAATTGGGAGGCTGCTTCAATTCAGCGATTCGCTTGTCCGTTGCGGAATTCGGCTCCTCCGTCTTGGCATGTGGCTACCATTTTTTGTTCTTTGGGGACTGCCGATCTGGCGGATCAACCCCGGGAAAGACCCCTACCTTGTTGTCTGGTTAATCACGGTTACGGCTGGAGTCTTCGCCGCAGGCCCTACCATTCTTTTGGCTAGCTGCTACGGCTGTCTTACTGATGGTGTCCAGCTGAAACGCCAAAAGCCTCATATTCGGCTCCACCTCGTAAGAGAAGTCTTTCTACTCGCCTTACTGCTTTCTATTCTATGGCAGCTGTTCTTTCCAATAGCGTGGCCGTGGGAATGGTTGGTCCAGCACCTATCAGCTAACTACGCCGCCGTGATTGCAATAATGATTGCTGTACTATTGTGCAATTTAGCTTTTAGCTGGACTCTCGACAGTACGGCAGAGTCGCGCCGTCTGGAGCTGTTGCGGACGTTTCAGTTCAACGATTTGAAGTCACTGGGCGGAGGTTTGCTGATTGTCGTTGCCGGCTCGATCCTGTGGCAAGTATTCGGTCAAACCGTTAAAGAAAATTTTTCAATCGAACCACCGGCGGAAGTGACTAAAGCAATTGTCCGTTTGCTCGTAGCTGGTACGAGAGCAATCCTGGAAAGCAAACCAACGATATGGAGCGATATTCAAGTTTCGCTAGTAGAAGTCAGTGGTGGAATCGCGCTCGCGACGTTGCTTGCTGTTCCCATTATTGAATTGATGTTTAGGATCAACTCGCCAAAATTTTCTAGCGCGTTACTTTCTCTAACTTGCATCGCGCCCGTAGGCCTCGCGACGCAAATACTCGTGTGGGTTGGGATAGGACTCTGGCAAAAGATTCTTATGGTGACCTGTCTCGCGTTCTTCCCTTTAGCGCAGGCGCTTTGGTCGTATCGAAGGTTTCCGCTAGCGCCGCGCCTCGTCTTGGCTATTGACGAAGCTTTACCCAATGCGTTTCTCGGAATGGTGTTTGGTGAGGCATGGGCTACTACAGCAGGCCTTGGTTTCTTTTTGCTTGTTTTCCCTGCGAAGGGACACATGGCCGAGGCAACCGCGACGGCTCTAATTACGTTTGGCTTGATGGCCGGAATTTCATCTGCGCTGCGGCTCATAGCCAAGAGTCTCCATTTTGAAGACGCCAGAGCTACAGCCGAGGTGACAAATGTAACCTAATTCTCATAAATGGAGGTCTGGGCAAGGCCTTGGACCGTGTTGTCAACTGCAGAGTCTGTCATTCCCGCAAAACGTTTCGAAGCCAGATTCTTCAAGGCGCGACCTCACGAATTCTCCACGGGCGACCGCCGGGGTTGGCCCTACAATCTTTGCGAAACTGAAACACCACCCACGGCGGGTGATTGCGGCCCCGTGCCCGCGTTTTTGCCTAGGCAGAGAGACGCAGCTTTGCTAGTGTGGTGTTCCCGAAATTCGTTGAATAAATGTAGGCGTCATTCCAGGCAACCCCGGATCACAGTCCGGGGTTGCGCGACCCGGAATCCAGGAAAATTAAAAACTTCTGGATACCCGCTTTCGCGGGTATGACGATTAAGGGGGCGGATTTCTTTTGCGAACTTTAGTTTCCGGACACTAGAAAAGATTCAAGGAACGATTTGGGAGGAGTTATGGACGTAACCGCAAAAATCGCCGAGTTTGTAACGGAGTTGAAATACACGACCATCCCGACTGCCGCCGTGCAAACGGCGAAGATTGCCGTGCGCGACTGCCTTGGCGTAGCGCTTGCCGGCAGCAAGGAAGAGGACGCAAAAATTTGCGCCCAGATTGCGCGCCAGGAAAATGCCAGAGAGGACGCCACCGTAATCGGTCAAGGATTCAAGACTTCCGCGTTGCAGGCCGCGTTCGCCAACGGCACTGCGGCGCATGCGCTCGATTTCGACCACAGCTTCACTCTTATGGGCCAGCCCACCGCTCCGATCATTCCCGCGATCTTCGCTTTGGGAGAGTCTCTCGGCGCCAGTGGCCGTCAACTGATCGAAGCCTATGTCGCCGGTTATGAGGTCACCGGGAAGTTGGCTCATTCACTGCGCGACACCGCCCATGACGGTTGGCACGCGCCGAGCACCTTGGGTTCTTTTGGCGCTGCCGCCGCGTGCGGAAAACTGCTCGGTCTCAGCGCGTCGCAAGTTGAGATGGCGCTCGGCATGGCGGCGTCAATGGCCAGCGGGATCGTCGCTAATTTCGGCACGATGACCAAACCATTGCACGTCGGCCTCGGCGCGCGCAACGGCGTCCTGGCCGCCAAACTCACGCAAGGCGGTTACACGGCGAATCCCAAAGCGATTGAATCAGGATTTGGTTTTTACCAAGTATTCCATCAGGACACGCCGATTCGCGAGCAACCGATCGAAGAGCTTGGCCGGTCCTATGCGCTCTTGAGCGACGGCCTTCGAATCAAGCCCTATCCTTGCGGTGGCCTCACCCATCAAGTCATCGACGCTGTGCTTGAGTTCAGGGCGAAGCATGGCCTGATCCCGGAGATGATCGAAGCCGTCGATGTCGACGTCGTCAAGCACACCTTCGATAGAATCGTCTTCCGCGTTCCCCAAACCGGCATCCAGGGAAAGTTCTGCATGCCTTATCTAGTCGCGCGGGCGATCATCGACGGCAAAATCGGATTGGATATTTTTACCGACAGCGCCGTGCGGGATGGAAACGTTCTGAAACTGGCGGAACGAGTACAGATGAATCTAGATACCAATCTCAAAAAAACCGATCTGGGAGGCCGCCCCTGCCGAGTCACGATCCGTTTGAAAAATGGCCAGAGCTATTCACGCGAGGCGCAGCACGCCAAGGGCGGCCCCGAATTTCCCATGACCGAAGAGGAACTCAAAGAGAAGTTTACCGAATGCGCGCGGCGGGCTTTGAGCCCTGACGCGGCGCAACGTGCGTTGGTTCACATCGAAGGTTTAGATCGCTTAGATGATCTCAGGACGCTGTCGGAGATTCTTATGGGCTAAGTCCGTGTCGCACAGTTTTCCTCATGGGGTCGAGAAGCAGGGATTTCAGCCGGCCCCATTTATTCTTGCGGTTTCATCTGCTTTATTTTCTCACGTACTTCCGCAAATTCCTCGTGCCGGTTTCGCCCGCGTAGAGGTTGCCCGCGGCGTCTACCACGATGCCTTCGGTCGTGCTGGTAGGCTTCTCCACGGGGCCAAGGGCCGGGATAAAGACGGTGACCTTGCCGTCCTTGACGCTGCCGATGCGAATGCCCGGCCTGACGCCCGGGTTATTCTTCGCGTCCGACTGATGATCGGCTACGTAAAGGATATCGTTGCGGTCGATGTAGACCCCGCTCGGCCGGCCGAACTGCTTCCACTCTGCGAGGAATTTGCCATCCTGGTCGAAGATCTGCACGCGATTGTTGCCGCGGTCGCCGACGAAAATCCGTCCTTGAGAATCGATGGTGATGGTGTGCGGCGTGTCGAACTCGCCGGGGCCCGAGCCTTTCCTGCCCCACGTTTTGATGAACTTTCCGTCTTTCGAGAACTTCACGATGCGCGCGTTGGAGTTCCCGCCATGCCCATCTGCGACGAAAATGTCGCCGTTCGGCGCCGTCACGACGTCGCACGGCCGATTGAACGTGTCAGGCCCGTCGCCGGCAACCCCGGCCTTGCCGAGCGTCATCAGCACCTTTCCTTCCGGGTTGAACTTGAATACCTGGTGGCCCTTGCCGTCTTTGCCGGTCGCGTCACTCGCCCAGACGTTGCCGTCCCGGTCGACGTGGAAACCATGCGGCTGATTGAATATGCCCTCGCCGAACATCTTCAAGACCTTGCCCGACGGATCGAGCTTGATGATGGGGGCGAGGTTCGAGCCCTCACAGGTTGTTCCGCCGCACCGCTCGAACGCCCAGATATTGCCATCGCGGTCGATATCGACCCCGATGGTCGCGCCCCACTTCCTGCCTTCGGGGAGTTGGGCCCAGCCCTCTTCGATACGATAAGGATTGTCCTGCGCGTGTGCCTGCGCTGCGAACATCGTAATCGTGACAATGGCTGCGACGAGAAAAAGGATCATTCGATTTGCATGGCACATCATAGCGACCTCCCTGGTATTATCGTGATTGCTTGCCGTTACTTCGGCGTGCGATTATAAGCCGAGCGACATCCCTTATAGCAATACTATATGGGGTCTACATAAAAATCTTCGTCAATGTAGTCTTCCGTTATTGTCCACGAGGCGCGAGATGGCTGAGCTGAGAAACTTGCGCATTGCCGGTAATCAAAACAGTCCTTCTCTTTCCAGCTTTCTAACGATGCGATCGTCGACCAACTCCTCGGCTTTGAGGCGGCCGAATTTTTCATTGGTAAGAGTCAACACTCGGATGCTGTTGCGGATGCCTTCTAGGTTGGGATAAATCCGCCGCGTGTACATTTTGCGCATGAAATCGTAACCCGGCAAGGCATCATCCGGCTTCGGCAGGCGCAGCCATTGCGCCAGACTCTTCAGCACCGCGGTTTTATTATCGGGCTCCTGGATAAACGCGATCGCTTCCACCAGCGCGCGGAGCACGCTTTCGACGATCTCCGGGTGCTGCGCGAGGAAACTTTTGCGCGTGAATAGCCCGCTGTCTTGAAAGGGAATATTCAGCTCCGCCACGTCGGCGAGAATCGGATAGCCCTGGCGCCGGAGAATCGAGGCGTGGGTGTAGCCCAACAACGAGCCGTCGATGACGCCGGTGGCGATCGATTGGGCGCGCACGCCGGTATCGCCGATGATTCTAAAGGTGATGGCGTCGCGTTTTGGGTCAATGCCCCAATGTTCGAAGGCGAGCATGGTGAACATCCAGTTGCCGCCGCCGAGGCTCGCCACGCCGATCTTCTTCCCTTTCAAATCGGCGGGCGTTTTGATGTCGCGGCCGACGGCGAAGGCGCCGACAAGTCTGTTGATGAACGCAGCGACGAAAACGCCATCGAGACCGTTTAAAACCGCGCCGAGGCTCGCGCCTGAGGTGGTGCCGTAGTAAAACTGCGAGTCCCCGGCCGTCAAGGCCGACAGGGCGAGGGGCGCGTTGGGCATCAACACGAGCTGCGCGTCCAAGTTGTATTTGCGAAAAAAGCCTTGATGATTCGCGACGACCAGCACGCCCTCACGCTCGCTGAAACTCGCCGGAGTGATCACCACTCTCTGCGGCGTGGCGGAGGCGGTGAGGGCCGTGTCGGGAATTGCGTAAAGAAGCAACAAGGCGGTGAAACAGAATAATGAGCGGATCTTCATGAGCGCGGCTCGCTTTCGTGGAAACTTTCCACGAATAGTAGGAGCGCGCGATGACCGATGTCAACCAAGATTTAGAGGTTTTCCCGAACCACGACCCGTTTCTCTGACTGTTAGTGCATTTCCGTTACGGCCGCGAGCTTTTCTATCTCCGAACGACAAAGCCTTCTTATTACGAACCTTAGGGTGAAAGAGACAGAAAGCATTAGTCCTAGTGTGATCAGCGACGTTGCAAGTGCTTCAGTTCTGTTGCCCAAAGCCCGAGCAACGACGAGAAAGAATCCCAGGCCTGCGGTCGCAGCCCACAATTCACCAAAAAGCATGCCCACGAATGCGTAGGGTAAAGCATTGTCTAAAGCCAACAAGATGCGACTAACGACTGCCTGGTCGCGAAGTCCCCATAGACTTTGAGCGAATGGCAGAAAACTAACAGCGCCGACTATCACGGCTCTAAGCCAGTGGTTAACTCCAAGCCATGGCATTAACATAATCGCAACCACAATTGGTAAAGTATTACCAAACACAAAGAGCCAAGACACACGGAGCCTGAGGCCGGCCGCCGCACGCAGCACCCTCACGGCAATGAAAGCAAGGACCCCGCTCACTAAAAGACCTTCAGTTATCTCTTGAGCAGAAACTGCCACATCATGCCACAACGTCGACTCCATATTAGCGATCATTGAACCGGTTGTGAGAAGCCTGTAGCTGGCTCTGATCACCAGCCAAAATGGAGCAATCGCAAAGAAATCTCTTAGAAAGACATAAAACCGATCCCAAAAGGCAAAACACAAGAACCATAGTATTCCAGCGGCCAAGAATGTGATCCAATTTGAGTCGCGAAGTTGACGCACAGTAGCAATGTTCGTCATCTCGGCGGTTTTCTCAAAATCATTGCCGGTGATGCGCTGCAGAAGTAATAAGAAGCCGCCCACCAACAGAATCGTAGCAACGGGTCGAGCCATCCATGCGTGACCGGGGTATGGAAACCACTGCCAGCCGTCTCGGTAAAGAAAGACTTGTGCGAGGAACGAAAAAAGG
>WNGN01001476.1_pt1 | contig 27605 bp, 33 predicted proteins | sample 5400561 | NCBI WGS metagenome assembly WNGN01 (sample SAMN13153379, study PRJNA577476) | soil metagenome | isolation source: 115 cm soil or saprolite under Garry oak tree replicate 2 | place: USA:California | collected 2016-06-15 | reverse complement strand
GCCTTCGTATCGAGCTCCAGAATGCCGTCGCGATCGGCACCGAGACCGAGCTCTTTTGCCGAGCAGAGCATGCCATTGGACTCGACGCCGCGAATCTTGCGGCGCTCGAGCTTGAGCCCGCCCGGCAGCGTCGCGCCGACCGGCGCGAATGGATACAGCTTCCCCGCCTGCACGTTCGGAGCCCCGCACACCACTTCGAGAGGGGCACCACCGCCCGCATCCACCTGACAGAGCGACAGGCGATCGGCGTTCGGGTGCTGCTTCACTTCGAGCACGCGCGCGATCAAGACGTCGCGCAGGTCCTGATGGATCGGCACGACGCCATCGACGGGGGCGACCTGGCGGGCGAGCCGGTCGGCGACGTCCTGACCCGTGAGCATGCGGCCGAGCAGGGCTTCGAGCCAGCGGCGGGAGACGATCATTGGGACGGAGCACGGAGCACGGAGCTGGGAGCAGAACCTCCCTGCTCCGTGCTCCGTGCGAATTGTTCAAGGAAGCGTACATCGGAATCGAAGAACAGCCGAATATCCGGAATGCCGTGCCGCAGCATCGCGATCCGCTCGGGGCCCATGCCCCACGCGTAGCCTGTGTACTTCTCGCTATCGACGTCGACGTTCTCCAGCACGGCGGGATGTACCATGCCGGAGCCCAGGATCTCCATCCAGCCGGTCTGTTTGCAGGTCGCGCAACCCGATCCGCCGCAGATTTGGCATTGCACATCCATCTCGGCGGACGGTTCCGTGAACGGAAAGTACGAGGGCCGGAAGCGCACCTTGGTCTGAGGCGAGAAGAACCGGCGCGCCCAGGTGGCCAGCGTCGCTTTGAAGTCGACGAAGCTAATCCCTTCATCCACCGCGAACCCTTCGATCTGCTCGAAGACGGGTGAGTGCGACGCGTCGAACGGATCGCGGCGATAACAGCGACCCGGCACGACGATGCGAATCGGCGGCGGATAGGTCTCCAGCGTGCGGATTTGCACCGGCGACGTGTGCGTGCGGAGGACGACATCCCCACCCAGGTAGAAACTGTCCTGGGCGTCGAGTGCCGGGTGGTCCTTGGGGAAATTCAGCGCGTAGAAGTTGTAGCGCTCGGTCTCCGCCTCGGGGCCGGTAACGCGCGTGAAGCCCAGCTCGCGAAAGATGTCGCAGATCTCATCGACGACCTGCGTGACGAGGTGAAGCCCGCCGTGCCACTGGTGGCGCGCCGGCATGGTGAGATCGATGCCGGACAGATTGGTCGCGCCCTGTTTGAGATTGGCCTCGCGCGCTGCGATCGCGCGCTCCAGCTCTTGTTTGAGGGCGTTGGCGGCGCCGCCGACGCGCTTGCGTTCGTCGGGCCCCAAGTCGGGGAGGGCTTTGAGGATTTGGGTGAGGGCGCCGGCCTTGCGGCCCAGGAGCTCAGTCTTGAGCTCCTGGAGCCGGCGTTCATCCGCCTGCGGAATCTCCTTCAGACGCTCCCGCAGCGAATCCAGGGCTGCAAGGAGGTCGCTCATTGTTAGAGAGCCTTCTTTGCGACCTCCGCCAGCTGCTCAAACGCCGCCGGGTCCTTCACGGCGAGATCGGCCAGAATCTTCCGGTTGATCTCGACGCCCGCTTTGCGCAGGCCGTTCATCAGGCGGTTGTACGACAGCGCGTGCAGTCGCGCGGCCGCGTTGATGCGCGTGATCCAAAGGCGGCGGAACTCGACCTTCTTCGCCCGGCGATCGCGGTAGGCGTACTTCGCCGCGCGCTCGGTCGCCTCCTTCGCGGCTTTCCAGAGTTTGCTGCGCCCGCCCCAGTACCCCTTGGCGAGCTTCATGACTTTGTTCTTGCGCTTCAGCCGCGCAACGTTGCTTTTGACGCGAGGCATGGGATCTCCTTACGCCAGCAGCAGGCGCTTGAGGCGGCGGTCGGCATGCGACACCAGCGTCGCCTTCCGCAGGTGCCGCTTCCGCTTCGGATGCTTGGAGGTCAGGATGTGGCGCTTGTAGGCTCGGTACCGGCGCAGCTTGCCGGTGCCCGTCAGCCTGATCCGCTTTCTCAAGGCGCGCTTCGATTTCATCTTTGGCATTGCTATCTCATTTCGGTGCGAGGACCATTGACATATTCCGGCCCTCGAGCTTCGGTTCCTGTTCGATCTTCCCGATGTCCTTCAGTTCCTGTGCGACACGATCCAGCACTTCGCGACCCAGCTCGATGTGCGCCATCTGCCGCCCGCGATACATCATCGTCACCTTCACCTTGTTGCCGTCCGCCAGGAACTCCCGCGCGTGGCGCGTCTTGAAATCGAAGTCGTGGTCGTCGATGCCGGGGCGGTATTTCACTTCCTTCAGGTGAATCACGTGCTGCTTTTTCTTCGCGGCCCGCGCCGCCTTCGCCTGCTCGAACTTGAATTTCCCGTAGTCCATGATCTTGACGACGGGGGGCCGGGCGAGGGGCGCGACTTCCACGAGATCCAGGCCCCGTTCATGCGCGGCGGCCAGAGCTTCGTCGATCGTCAAGACGCCCAGCTGGTCGCCGTTGTCCGCAATCACGCGCACCGGACTGATGCGAATCTGTCGATTCACGCGCGTGCGCGGCGCTTTGCTATTGTTGTCGAGCGGTGGCAGGTGCGCAGTCTCCTTGATCAAAGTAAAAACGGACCCGGGTTGCCCCCCCCAGATCCGCAACGCCTCACATCTTTGCAGTGAGGTTCTCGGAACCCTGGAGCACTCTCAACGAGAGGCATGGGGTGGGGCGCTCGCGCCCACTTACCTTATTGTGGACCGCAACTTAGTGGAGCGCCATAGGCTCCACAAGTGCGATTCCCTTTCCGTCCCGTCCGAGCCGACCCGACACGATCGTCGGGTCGTGCTCGAAGATCAGCCGCCACCCCTCGGCCTCAGCCCGCTCATAGATGCGCCGCCGCGTCTCGAGCGTGACGAGGGGCTCCAGGTCATAGCCCATGATCCAAGGCAACGGCAGATGCGCTGCCGTGGGCACCAGGTCCGCGATGAAGCACGCCCTCTCGCCGCCGCTCTCGATCAGGATCGACTGGTGATACGGGACGTGTCCGGGCGTGGGGAGTCCGCGGATGCCCGGCAGGATCTCCGTTTCTCCGTCGATGAGCTGGAACGGAATGCCCGCGAAGTTGTGGGGGAGGTAGCTGCCCGCGGTGCGCTCGTTGGTGTGGCGCGCGAAGTCGAGCTCTCGCTTCTGCACGACGTAGCGAGCCTTGGGAAAGGCGAGGCCGATCTTCCCCGAAGGATCGAGCCAGTTATCGCCGCCGGCGTGATCGAAATGCAGATGGGTGTTGATTACCCAGTCAATGTCGTTGGGGTCGTGCCCAAGCTCCCGGAGCGCATCCTCCAGCTTCGTTCGTCCATCGCTCCCCACATTCTCGACACCGTAGATGTCGGTGAACTTCGCGTTCTCCTTGTTGCCGATTCCGGTGTCAATCAACACCAGACCGTCATCGTACTCGATGAGCAGACAGCGCAGGGCGAGGGGGATGCGGTTGCGATCATCGGGTGGGGCTCGCCGTGCCCACAGCGCCTTGGGGACGACGCCAAACATGGCTCCGCCGTCTAAATGCTGCCTGCCACCCTCGAGGGCGTGGCAAGTGAGGCGGCCGACCCTAAAGGTTGTGTAGGTCAAGGAGCGTTGTCGCTCCGTTCCCCTGCGCCAGCCGAATGAGCTTTGCCAGGCATCGCGCCGCGGCAACAGCATCCCCCGTGGCTCGGTGCCTGCCTTCGATCTCGATGCCGAAGTGGTAGCTCACCGTGTCGAGATTGCGGCGCGGGAGATCCGGCAGCAGCTTGCGCGCGAGTCGCACGGTGCACACGCGCGGCCCTTGCAGCAGCAATCCCGTCGCGCGCTCGATCTCGGTCGTTACAAACGCCCAGTCGAAGCGCGCGTTGTGGGCGACGAACACGCTCCCTGAAAAAACGTGAAGCAGGTCATCAACCACGGCGTCGAAGGAAGGCGCATCGCGGAGCATTTTGGGTGCGATGCCAGTCAGCCCCTGAACGAAGTCCGGGACCGAAATGCCGGGGTTGATCAGGGAATGGAACGCCACGGCTCCGTCGAGCCTCACCACGGCGATCTCGATGATGCGATCGCCGTGGAAGGCGCGCACGCCGGTCGTTTCCACGTCCACCACCGCCCAGCGGCAAGTCTCGAGCACGGGACTGGCCTCGGGAGGTGGCGTCGCCAGGGTCCAGCGACCGTCGCTGGTGCGGCGGAAACGAGGATCGGGCGCCAGCAGCGTGGCCGCGATGCGATCTGCCGTGTGGCGATTGGCTTGGGCGATGCCGAGCACGTCGCGCACGATCGCGAGGCTGCCCGCGGGCCCACTGTGCAGGAACGACAGGGCGCGGGCGGCCAGCGAGGACGATGGAACGGCGGCGAGGCCCGTCAGAGATCATCTCGTCTGAGGGGAAGGGTCATACAGCGAGGACCACCACCGCCGCGCACGAGCTCGCTCCCTTCAATCGAGATCACGGCGCGCTCACCGTTCCTGAGGACCTCCTCCCCAGTCAGGAGGTTCACGCCTTCAATCACCCGAAACCCGGCGCTGGAGAGCTCAGCGAGCGTGGCGTCGTTGCGATCGTAGCTCAGGATGACGCCGGGTCGCACCGCGAACGAGTTGCAGGCGGAGGCCCATTGCTCCCGCTCCTGGACGGTGCGCTGGTTGCCGCCGCAGAAGATCGGCTCGAGTGGCTGGTCGACCGCCTGCATGGCCGCAAAGAAGTTGGGCACTTCTTTCACGCCTTTGGACCGCTTGCGACGATGCAGCACGGCCAGCCGTTCCGGCCCCACGAAGTGCGGCGGATATACGATGCACAGCTCGCGATCGACCTGGGTGAAGATCATGTCGAGGTGAATCGCGGTCCGCTCGGCGGGCAGCACGACGATGATGACATCGGTTACGCTGCAATGCGTGAACACCAGATCGCAGAGCAGGTCGAGCGCGGCGGGGCTCGAACGCTCGCTGAAGCCAAGTACCAGCAGATCCGCGCGAATGGGGTGGACGTCCCCACCTTCGAGTGTGTAGTTCAGCCGCTTCTCGTCAGAACCGTCGTACAGAATCCCGGCGTTCGCAAACGTCTCGTCGTAGCGGAACAATGCCTTGATCAACAGCTCCTCGGTCCAGCGCACGCCGTGGCGCATCGAGCCGATGATCGCGTGCTCGCTGATCACGATGCCGACGTCGCGTGTGAAGAACAGGTTGGGGAGCGGCGGCAGCGCGTACGCCACCTCGTTCAAGGCGCGCGCGATCGGCCCCCCGTCCTCCAGCGCCCCTTCCACCATGAGCGCGACGAAGTCCTCGGATGAGAGCGCCCCGAACTGCTTGGCGAGCACATCGGAGGGCACAACCTCGAGCGCGCGAGTGGTGATGAACTCGCGCACCTCCGGACGGCCGGCGATGTCTGCCAGCGAATCGCGCACTTCGTGCACCTCGGCGAATCGTTCCAGCACGGCCACGAGTCGCCGGTGCTCGCGCTGGGCGATCTCGAGATCGATGATGTCGTCGTAGAGGTAGTCCTCGCGGGTGCTGGGAGTGACGGCGACGAGCTCTTTGCCGGGCGTGTGGACCAGAACCGATCGGAGGGCGCCGATCTCGGACGTGACGTGGACCCGGGGCATGGAGGAGAAAGCTAACGGTTAGCCAGCGAGTAGCTCAGCGTCTCCAGTTCTAAGGCCATGTTGACCGTCTTGACTTCGACGTCAGGCGGTACGTTGAGCGGCACCGGAGCGAAATTCAGAATCGCCTTGACCCCGCTGCGCACCAACCGGTCCACGACTTGTTGCGCCGATTCAGCCGGTGTCGCCACGATCGCGATGTCGCTCGGATCTTTCTTGAGATCGCTCTCCAGGTATTTCACGTCGCGGACGACCAACCCATTCCAGCGCGAGCCGATCTTGCGTGCGTCCTGATCGTAAATCGCCGTGATATGAAAGCCTCGCTGCTTGAAGCCGTGATACTGGACCAGCGCACCGCCCATGCGCCCCGCGCCGACCAAGACGACGCGGTAGCCGCGCTCGAGGCCCAGGATGTCGCGAATGCGCCGGGTCAGCTCGGGGACGGCGTAGCCGAGCCCGCGTTTGCCGAAGGAGCCGAAGAATGAGAGGTCTTTGCGGACCTGGGCCGAGGTGGTGCCGCCGAGCCGGGCCAACTCCCCCGAGGAGATCGTGGGGGTGGTGGTCTGCTCGAGGAATCGGAGGTAAACGGACAGCCGACGGACGGTGCTATCGGAGATCTTCCGCATTGTGAACTATTTCACAATGGGAGACCTCGGCGCAAGAGCCGGCAGGGCGAGCAACAGGGACTGACCCGCGCCGCGGGGCGCGAACCGGCGCTCGCTGCCTCGATCTGTCCCTTCCCCCTCGCGTTGAGGATAGCCTCGGCCATCTGGCTGCGGGCCGAGTTGCCGGTACAGAGAAACAGGACGCGAAAGGTCATGCCGGTTTGCGCGCGCGGATGAACGCACCCATGATGCGACCACCCACTTCGCGGGCGACCACGTCGACGTCCAGCCCCGCCCCCGAGAGCACCGCCCGCGCATCCTCGAACGCATAGATCCGCGTCGGCTCGATCTCGATATCGGTGAACCCGGCATCGTTGAGCAATTGGCGATACTCGTTTTCTTCCAACGCCCCCGCGACGCAACCGACCCAGAGCTCCATGCTCCGGCGCACCGCGTCCGGGATCTCGCCGCGGCACACGACGTCTGAGACCGCGAACCGGCCGCCGGGCCGCAGCACGCGGAAGGCTTCGCGAAGCACGCGACGCTTGTCGGCCGAGAGGTTGATCACGCAATTCGAGATGATGACGTCGACCGCCGCGTCGGGCAGTGGGATGTTTTCGATTTCGCCCTTGAGGAATTCGACGTTGGTGGCGCCCGCTTTGGCCTGATTCTCCCGCGCGAGAGCGAGCATCTCATCGGTCATGTCGAGACCGTACGCTTTACCTGTGGCACCGACGCGCTTGGCCGACAACAGGACATCAATACCGCCGCCAGAACCGAGATCGAGAACGGACTCGCCGTCGTGGAGGTCGGCGAGCGCGGTCGGATTGCCGCAGCCGAGCGAGGCGAGCACGGCTCCCTCCGGCAAGCCGCTCGTTTGCGAGGCGTCATACAGATTGTCGGTCACTGGATCACAGCCACACGCCCCGCTAGGCCCACAGCTCCCCTTCTCACCCCCGAGCACCTTGATCGCGGCCTCGGCGTACTTCTCTTTCACGGTCTCTTTGATATGTCGCTCGCTCATCGTTGCCTTCCGGGCTCGAGGTTTGAATCAATCACAACACGCGAGTTCACAGCTACCGGCGTGTTTGCCGGGCTTCACGGACTTCGTGTACGCCGCGATCTGGTCGAGCGTCTCTCGTTGGAGGTTGTAGTACATCCACCGGCCATCGCGCCGATCCGCCAGCAGGCCGGCATCCTTCAACACCTTGAGGTGGAACGAGAGCCGGGACTGTGCGACACCGAGCACCTGCTCGAGCTCGCACACACAGCGTTCTTTGTGTGACAGCATTTCGACGATCTGGACGCGAGTCTCATCTGAAAGAGCATGAAACCAGCGGGCCACTTGGGCGGTGTCGGGCCGGGCGGCAGTGGTCATGCCCAAACATATCAACTATTGTTGATGGGTCAAGGACCCCCGGAACAACCGGACGAACGCCTCAGGCGTGAGGCGCTCCGGCCGCAGCATGGGGTCAAATCCGAGTTCCCGCAGATCCGCTTCGCTCATCCCCGGCACCGCGTTCTTGAGCTGCTTGCGCCGCCGGCCGAAACAGGCGGTCACAAACCTGCGGAACGCCGCGATCTCGTCAGGTGCCACTAACCGGTCAGCAAGCGGTGTGAGCCGAATCAATGCGCTGCGCACTTTTGGCGGCGGCCGAAAGGCCCCGGGCGCGATGGCAAAGAGCTTCTCGACCCGGGCAACGGCCTGCACGCCCACGGATAGTGCCCCGTACGTCTTACTCCCCGGCTTTGCCGCGAGACGATCCGCGACCTCGGCCTGGACCAGGAATACGACCCGCTCGGGAAGCGGTGCGGTCAGGGCCTTGTCGATCAGCGGCGAAGTTATGTAGTAGGGGATGTTGCCGACGATCTTGAAGGGGCTGGGGCTTGGGGCATGGGGCCTAGGGAGAAGCGCGTGCCAGTCAAGCCGCAGGGCATCACCGGTTACCGCTTGGAGAGTCCCCAAGCCCAAGCCCCTACGCCCCACGCCCTCCGCAAGCCTTCGATCCTTCTCGATCGCCACCACCTGAGCTCCTCGAGCGAGCAGCTCCCGAGTAAGCGTCCCATGTCCGGGACCTATTTCAATGACCGTCTCCCCATGCTCGAGGTCGAGTGCATCCACGATGCGGCTGAGGATCCTCGGATCTGTGAGAAAGTGCTGGCCCAGCCGGCGGTGGGACGGGCTCAAAACTTCAGCAGAACGAGCGTGCGGTCGTCGTTGGCAGGCGCGCCGCCGGTATACGCGGCGATATCGGTGAATACGGCTTCGAGGATGTGGCGCGCGGGGCGGCCGCGCAGGTTCACGACGTGGCTCAACACGCGCTGCTCGCCGAACCGCTCGCCACTCGGCCCGCGTGCGTCAGCCAATCCATCCGTGAAGAGACACAGAATCGCCTTGCCGCGCTCGCACTTCTCGACGCGTTCCTGGCCGCCCTCGCCGAGCCCCAGCGGCGGGCGCGTCGCCTCGAGCCGTTTGATCGCCCCGTCCTGCGTGGAGACGAGGAACGCATGCGGGTGACCGGCGTTCGCGTATGTGAGCACACCCTCGGCCGGATGGGCGACTGCGTAGCAGAGCGTGAGAAACATCTCCGTCTCCGCCAGCTCCTCCGATAGCGACGTCTCGAGGCGCCGCAGTGCTTCGTGCGGCGACTCCGCGGTCTCCGCGTGGATACCGGACGCGGCCATTGCCAGTGCCATGATGAGCGCGGCGCCGAACCCGTGGCTCGACACATCGCCGATCATGACTCCCACACGATCGCCATGCAGACTCAACAGGTTGTAGAAGTCACCACCTACCGATTCGGCGGGACGGCAGCGCGCGGCGACGTCCGCCTTGGAGGCGACTACCGCCGGCGAGGGCAGCAGCTTGAGCTGCAGATCGTGTGCGAGCTCCAGCTCGCGACGGACGCGTTGCTGGCTCAAGTCGCGCTCCACGAGCCGCGCGTTCTCGATCGCCGCGCCGATTTGATTCGCGATGGCGGCGACCAGCTTGCGATCGCCGGCGGTGAACGCGTCCTCTCCGGTCCGGTCGGTCAGATTGATCACACCAATGGGCGTGGGCACGCGGCCTGGCGACGCGTACACGACCGGCACGGACAGAAACGCGTGACCGCGATAGCCCCGCTCGATCGGGTTGGGAGGCTTCGGGGCACGCTGGTCGCTCGGGTCATAGCTGATCGTGCGCATCTCTCGAAACACGCGCGCCGCGACCGACGTCGGATCATCCACTTCAATCGGATCCATCTCGAGCTCGACGCCGCGCGCGGCCACGAGTCGCAGCACGTGCGCGCGCGGGTCATGGACCAGTAACGTCGCACGCCGCGCCCGCACCACCGCCGACACTTCGCGCAAAATGCGGTTCGCCGCCTCGTCCAGCCGAATCGTGTGGCCGAGGATCTCGCTGATCGTGTAGATCAAATCGATTTCCTCGTACCGCCCCGACAGCTCGGCGGCCACCTGGCCGGTCTCTTCTTCCGCCTCCATCACGGCGCTGATGACCTCGGCGAGCTCGACGGCGGCCTGCTCCCCTTCCCCTTTTACCTCGAGCCAGGTGTCATTGATGGAGGGGATCGGCTGAAACCACGCGGGACCGTCGGGAGTGTCCAGCCGGCCGCCACCATTCGGCGTGGGGGTCCAACGCGGCGCTTCCCGACCCTCGCCTAAACCACCAACCACGGGTAGCAACCGCCCACCGGGTGTCTTCGCACGCCACAAACGCAGAGTTGTCCCGGAAAGCGCGGCGAGCACCAGCAACAGGCGCTCGAGCCGTGTCACCCCGCCCGGAGCGTCAGGCAGATGCCGTTGCCTTTCTCGTTGAAGGCCACGTCGTCCACGAGGTGACGAATGACGAACAGCCCGCGGCCGTACTCGCGCTCCAGGTTGTCGGGATGCGTCGGGTCGGGAAGACGGCTGGGATCGAAGCCCGCCCCGTCGTCCATGACGTGAATGCGCACGAAGTCGCGTCCGATCTCAACGCGGACGCTCACGACGCGATCCGGGTCCTCGCCCGTTCCGTAGCGAATCGCGTTGCCGAGGGCCTCGGCGAGTGCGGTGCGGAGGTTGAAGCTGATACGGCGGGGCGAGAGCGTACCGGGGGGGACGTGACTCGCAATCAGCTCGACCGCGTCACCCACGATCCCGAGATCGCTCGGGAGGTCGAGCTTCATCGTATTCTTCGAGAACGCGAATTGGAGACTCAAAACGCGGCCAGCGCCTCCTCGGCGGTCCGCGTGATGGCAAACAAGGTGTCGAGCTTGGTGAGCTCGAAGAGCGTCTGCAGGTCGGCATTGAGACCGGCGAGCCGCAGCTCCCCGCCCTGCTCGCGAATTTTCTTGGAGAGCGAGACCAGGACGCCGAGCCCAGACGAATCGATGTAGCCGGTTTTGGAAAAATCGATGACGAACTTCCGGGAGCCTTCCTCGAGCGCATCGAGGACCTTTTGCTTCAGCTCTTGGCGGTTGCCGACGATAAGCTGGCCTTCCACGCCGACGACGACCACCCCGCTCTTATCCTTCTTGAGAGTGAAGCGCACCGGTCATCCCCTCCGGGTTTGAAGGACGGCGATCGCCGCAGTGTTCACAATATCATCGGCTGTCGCGCCGCGCGACAGGTCCGAGATGGGTCGCGCCAATCCCTGCAGAATCGGGCCGAGCGCGGTCCAGCCACCGAGCCGCTCCACGAGTTTGTAACCGATGTTGCCGGCGTCGAGATCGGGGAAAATCAGGATGTTGGCACGGCCGGCGGTGGGAGATCCCGGCGCCTTGCGTGAGGCGACGGCGGGGACGAGCGCCGCGTCGAGCTGCAGCTCGCCATCGAACGCGAAATCCGGGTTGCGCGCCCGCAGCTCCGCCATACCCGCCACAACGCGATCGATCCGCGGGCCGGTGGCGCTCCCCTTGGTGCTATAAGAAAGGAAAGCGACAACGGGCTCGTCCTCGACGATCAGCCGGCGCTCTCGCGCGGACGCCAGCGCGATGTCGGCCAACTGGCTCGGTTCCGGCTCGGGGCAGACCGCCGCATCGGCGAACGTGAGCACACGGTCGTCCTTGATCATGTAAAAAGCGCCCGACACGGTGGCGATACCCGGTGCCGTCCCCACTGCCCACAACGCCGCCCGAATCGTCTCGGCACTCGTGTACATCGCGCCGCCAAGCATGACGTCGGCCGCGCCGATGCCCACCAAGCACGCGCCGAAATTGAGCGGATGCTCTAAGGCCTGGAGCGCGGCGCTGTCGGATGGAAACTTGTCTGGCCGTCTGGATCTGAGCAGAGAAATCATCGCGGGGAGTGGTGCGTGGGGAGTGGTACGATCCAGGAGCTGTACAACACCCAGCCTGTCTCGTTCGAGCCTGCGGCCGGCCTCCTGCACGCGCGCGTCTTCGCCTTCCGCAAGCACGATCCGAGCCTTGAGCTGCCGCGCCCGCTCGTAGACGCGGTCCAGAAACTTCATTGGCTGAACTTGCGCTTCAGGGCCTGCTGGACGGTTGGATCGACGAGCTGCGAGACGTCGCCCCCAAAGCGCGCGACTTCACGCACCAGGCTGGAGCTGAGATACGTCAGGTCGAACGCCGGCACGAGAAAGACCGTCTCGATATGAGGCGCGAGATTGCGGTTCATCAGCGCCATCTGAAATTCATACTCGAAGTCTGAGACCGCCCGCAGCCCGCGCACGATCACCGCCGCGCCGACTTGCTTGGCGAACTCGGCGAGCAGTCCTTCGAACGATTGCACCTCCACGCGCTTGTCGCGGACGGCCTGCCGGATCAGCGCGACGCGCTCCTCGAGCGAGAAGAGCGGCTGCTTGGCGACGTTCACGGCCACGGCCACGATGAGCTGATCGACGAACTCCACGGACCGATGGATGAGATCCTCGTGTCCCTTCGTGATGGGATCAAACGAGCCTGGATAGACCGCGATTCGCTTCATGGCGCGTACACGAACGTGATCGCCGTGTCGCCGTAGCGGCGGGTGTCGTCTCCTGGCACGTCACGATCCGGCGCATGCTCGATCGAGAACACCCGGGCGAACGGTGTGGCACGGAATAGATCCGCGAGCCGTGCGGCGTGATCTGTGGCGTAGGGCGGATCGGCGAATGCGACATCGTATTGCGAGGGCTGGAGGCGTTCGGCGAAGCGCAACGCGTCCATGCGGTGAATCGTCACGCGATCCTCCACCTTGAGAGTCGCGGCGTTGTCCCGAATCGCCGCCAATGACGCCTGGTGATTCTCAACGAAATCGACCGCAACCGCTCCGCGCGACAACGCTTCGAAGCCCAACGCGCCGGAGCCGGCGAAGAGGTCGAGCACCCGCGCATCCGGAATCGATTGTTGAAGGATGCTGAACCACGCCTCCTTCACGCGATCGCCCGTCGGCCGAACGGTCCGCCCGCTCGGAGCCTTGAGACGGCGACCTTTGAATTCTCCAGCAATGATCCGGAGCACTTCAACACATTGCGGATTGGCGATTGCGGATTGCGGATTGGAAAAGCAAGGTCATGCGAACAATCCGCAATCCACAATCCGCAATCCGCAATGGAATCATTTCGTCGGCGCCAGACTCGCGATCCGTGCCTGAATCGTCACGCGGCCCTGCCAGTCATCTCGCTCCAACCGAAACGCCACGTCCAACGGGTTCGTGAGCCAGTCTTCCGGCACCGCATCAGCCCAGCGGAACCCGATCGCCGGCAGCACGGCCGAGCCGTCGTCCAGCGTAAAGCGGAGGTGATTCGTCCCGACGCGCCGCGCGCCCACGGCCCGCGCGTTCCGGACGCCGAACACCGGCGCCGGATTCCCCGCCCCGCAGGGCTCGAGGTGACGGATCAGGCGCTCCAACTCTTCGCTCACCGACGCAAGCGGCAATTCGAGATCCACGCGCTGGCTCGGCGCCAGGTCGTCGGGCGTGAGAAGCTCGCCCGCCAGGCCCAGGAACGCAACGCGGAAGTCGTCGAACTTGTCGCGCCGGATCGTGAAGCCGGCCGCCATCGTGTGGCCACCGTATTTCTCGAGATGTGTGCCCACGCGGTGGAGCGCGCCGTGGAGATCGAAGCCGGGAATGCTGCGCCCCGATCCACGACCGAACTGTCCCGCTTCATCCCAGCCGATCAGGAACGCCGGCCGCCCGTAACGCTCCACCAGCCGTGACGCCACAATCCCGATGACGCCCGGATGCCAGGTCTCCGCGCCGAGGACGATGGCGGCGTCTGTCGGTTGCAGCGTCTTCTCCACGATCTCGATCGCTTCGTCGAGAATCAGCTGGTCCATCTCCTGGCGACGGGCATTGATCGTCTCGAGCTCGCGCGCGAGCGCCGCCGCTTCTTGCGGATTCTCCGTGAGCAAGAGCCGTAGCCCGTCGTTCGCATCGCCGATTCGGCCCACGGCGTTGAGGCGCGGCGCGAGAATAAAGCCGATGTGGGCACCCCGCAGCGGCTTGCCCGCCAGCCCAGCCGTCTCGATCAGGGCGCGCAGCCCGACCCACCGGGAGTCGGCCAGCTTCTTGAGCCCGTAGCGCACCAGAATGCGGTTCTCGCCGATCAGCGGGACGACGTCAGCGATCGTCGCGAGTGCGACAAAGTCGAGGAAATGCAGCGGCAGGTTCGGCGACAGGCCGAGCACTGGCACGAGTGCCTGCGCCAGTTTGAAGGCGACGCCGGTGCCGCAGAGGTTCTTGTCCTCCGACGCGCAGTCGGCGCGGCGCGGATCGAGGACCGCGTTCGCGGGCGGCAGCTCGTCGCCAGGCAAATGGTGGTCGGTCACGATCACATCGATGCCCGCGGCACGGGCGGCAGCCACTGCAGCGACCGCGGTAATCCCGCAATCGCACGTGATGATCAACCGCGCGCCCACGCGCTGCGCTTCCCCGAGGCCCGCGGGACCAAAGTCATAGCCATCGCGGATCCGATGCGGCACAAACGGATGCACGGTGCCGCCGGCGCTGCGCAAAATGCGCGTCAGCATCGCGGAGGCGCACTGGCCGTCCACGTCGTAGTCGCCGTGCACCAGGATCGGCTGCTTCTCGCGGACCGCGCGCGCCACGAGCTCCACCGCGAGGGCCATATCGGCCCAACGATAGGGGTCGGTGAGCCGCTCGAGATCAGGACGGAGGAAGGCTTTGGCAGAATCGGGTGAGGCTAACCCGCGCTGCACCAAAATCGCGGCGAGTGCTTCCGGGATGCGCAGCTCTGCCGCGAGCAGGCGCGTCGCATCCGGATCCGCGTTAGCCGTGACGATCCAGCGTGGAGGAATCATTCCTTGGCGTACAATAACACGCCGCAGGCTTCACAGCCCTCGATGGTCGCGCCACGCTGGATCAGCGCTTTGCGCTGCGTCGGGACGGCGGTGAAGCAATTGCCGCAGGAGCTGCCGTGGAGGGGATAAATCGCGAGCGGCGCCTTGCCGCGACGGATGCGATCGTAACGCGCGAGGAGTGAGGGGTTCACGCCCTTGGCCGCGCGCTCGCGCTCGAGCGCCGCACTCTCTCGCTCGGCGACGATCTCCTGTCGCCTGCCCGCGAGCGCCTCCCGCTGTGCCGCCTGTGACTCTTGCAGCTTCTGCAGCGCGTTCTCGGCTTCCGCCGCTTTCCGCTCCGCTTCGCCGACGGCGTCCCCCGAGCGCATGAACTCCGCTTCTTCTTTCGCGAGCACCGTGCGTGCGAGATCCAGCTCCGCCATCAGCGTCGAGGCCTCTTTTGCGCCGCGGACCCATTCGAGCCGCTGCCGGCGCTGCTCCTGCATCGTGCGATAGCTCTGGATCTTTCCTTCGAGTCCGTCGCGCCGGTCCAGCGCCGCCTGGATGCCGGCGCGCGCCTGGGCCACAAGGCGCTCGGCCGCCGCCACCTGCTCATCCAACGCGCGGACTTCCGGTTCCAGCGCTTTCAGCCGGGCGTCGCAGTTGGCCACGGCGACGTCTCGGTCCTGCAATGCCAGCAACGCTTCAAGATCCGGGTGCACCCTTCCTCCTTGCAGACTGAATGATTCCATAGGTCGGTCGCTTGGCATTACGCTCAGCGGCGAGGCGGACTTTTTCATGCGCGAGGGTCGCTTTCTCAGCATCGCTCGCAAACGGCAGCGCGCGATTGATGCGCTCGATTTCCCGATCCAGGCGCCGGGCTTCAAGCTGGTTCACGGCGCGCTCGAATAGCGCTTGAAGGGAGCACGGAGCTCGGAGCAGGGAGCACTGGCGATCGGACTGCTCCGTGCTCCGCGCTCCGTGCTCCGTCGACCTCGCGTTCCAACACGTCTTTCCTCACTCCCGCTACTTCGGCGACTCGCGAGATGTACAAATCCCTCGAAATCGGATCCGCCGCTGCCCGAATCGTTGGCAGCAACCGATCCAACGCTCTCCGTCTTCCAGGCAAGCTGCCGAAAAACCCCTTGCGCTCGAGGATCTGAATCTTGCGCTCGAGCACATCGACGGAGTCCTTGAGCGCCTGCTCGAGCGCGGGCGCCCCCTTGTTCTGCACCAGCGTGTCGGGATCCTCGCCTTCAGGCAGCGTCGCGACGTTGACGCGCAGCTTGTGGCGCAGGAGGACATCGCCCGCACGGAACGTGGCGCGCAGCCCGGCGTCGTCTGAGTCGTAGAGCAGAATCACCTGCGGCGTATGGCGCTGCAGCAGCGCCGCCTGTTCGTCGGTCAGGCCTGTTCCCAGCGGCGCGACAACTTCTTCCAGCCCGGCCAGCGTGAGCCGAAGGACATCGAACTGCCCCTCGACGAGAATGGCCCGCTCCGCCTTGCGCATCCCGTGTTTGGCGAGATGCAGGTTGTAGAGCAGCTGACCCTTGTGAAAGATCGGCGTCTCGGGGGAGTTCAAGTATTTCGGCTCTCCATCGCCAAGGACGCGACCGCTGAACGCGACGACGCGCGAGCGCAAATCGTGGATCGGAAAGAGTAAACGCCCTCGGAATCTCGGGATCTTCGAGCCATCCTCCCGTTTAACGAGCAGCCCGGCTTCCAGCAACACTTCTTCGCGCACACCCAATCCTTTCATCGCGTCGAGAAAGGCGGTGCCCCGAGGCGCGAAGCCCAGCCCCTGCACCTGCGCCTGCTCCATCGTCACGTGCCGCGATTCGAGGTAGGAGCGCGCGATTTCGGCTTCCGGGCTCTCGCGCAACTGGCGCGCAAACCAGTCGGCGGCGGTCGCCACCGCGGCGAACAGCGGCTCGCGGGGGTCGGGACCAGTCGGGCCCGAGCGGTCGGGTATCGTGATGCCGACGCGGCGCGCGACTTCGCGTACCGCCGTCGGGTAGTCCATGCCGAGTCGCTTCATGAAGAAGGTGAAGACGTCGCCCGCTTCGTGGCAGACGAAGCAATAGAACATCCCCTTCTTGGGAATGACGGCGAAATTGCGATGCGTGCCGCCGTGAAATGGGCAGCGCCCCCGGTAGTCCGCTCCAGTCCGCTTCAGCTCGACGCTCTCGCCGATAATCCCGACGAGATCCGCTGCGTCGCGGACTTGCTCGATCACGTCGTCGGGAATCACGCGAACTCCGCCACGGTGACGCCGTGGCCACCCTGATTCGCCGGAGCGAGGGAGAATCGCTTCACGCGCGGATCGCGCTTCAAAACCGATTGCACGAAGTCGCGCAAGACGCCGGTGCCCTTGCCGTGGATGATTCGCAAATACGGCAGATCCGCGAGTACGGCGTCATCGATCGCTCGAGCGAGCAAGGGCTCGGCTTCTTCGACCGTTAGACCGCGCAGCGATACTTCGCTCACCGCATCCGTCCTCACCCCCTGACCCCCTCTCCCGTCGGAGAGGGGGGACGGCGGGACGCTCTTCCGGCGACGCAGCTCTTCGAGATTGACCCATCCTCTTTTCTTCTCGGTCGACTCTTCCTCGGTTTTCTCGATCGCCTCTTCCACGATCCGGCGTGCTTCTTTCGCCGTCGCCTCGGTCACGGCCGCCCGCGCCTGGGCCAGTGCGGCCTCGACCGTCTTCCGAGCTTCGAGCAGATAGGCGCGGGCGCGCTCACGCGCATCCTTGTCCAACGCCTTCTCGCGCACCCGCAACTGGGCCGCCAGCGTCTCGAGATCGGCCAGGTTCTGGCGCTCCACCTCGAGCTGCGCCGCCCGGGTGTCGAGCTCCGAGGAACGCGTTTCGATTTCGCGGCCGCGTGCTTCGACCGCCGCGAGCAGGCGATCCAGCGTACGCTCTGCATCGGGCACCGTGCGCTCAGCCTCGGCAAGCACATCGCTCGCGATCCCGAGTCGGCGGGCAATTGCCAGCCCGTACGACCGTCCGGGCACGCCTTTGAGCAAGCGATAGGTAGGCGTGAGCGTCTCCGCCTCGAACTGCAGCGACGCGTTCACGATGCCCACCGTCTCAGCGGCCAGCTGCTTCAACGCGCCGAGGTGTGTCGTCGCGAGGGTAATTGCCCGGCGGCGCGTGAGCGTCTTCAACGTCGCGGCCGCCAATGCACCGCCTTCGGCTGGATCGGTGCCGCTGCCGATTTCGTCGAGCAGGACCAGTGAGCCGGGCCCCGCGCCATCGAGAATCTCACGGAGGGCCGCGACGTGCGCGGAGAATGTCGAGAGGCTCGCCGCGATGGATTGGCGGTCGCCGATATCGGCGAACACCTCAGTGAAGACTGGCAACGACGAATGCGGACCGATGGGCGGGATGACGCCGCTGTGTGCGAGCAGCGCCAGCAAGCCGACCGCTTTGATCAAAACTGTCTTCCCTCCGGTATTGGGGCCGGAAACCAGAACCGTCCGCTCGTCGGGAGCAAGCTCGAGGTCGAACGCCACCACTGTCTCACCCCCTGACCCCCTCTCCACGTTGTGGAGCGGGGGGATGAGCAGCGGATGGCGTCCACTTCGGATCTTCAGGTGCCCGCCGATCTCCGGCACGAACCCGTTCACTTCCACCGCATACCGCGCCCGCGCGCACAGGTCGTCGAACGCGATACACATCTCCCAGGCGGCCGCGATCGTGCTCGCATGCGGCCGGAGCAAATCGGTCAGCTCGCGCAAGACGCGGAGTACTTCGCGTTGCTCGGCGGACTCCGCCGCCCGCAGCTCGTTGCCGAGCTCGATGATCTCGGGCGGCTCGACGAAGACGGTGCTGCGCGTCGCCGATTCGTCGTGCACGATGCCGCCGACGCGGGCCCGCGCGGTGGTGCGAATAGGGATCACATAGCGGCCACCGCGCACGGTAACCGCGGCGTCGGGCGCGCGCTCGCTCTGGTCGAGGCTTCCCAGGATCGCTCCCAGCCGGTCGATGACGCGCTGCCGCGCCTCGCGCACGCGCTGGCGTGCCCGGGCGAGGTCGCGCGACGCGCCGTCGAGCACCTGGCCGTCCGGCGAAATCGATTGCACGAGCTGCGCCTCCAGCTCCTTGGGCGGCGGGTCGGCACGCAGCGCAGCAGTGCGCGATGCGTTATGCGTGGTGCCGAGACGCTTCAGATCGCCAGCGGTCACGCGCATCGCGGCGAGCGCAGTCGTCAGCTCGGCGAGCGGCGGGGCTTCGAGCGCGCTGCCGGGAACGGCGAGCAGCTCGAGTGATGGCGTGATGTCGGGAACGGGCTCGGCGCGGATCGTGTCATCAGTGATCAAGAGCGCGGCGAGCTCGGCGACCTGAGCGAGCTGCGCGCGAATGCCGGCGGCATCGGTAGCGGGACGTCTGGCAGCGACACGGGCGGCTCCCAGGGGCCCGGCGGCATGCTGTGCAACCCGCGCCAGGGCCTGGGGGAATTCGAGCGTTTCTAAGACTTGGTCGATCCTGCCAACTCCTCGCGTACGATCTGATTCACGAGCTTGCCGTCGGCGCGGCCCTTGAACCGCGGCATCACGGCTCCCATCACTTTTCCCATATCCTTCGCGCCTCCAGCGATGGCTTCCCGTACGGCGGCGCGAATCTCATCGGGTGGGACGGCTGCAGGGAGAAACTCCTCGAGTGCCTTGATCTCGGCTGCTTCGGTCGCTGCCATCTCGGCACGGCCCGCCTTCTCGTACACGTCAACGGACTCGCGGCGCTTCTTGATCCCGCGCCGAAGCACGTCCGCGGTCTCATCGTCGGTGGGAGAGTGGCCTAGCTCGATGTCCCGGTTCTTGATGTCTGAGAGGATCGTGGAGAGGAGGAGGGTGCGCGCCTGATCGCGTTTTTTTCTCGCTTCGTTCATCGCGGCGCGCAGCCGGTCCGCTAAGCTCGGTGCCACCATTTACGCGTAGCGCGGCCTGCGATTCTTGCGGCGCGCTGCATTCATTTTGCGCTTCTTGCGCTCACTAGGCTTTTCGTAGTGCCGGTGCTTGCGCAGGTCCGCGAGAATCCCGGCTTTTTCACATTTCTTTTTGAAGCGCTTGAGCGCGCGCTCAAAGCTCTCGTCATCGTGAATGATGACTTCCGGCATAGACCCCGCTTTTCCTAAGTGGTTAGAGACACACGAACTTAGCTGAAGGGATAGGACGGGGCAACCCTATCGAGCGATCCGCTATCGGCTATCCGGGTGGCCAATGCATGGGCCGGCCACCGAGGACATGAAGATGCAGGTGAAACACGGTCTGACCACCATCTGGATTCGTATTCACCACCACGCGGTAGCCTTTGGTCGTGATCCCCGCCTCCTGCGCAACATCGCGCGCGAACAACAGCAGCTTGCCCAAGAGTCCCGGGTCTTTGGCCTCGGTCAACGTGCCGATGTGCGTCGTCGGGATCACGAGGACATGGGTTGGTGCCTGCGGATTCAGATCCTTGAAGGCCAGCATCCCGTCGCCGCGCTTCACGACGGACGCGGGGATTTCGCCGGCCGCGATCTTACAAAAGATGCAGCCGCCGCTCACAGCTGGCCCAGCGCGCGGCGGATTGTGTCCCAGAACTTGCCGCTCTCCCGCTCCGGCGGCGCGTCCTCGATCTCCCGCAACTTCTCGAGCAACTTGCGCTGCTCGGCCGTGAGCTTGGTCGGCGTCCACACATGGATGCGGACGTGCAGGTCGCCGTGGCCGCCCTCGCCCAGGCGCGGCAGGCCCTTCGCGCGTAGCCGGTACGCCATGCCGGTCTGCGTGCCGGGCTCGATCCGCAGCGTCGTCTGGCCGTACGGCGTGGGAACCTGCACTTCCGCTCCAAGCGCCGCCTGCGTGAAGGTGATGCCGAGGTCGTAGACGAGATCGTCGCCGTGGCGCTCGAAGCGCGGATCTTCCTTGATGTCGAGGACCGCGATCAGATCGCCGGGCGAGCCGTTGCGCGGGCCCGGCACCCCCTGACCCCGCAGCGTGAGGTAATGATGATCGGCGACGCCCGCGGGCACGTCGATCTGAAGCGTCTTTTCGCCTTTGACGCGCCCATCGCCGCCGCAGCGCTGGCAGGGGCTTGGGATCACCGTGCCGTCGCCTGCGCACGTCGGACAAGGCGAGACGGTGAGGAACTGCCCGAAGAGCGATTGGGCGTGCCGGCGCACCTCGCCGCTCCCGCCGCAGGTGCCGCATTTCAAGGGCTGCGTGCCGGGTTTCGCGCCAGTGCCGCTGCATTCGGGACACGGCTCCAGGCTCTTGATCCGCACTGTCTTGGTCGTGCCGCTCGCGACTTCGGCGAGCGTGAGCTTCAGACCGACCTTGATGTCATGCCCGCGCCGCCGGTCGCGTCCACCGGCACCCCCTGCCCGTACGCCGCCGCCGAACAGATTCTCGAACGCGCTCGCGCCGCCGATGCCGAAGTCGCGCATGAACACCATGAGCGCTTCGGACAGATCGAAGTGCATCGAGCTGAATCCGCCGGGCTGCCCGCCGCGACCCATACCGGCCATGCCGTAGCGATCATAGGCCGCGCGCTTGTCTGGATCGCGGAGCACTTCGTACGCTTCCGTGACCAGCTTGAAGCGCTCCTCCGCCGCCTTGTCGCCATTGTTGCGGTCGGGGTGGCACTCCATCGCCAGCTTGCGGTAGGCTTTCTTGATGTCGGCTTCCGCCGCGTCGCGCGGTACGCCGAGCACGTCGTAGAAATCCTGCTTCATCTTACTCGAGCAACTCCCCTACCAGCCGCGACGTGTGATTGACAAGCGCGGCAATCTTGTCGTACGCCATGCGGGTCGGCCCCATGACGCCGATGACTCCCGTGAGCGGGCCGAAGCGATAGGTCGAGGTCACCAGCGTGAACGTCGAGAGGCGCGCGTCGGCGTGTTCCTGGCCGATCGTAATCGTCAGCCCCTCACCGCCCCGCGCGGTCAAGGCATCGCGCAGCAGATCGCGCCGTTCCGTGACTTCGAGCAGGCCCTGCAGCCGCGCCCGCGTGGAGAACTCCGGCTGGTCCGCGAGCGGCTGCGTGCTGCCGAGATGCACCGGCATTGCGCCCGGGGGCGTCATCGGCACGTCGAAGAGATCTTCGGCTTCCTGCACGAAGATGTTGAGCAGCTCCGACGACCCCGGCTCGGACGGGCTCGCGTCGCGCAGCCGATCGGCGAGCGTGGCGCGAATCTCTTTCAGCGTCAGACCGGCCAGACGCTCGTTGAGGACGACGGTCACCTTCTGCACCGCGTCAGCTGCGAGCGCCGCCGGCACTTCCACGAAGATGGTCCGGACCGCGCCGCTGCGGAGCGCGAGCACCATCAGCAGCCGTTCGGTGGAGACCTGCAACAGATCGAGTCGATCGAGGACGGCTTCGTCGATGGTCGGCGTGACGGCGACACCCAGCTCGTTGGTCAGCACCCCCAGCACCTGGGCCGCCCGCGACAGGATCGTCTCGACGGCGGCGCGCTGCCCTTCCAGCTCATCGCGAATGTGCTGGTCTTGCGCGGCGGCGACGGCGGGCGGCCGCATCAGGTAGTCCACGTAGACCCGATACGCGAGATCGGTCGGAATGCGGCCTGCCGAGGTGTGGGGATGGTAGAGGTATCCCTTCTCCTCGAGGTCGCTCATGGTGTTGCGAATCGTCGCCGGCGACAGCCCCAGCTGGTGGCGCTGCGCGATTGTCCGGCTTCCCGCCGGCTCGGCGGTCTGCACGTACGTCTCGATGACGGCCTCGAGCACGGTGCGCTCGCGGTCGGTGAGCGGAGTTGTCACTGCTGGATCTCGCTGTGCATGGTCAGTTCGTTCACTAATGAATCTAATCGCAGCCAGCCCTCCGGGGTGCACTTGAGCCTGCCGTCGCGCACTTCCACCCAGCCTTGGGCGGTAAGGGGCGGTAGGGGGCGGTAACGGGCGGTAATGGGTAAACCTTCCGCAGTCCGCAGCCCCAGGTACAATCGCTCGGTTTCTCGCTGCTCGTCCGTCAGCGACTCTTCTGACTCGATCGGCGACCGCCCTTCCGCGAGCGCACGGCGGTAGGCTTCCCAAGCCCTGATGTTCCAGCGGCGCGTCGTGCCGTCGAAGGAGTGCGCCGCAGGTCCCAGTCCCACATACGACTTCCCCGACCAGTAGGCGGAGTTGTGTTGCGAGCGAAAGCCGTCGCGGGCGGCATTCGAGACTTCGTAAAACTGATAGCCATCCCTCGCCAGCCGTCTGTGGGCCAAGAGATATTCCTCGGCATAGCGCTCGTCGTCCGGTGGGTGGGTCGCGCCGCGAGAGATCCAGCGGTCCAGCGGCGTGCGCGGCTCAACCGTCAGACCATAGAGGGAGCAGTGAGCGGGGAGCAGGGAGCAGAGGATGTCGAGATCTCGCTCCCAATCGCGCCCGAGCTCTTGCGGCAATCCGAAGATGAGGTCGAGTGAGAAGTTTTCAATTCCGGCGTTCCGCAGCGCCTGGACGGCACGGGTGATCTGCGCGGCGTCGTGGGAGCGGTGCATCCATTTCAGCACCGTGTCGTCGAATGACTGCGCGCCGAGGCTCACCCGATTGATGCCTGCCGCCTTCCAAGAGCGGGCCGAACCTACGGTCACGTCCTCAGGATTTGCCTCGATGGTGATCTCAATGTCATTGCGGATTGTGGATTGCGGATTGCGGAATTTCAGGGGGAGCTCGTGCAAGAGGGCATGAATCGCTGCCGAGGGAAGCAAAGATGGCGTTCCGCCACCGAGGTAGATCGTCCGGATCTCGCCGGCCCACTCGACCGCAGTCGCTTCCTTCATCACCGCATCCAGATACTCCTCAGCTGGAATCCGTTTTCGCACCGCGATCGAGAAGTCGCAGTATGAGCAACGTCGTACGCAAAAGGGGATGTGAAGGTAGAGGTGCACCCGACCAAGCTAATTGAAACCTGCCCTGCCAATCCGCAATCCGAAATCCGCAATCAGGTGAGCCCAAACACCATCCCCGGCCCTTGCCGCACCAAGCCACGGAGTTCGAGCTCCGTGAGCGCCCCGAGCACCTCCGCCGGGCGGGTGTGCGCGGCCACCACCAAGGCGTCCACATGCTGCGGCTCCGTCGTCATCCGGTGCCACAGCGCCAGCTGGAGCCCCGTCAGATCGATCGGCGGCACGCGCGGGGCGGGCGTTGAAAGCGCGATGCCAAACTCGCGCAAGCCGCCCGCCATACCGATCTCCTCGAGAATGTCGCCGGCGCTGAGGGCGATCTTCGCGCCCTGCTGGATGAGCTTGTTGCAGCCGACCGACGTGCGACTGGTGATCGGCCCTGGCACCGCGAGGATCGGACGGCCCTGGGCGAGCCCGCAGTCGGCGGTGACGAGCGCGCCGGACTTGACGTCGGCTTCCACGACGACGACCGCGCGCGACAGCCCTGAGATGATCCGATTGCGACGCGGGAACGCGCCGGCATGTGGGCGCTCACCGGGCGGATGCTCGGTCACGAGACAGCCGTGCGCGACCATGCGATCGTACAGCGCGCGATTGGCAGCCGGATAGATTACGCCAAATCCATTGCCGAGCACGCCGATCGTGCCGCCCCCCCCATCAAGCGCCGCCGTGTGTACGATCCCGTCGATGCCGCGTGCCATGCCGCTCACCACGACCGCGCGCTGCGCGACCGCAGTCGCAAGGACGTACGCGACTTCGGCACCGTACGACGTGTGATCGCGACTGCCGACCAACGCCACGCCGGGCCTGGTGAGCAGTGACAGATCGCCCCAGACGTAGAGCACCGTGGGAGGATCGGGGATCTCCTCGAGCTGCGGCGGAAAATCTGGCTCACCGGCGAGCAGCACTCTCGCGCCCAGCTCGCGCAATCGCTCGAGCACGCGGGAGCCGTCCTCGGGACGCGCCTCCTTGATCGCCGTGGCCGCTGTTCGGCCAATCCCGACAATCGCGACCAGCTTGGACTGTGGCGCGTCCAGCGCCGCCTGAGCGCTGCCGAACGCCGCGATGAGCGCGCGCAGCCGCTGCGAACCGATGCCGGGGACGAGGGAGAGTGCGAGGGTTGCTAGGACTTCAGCGTCTTCCATAAGACTTCTAACAGCTCCGCTACCCCCTGCCGGGTAACCGCTGAAATCGTGACAACCCGTGCGCCTGCTTCTGTGGCTATCGGCTTTCGGCTATCGGCCATCTGCGGTTGCAGATCCTCCTTCGTCACGACGACGACGTGGGGTTTGGCCGCGAGCTCCTTCGAGTAGGATGCCGCCTCCCGTCGCAACAAATCGTACGTCGCCTGCGGGTTGGGACTGTCCACCGGCACAAGCACGGCGAGAATGCGCGTGCGTTCGACGTGCTGCAGAAAGCGCAGGCCAAGTCCCTTCCCTTCGTGCGCCCCCTCGATGATGCCCGGAATGTCGGCCACGACGAACGACCGGTTGTCAGACAGTCCCACGACGCCGAGATTCGGCTCGAGTGTCGTGAAGGGATAGTCGGCGATTTTGGGCCGCGCTGCCGAGATCACGGACAGCAACGTGCTCTTACCAGCATTGGGCTCGCCGAGCAGTCCGACGTCGGCGATCAATTTGAGAACGAGCTCTAGCTTCCGCTCTTCACCTGTTTCGCCAGGCTCCCATTCGCGCGGCGACTGATGCGTGGGCGTCGCAAAGTGTTGGTTGCCGCGGCCCCCGCGGCCGCCTTTGGCCACGAGCAACGTCTGGTCGGGCTTGATTAGCTCGCCGAGGATCTCGCCGGTATCAGCGTCGCGGACCTCGGTTCCGGCTGGCACCGGCAAGAACACATCGTCGCCGGACTTGCCCGTCATGTTTTTGCCCTTGCCGTGCTGCCCTCGTTCAGCCACCCACCGAGTGTGATATCGGTAATCGAGCAGTGTCGAGAGATTCGTATCGACCTTCACGAATACGCTTCCACCCGATCCACCGTCACCACCATCCGGCCCGCCCTTCGGGACGAACTTCTCTCTTCGGAATGAGGACGCCCCCGAACCGCCGGTGCCGGCGACGACTTGAATGACGGCGCGATCGATGAACATCTAATGCGGAATTCGGAATGCGGAATGCGTCGATTGCGGATTGCGGATTGCGGATTGCGGATTTGAACGGGGAGTTCGGCGAGCCGTGCGGATCGATGTCACCGTAATGGCCACGATCTGATTAGCTTCGTGACGCAACGAAACCGCGAGATCCGTGTCCACCACGCCGCGAGCGATAAGTAGATCGAGCCAGAATTGACTCTCGTCCGCTTCTTCTTCGACGATTCCCATTTTGGCGATGAATTCACGGCGGGAGCGCGCGCGACAGGCGGCCCGATAATTGGCGGCCACCGATGTGCCCGCGCGGAGAAGTTGCTTTCCCACCACATCGGCTGTGCGCCCCGTGGGAAGCGCTTCCACGAGCTCCACCACGGCCAACGCGAACTTTTTCGTACGCTCAACGAATTCCGCTCGGGTCACGACCTCACCTCGTCAATCCGCAATCCGCAATCCGAAATCCGCAATCAGAGGTTCCTCCCTCGCACGTCCGCCCACAGCTCCCAGACACTCAGGGCCCGCTCCGCCGGCAGGTCGGCTTCGATGAGCGCAAGGACTTCATCAACCTCTTCCCGTGTAGAGCCGGTATTCAGAGCGCCTCTAAAATGCGCATGCAGCTGCATAGGTGCGTTCTGCATTGCGATTGCCGCGAGCGTGCATAGCTCGCGCCGTTTTGCGTCCAGCCCCGGCCGTCCGAGAATCTTCCCATACGCATCGACCACGACCAATGGCTCAATCGCTGGATGCAAGGCTCGGAGATTCAGCATCAGCTTGTGATACGTGCGCCCGTACACCTCGCCGCACGCCTCGACCCCCCGTTTGGTCCAGCGCTCCCAGTCCGGATGCGCGATCGACTCGCCTTTCTCACTCTCGAGCACCGGGCCCGCCAGACCGCGCCACACCCCGAACGCCACCAGCGCGAGCGGATACCCCACGTTGAGGAAGCTCTGCAGCAGCAGCTCGTCGACCCACTGCGGCGGCACGTGGACCGCCCGCGCCGCGATCATGCGGTCGCGCAGCTTCCTCTCGTCCCCTGTCGCCGTTGCCACGGCGATCCGCACCAATGCCAATGTCTGCGGATCGAGACTCACGTTAACATGCCGCAATCCGCATTCCGCAATCGTTTCATTTCATTAGCCCTCCATTTACACGCATCTCCCCCACCGTCTCTCCTCGCGAATTCGTGATCGGCCTCTGGAGCAACGACGCCGGCTGCGGCTTGAGGCCGAGCTCCGCGAGCACGGCCGCGATCGCCAGTGCGGACGCAAGGCTGTGGCCGTCCTCGACCTTGAGGCTGACGCCGAGCCCCTCGCGCACCAGCAGCGCGCTGTAGACGCCCTCGGCGCCGACCTTGGTGACGACGCGCCCCGGATGGGCGCGCATCATCTCGGTGCACGGGCGGCCCTCACCGGCCACGAGCTCGGGGTGGTGGAGCATTGCTTCGACAATGACTTCCGCATTCCCCAGTCTCGCCCACGCCAAAGCCATGTTTCGGAGCGGCAACGCAAACGTCGCCACGCCACATCCATCTACCGCCACGCCGAGCTCTTCCTTCCGCAAATCCGTCCAGCGGCTCACAGATTCAAGGCAGCGCTGTTGTACAGGATGCTCGACCCGCACGTAGAACTCGGTCGGCCAGCCGTGCACTCTGGCCAGCGCCAGCATCCCCGTGTGTTTGCCGGAGCAGTTCGAGTAGACCGCGGTGAGCCGCACGCCCCGAGTCTCGTAGTCCGTGGCGACGGCGTCGGACAGCGGCCGATGCGGCCCACACATCAGGTCGCGCTCTGAGCAGCCGATGCGCTGCAGGAAGTCGCGCACCAGCGCCACCTGCGCCGGTTCGCTTGAATGCGATGCGCACGCGAGCGCCAGGTCCTGACGGTTCAGTCCGAACCGCTCCACAGCGCCGTCTTCCACGAGCGGCAACGCCTGAAATGGCTTGGCGGCGGACCGCCAGAACGTCCGGTAGTCGGGATCGCCTGCGCTGGCCACGAGCCGCCCGGTCGCATCCACAACTGCAACGTGGACCCGGTGGCGGGATTCCAACACTGTCCCCCGCCAGGATTCGACGAACAAGCAGACTCCTTTCGCCGGCCGGCTCATTTCGGATTGCGGATTTCGGATTGCGGAATGTAACGGAGGGCGTCTTAGCGCACGACCTCTCATCGCCAATCCGCAATCCGCAATCC
>WNGN01000435.1_pt1 | contig 27687 bp, 28 predicted proteins | sample 5400561 | NCBI WGS metagenome assembly WNGN01 (sample SAMN13153379, study PRJNA577476) | soil metagenome | isolation source: 115 cm soil or saprolite under Garry oak tree replicate 2 | place: USA:California | collected 2016-06-15 | reverse complement strand
GTTCCAGCAGCTCGACGCCGTCGATCTGTCCTGCCGCGGCGCCCGGCCCGGTCATCGCCTCGGGGCTGCGGCGGCCGGAGAATACGTCAGCGGCAGGCCGAAGGTCGCGAACAAGTGCGGGTCCACGAAGGCGACGATGCGGGCGAGGCCCGAGTCCGCGAAGGTGAACACCTGCACCGAGTGCGCACGGTGGGCACCGTCGTCGCGACGCAGGTAGGCGCCGACCGCCGGCTGGCCGTTGGCGCTGGTGGGGATCATCCGCCACCGGTCTGGGGTCAGGGTCCAGAGGCCGGCGACCGCGGCCACCAGCGACAGGCCGGCCGCGACGCCGATCGCGGGTGCGAACCCGTTGCTGAATGCCTGCGCCGAGGCGTAGCCGCCGCTGCCGGCGAACACCGCGGCCAGGATCGCGATCCCAAAGGTCCCGCCGAGCTGGCGGAGCGTGTTGAAGGCGCCGGAGGCCTTGCCGATGGCGGCGCGCGGCACCGAGCCGATGACGGAGTTCTGGGCGGCCGGCATCGCCATCGAGACGCCGCTGCCGGCCAGGACCAGCGGCGGGATCATCGCCGGGTAGGGGAGGCCCGGCCTGGCGATCAGCGCGATCCACGCGAACCCGGCGGCTTGCAGGAGCATCCCGCCGACGATGAACGGCCGCTCGCCGACGCGGTTGACCAGGGCGCCGGCGATGGGCGCGACCACGAACAGGGTCACGGTCCAGGGGGCCAGACGGAGCCCGGCGCCCAGCGGGCCGTAGTGGAGCGTGGTCTGGAGAAACTGCGCGAAGAAGAACGCCGCTCCGAAGATCGACCCGAACAACAGGAAGCTGGCGGCGTTGCCCGACGAGAACGCGGCCGAGCGGAAGAACCGCATCGGCAGCATGGGCTCGCGGGCGCGCAGCTCCCAGGCGACGAACGCCGCCGCCAGGCCCGCCCCGGCCGCCAGCGACCCGACCACCTCAGGGCTTCCCCAGCCGGCCGCGTTGCCGCGCACCAGCCCCCACACCAGCCCGAGCGCGCCGCCGGTCACCAGTGCCAGGCCACGGAAGTCCAGGCTGATGTCGGTTCCGCGGTTCTCCTCGATCCGGTTCAGGATCAGCGGGATGACCAGCAGCCCGATCGGGACGTTCAGCCAGAAGATCCACTGCCACGCCAGGCCCTGCGTGACCGCGCCACCGACCATCGGGCCGCCGAGCGTCGCCAGGCCGGTGACGCTGCTGAACAGCCCCAGCGCCCTGGCCCGCCGCTGCGGCGGGAAGGCCGCGCTCAGCAGCGCCAGCGCGTGGGGCATGGTCATCGCCGAGCCGGCGCCCTGGACGGCGCGCGCGGCGATCAGCCAGCCGATGCCCGGCGCCAGCGCGCACGCCGCCGAGGCGGCCGTGAACAGGCCGATCCCGGTGACGAACAGGCGCCGTCGTCCGAACCGGTCGCCCAGCGCGGCGGCCGTCATCAGCAGCACGGCGAAGCTGAGGGTGTAGGCGTTGACCGTCCACTCCAGCTCTTCGATCGAGGCGCCGAGGTGCACCCGGATCGTGCTCAGGGCGGTGGTCACCACCATGGTGTCCAGCATCACCATCAAGGACGCCACCGCCGTCAGCGCGAGCACCCAGCGCTGCGCCGACGTCGAGGACGTCTGTCCCAGGTCGCGTTCCACCTGACCTCCCGGTTGCGGGTTCGCGAATGCTCACCCGTACATACCGAGCGGCCGGTGGAAACTCATCGGCCGGTGGCACCCTCCCCCAGGTGCCGGACGAACCAGGAAGCGGCGTCAGCTCCGCCTGGGGCGGGAGAGGCGGGCGACGTCCGAGACCGGCCCGAGGTGCTCGAGCTTGTCGGGGTTGACCACCGACCGGATCGACTGGACGTGGCCGTCGGCGACGTCGACGGTGAAGACGTTGACCACCTGCCCCTTGGCGTCGAGGCTGATCCAGCCCGGCTGCCCGTTGACCTGGACCGGCCGGATCTGCGCGCCGAGCTGCGCGCCGCGGGTGAACAGCCCGAGCAGGAACCGGGCGATGCGCTCCCGCCCGGACATCGGTTCGGGGAGGGCCTGCGCAGCAGCCCGTCCATGTCGCCCTGCTCGCAGGCGGCGAAGAAGCGGCGCGCCAGCTCGTTCCGCTCGCCGGCCGAGGGCTCGAACCGGGGCCTGGAGGCCTCGATGTGGCGGCGGGCCCGCGCGAAGATCTGCCGGCAGTTCGCCTCGCTCTTGTCAACGATCTGGGCGATCTCGTCGTAGCCGTACTCGAAGACCTCACGCAGCAGGAACACCGCCCGCTCCACCGGGCTGAGGCTCTCGAGCAGGACCAGGAAGGCCATCGACAGCGACTCGGCCATCTCCGCGTGCTGCGCCACGTCCGCCTCCGTTTCCGCCACGAGCGGCTCGGGGAGCCACGGCCCCAGGTACGCCTCACGGCGGCTCTTGCGGGCGCGGAGCTGATCGATCGCCAGCCGTGTGGTCACCGCGGCCAGGTACGCCTTCGGGGACTGCACCTCGGTGCCGGCCGTCAGGGCGCGGTGCCACCGCAGGTAGGCCTCCTGTACGACGTCCTCGGCCTCCGCGACGCTCCCCAGCATCCGGTAGGCGATCGAGAACAGCAGGGGCCGCAGCTCCGCGTGGATCTCGCCCGCGTCGTCCATCTCTGCCCGATGCCTTTCCATGCCGACCATGAAGACGTACGACCCGCCGGCCCTGTGACAGGTCGCGGACGCCGAGTGTCACAAAGGTACCCGCGTCCCCGTCACGGGATGCAGACGAGATCGGACGAGGAGGCGACCATGCGAGTGTTCGTGGCGGGCGCTACCGGCGCAATCGGCAAGCCGTTGGTCCCCATGCTGGTATCGGAAGGGCACGAGGTCGTGGCGATGACCCGCTCGGCGCGCAAGGCGGACCAGCTCAAGGCGGGCGGCGCCATCCCTGCCGTCGCGGACGGCCTGGACCGGCGGGCGGTGGTGGACGCGGTGGTCGGGGCCAAGCCCGAGGTGGTCATCCACCAGCTCACTGCCCTGACCGGCTTCCGCGACCTGAAGCACTGGGACCGGGAGTGGGCGCAGACCAACCGCCTGCGGACCGAGGGGACCGATCATCTGCTGGAGGGCGCCAGGGCCGCCGGCGCGCGGGGGTTCATCGCGCAGAGCTACGCCGGCTGGCCCTACGCTCGGGAAGGCGGAGCGGTCAAGACCGAGGACGAGCCGTTCGATCCGGACCCGCCGGCGCAGATGCGCCCCACCTTGGAGGCGATCCGCTACCTCGAGGACAAGGTGCTCGGCGCGCAGGGCCTGGAGGGGACCGTGCTGCGCTACGGGAGCCTGTACGGGCCGGGGACCTCGATCGCGCTGGGCGGGGACATCGTCGAGACGGTCCGCGCCAGGAAGTTCCCGCTGGTCGACGGCGGCTCGGGGATCTGGTCCTTCATCCACGTCGAGGACGCGGCGTCGGCCGCCCTGGCTTGCGTGGAGTCCGGCAAGGCCGGCCTGTACAACGTCGTCGACGACGAGCCCGCGCCGGTCTCGGTGTGGCTTCCCGAGCTGGCCAGGGCGGTCGGCGCGAAGCCGCCGAGGCGGCTGCCGGCGTGGCTGGCAGGTCTGGCCGTCGGCCCGGTGGGCGTCTCGATGATGACCCGGGTGCGGGGCGCGTCCAACGCCAAGGCCAAGCGCGAGCTGGGCTGGCAGCCGCGCTACCCGAGCTGGCGCGAAGGCTTCCGCAGCGGCCTCGGCGACCCCGCCGCCCGCGACCCGGCCTGACCCGCGGCAGGCGCCCGGGCCTGACCCGGCGACCGGGCCTGACGCGCCATGGGAAGATCCTCGGCATGATCGATCCGGGGCTGGGTGGCCGGGTGGCGCTGGTCACCGAGGAGGTCTCTTACGGAGCTGCCAAGGCCGCCCAGGAGAACTACACGATCTCTGCGGCCAGGGAGCTCGGTCCCTACGGGGTCACCGCCAACCTGATGCACCCGCCGGTGACCGATACCGGCTGGATCACGACGGAGGTCGAGCAGGCCGCCACTGCCTCCAACCCGCTGCGGCACGTTGCCCAGCCGGACGAGGTCGCCGAGGTCATCGTCTTCCTGGCCTCCGACCAGGCCCGCTGCATCACCGGGCAGATCGTGCGGATGTCGTAGCCCCGGGGTGGTGGCGCGGGCCGCCGGCGTCCCGTAGGGTCGCGGGCATGCTGACGCCGGTCGAACCTCCACCGGAGCCGTCCCAGACGCTCGCGGACCCCCGCGAGCTGCTGGTCGGCTACCTCGAGTTCTACCGGGACGCGATCCTGCGCAAGCTGGACGGAATGCCCGACGAGGAGCTGCGGCGCAGCAGGCTGCCGTCGGGCTGGACGCCGCTGGAGCTGCTCAAGCACCTTGCCGGCGTCGAGCGGCGCTGGTTCCGCTGGGGCTTCGCCGCCGAGCGGCTCTCCTCACCCTGGGTGGAGGGCGGCCCCGACGCCCCGTGGCGGGTCGGCGCCGAGGAGAGCGCCGACGACGTCAAGGCGCTGTTCCTCGACGAGTGCGCCAGGTCGCGGCGGATCGTCGCCGGCGCGCGCCTCGACGACCAGGCCGCGATCGGCGGGCGCTTCGGCCCGGACGACCCGCGTCCAACCCTGGCCTGGACCCTGTTCCACGTGCTCCAGGAGTACGCCCGCCACACCGGCCATCTGGACGTGGTCCGGGAGCTGGCCGACGGCACCGTCGGCGAGTAGGCACTTGTGGATGGCGGCCGGCTCAGCGGACCGCCAGGGCGCGGCGGGCGGCACGGGCATGGGCGAACCGTACGACCTCAACCGAGGGCCCCACCGGATGCCAGGTCGGCGGAATCGCGGCGAAAGGGCGATCGCTGGCGGCGGGCGCGGCGGCGTGCCAGGATCGCCGGGCGATGCGGGAATGGCTGGTCTGGTTGGGGATCGCGGTCGGGCTCATGGTGCTGAGCTGGGCGGTGCTGATCCTGCTCGCCCGCCGGCTGCCGCCCGGGCCGCTGCGCGAGCTGGCGAGGTTCATCCCGGATTGCGCGACCACCATCGCGCGGCGCCGCCGTGATCCGCGCGTGCCGCGGCGCGCGAAGGTCGCGGTCGTGCTGGCCGGGCTGTGGGTGGCCTCGCCGATCGACCTGATCCCCGAGTTCCTGCCGGTGATCGGGCCGCTCGACGACGTCGTGGCGGTCGCGCTGGCGCTCCGGTACGCCGCGCGGCAGGTCCCTCGCGAGGTGCTGCTGGAGGCCTGGCCTGGCGACAGCAAGCTCCTGGAGCGCCTGATCGGTCCCGCTCGCCCGGCGGCGTAGGCCGGCGGCGTTCGCGGAACCGGAAATCACCCTCCGGGGGTGATGCGGGCTCGCTCCGTCGCCGGAGAACGTGCGGAGCGAGCGCCGGGTTTCCCGCGCTGGTGTCGTGATTCGCGGCATTCGTGCTGCCTCGGCTGCCCGCTCCGCGGTCCAACGGTCCCGGGACGGAGGGGGGCGTTGGTCCCTGGACCGGGTCGACAGCAGCTCACTACGGTGCGAGGAAGATTGCCGGGGGGGACACCGAATGGTCACAACGCAATTGCGCACGCTGGACAAACCGTCAGCGCGAGCGCCGTCTCCGCCCTTCCCGATCCTCGAGTCGAAACTGACCCCGCCGCTCGGACGGGACGGGATGGTGCCGAGGAAGGAGCTGCTCAGCCGGCTCGAGACCGCAAGCGACGTGCCGGTCGTCGCCGTCGCCGCTCCGCCGGGGTACGGCAAGTCGACCCTGCTGGTCCAGTGGGCGGAGCAGGACGCACGCAGCTTCGTCTGGCTTTCGATCGACGGACGGGACAACCACCCGGTCGTGCTGCTGACCTACATCGCCATGGCGCTCGACCGGAGCGAGCCGATCGACCGCGCGGTCTTCCGCGCGCTGGCTTCCCCGGGCGCGCCGATCATGGAGACGGTCCTCCCGCGACTCGGGTCCGCCCTGTCCTCCAGGACGCTGCCGGTCGTGATGGTCCTGGACGATGCGCATCTGCTCCGCAACGGCGAGTGCGTCGACCAGGTCGGTGTCCTGGTCGACCACCTTCCCAGCGGGTCACAGCTTGCCATCGCCGGCCGTGGCGAGTCGCCGCTCCCGCTCGGGCGGCTGCGGGCCGAGGGCCGCGTGGTGGAGATCGGCACGGACGACCTGGCGATGGACCAGAGCGAGGCCGCCTCGCTGCTGCGCGGCGCGGACGTCGAGGTCTCCGAAGCGCACTGTGCTGAGCTGAACCGGCGAACCGAGGGCTGGCCGGTCGCGCTCTACCTGGCCGCCCTGTCCCTCCAGATGGGCGGGTCCGGGAACGGCGGGATCGCCCTGGACGGGGACGATCGCTTCCTCGTGGATTACCTCCAGTCCGTGCTGCTCTCCCGCCTGCCGGCGGAGTCGGTGTCGTTCCTGACGCGCACCTCGGTGCTCGAGCGGCTCTCCGGGCCGCTGTGCGACGCGGTCCTCGACCGGACCGGCTCGGCCGACCTCCTGGAGTCGCTGGAGCGCTCGAACCTGCTGCTGATCCCGCTCGACCGTCGCCGGCGCTGGTACCGCTACCACCACCTGTTCCGCGAACTGCTGCGCGCCAAGCTGGATCGCGGCGAGGCCGGTGCGGCCGGTGAGCTCCTGCTCCGGGCGGCCGCCTGGTGTGAGGACAACGGCCTCCCCGAGGCCGCCATCGAATACGCCATGGAGGCGGGCGACACCGATCGCGTCGCGCGGCTGGTCGCCAACGCGGCGTTCCTCATGTACCGGACCGGTCGACTCGCCACCGTCCAGCGATGGTTCGATTGGTTCGATGAGAACGGGGAGATCGAGCAGTACTCTGGGCTCGCCGTCATCGGCGCCTGGTACCACCTGGTGGTCGGGAACCTGGCCGCGTCCGAGCGTTGGGCCGAAGCCGCCCGACGCGGGTCGCTGGAGGGGACGCTGCCCGACGGGAGCACGTCGATCGAGGGGTGGCTGGCGCTACGGAGGGCGCTGCTGTGCCCGGACGGGATGGAGCAGGCGCGGAGGGACGCGGAGCTCGCCGAGAAGCTCCTTCCCTTGGACAGCCTGATGCGAGCGCCAGCGCTGCTCGTGCTCGGGATGGCGCACCTTGGGGCCGGGGCCCCCGAGCAGGCGGACGACATCCTGGCGGATACGGTCGAGGTGGCGGAGGACGCCGGCGCGACCGTGGCGGCCGTCGACGCGCTCGCCGAGCGGGCCATCCTGGCGATGCGGCGCGAGGACTGGCACGAGGCCGAGATCCTGGTCGAGCAGGCGCGCGACGTCATCCGCGAGGCCCGGCTGGACGGCTACGTCACCACCATCCTGCTGTACGCCGCCGCGGCCCGCGTGGCGATCCACCGCGGGGACGTGCCGCCCGCCCTGGAGCACCTCGCGCGGGCCCAGGGGCTGCGCCCGCAGATGACCTACGCCCTACCGTTCTACGCGGTCCAGACGCGCCTGGAGCTCATCCGCGCCTACATCGCCCTCACCGACGTCGCCGGCGCCAGGACGGTGCTCCGGGAGGTCGACGACCTGCTCCGCCGGCGGCCCGACCTCGGCATCCTCGGGAGCGAGGCCGACGAGCTGCGCTCGCAGCTCGAGAGCATGCACGCCGACGTCATCGGGGCGTCCTCGCTCACCGCGGCGGAGCTGCGGCTCCTCCCGCTCCTGGCCACCCATCACTCGTTCCGCGAGATCGGCGAGCGCCTGCACCTGTCGCCGCACACCGTCAAGACGCAGGCGATCGCGATCTACCGCAAGCTCGGCGTCTCGTCACGTAGCCAGGCGATCCAGCACGCCCAGGACCTCGGCCTGCTGGTCACCTAGGGCGGCACCGATCCGGTCTTTCATGCCGTCTGGATGATGACCCGGCCGAACTGGCGCGGTGTGATTGCCGCGTCGCGGGCGATGGGGACTACCCGCCCGGCCCGCGGGCTTCGAAGCGGGCGGAGGTGATCGCGGCGGAACTCGAAGAGAGACTGCGTCGTCTTGGAATCCAGGACGAGGACGTCATCGAGTCGCTGTTCGCCACGCGCCTCGACAATCGCGAGGCGTCAGGGCTGGACGCCAAGACCCACGCCCTCGTCCGTCTCGGAGCGCTGCTGGCTCTTGGTGCGGCGCCCGTCTCGTTCCATTGCAACGTCCAGGCGGCCATCGTCGCGGGCGCCACCGACGAGGAGATCGTCGGCACCCTCATCGCGGTCGCGCCCGTCATCGGCATGGCCCGGGTGATCTCCGCGACCCCCAAGGTCGCGCTGCCGATGGGCTACGACATCGACGAGGCGCTCGAGGCCCTCGAAGGGGACCGGCGCTGACGATCGATCACGGCGACGCGACGCCTGGTCGACGGTGCTCACCTGGGCCGGGGCTGTGACGGGACGGCTAAGAGGCCGGCGACTTGGCCGGCGCCTTGTCCGGCGACCCGCTCCGCCATGCCTCGGCGCCCGCGGTGGTGGCGGCTCTGGCCTGCTCCCACTTGCGCCTGGCGGTCTCGGTGGGCGGCCGGTCGAGCTGCCGCATCCACCGCCGGCTCGCCGTGACGAGCGCGGAGCCGAGCAGCACCATGCCGCTGAACCCCAGCAGACCGCCGAGGCCGACGAGCACCGCCCCGCCGACCACCATCCCCCGATTGACCTGCAGTCCGGGTCCGGACGCCCCATCGCTCATGGCCGTACCTCCGTTCGCCATGTCGCCTCGCTGCTCGCCTCTGCGGGTGCTGCACGAGACCGTGCCACCTGACCGGGTCGGGGTCATCACCCGGTTGGGATGAGGTTGCCGGAGGCGTCAGGCCGGCGGCTGGCGGCGGAGGCCGTCCATCACCAGGCCGAGCAGGCGGTCGACGCGGTCCAGAGCCCCAGGGTCACCCGCTGAAAGGCGAGCCGTGGCGGCCGGCGCCGGCGGCGAAGCGGCTGGCGCCGGCGACGGTCTCGCCGCTGGCCAGGGTGGCCAGGCCGTGCCGCAGCTCGTTGGCGGTGGCCGCCTGCTCGTCGAGCCCCCACTGCTCGATGGCCGAGAGGCGGTCGCCGCGCAGGGCGGCCTGGGGCAGGACGGCCAGCGAACCGGCGAGGGCGACCGCCGCGTGGCGAGCCGTCCCGTCGGCCACCACCCGGTCGACCAGCCCCATGGCCAGCGCCTCGGCGGCGCCGACCGCGCGGCCGGTGAGGATCAGGTCCATCGCCCGCCCGTGCCCGACCAGGCGGGGGAGCCGGATGGTGCCGAGGTCGATCAGCGGCACGCCGGCCCGCCGCGACAGCACGCCGAGCACGGCGCCCTCCGCGGCCACGCGAAGGTCGCACCAGATCGCCAGCTCCAGCCCGCCCGCCACGGCCGGCCCCTCGATCGCGGCCAGCACCGGCTTGGAGAGCCGCAGCCGGGTCGGCCCCATCGGCCCGTCGCCGTCGGGAGCCACCCGCGGCGGCGCCCCGGCCGCGATCGCCTTCAGGTCCGCCCCGGCGCAGAACGCGCCGCCCGCGCCGGCCAGCACGGCGACCGAGCTGTCAGGGTCGGCGTCGAAGGCGCGGAAGGCGCCGGCCAGCGCGGCGGCGGTCGGGCCGTCGACGGCGTTGCGGCGCTCCGGCCGGTTGATGGTCACCACCGTGACCGGGCCCTCGCGCTCCACCAGCACGGTGCGTTCCGCCATGGCGCCTCCCTGATCGGTGGAACGCCGGTCATGTCGCTCCGCTTCGCGATCGCGCCGCTTCGCGAGATCGGTGCCGCGCCTCGATCGCCTGCGGTGAAGGCGAGCCATGATCGCGCGCACCGCGGATGCGTGGCCGGCGCTCTGAGGCCCGGCTCATCGGCGCCGCACCAGGTAGTTGAAGACCTGTTCGAGCGACTCATCGGTGGTGCGGATCTCGCGAAGGCTGACGCCGGCGTCGCGCGCCAGCCGTGGCAGCTCGGTGGCGAACGCCTCGACCGAGCGGGTGCGCGCCCGCAGCGAGTCGCCGTCGACCTCGACCGCCACGGTGGTGGGCAGGCCGATCAGCCCGGTGGCGAGCAGGCGCGTGTCGGAGGACCGCACCATCACCGTGCGCGGCTGGTCGGCCATGAGGTCGCGGATGGCGTGGAAGTCGCCGGAGGCCGCCAGCCTGCCGCCGACCAGCACCAGCACCTGGGTGGCCAGGCGCTCGACCTCGCCGAGGATGTGGCTGGAGACCAGCACGGTCACGCCTGCCGCGCCGACCGTGCGGACCAGCTCGATGAAGCGCGCCCGCTGGCCGGGGTCCATCCCGGTCATGGGCTCGTCGAGCACCAGCATGGGCGGCTGATGGACGATCGCCCCGGCGACCTTGGTCCGCTGGCGCTCGCCCTTGGACAGGCCGCGCAGCCGCCGCCCGGCCAGCTCGGTGAGCCCCACCTCCTCGATCGCGCGGTCGGCCGCTTCGCCGGGACCCGGCAGTCCCTGGAGCTCGGCATGGAGGCGGACGTAGGAACGGACGGTCAGCCGCGGGTAGAGGCGGTCGCCGTCGGGCACCACGCCGATCGCCCGGTACAGCATCGGGTCGCCGTGCAGCGGCCGTCCGAACACCAGCACCTCGCCCTGCGAGGGCCGCAGCAGCCCACAGATGGCATTCAGCGTGGTGGTCTTGCCCGCGCCGTTCGGTCCCAGCAGCCCGGTGACCCCCGGCCACAGCTCGAAGGAGAGGTCGCTGACGGCCACGACGTCGCCGTACCACTTGGACACGTGGCGCAGCTCGACCACCGGCCGGCCGCCGGTCGGGAGCTCGCGGCCGCTGGGCTGCGCGCCCGTCCAGGTGGCGCGCACCTCGGCGGTCATGCGCGCAGCCTCGAGATCCGCCAGACCAGCAGAGCGAACGCGAGCGCGTTCACCACGCCCATCGCCACCAGGTACACCGGACCGGTGAAGCCGGCCTCCGCCGCCATCGACCCCTGCTGGAACGGCTCGCCGAACACCCAGTCGACGAAGCGCTCGGGGAGCTGCTGCAGCGCCAGCAGCGACACCCAGCGCCGACCGCCGAACCGGGCGGCGAAGAAGACGATGCCGGCCACGGTCCCGGACGCCAAGAACACGCCCAGCTGCACCGCCACGGCGATGCCGCGCCGCTCTGTCAGGCTGGCGATCGCCAGCGAGATGACCGCGTAGTACACCGTCAGCACGCCGCCGGCCAGCAGGATCCGCGGTAGGTCCCCGAGGTGGTCGCCCAGGTAGGTCATGGCGCTGTCCGCGGTGAGCACGTTGCCCGCCAGCAGCAGCAGCTGCGGCACCACCGCGATCAGCCCCATGACCAGCAGCAGCGCCGCGGCCTTGGCGAGCAGGTAATCGGCGCGGCTGAGCGGGCGGGTGAAGTAGAGCGCGAGCACGTTGCTCTGCCGGTCGGGGCACAGCAGCTCGGGGCCGGCGGTGGCCGCGAACAGCAGCAGCACCAGCGACACGACCCGCAGGTACTGGGCGTAACCGATCAGCTCGTCCACGGCGTCGCCCGCGATCACCCGGATGCCGACGAACGCCACCACCGGCGCCAGCGCGATCACCAGCAGGGCCCATGGCGCGACCTTGGCCTTCCAGGAGCGCCTGAGCCCGAGCGTGCGGCGCACCCCCGCCAGCACCAGCGCCCTGATCATCCGCGAGCGGCCCTCGCGGACGCCCTGGTAGTGCCGGTAACCCCGGTCGTAGATCGCCCCCGCCGGCGCGCCGCCGCCGCTCATCGTGGTGCCGATGCCTCGGCCTGGAGGCGCAGGAAGGTCTCCTCCAGGCTCGGTGCCCTGGGGCTGAGCCGGCGGAGGGCCCAGCCGCGGTCGGCGGCCACGTCGCGGATCGTGTCCGCCGTGCCGGCGCCGCCCTGGACGTGCAGCTCGTCGCCCGCGTGGCGAACCTGGAGGCCGGCGAGCGCCAGGCAGTCCATCTCCGCGTCGCCGTTGTCGCCGAGCTGCACCGTGAAGCCGGCGTCGGTGCTCCCGGCCACGGCGGCGATCGGTCCCTGGACCAGGACCTGGCCGGCGTGGACCATCACCACGCGGTCGCAGATCCGCTCGACGTCGCCCAGCAGATGCGTGGAGACCAGCACGTCCACGCCCAGCTCGCCGCGGGCCCGGTCGATCAGGTCGAGCATGTCCTCGCGGCCCTGCGGGTCCATGCCGTCGGTGGGCTCGTCCAGCAGCAGCAGCCGGGGATCGTGGACCAGGGCGACCGCCAGCTTGACCCGCTGGAGCATGCCGGTGGAGAAGCCGCTGAGCGCGCGGTAGCGCTCCTCGTCGAGGCCGACCTGGTAGCAGACCTCGGAGGCGCGCTCGCGCGCGGCTCGCGGCGGCAGGCCGCCGAGCTGGCCCATGAAGGCGACGAAGTCCGCGGCGGTCACGTCACCTGGCAGGCAGGCGCCCTCAGGGAGATACCCGACGCCGGAGCGGACCCCGAGCGGGTCGGTGGCCACGTCGTGGCCCAGCACCGTGGCGCGGCCCCGGTCCGGCACGATCAGGCCGAGGAGGAGCTTGAGGAGGGTGGACTTGCCGGCGCCGTTGGAGCCGACCAGGCCGGTGCAGCCGCGCTCGACGGCGACGTCCACCGAACGCAGGGCCTGGACCGAGCCGTAGCGCTTGCTCAGGCCGTGAACCTCGACGACCGCCACGGCGTCCCACCTCCGTCCCTGACGCGCGGAGCGCCTACCCTATCGTGGTTCGGCCGAAGTGCGTCCGGCGTTGTCCACAACCCCCCTGACAGGCATGTCCACCGGTCTCCGGGACGCGTAGGCTGGCCGAGCAAACCGCGTCGAGAGCCAGGAGCGTGGTCGAGCATGCGAGTCGCCCCGACCCTTCCGGTGGCGCCATGACGGGTCCGGCGACGGTCGTCTGGGACGAGGGGCTCCTGGCCTACGACTTTGGTCCCGAGCATCCGCTGCGCCCCGGCCGGGTCGCGCTGACCATGGCGCTGGCCAGGGAGGCGGGCATGCTGGAGCGGGCCAAGGTGGTGACCCCGATGGCCCTGTCGGGTGGCGATCTGGCGCGCGTCCACGACCTCGACTACCTGGCCGCGGTGCAGGCGGCAAGCGAGACGGGCCTGCCGGTGTTCGACTACGGTCTCGCACCCGGCGACAACCCGCCGTTCCCCGGCATGCACGACGCCGCCATGCTGGTCTGCGGCGCCACGGTCGCGGCCGCTGCGGCGATCCTGGCCGGCGACGCGGTCCATACCTTCTCGCCCGCCGGCGGCCTCCACCACGCCATGCCGGGTCTGGCCAGCGGCTTCTGCATCTACAACGACCCGGCGGTGGCGATCGCCTGGATGCTGGAGCAGGGGATCGAGCGGGTCGCCTACGTCGACGTCGACGTCCACCACGGCGACGGGGTCGAGGCGATCTTCGCGGACGAGCCACGGGTGATGACCATCTCGGTGCACGAGTCCGGGCGGTACCTGTTCCCGGGCACGGGCTTCGCGCACGAGATCGGCGAGGGCGCCGCTCGTGGCACCATTGCCAACCTCCCATTGCCACCCTCGACCACCGATGACCTCTACCTGCCGGCCTTCGACGCCGTGGTTCCCAAGCTCGTGCGCGCCTTCGAGCCGGAGGTGCTGGTCACCCAGCTCGGCTGCGACAGCCACTACACCGACCCGCTGGCGCATCTCGGGCTCACCACCCGCGCCTACGCCGGGCTGGCCGAGCGCCTCCACGACCTGGCGCACACGGTCACCGAGGGCCGCTGGCTGGCCACCGGCGGCGGCGGCTACCAGTGGGCCTCGGTCGTCCCCCGGGCGTGGTGCAGCTACCTGGCCGAGATGGTGGGGACCAAGCTGCCGGAGCGGCTGCCCGACGGCTTCCTGGCCGAGGCCAGCGAGCGCTACGGCGCCACCCTCGACCCGCGGACCGCAGACGAGGTGGTCGCCCTGCGCTCCGAGCACCGCCAGCGGGTCGAGTCGCAGGTCGCCCGCGCCATCGAGATGGTCCGCGGCAACCTGTTCCCGTTGCACGGGTTGAGCGTCTGAGTCCTGGTTGGTGTACCCGGCGCGGCTCCCGTTTCCATGTGGGGGGGAGCTCGCTCCCCCCCACACCCCCCAAGAGCGCCTGTGCCATGGAGACCGTTTCGCGTCCGGGTTGGCGACCGCGCCTCCGCTACCATGAATACCCAGTCCGATCGAACCATCTGGAGCGCTGCATGCCCGAACTGACCCGTGACGAACTCGGCCGTCATCTGGTGGCCACAAGGATCGCCGGGTCGGTGCAAACCCCGGTGGCGGACGTCCTCCGCAAGGCGGATCTGCTCGCGGCGGGCGACCCCGACCACTGCTTCGGGCTCTCCGGCATGACCCGGTACTCGCCCGACGACGTCCTCGAGCAGGTCCGGCTCCAGTTCGGCTGGATCCACACCGAGGGCGAGCCCAGCTTCGGCTCCACCTGGATCGATCCGGAGCTGCTCCTGGACGAGCTGGACCGTGCGGCCGAGCGGCTGCGACGGGCCGCCGAGAACGGCGAGCGGGTGGTGTTCGCCAGCGGCCATCCCACCGGGGTGCTCGCCCTCCACCAGCAGGTCTGCACCGCGCTGCGCAACGCCGGCGCCAAGGTCCCGAGGCCCGGCGACGGCATCGCCTTCCGGCTGCGCGAGCACCGCCGCCAGGTGCGCTACGTCCAGTACGTGGCCGTGCTGTCCTCCGGCGCCAACCTCTACCACACGCATGACTCCCACCCGATGGAGCTGGTGCTGGACCAGGCCGATGACCTGGACCTGGTGGTCGGGGACCACGGCTGGGCCGGCGCCGCCGCCGAGCGCGGCATCGACGTGATCGGCATCGCCGACATCAACGACCCAGCCCTGCCGATGGCCCGGGCGGAGGGGCGGGCCCGCGTGGTGCTGCCGATGGACGACAACGTCCTGCCGGTCCACTACGACCCGGTGGTCGACTACCTGATCGCGCGGCTGTCATGAACGACAAGTACGGCCGCCTGGTCGAGCAGGTGCTCGACGATCCCGGCACGGTCGTGCTGCTCGGCTCCATGGACTCGGGCAAGACCACCTTCGCCCGGATGCTGCTGGCCGGCGCGGTCGAGCGTGGCATCCCGGCGAGCTACCTCGACACCGACGTCGGCCGCACCACCGTGGGGCCGCCGACCACCATCGGGCTCAAGCACGTCGCCGAGCCCAAGCACCTGACCGACGACGAGCTGGCCGTCGCCGACGGCCTCTACTTCGTCGGCTGGGTCTCCGCCCAGTTCCACCTGCTGCCGCTGGTGGCGGGCACCGCCAAGCTGATGGACGTGGCCAGGCGCTCGGGCGCCGAGCTGATCGTGGTCGACACCTCCAGCCTGATCAGCGGCGTCTACGGCCAGATCCTCAAGTACCACAAGCTGGAGGTCACCCGGCCGGACTACGTGATCGGCTTCGAGCGGGGCGAGGAGCTGGAGCCGCTGCTCGGGATCGCCCGGCGGTTCACCCCCGCCCGCGTCGAGTCGTACCCGGTCCACCCCGACGCCCGCCCGACCACCGCCGACGAGCGCGCCGAGGTCCGCCGCGCCCGCTTCGCCGCCTACTTCGCCGGCCCGCTGCACCGCTGGCGGGTCAAGCCCACCGTGTTCCTGCCGAGCCTGCCCCCCGAGGCCGACCTGTTGAGCCTGGCCGGGCTGCTGGTCGGCATGGAGGACGGCAAGGGAAGCTGCGTCGGCATCGGCTACCTCGAGATGGCCGAGGACGGCGGCCTGCGCATGATCTCCACCGTCTCCGAGGGCGCCCGCGCCCTGCGCCTCGGCTCCACCCGCATCACCGCCGACTGGGCCTCCACCACCCGGGTCGACCTCCGCCACCTCTTCGGCACCGAGTAATGGGCGTAGTAGCCTCGGCGCGAGCGCTTCGCGGGAGGCGGTGAGATGGCTCGGTACGACTGGATCACCTTTCTGACGGACTATGGGCTGGGGGACAGCTACGTGGGGGTCTGCCACGGGGTGATGGCCCGCATCGCGCCGCACGCCAGGGTCATCGACGTGAGCCACGCGGTCGGTCGGCAGGACGTCCGGCAGGGCGCGCTGGTGCTGGCGCAGGCGGTGGGCTACCTGCCGGACGCCGTCCACCTGGCGGTGGTGGACCCCGGCGTGGGGACGGGACGCGGGCAGGTGGCCCTCGAGGCGGGTGGGCAGGTCCTGGTCGGGCCGGACAACGGGCTGCTGGTCTGGGCGGCCGACGCGCTCGGCGGGAGCAGGCGCGCGCACGCGCTCGCCAACCCGGACTACCAGCTCTCGCCGGTGTCCAGGACCTTCCACGGGCGGGACGTGTTCGCCCCGGCGGCCGCTCATCTGGCGGCCGGCCTGGACCTCTCGGCGCTCGGCCCGGAGCTGGACCCGGCTGGCCTGGTCCGCCTGCCGGTCCCGACCGCGACCGTGGACGGCGACCGCCTGCTCGCCGAGGTCGTGTCGGTCGACCATTTCGGCAACCTGCTGCTCAGCTTCGGCCACGCCGAGCTGGAGCGCGCCGGCCTGCGCCTGGGCGATCCCGTCGAGATCCTGGTCGGCGACCGGAGCTTCGGCGCGGCGGTCGGGGAGACCTTCGCCACGGTGCCCGCCGGAGCGCTGGTGGTGCACGAGGACTCCTCCCGCCGGATCGCGATCTCGCTGAACCGGGGGCGGGCGGCCGAGCGACTGCGGGTGCGCACCGGCGACCGCGTGGTCCTCTCGCGGTCGGGCCGCTGATGGCCCGGACAACCGCCGCAAGGCGACGCTGCATCCTGGTCACCGGCGCCGCCCGATCGACCGGCCGCCGGCTGGTCGCGGCGCTGGCGGAGTCCGAGCGGGTGGCCCGCGTGCTGGCAGTGGACAACGAGCCCCTGCCGGAGGGCCTGCCCGACAAGGTCGAGCCGATCCAGGCGGCGCTCGACAGCCCAGCGCTGATCAAGGCGTTGCAGTCGGCGGGTGTGGACACCCTGGTCCACCTCGGTGTCAGCGCGGAGCCACAGGCCGCCGGCGGGCGCGCGGTCATGAAGGAGCGCAACGTGCTCGGCACCATGCAGCTCCTCGCGGCCGCCTACCACGCCCCGGACCTGCGCCGGCTGGTGCTGAAGTCGACCACCGCGGTGTACGGCTCGACCCCCTCGGACCCGGCGATGTGGACCGAGGCGATGCCCCACGACGCGCCCCGCTCGGGCTTCGGCAAGGACGCGATCCAGGTCGAGGACTACGTGCGCGCCTTCGACCGCCGCCGCCGGGACGTGACCGTCACCATCCTGCGGCTGGCCAACCAGGTCGGCCCGACCGTGTCCAACCCGCTGACCCGCTACTTCGAGCTGCCGACCTGCCCGACGGTGCTCGGCTTCGACCCTCGGCTCCAGTTCCTGCACGAATCGGACACCGAGCGGGTGCTGGAGCGCGCGGTGCTCGGGCGGGCCACGCGCGGCACCTTCAACATCGCCGGCGACGGCGTGGTCCTGCTCAGCCAGGCGATCCGCATCGCCGGCAAGCCGCCGCTGCCGATCCCGGAGCCGCTGGTCGGGGTGGTGGCAGAGCTGCTGCGCCGCACCCTGGACTTCTCGCCGGAGCAGGTGCGCTTCCTGCAGTTCGGCCGCGTGGCCGACACCAGCGCGGCGCGCTCCAAGCTCGGCTTCACGCCCAAGTGGTCCTCGCCGGACGCGTTCCGCGACTTCGCCGCCAGCCGGCTCGGCGCCAGGCCGATCCTGCACGAGGTGGAGTTCCTGGCCCGCCGGCTCACCGGCGACTACCAGGTCGACGACTTCGGCTACGACCCGGAGCTGGTCGAGCACGTGCTCGCGCCCGTCCTGCGTCCGCTCTATCAGCGATGGTGGCGGGTGCGGACCCTGGGGCTGGAGCACATCCCCTCCAGCGGGTCGGCGCTGGTGGTCGGCAACCACGCCGGCACCCTGCCGTTCGACGCGATGATGGTCGCCCTGGCGATCTACGACGAGCATCCCGCCCACCGGGTCCTGCGCATGCTGGCCGCCGACCTGGCCTTCACCCTGCCGCTGGTGGCGCCCCTGGCCCGCAAGTCCGGCAACACGCTGGCCTGCGAGGAGGACGCCGAGCGCCTGCTCCGGGCCGGCGACCTGGTGGGCGTGTGGCCGGAGGGCTACAAGGGCCTCGGCAAGCCGTTCCGCGACCGCTACCGGCTGCAGCGGTTCGGGCGCGGCGGCTTCGTCGAGCTGGCGCTCCGGACCGGCACCCCGATCGTGCCGGTGGCCGTGGTCGGCAGCGAGGAGATCTACCCGATGGTCGGCAACCTGCGCCGGATCGCGCGGCTGCTCGGCCTGCCCTACCTGCCCGTGACGCCGACCTTCCCGCTGCTCGGGCCGCTCGGCGCGGTGCCGCTGCCCTCCCAGTGGGTGATCGAGTTCTGCCCGCCGATCGAGACCTCCGGCTACGGTCCCGACGCGGTCCTCGACCCGATGGTGGTGTTCGACCTGACCGACCAGGTCCGCGACACCATCCAGCGGACCCTCAACAAGAACCTCGCGGCGCGCGGCAGCGCCTTCGGCCTGTAGATCACCACGCGTCGAACAGCGCCCTCATCCGCCGCCCGCCGTCGCGGTCGTCGGCGGCTCGGTCGTGGCGGTCGTCGCCGGGGGTTTGGTCGTGGTGGTGGGCTTGCCCTGGCGGCGGGTCGTGGTGGTCTGCTGGGTCGTCTGGGTCTGCGCGACGGTCGTGGGCGGGACCGTCGAGGGGGCGGCGCCCGGGGCTCGGGTCGTCGGCGGGAGCGTGCTCGAGGGCGCCGTGCTGGCCGTGAGGCTGGTGGTCGGGCCGAGGGTCGGCAGCGTGGGGGCGGCCGCCCCGGCCGCGGGGCCCGCGGTCGCCTCGGTGGTGCTCCCAAGGCACGGGCCGTCACCGCAGGCCGAGTGGGTTCCCGTGTTGCCGGCCGCCTGGAGCCCGAACACCAGGCCGATGGCGCCGGCCGCCACGATGGTCGCCACCCAGGGATGACGACCGAAGTGGAGGCGGGCCAGTGCCAGCGCGCGGGCGATCCGGCTGTCGCTCCGCGGCCGCTCGGGGGCGTCGCCGCCGAGCTCGCCGAGGAGCTGCTCGCGGAGGCGTTGCAGGAACGCGTCGTCGGGCAGCGGCACCTGCCGCGGCGCGGCCTGCCGCAGCGCGTCGGCCACCGCCAGCAGGTCCGACAGGCCGGGATCGCTGTTGGGGTCGAAGTAGGCGCCCTCCAGGCAGCCCTCGAACCAGCGCGGGCGCATCCCCTGGGCGCCTCCCGGAGCCGGCTCGGCGGCGGTGCCGCTGAGCATCTGCCAGATGGTCGAGCAGGCGGCGAGCTGCAGCTCGGAGACCACCGGTGCCGAGTAGCCGGCCAGGTGGGCGGTATGGACCAGGGAGTGGCCGAGCAGCAGCCGCAGCACCACGACCTCGCGGTGGGCGTCGTCGAGCTGCCCGGCGGCCAGCAGCACGTCGGGGGACTGGCTCTCGACCGGCTCGGGGCTGCCCATCCAGCCGGCGCCCCGCTGCTGCGTCACCGCGTCGCGCGCCATGGTCAGCAGCCAGGCGGCCAGGTCGCCCTCGCCCTCGGCGATGGCCGTCAGCCAGGCCAGCGCGCCGTGGAACACCTGCGCGGTCAGTTCCCTGGCGGCCGCGTCGTCGCCGGTCCAGGCGCGCAGGTAGCGGTAGACGTCGTCGACGTTGTCGTCGTACAGCTCCCCCAGGGCGCGAGCGTCGCCCGCGACCGCGCGCTCCAGCAACGGCCGCTGGCGCTCCAGCTCAGCGGCGATGTCGCCGCGCCCGCAGGGGCACTGCGCCGGGGCCACCGAGCGCAGCTCGTCGACGCCCGGTATCTGCCCGGTGGTCATCGGACGAGCACCAACTGGATGCCCGCCGCCAGGACGATGACGACGAGGAGGATGGCGAGCGCGATGGCGGTGCCGGTGCGCATGGTCAGCTCCCTGACGTACGACGTGCAGAGCGGCAGCGATGTTATCTCGCCCGTGTGCGATCGTGCTCGCGAGCCCCGCCGACGCGATCAGCCGCGGCGGCCGACCTGGCCGGCGATCCTGGCGCCGTCGGCCAGGTGCTTGCGCGCGGTGGCGACGTTGTGGCGCAGGAACCCGAGCAGGGCGCCGCGGTCCTCGGCCCAGGGGCGCACGTCCAGCTCCAGCGTGACCGCTCCGGGGAAGCGCGAGGTCATCAGCCCTTCGAGGAAGGCCGGGATCGGCAGGACGCCGTCGTCGAGGCCGGCGTGGGTGTCACGGCCCCTGCCGGCGTTGTTGGAGACATGGACGTGCACGATCTGGTCGCGGAGCTGGTCGTAGGCGTCGAGGACGTCGATACCGGCAACCGCCAGATGACTCAGGTCCAGCGTGATGTAGGGGTAGCGGACGAGCTCCCGCGGCTCGATGCCGTTCTGGAACGGGATGCGGCGGCCGTTCATCCACACCGGGAACATGTTCTCGACCGCCACGGTGATACCGGTCTGCTCGCGGATCTCCACGATCCGGTCGGCCAGCCAGCCCGCGTAGGCCGTCTGCCAGCGGTAGGGCGGGTGGATGACGATGGTCGAGATCCGGGCCGTCTCCGCGAACTCCACGCAGCGGTCCAGCTTGCCCTTGGGGTCCGTCCCGTAGACCAGCCAGGTGGCGAGGAGAAACGGCCCGTGGATGGCTGGGACCGGCAGGCCGTAGCGGCGCGCGACCGCCGCCATCCGGTGCGGGTCCTGGCTCAGCCGGTCCTGGGTGATCATCAGCTCGGCGCCGTCGAAGCCGGCCTCGGCCAGCACCTCGAAGGTCTCGTCGAGCGAGAACATGAAGAACGGCCCGGTCGATCCGAGCAGGGGAGGCAGATCGGGCACGGGCGCTCCTTGCTGCAAGAGGACGAAAGCTCGCTCGAAGGCGGATGGTACCGGTCCAACCGCTCGAGCGGTGAACTGTCGGGCTCAGGACTAGACTCTCCATGGTTTCACTACTGAGGGGTTTCCGGCGTCGGGCCGGCAAGCCATCGGGCCACCCTCTGGGTCCCGAACCCCTCCGGTGGGAGGACGTCTCTAGGTGCACTGGATCATCCCCGCGATCGCCGTGGCGGCAGCCGCCGCCTTCGCGACCGCGGTGCTGCTGCAGTACGCGCAGCGTCACAAGCCCTACCAGCTCGCCTGGGGGGTCGCGTTGTCGCTGTTCGCGATCGCCTCGCTGGCCCTCACGCTGGGCGTCGCGGTGGGGTGGTCGCCCTCGAACTTCAAGCTCTACTACCTGTTCGGGGCGATGCTGAACGTGCCGTGGCTGGCGCTCGGCACCGTGCTGCTGCTCGGCAGGCCCACCACGGCCCGCGTCTACCTGGGCTGCCTGCTGGCATTCAGCGCCGCCAGCCTGGTGCTGGTGGTGCTCGCGCCGGTCACCGCCACCGACCTGGCTGGCGCCCTGGTGCCGGAGGGCAGGCGCTTCCTGCCGCTGGCGGTCCGGATGCTGGCCGTGGCCGGCAACGTGGTGGAGACGCTGGTGGTGCTCGGCGGCGCGGTGGTCAGTGGCCTGGCGCTGCGGCACCGGCGCGAGCTGCGGCCGCGGTTCGAGGGCAACCTGCTGATCGCGCTCGGCGTCGCGTTCGCGGCCGGCGGCGGCGTGTTCGCGTTCCTCGACCAGAGCGGCAAGCTCGGGGCGGGGCTCGCGGTCGGCGCCTGCGTGATGTACCTCGGGTTCTGGCGCGCCTCCACACCCGTCCGGTCACCGATGGCCGCCAGCCCCGGCGGCGCCGCCCGAACCGGTCCGGCAGCACCATGAACCTGATGGACGAATACCCCTCAGTGAATTCCTTGGGGGTATCGAAATGAAGCAGGCGGTCACGCTCTACACCCGGGTGGGCTGCCACCTGTGCGAGCACGCCGAGCAGGTGCTCCGCTCCGAGCAGCGAACGATCCCATTTGCCCTGGTCACGGTGGATATCGACGGTGACCCGGAGCTGGCTCGGCGCTATGGGGTTCGGGTGCCGGTCGTGGCCGTCGATGGTGTCGAACTGTTCGAGTACGAGGTGCCTCCTGACCTGCTCAGGGCGCATCTGCGTGGGCGTTGGAGCGTTTGAGAACCCCGTCACGAGAGCCTAGACTCGGAGACGATCTGGGTAAGGGCTCGGCCCGGCGAGGTTCGAGCAGTGGGGGTTTGAGTCAACGTGCGAGAACGCAGCATTCCTGAAGCCACCGTTGCGCGCCTGCCGGTCTACCTGCGCTGCCTGATCGACATGGCCGAGCGGGGGACGCACACGGTGTCGTCCGAGCAGCTCGCCGAGGCGGCCGGCGTCAACTCCGCCAAGGTGCGCAAGGACCTTTCGTATCTCGGCTCCTACGGCACCCGCGGCGTCGGCTACGACGTCGAGTACCTGATCTACCAGGTCCGCCGAGAGCTGGGGCTGGAGCAGGACTGGCCGGTTGCCATCGTCGGGGTCGGCAACCTCGGGCACGCCCTGGCCAACTACAAGGGCTTCGCGGAGCGGGGCTTCCGCGTGGTCGCCCTGCTGGAGTCCGACGACCGCAAGGTCGGCGAGCAGGTGGGCGACCTCACCGTCGAGCACATCGACGACCTCGACCGCATCGCCAAGGAGGAACAGGTCGCCATCGGCGTGGTGGCGACGCCCGCGGCCTCGGCCCAGGAGGTCTGCGACCGGCTGGTGGCGGCGGGCATCAGCTCCATCCTCAACTTCGCCCCCGCCCACCTGCAGGTGCCCGCCGGGGTGTTCCTGCGCAAGGTCGACCTGTCGACCGAGCTGCAGATCCTCTCCTTCCACGAGCAGCGCAGGGCCGCGGTGAACCTTGTCCGCCAGACCGCTGCCACCACCGACCGCAGCGGTCCCGGTCAGCGCCAGCGCTCGCCGGAGGGCTCGCAGGGACGGGGCTGACGCATGCCCGTCTTCGTCGTCGGCCTCAACCACCGCAGTGCCCCGCTCGACCTCCTGGAACGGCTCGCGATCGACCCGGAGCGCCGCCCCAAGGCGCTCGCCATGCTGCTGGAGCGCGAGCACGTCAAGGAGGGCGCGATCCTCTCGACCTGCAACCGGGTCGAGATCTACGCGGAGATCGACCGGTTCCACGACGGTGGCGACGCCGTCCGTGGCTTCCTGACCGAGTTCCACGGCATCCGCTCCCACGAGCTGTCCGACTACCTCTACGCCCACTACGAGGACCGGGCGGTCAACCACCTGTTCGCCGTTACCGCCGGCATCGACTCCATGGTGGTCGGCGAGGTCCAGATCCTCGGCCAGGTGCGCGAGGCGTTCCAGGCGGCCCAGGCCGAACGCTCCGTGGGGCCGGTGCTGCACGCGCTGTTCACCCAGGCGCTGCGGGTCGGCCGCCGCGCCCGCCACGAGACGGCGATCGGCCAGGGGCTGGCCTCCACCCTGTCGGTCAGTCTCCAGGTCGCCGAGGGCCAGCTCGGCACGCTGGCCGGCCGCGGCGTCCTGATCGTCGGGGCGGGCAAGATGGCCAAGCTGGCCAGCCGCAGCGTGCGCGAGGCCGGTGCCTCGGAGCTGGTGATCGCCAACCGCACCGAAGCGCATGGCGCCGCCCTTGCCGCCGAGCTGGGCGGCCGCTCGGTGCCGCTGGAGGCGATCGACCAGGAGCTGGCCACCGCCGACCTGGTGGTCGCCTCGACCGCCGCGATCACGCCAACGGTCACGCTCGCCGCGGTCCGCCGCGGGCTCGACTGGCGCGGTGCCGGCCGCCCACTGGTCCTGCTGGACCTCGGCGTGCCCCGCGACGTCGAGCCCGAGGTCCGGCAGCTCCCAGGGGTGGTGCTCGCCGACCTCGACGCGCTGCGCGCCGTGCTCGAAACCGGGGACGATGGCCCACGGCACGAGGTCGAGCGGGTGCGCGTGCTGATCGGCGAGGAGACCGCCGGGTTCATGAGCGGCCAGCGCTCGGCGAAGCTGGCGCCCACCATCCGCGCGCTGCGTGCTCGTGCCGAGGGGGTCCGCCAGCACGAGCTGGCCAGGGCGTCGACCCGCCTGGCGGGGCTCGACCCCGCCCAGCGGGCGGCCGTCGACGCCGTCACCCGCGGGCTGGTCAACAAGCTGCTCCACGACCCGATCGTGCGCGGCAAGGCACTGGCGGCCGGCGCCAACGGCGAGATGTACGCCGGCATCCTGCGCCAGCTCTACGCCCTTGACGAGGAGGACCGCCGCCGTGACGGCTGACGCCGGGCCCTCGGAGGCCCTGGGGGACGGGGACGGGCCGGCCGTGCGGCTGGCCACGCGGCAGAGCGCCCTGGCGCTGGCCCAGACGCGGCTGGTGGCCGACGCGCTGCGGCGGGCCTGGCCAGGGCTGGAGGTCGAGCTGGTGCCGGTGGTCACCGAGGGCGACCGGCGCCGCGACGTCGCCACCACCGAGATGGGCGGCAAGGGCGTGTTCACCGCCGCCGTCCAGCAGGCGGTCCTGGACGGCAGCGCCGACCTGGCGGTCCACTCCGCCAAGGACCTGCCGGCGCTCCAGACGTCCGGGCTGGTCCTGGCCGCCGTGCCCGAGCGCGCCGACCCGCGGGACGTGCTGGTCGCCCGCGAGCCCGTCAGCGGTCTGGACGACCTCGCCCCCGGCGCCTCGGTCGGCACCGGGAGCCCCCGCAGGGTCGCGCTGCTCCGCTGGCTGCGGCCCGACCTGGAGGTGCGGCCCATCCGCGGCAATGTCGACACGCGGCTGCGCAAGGCCCGCTCCGGCGACTTCGACGCCGTCGTGCTGGCCGCCGCCGGGCTGGAGCGGCTCGGGCTGGGCGACGAACTGACCGCCCCGCTCGACCCCGAGCTGTTCACGCCGGCGCCAGGTCAGGGCAGCCTGGCGGTGGAGGCACGCGAGGACGACACGCGCGTGCTGGGCCTGGCGAGCGCCATCACCCACCGCCCCTCACGCGTCGCCCTGCGCGCGGAACGGACCTTCCTGGCTACCCTCGGCGGTTCCTGCACCCTGCCGGCCGGCGCGATCCTCTCGACGCGGCGCGACACCCGCCTGGAGATCCAGGGGTTCCTGAGCGCCGCCGACGGCAAGGGCCTCGTCCGCGAGCGCCTCGCCGGCCCCCTCGACGACCCCGAGTCCCTCGGTCAGGTCCTCGCCACCCGCCTCCTCGACGCCTGCGCCCCCGAGATCCGCGCCCTCGTCGAATCCACCCGCCTGAGCTGACCCGGTCAGGCGTTGCTCACCTCGACCAGCGCCGCCGCTACCGCCGCCGGCCTGGGAACAGGCTCGCCCTGTTCACGAAGCCCCTCGACGTGGAAGCCGATCGCTTCGCGCATCTCCTGCTGCGTTGGTTCGCCGAGAGGCTCCCAAGGTGACAGGACGGCGATCGCGAGAAGGCTGAGCGCCGGAAGAACGCGTAACGGTAGCAGCGAGCTCGCTCTACCATGCTGTCCAATCAGTGCCAGACTGGTAGATTGAGTTCGACCATCCGCCACGGCATCGGAGGGACCGTATGGCCACGGTGGCTAGGCCGCCGGTGAACGAGGTCGTCATCTCGATCTCGTTCCAGTCTCAGCCGGCCCTGGAAGGCCCGCGGCTGATACTTGGGCTTAGCCGAATTCTGGCGGACTTTCCCCAAGTAAGCGAAGTGCCTAGCTACGAAATGCCTGCCGAACAGCCGTTGGAGGAGCAAGTTCTTCAGCCCGCTATTCCGCAAATCAAGTTTGTCAGCCCTCCGCAGATGCAAAGCCGATATTGGTTCACCGGGGCGAAGCCCGGCCCTCTGCTCCTTCAGATTCAGTCAAATTACTTCGCCTTGAACTGGCGACGTCAAGAGGGCGATGAGTATTATCCGGGATTCGAGCAACTCCTGGAGAATTTTCAACGCTACCTCGGCTTTTTCCAGAAGGCGATGATTGATCAAGGTAGCGGACCGCTGACAGTCACCCAGCTCGAATTGACGTATATTAATATTCTTCATCCTGACGAATTGTGGGGGCGAACTAGGGATCTCCCAAGGGTGATCGACCTAAATGTTCCCGGAATGGACCAATTCGAGCAACTGAATCTTGCCTACTCCGAGCCCGTTAGGACTGAGTCGGGTTCATTCTATGGTCGTTTGCACGCGGCAGTAGCGACAGGTTACAAACCGAAAACCGAACCTGCCGAGTTCCGCCCGCTGAGCACGAGCGATCTGATTCCCGTTATCAATTTGTCAATCACAACTCGGAGTTCGAGACTTTCCGAAAGCATTGGATCTATTAGTGTGCGCTTCGACCCTGCTCACGATGCCGTTACGAGAGCATTCAAGAGATTGACGACCGAGGACGCGCGTAGAAACTGGGGGCTACTGTGACGCTGCTTGCCGAGTCTGAGCGAATTGCTCCGAACTCGACCGACGCCGCAATCGCTTCAGCCAACGGTTCTGGGACCTTGACTAAGCAAATCCGCATCTCTCGTCCAGGGCCAGATGCCTCTGTCAGCACACTCCTGAATCGCGGGCAGCGTCCACCTGCGTGGGTTGAAGAGCTTGTTCTCGAAGAAATCCCAAGAAAGGACGATTATGGGCTGATCGGGCTTGATACATTGGCTCGATTTGCCCAGATATGCTCTACACTCCCCCATCATACACCTAAGCCATATTATGGCGTTGGCGATGATGCTACAATCGGCGCGGAGTGGGATCTCGGGCGATTTCACGTCGAGATTCAAGTCGGAAATAATCCTGCGATGAACTCGATCGTCTTTGAGATCGATGGGGGAGAGCCCGAAGAGCTCCCGCTGGAGGGCAATGTAAGGCTCCTCGCTGCGTTGATGTCGAGAATTCTTCGCGACTCGTAAGGCTACGGGAAACCGTGGAAGCTGACATTCCTGACGAGATCCCTCCGGACTGTACGGTCTACCGTCTAGCCAAGAAGAGCGACATTAAACCGGACGGTACACCACAGAGCGATTGCTTCTCGGATAAAGCAGCAGATGATGGTTCGTCCTACTACATGTCTGTATACTTCTTGGACGAAATGCAGCTAGCAGGCAAGACTGTCTTAGACCTACAGAAGGTGTGGGGGCTTGAGTACACCGTCTTGGCCCTCAACGCGACAGACCTGCGAAAGCAGGGTGAGCGGCTCTGGCGGGATACAAGGGATGAGTTTCCTGGTCATGGCGCCTGCAAGCGCGCTGACGGCGCAGAACGCACTCGTGGTCAGAAGCGCAAGATCGCCAAGATCGCGAGGATTGCGCCCGAACTGCTGTAAATGCCGGCGAGTCAAATGCGCCGCTGCTTTAGAAAGAATCGGGCGTTGGGGGCTGGACGACCGTCGCGGCGACCACGGATGGGGTCCGGCTCGCCGTGTTCGCGCAGGCTGTCGATGTGCAGGACGATCGCCTCGGGGATGAGGCGTTCCACCTCGTCGATGGTGCTGGCCGTGACGCCGACACCCGGCAACTCCGGCACGTAGGCTCCGTAGCCGGTCATGCTCCGCTCGATGATCACCGCGTAACCGGTCACGTCATCATCCCTTCAGACCCGCTTGCCGAAGGATGTTGGCGAGCGTGAGGACGGTCACGATACCCCGGTTGATAGCATGCCGGCATTGGCTGGCACAGCGGAGGGGATCGTGGACGATAACCGGCCGTTGGCGGGGATCACGGTGCTGGTGCCGCGGGCTCGGGAGCAGGCGGGGGCGTTTTCGCTGCTGCTGCGGCAGCGGGGGGCGGAGCCGCTGGAGGTGCCGACGATCGCGATCCGGCCGCTCGGCTCGACCTCCGAGCTGGACCTCGCGGTCGAGCGGCTGGTCGGGGGCGGCTACGACTGGCTGGTGCTGACCAGCGTGAACGGGGTCGCGGCGCTGCGCGGGCGCATGGAGGCGCTTGGTCATGGGGCGGCCGGGCTGGCGGGGACGCGGGTGGCGGCGATCGGCCCGGTGACGGAGGCGGCGCTGCGGGAGTGGG
>WNGN01001125.1_pt1 | contig 27722 bp, 26 predicted proteins | sample 5400561 | NCBI WGS metagenome assembly WNGN01 (sample SAMN13153379, study PRJNA577476) | soil metagenome | isolation source: 115 cm soil or saprolite under Garry oak tree replicate 2 | place: USA:California | collected 2016-06-15 | reverse complement strand
AACTTCATGCCCTGTCGTTCGATAAACTCCTTGAACTGAGCATAAAACTCGTTGCCGTCCTGCATGGTAATCACAGCTACAGCGTCTGCCGTCTCAAGAGCATAGGGATAGCCATGGCCACTTGCAAGAATCTCAGCGCGTACGACGTCCAGCACAGGCTCCAGCACTCCATCATCGAGCATCCAACGAGGAAACTCAAGGCGAGCGGGAGGATGTACTGATGAAGTTTGCAGGTAACAGAAAGCGACGCTTTCTCGATAAACGCCATAGGCGGTAAGAATGTCGCCACGAGCACAGATCATTGCAGGCGTGCGATCACCCCAACGCAAACGTCCCTGCCAGAGAAGTGTATCGTGAATTTTTTTTGTTTCGCGTAGGACAGGCCGGGGCTGCATAGCATCGAGGCGGCGTAACATTGTGATCATATCACGCGCATAGCTGGTATCGATGTAACCGATAAGAGGCACACGGTACTGTTCGGAGGCCTGGAGCAAGGAAGTAGCAGCAGTGATGTAACGTTCCCGGTAAGGACTTGGCATGGTCAAGGCGAAGGAGACAACAAGCGAACCATCGAAAAAAACGACAGGGCTATGTGCCGGTTCGCTTTTGCGACGAGCGCGAGCATACTGTTCCATCTGGTGACAAATGGTCTCGATCTCCAGGGCATAGCGCCGCAGTGTTACTTGTAACTCAGAATAAGGGTAGCTATCCGGGTCTATGCTTTCGCTCCTGGATACTTCGACGATCTCATCAGGAGCAAGTACTTCCATACGCACATCCTTGGTGTAGGGGCGACCATGCAGGTGAGGATTGGCGAAAAAGCCGACCTGTATGAGGGCTACCGGGATAGAAGCATCACGCCGGGGCTGCAATTGACTGCCATCGACAGCCAGGGTAGTGATACCTTCAATGCACTCGGCCCACTGGCGCGCCTGCTCATGATTAGCGAATTCGCGTCCGAAAGGAAACAAAGGGCCGTGATAGGTATTGTGAGCGGCATTGACCAACCAGCGATCGAACTCGATGCTGGGGCGGGCGCCTGCTGGCGGCATGCCAGGGTCATCAGGCGGCAGCATATGCTCAAGCTTGGCGCCTGATGAATAGTGCAGATAGAGCGTTTCGAGCGCATGCCGGTAAGCGTTCAACTGGTCGCTGAATGAACCGTCATAACTGGTGAACATAGCTCGCTTCGCATTGAGCGCTGTTTGAAGTTTCCCTTTATGAAGCATGGGCTCGCGCTTGCTCTCTTTCTTCTTGCATTGTCTCGTCCTCAGCCCATTGGCGCGTCTCACCATCTATCTTGCGCAGGCGGACCAGGCTGTCAAGTCCCTGCTCAAAGGTATCGTCATGACTGATGACGATGAGCTGGTCGAAGCCACGCACGCGCCGGATCTGCTCAGCAAGGTTCACGCGGCGCAGTTCGTCCATGTTTTGTGTTGGCTCGTCAAAGAAGGCGATGTTGAGGTTTGAGAGCTTTTTGAGTAAGGCCAGGCGCACTGAAAGTGCTGCGCTCATCTGCTCGCCGCCGCTCAACTGGGCAAAGCTGCGGCTGACGCTCTGACGGCGCAGGACGACCTCGTAGTCGTTTTGCCAGGAAAGCTGGGCGCTGCGATCACCCATGATCTCGCCAAAGATGCGATTTGCCTCGGCAGAAATATCACTCAGCACAGCTTTCAAAACCTGAGGCGCCGCCTCCTTAATAAGTTTGCGGAAGAGTTCCGTCATCACCTGCAATTCTTCAAGTGTACGCTTCTCTCGTTCTGCCGCCTCCAATGCGATGAGCTGCGTCTCTGCCCTTTGGATCTGCTGCTCAAGCTTGTTGATCGTGTCCTGCAAGCCCCTCATTGCCTGTGCTAACTGGCCCAGGTCTTTGTGCAGTTGATTCACCTGTTTATCAACTGCCTCAAGTTCCTCCAGATGGAAAGCGGCCTCGGCTTTCAGACACGCCTGTTCGGCGAGTTGCAGGGTCTGCCGGACTTCCCCGGCCATAAAATGCATGTGTTGATGCGCCTGCTCACGTTCGGGGAGAAGGCGCGCGGCCTGCTCGTTTTGCAGGTACGACTGGTACCCGGCCAGGCTCTGCTGAAGAATGGTCTCCCGCTCGGCGATCGTGGTATCAAGGTTAGCATAGTGCTGTAGTTGGTGCTCCAGCGACTGCAACTGCTGCGCTACTTTTTGCTGTTGTTGTTGTTCCACTTGCAATTGCTGTAAGTAGGCCGGTTCCTGCTTAATGATCTCCTGTCGAGCCTTGCTGAGGGAACGCGGGTCATCAAGTGTCTCAAGGTGTGCTTTGACGTCAAGCAGTTGAGCGGCAACCCCACTGAGCTCCTCGATTTTTTGTTGTCGCTCATGTAGATCTGTCGTCGCCTGCTGGATCTGCTCTTGTAAGTGCTGCACCTGCTTGTGCAGGCCTGGCAGATCACGCACCTGCTGGTCAGCCTCTTTACTCTGGGCATGAAATTTCTCGGCCTCGGCAATTTGCTGGTCGATGTGCTTAAGCGCTTCCAGTTCCTGTACCAGGCCGGATTCCTCGCGCTCCAGGCGGTTGATTTCCAATGCCAACCGCCGCAGGTGATCAGCCAGGCCATCGCGCTGCCCCACGTGCTGGCCCAGCTTTCCCAGTTCCTCGGCATATGGCTTAATCTCGTCAACGCGACTTTTGACAAGAGTAAACTGCCGCGTAATATTGCTGAGTTGGGCGTATTCCTCCTCCAACTGGCCGTCGAAGTAAGACTCCAGGCTGATAAGGCCTTTTTGCTTGATATTGAGGCAGGTCTCGTTGAGCAAAGGGCACTGCCCACCTGCTGATTGCTTGCGCCATTTCTTATTAGCAGCAATATTACCTTCCAGGCGCTGCTGCAGACCGAAGAATTGCGTGTACTGTTCTTGCAAGGCAGGCAGCTCCTCGGCTGCGTGGCGATGTTCCTCGATGGCTGCTATCTGACTTTCGGCTGCACGTAAACGGGCGGCTGTTTGCCAATGTCTCTATACGTTCATTTAAAAGTGCTGCCACTGCCTCCAATGGCTCAATGGCAGCAATGCGCTGTTGCAGTGACTCCTGCTGCTGGAGGTGTTTGGCACGCTGGGCGGCCAGTTGTTTACATTCTTTGACCAGTGATTCATGATGCATGGCCTGCCGCGCCAGCTCGTCGCGCTGTTTCTCCAATTCATACTGCTGCTCGACCAGAGGAGATAGATCTATCACCTGTTGACGGGCCATGGCAACATCGTGCAGCCTGTCCTGAAAGTTGGCGACATTGGCTTCAATTGTTGCAAGATTGCTGCGGAGACCGGCCTGGCTTTGACGCAGCTGGTTGCGCTGTTTCTCATCCTGGCGCAACTGCTTGAGAAGGGCATCGGTCCGCTGATAGCGCTGGTAAGCGGCGCTGCTTTCCTGCACTACCTTATGTGCAGCACGCGCAAGGTTCAAGGCGTCAAGATGCTCTTGCAGGCGCTGCTGGGCATCTTTATCTCTGTCTTCACACTGCTCACGCTTGTGTTGAAGTTGCTGCAATTGCTCCCTTTGCTGTTTCAGGGCAGCCAGGCGTTTTTCGCACTGCGCAAGCTGCTGTGTCCAGAGAACGTTTTGTTCTTTGTATTCACGGTCTTGCTGGCGTGCCTGGTTCAGAGAAGCACGCCAGGTTTCCAGTTCGCGTGTCTCATAGGTCAGGCGTCCGATCTCAAGCTGCTGCGCCTGCGCCTGTTCTTTGTAGAGCTTCTGCACATCCAGTAAATAGTCGGCGGCTGTCTTGTAATCTTCTATCTGGAGCAGGGCGTCGAAGGTCTTTTTGCGAATGCTGGCGCTCTCCCGGAAAATAGAGGTAAAGGTGCCCTGCGGTACACCTAAAGCATCTTCGAAGAGGGTATCAAGAGGCCGCTCACGATCGATGCCGAAGAGATCATGAAGTTTATCCTTCACATCGGCGTTTTGCTCAATGCGATGATCCGCCTCGCAATCGTATACGAACCAGCGGCCACCGGCGCCACAGCGCCGCTCGACTGTGTACGGGCGATCATCATTGCCTATAAAATGGACGGTAACATGCCCATATTTCTCGCCCTCACGCACAAATTGACCTTGAGTATAAGGTAGAGAGTCAAAAAGGGCAAAACCGATGGCTTCGACCAGGGTTGTTTTGCCGGAGCCATTTGCACCGCTGATCGCGGTTGTACCACGCCGGAAATCTACTGTCAGGTGACGATAACTCTTGATATTCTCTAACTCAACGCGTGTTATGAGCATTTTGCGGCAACCTTCCCAACGAACACGAAATGGGCGAACGCAATGGCGCGTTCATACTAATTTCCCACTTCTGTATTCTCCCTTTATAGCTGAAAAGTGGTAATCCCCAGGCGCATTATAACATGATTGGAAGAACAAAACACCTATACCAGCCCTGCGAAAGATTTATTCAGAAACTCCAAAGCGTTGTAGTACGTTCTACTACGTAGACACATATTGTAAAGCCGTATAAAGGAGCACCCGATGAATATAAACAGGGTACGCTACATCCCGCTGGTCCTATTGCCAGTCCTGCTATTGATAAGCGCCTGTAGCCCATCTCTAGGCACGGGGAACAGTTCTTTGACCGTGTTACAGGTGCTGCAAAACAGCACAAAGGCGATGAAGGATCTGAAGTCAGCGCATATCGAGACAAAGACCGCCGGTACATTACAGACACTAGGCACACCAGGTACACCGACGCCAACCACTGCCAGCTCTCTTATGTTCAATGTCAGCGGGAGCGGTGACGAGGCGCTGCCAAACGAGGAACAGCTGCAGGTTACCGTCTCTCAAGGAAAGAACAGTTCACCGGCTAACCTGGCGGAAATCGTCCAGGGGGACAAGGTCTACGTGCAGAATACGAAAGGACAGTGGTACGTTCTAAACAAAAGTGCGCTAGAAGGTTTCACGGGCAATCCCTTTTCTGGCATCAACGGGCTTGATCCAAATGCTTTACTGGGCCTGCTGCAGGATACCCAGATTACCGATCACGGCGATGAATTGCTAAACGGAGAAAACTTGCGCCATATTAGCGTGGCATTGGACAAAGCAGGATTTAAGAAGATTCTCAATAGTGATCCCCAGTTGGGCAATTTGTTCGGGCAGCAGAACGTCGCGATAATTCTCAACAGCACAAAATTGTTTGCGTCAAGCCTTGACCTGTGGATAGACGAGACCAACTTCTATGTGCATCGCACCGAGTTTAAGATCAACGTAGATGAGGACATAAGTTCGCTGAGCCGATCCCTGACACCTGTTGTGACGTTTCCCTTACCAGCAGGTGTGATCACGAGCTTCGATTCAACTCTTGATATGAGCAAGTTTAATGTTCCAGTGACGATTACGCCTCCAACGGGGGCCATTCCGACTGATAATCCTATCAGCATTTTCGGTTGAAGCGAGGCAGAGTAGCCAGTAAGGCGGAGCCGCTATGAGTGAAGAGACGCCAGCCGTGGGAGCACCTCTTGCAGGTGCTCTTACCAATAATGGTACCCAAAACTTAGCAGCGCGTCCGGTGGTAATCGGGGTAGACCTTGGTGGGACGCAGATTCGCGCGGCGGTCCTGCGCGGCGCCGAGCTGATCTCGCGGGTCGCGCAGCTCACGGGTGAGGATACTGCCCCCGAACACCTTATTCCACGTATTTTCACTGCGATACAACAGGCGCTCGATGAAGCCCGAACGACGCTTGAGCAGGTTGCAGGCATCGGGATAGCCACGCCGGGGCCGTTAGACCACCGCACGGGTATAGTTTATGCTCCGCCAAATATGCCAGGGTGGGACCGCGTACCACTGCGCGATATTTTTGAACAATACTTTTCGCCTGCAAGTGAGGGAGGCGATGCTGCCCAATTGCGTATCTTTGTAGAGAATGACGCACATGCGGCAGGCCTGGGAGAGTACTTGTTTGGCGCGGGGCGTGCGTGCAGCCACATGGTGTACCTGACTATCAGTACAGGTATAGGCGGCGGGGTGATTGTTGATGGCAAGATCGTAGAAGGCACAAACGGGACCGCTGGAGAGCTGGGCCATATGACCATTGACTGGCATGGGGGACGCTGTAGATGTGGTAACTATGGCTGCCTGGAATACCTGGCTTCCGGTACTGCTATTGCCAGGTATGCTGACGAGGCAATAGCGGCCGGGCAAGGTGTCGAACTGCTCGAATTTGCACGAGCATTGCAGCAGCATGTCCAGGAAGGCAATGGGTTGGAGCTACCCACACACGAGGCTACAGGGGTTGGGTACGAAGGTAGCCCCGGTAACTTAGAGGCGCCACGTATTACTGCCCATATGGTCTCACAGGCAGCGCAGGCCGGTATACCACTGGCACGAGCGATCATTACAAACGCGGCGGAAGCTATTGGCGTTGGCCTCGTCAACATCATCCACATTTTCAATCCACAAGTGATTGTCCTGGGTGGTGGGGTCACTCAGATGGGACCTATGCTCATGGAACCTGCTCTGCGCATCGTCCAGGAGCGTACGATGAAGATTCCACTTGATGCGGTACGCATTGTGCTGGCAGAACTGGGTGGAAATGCCGGGCTGGTAGGAGCAGGTGCGCTGGTCTATTATTATATGCAGGCACAATAGCGAGCGTTTCTGGTACCCCACGAGCGGGCGGCCATGACCATAAAGGCCCCACCCTACGGATTGATGCCCGCGCTTTTCGTGTCGTATCTTTCCTCCGGTTGATGCCTATTGGGCATTCGTTTCAACGTGCGAGCATTAGAGGTGAATGTGGTCGCTGCTGTTTGGCGGCCTGAACTTCGTGCCATCATTGACGAAAACGATGGTCTGATCCTGGATGTGAATAAGCATGTCAGGCAGGCCATCTCCGGTAACATCGCGAAATTCCAGGGTGACAGGGGTGAGGTCTCCGCCCGGATCGAAGAGGTAGGGGCCGCTATAGCTGATGGCCCTGGCCGGATTGCCCGCCATAAATTCAACGATGACGATATGGCGATGCAGGTTGACAGCGATAAAGTGGCTGGGGTGAGCAGCATCGTCGCCGTGACCAACCACAGCATCTATCTGGAAGGTGCGAGGATTCCCGTAGCGCAGGTCATCATACCTGGCAATACCCCAGGCAAGCGCCGACGAACCAACCACCCAGAGTGCGAGCATGGCAATCATGCCAACCCCAACGTAGAGAAGCCAATGAAATCCCCTACGTTGATTCCCGTCAGGCGGTCCTTGTTTCGCCACTGAACCGCGTACAGAGCGGGTCGGCATTGCGCCAGGCGTGGGGGTAGTTACCCGACCGGCGACCTGGTCGGGAATAATGACGTTGCGACGAGTAGTCTGGGGGCCGGTAGTCTGGATACTCATTGGGTCGCGCAGGCGAATGGAGCTACTGCGGTACCGCAACGGTCTAGAATCCGATTGCGTATCCTGCAAGGATACATCATCTTGCGTATCTGGTATATCAAATGCAGTCGAGTCGTCTTGTTTTGTCTTGGGCCGCTTCTGCCGAGGCTGCTTCTCATCACTCTGCATTAGCTCTCCCTTTCTTTCGCCTTGCTGAACTGCGCAATGAGCCTACTGTCTTGTATTGTACATTTCTTGCCATATTATCAAAGATGGCTGGCAAGTTGTCAATAAAGCGCTTCTTAGGAAAATGTATCGATATGTTTCAAATTATAGCATACTGTGGCGTTTTTGGACATCTTCCGTCTTCACGCCTCAAATGTTGGAGGTGTCTTTGATTTTGAATGTTGTCTGCCGATAAAATCGGCGTGGGGTGGACACTGCGATGCCTGTCACACAGAGAGCAGTTCGCCAAGCCAGGTTTCCTCGCACGGTTCAGGGTGCTGACCAGGCGGATCCTGCTCGTCTTCTACCTGTAAGGATATCCACTGGAAATCACGATGGGAAGAGAAGTGTTTTATCCCATCATTTCGGCCAGAAACTCTACAAACTTGCGTCCTTCCTGTTCTTTCTCCTCCGCTGTAAGAGATTTATAGTGTTTGAGGAAAGCAAATGAAGATTGTTTCTGCTCTTCTATTTTTCTTATAACGGAGGCACGAGCCTTGTCTTTATCTACCTGCAGCGTCTTGCCCTCTGGCAGGGCAATGCCACAGGCCGCCAGAACCTCCTCAGCGACATAGATGGGCCTGCCCAGGAGCACGGCCAGGGCTATGGCGTCGCTCGGCCTGGCATCCAGCTCATGGACTGCTGTTCCATTGCGGAACTTCGCCACAGCGTAGAATATTTCGTCCTTCAACGTTTCGATACGCGCCTCCTCAAACTCCATACCTGTCGCGCGCAGCAGGTTGATCAAGAGATGAATGCCCATAGGCCTTGTAGGTGCGATTTCGGTATGGCCCATGGCTATTAACATGGCCTCGGGCGCACCAACGTAGATAGTCAAAACACGCTGGGCTGTCTCATCCAACAATACAATAGCGTTTTGCCTGATTTCAGTATTCTCTATTACGGTGGCTACTTTCACCTGCGGCATGATTTCGTTCCTCTCTGCTGTGGTAGACCTATGTTCAGTACCTGCGTAAACCGGTAACAAGCGCTCTCTAAGCTGCTCCCTGGCGCGATGGAGGCGACCTTTGACGGCGGTGATGGAGACGCCCAGGATTGCGGCGATTTCGCGCATGCTCAACTGCTCATAATAGAAGAGCAATGTAGCTGCCCTGTCTTTGGGCGAAAGTTCCTGGACTGCCTGTAGGACGATAGTGTGCAGCTCACGTTGCTCCGCGATCTCTTCAGGGTCCATCACTGGCGAAGGATAATAGGGCACGTCGCGATACATACCGCCCATCATGGCTTCCAGGGAGTACGGGTTTATTTTCTGGTCGCGGATGTAGCTGCGGCAGACGTTCAAGACGATGCCGTAGAGCCAGCTTTTGAAGCGCGAGCTGTCCCGCAGGTGGTCGAGCGAAAGGTATGCCTGGAGTAGCGCCTCCTGCGCCAGCTCGCGTGCGATCTCTTCATGGGCGACCATGCCCAGAGCAATGCGCCTGACCATCTGTTGATAGCGCTCGATAAGTTGACTAAAAGCGTCCTTATCGCCAGAGCGCGCCAGTGCAACCAGTTCGGAATCGGCTTTGTTTGTCATGACAAATCTTTGATTGATCCCTTCACATATGTAGTGGAGAAGATGAAGGGAAAGGTTATTTTTCTTGCCTGCGTTTTTCCAGCCAGCGTTTGATACTGGCTTCTTTGCCCTGCTGGCCTGGTTCGTAGTAGCGCCGACCTTTGAGGTTGTCGGGCAGGTACTCTTGAAGCTGGGCCGATGGGGGACGCTCCGGGTCGTCGATCTGCATGTCTTTATAGTAGTCGTGGGCGTATATATAGTCTTTGCCGTAATCGAGGTCTTTCATCAACTGCGTCGGCGCGTTGCGTATCCACAGGGGAACGGGGTCATTGCGGGTCTGCTGCACGTCCTCCTGCACACGGCTATACGCGGCCTCCAGGGCGTTGCTTTTGGGAGCGGTGGCGAGATGTACGACGGCCTGAGCTAATGCGAGGTTTGCCTCGGGCAGGCCCACAAAGTGGACGGCCTGCTGGGCCGCGACGCAGACCAGGAGGGCCTGGGGATCGGCCATGCCAACATCTTCAGAGGCAAAGCGGATGAGGCGGCGCACTATATAGAGCGGGTCTTCACCGGCCTCGAGCATGCGTGCCAGCCAGTACAGGCCTGCATCGGGGTCTGAGCCGCGCAGCGACTTGTGCAGGGCCGAGATAGTATCATAATGCTGATCACCGCTTTTGTCGTAGAGCAGTGCGCGGTGCTGCATTATCTCCTCGACCAGGGGGAGGGTGATGTGGGTGGCGGCTGCGACGGATCGCGCCTCCAGATCCTGGTTTCCGGCAGGGGTAATGGCAGCGGAGGCGGCCAGTTCCAGGACGTTGAGCGCAGTACGGGCATCGCCGTTGGCAAAGATGGCAGTCTGTTGTAATGCATCCTCATCAATTGTTATGCCGAGTTGACCCAAGCCGCGCTCCCTGTCGGCCAGGGCACGATGCAAGATGGTCAGTATGTGCTCCTCAGACAAGCCCCTGAGCGTGAAGACACGGCAGCGCGAGAGGAGGGCGCTGATGACTTCAAAACTCGGGTTTTCGGTGGTGGCACCGATGAGCGTTACGGTGCCGCGTTCGACATGGGGCAGGACGGCATCCTGCTGCGCTTTATTGAAACGGTGGATCTCGTCGATGAAGAGGATGGTGCGCTGCCTGGAGAACTGGCGCAGTTTGCGGGCATCTTCCACTACTTTGCGTAGATCGGCTACGCCGGCAGAGACGGCGCTGAGCGAGACGAAATGGGTTTGTGTCTGCCGCGCAATAACCTCGGCCAGGGTTGTCTTGCCTCGTCCAACGTACGCGGGCGCATGCGCGAGGCCAATGGCTCGCCAGGGTTGGTGGAAGCTGCCGAGCTCGTTGGCAGAGGTGTCTTTTGCGAGGATGGGGTGTCATCCGGCCCAAAAAGCGATGATTGATCTTGCATATTTTCTGTCTTCCGTTCAGCGAGAACTACAGTATATTATTTTATCATTTGAGGACAATAATTACATTGAGATGAACAAATTTATGTGGGTTTTGCCCCACCCCAGGGCGTCATAAATGTCGCGGCTACGCCTATCCGATTTTCGTGCTACACTTTATGTGATGTTTTCCGGGCGATAAAACTTCTTTTAGAGAGGGGGTTTTTATGAGTCAGACAGTATTAACCCAGGCTGTTGAGGCATTTGCACGTGTAGGAGTTAAGTACTCAGACGCTAAGCTAGAAAACGAATGGAAGTGGGGCGATTACGAGGAAGGGGTGCGATTCTCGTTCTTTCTGACGTACCAGGAATTGCGCGAGGTAGCAGCACAGACTGCGGTACAGAGGGCGATCAATGGACCCACGATGACGTGGGCGCAGCGCATCCTGGCACAGCACCACGCGGCATATAGGGACCTGTGCGGTATCCTGGTTTCCGTGAGCGAAGACGAACTAAACCGCGTGCCAGTCCCTGGGGAATGGCCGCTACGGGTGGTGCTCGGACATGTTATTGACGCTGAGCAGGGTTTTCTAGGTGTCATTCGCTACGCTCTAGAGCGGCATCGCAGTGGAGATGGGCGACCACTGGAGATGCCTGAAGAGGACGACGTGGAAGATGAGGTTGACAACAGCGCGGGTATGCTCGAGCAGATTCTCAGCAACTACGATATGCTGCACTTTCAAGTGCTCCACGAACTGGCAAGCATCAGTGACGATGAGCTGCGCATGCCATCGTTTTTCTGGGAAGACAACCCGATGGAGATCCGGTTCCGCCTGCACCGCTTCGATGCTCACCTGCGGCAGCACACGATCCAGGTGGAAAAGACACTGGCAGGTATCGATCACCACCCACGTGAGGCCGAGCGGCTGGTGCGTATGCTCTACGGGGCGCTGGGCGAGGCTGAAGGCGCGGTGATTGGCGCGCCGGAAATGGGCGCGGAACAATGGCGCAAGGCAGCAGAGGGAATCCACAAGCGTGCTGCTGAGATTGCGAAAGCCTAAACGTTTTGGCCACTTGAATCGTGTCCCTAACTGAAGGTTGTAATGTCTTTGTCATCCCGGGAAGTGAACTGGTTCGCCACCGCGCGGATACCAGGTTTCCCTCGAAGGGCAAGGATGCAGTTTCGAAGACATAAGGAGACGAATTTCATGCCAAAGAAAAAACCATTGAAAGGCGTGAGCGATAAAGAGCAGCGCCAGTATGAGCATATCAAGGAATCGGCAGAGAAGAGTGGCCGCTACGGCAACCGGGCAGCGGAAGTAGCGGCCCGTACGGTGATGAAGGAGCACAAGGAGAAGGGGCACAAGAAGGGTCAGTAGGGTGGAGGAAGCCATTCCTCGCGGACAGTGAGCACGCGTTGCCGAGCATAGAGCGTTGTTCTTGTCCGAAGATTAGAAAGAGGTTATAGCGATGGGCAAATCCAATACCTATACATACGAACTGCCGGCCGATAACCAGAGACTGGAGCAGGATGCGCGCACTATGGGTCATAAAGAGGTGCGAGATAACTATCCTGGCGTCTATCGTGCGCACGGCGAGATAGAAAATCACGCGCGTGCACTCTGCGAGCAAGCGCTGGCGGCCACGCCCAACGTTACCAATGACGCGCAGGCATACATCACGCGCTATACAGCTGCTTACACCGAGGCGTACGAGACTGAAATGCAGGTCATGGACGCCACCGAGCAGAGGGAAGTATAGGGAGGCCCGGCATCCTCGAGGATGCCGGGTTTATTTTTTCAGATGAATGTTCCTTTCATTGGTGCTTTGTCACTTTACGTGCCAGAGAGCGGTAAGATGGGGGAACCCCTGCGTGCCTGTTGAGCAGGCAGGCGAACTAAGGAGAAGGAGTGATGGTCCTCTCCCGAGTGTTTCCCTCCCTTGGAGCGGCATCCTGGTCATTTTCGGGGTCAGGGGCTGCCGGACTGGTTGGGACAATTGGGACAGTTGGGACATAGGTAATGTTTTGAGACTTTACTTACACAAACCTGTTGGAAGGGACTTTCTCACGTTTGGGACATTTGGGACGTTTGGGACACTTGAGATATTGGGTAGGTGAATTTCCTAAACCTGCGTGCGCTTCGCGATGACCTGTATGGCAGCGAGTTACATGGTCATCATAGATGACTTGCTATTTATAGTATAGCATACAGGGGCAAACGAAGCGGAGTACACAGACCACTTGGGACCTCCCTGGCATTATGTGCGCTTCCTCGATCATGCCTCCGAGTGCATTTCGCTGAGCAAGGTGGTGGATACATCTTCATGCATCGTTTGCTCCTCAACTACTTTGCATCATTGGGCAAAGCAGGTCTAACACGCCTAACGTCGTAAATAGCTTTAGAGGCGATGGTGTATCCAGTGGGCGATGTCGTCGACGGCTGCGGGGATGGAACGGCGGCTGGTGTCGTAGAGGGTCATCGGTGGATTGGTGGTGGGGGCGTGTTCTTTGAGCCAGCGGTTGAATTCCAGCATGTTGTTTACAAATTCGGCTGTGTGGCTCTGGCGCCAAGCGGGCCGGTCCTGGAGGCGCTGGGCGAGCAGGTCGTCGTCGCAAACGAGGGCGAGGTAATGCAGGGTCGTGAAGTAGCGGCGTTCGGGGCAGTCTTCAAACTGGTCGGGGAGGGCTGTGCCGCCCAGGACGACGGGTCGACCAGCCTGGCTGATATTTTTTGCGACACGCAGCCAGGTGTTGCGATAGTCGCGGTAGTTGTCCTCGGGTGTGGTGGGAACTCTGCCCCAGAGGATGTCTGATTCTATGACTACGCATTCTTGCAAGCGGGGTACGAGGGCGAGACAGATGGTTGATTTGCCGGTGCCGCTGGCGCCGCTGATGATGAAGAGTGGAAGTTGGAGAAAGGGGTGCGCATAGTGGCAGAAGGGACAGATGGCGAAGGGGCCAGAAGGGTCGATGGTTTTTTCGACGGTGTATGCGCCGCAGCGCGGGCAGACGTTGAACATGGTGTGGCTCCTCTGGTTGATGGGAGTGTTTTTCTGCATACGAGGCGACCGCACGAGGGCGACCGCAAGGGTCGCCCCTACATTTTGGCGGTTGCGATGCCGTTCCTAAACATTATACGTCAAGGGCGATCGTCAGGGCCGGTTTTCTGGCCTTTTATACTGAAGATGTGACCTCGTTGTTACAAAGGCACTGCCCCAAGTTCATCAACTGGAAGCCGAGGTGAAAACGATGGCTGAAGCGCCAGTCAACCTTACCAGGCGGCTCAAGACGCCACGCGCCGCCGCCATTGCCGGAATCCTCTTTGCCGTGCTTGCGGGTACGACACAGGTGCTCGTCCGGCTTTCTATTCCAAGCGATGCGAAGGACAGCGGCGCGTGGCTCGCCGGACAAGGCGGCACAATTTCTCTTGCCTTGAACCTGGTGCCCTTCGCGGGGATCGCTTTTCTGTGGTTCATGGGTGTGGTGCGCGACCACCTCGGGCGCCTGGAAGACCAGTTCTTTTCGACGGTGTTTGTTGGCAGCGGTTTGCTGTACCTTGGCCTGACCTTTGTGTCCGCTGCCGTGGCAGGGAGCCTGCTTGCCAGCTACGCCAAGGGTCCGGGCAGCCTGGTGGAAAACAGCGTGTACGCGTTCGGTCGTATGGTGGTGTTCGAAGCCAGCAACACCTATGCCCTGCGCATGTCGGGCGTCTTTATGATATCGTTGGCGACGATCTGGCTGCGGACCAGGACGATGCCGCGCTGGCTGGTATTCTTCACCTATGCGCTGGCACTGGTACTGCTGGTGAGTATTAGTTTGAGTGTGTGGTTTACACTCGTCTTTCCAGCATGGGTGCTGGTGATTAGCGTACACATGCTGATTGGGGACCTGCGCAAGCGGTCCCCAAGCGCGGAGAGTGGCCCGGAAACAGTGTGAAAAATCAGTATAATATTCTCCATTTTTTAACCTCCATAATCGGCAGTGGCCGCGATCAATTCGGGCCCTACGTTTCATCCGGATGGATGGAGACCAAACAGAGACGAATGCTTGACACCTTTCCTCATTCGTGGTATTCTTTTTCACATAGTAAATGATACTATGTAGCGTAAAAGAGCAGAGTCAAGAGGAAGATCTCTGATGCACAAAAAACAATTTGACCTCGGGCGCTTTTCGGACCCGTCATTGTTGATCCTGGCCAGCCTGGCCAATGGCCCAAAGCATGGCTACGCCATGATGGAAGATATTGCCGAGTTCTGCGGAACCAGGCTCGAACCCGGTACGCTCTATGCCGCGTTGGCGCGACTGGAGCGACGGGGCTGGATTGAGGCGTTGGAAGCCGAGGAGCGCCGCCGCCCCTATCGCATCACAGGGGCGGGAGAACGTGTGCTGCGCGAGCAGCTCAAAACGCTGCACCGGGTGGTCTCCGTTGGGCAACAACGGCTGGCTCCAGGCTAAAAGAGACAGGAGGACGGCATGCAATACCAGCAATACGCTCGGGCCAGGCTGTCCCGACCGGCCTATTTCATCCTTGGCTGTCTTTCGCATGGGCCGAGGGATGCCGTGGCGCTGTGCGAGGCCATCGAGCAGGCAGAGGGCCTCTACATCGAGCCTGGCACCTTATATTCGTGTCCTGGCCCAGTTGGAGCAGCGGGGCTGGATCGCAGGTGACGATGGCGGAGAACGGCTGCGCCGGTATCACATCACAGCCCAGGGCATGCTCGTCTTGCAACAGGCAGAAGCGAAGTATCAAAGAAATCAGGAACAGCAGGAACGGAATGAAAGGAGTTCTGGCTTGCTTGGAGGAAAGGAGATCATCATGCGCCTGGTCATGTGGATGCTGCGCCTGTACCCGCCTGCCTGGCGCGAGCGGTACGAGGCGGAAATGGTGGCGTTGCTCTGGCAGCATGAGATCACACTGTGGACAGTGCTGGACCTGTTCATTGGAGCACTGGACGCCCGCCTGGGCCCGCACTATCGCCAGGCGCGGCAGCTTCTTCCCATGCAGCGGCTCCAAGCCTCGTGGAAGTGGCTTGCGAGTGCAGGGTGCTGCTCCCCCGAAGCAGGAGCCGCTGCAACAGATTCAACAGCTCCACGAGCAAAGCTAAGAGACACAGGAGGACGGTATGCAACAGCAGCGGCAACAATGTCAGAATGGCCGTGTTCTGCCAGAACACGGCCATAAGTCATAAGCAGTTTAGGCGGTTGCCCATTCGATGCCCCAGGGCGCCTGGACTACACCCTTGATCACTGAGCGTATAGCGCCGCTGCTGGGGTCGAGCAGGGTGATGCCGGTCGCGGGGTCAACTCCGTAGAGGGTGTTCCCGTCGCCACTGATGGCCAGCCCGGTGAAGGACTGCTGCTGCAGATACTCGCTCTGCACCTGAAGTGTCTGCGCGTTGATCACCCAGATGCCATGCAGACCTGCTACATAAAGCATGTGCTGATCCCGCGAGAGCGCTGCCCCGTTGTGCAGTACGCGCGCCTGGTCGGCCGCGGTTACCACGCGGTTGGCAGGATTGAAGTGATTGGTTCTCGCGCCGCCGATTAGCCAGAGCTGGTAGGTGTTCAGGCCGAGGTCGAGGTTGACCGTCGCAACCAACCCGAGCGCGGCGTTGGCTGCATAGAGCGTTTTGCCGTCCTGCGAGAGGGTCAGAGTATAGTAGTGCAGCAGCGCGGGGGAGTTGCCCACCGGCAGGTCGATGCAGCGCGCAATAAACGGGAAAGGGGTGGAGTTGTTTACAGTATCTGTCAGCCAGAGGATGTGGATGAAGGCCTTGTTCGTCACGTGGTTGATATAGAGCGTGTAGGCCATGTCGCCATCATCGGACACCTGGCGGGCGAGGGCCTGGCCCTGCATCTTCTCACCCAGTTCGGCCTTATCGGCAATGCTGCCATCTAACAACTGGTTGGCATTGACATTATAGGCTCGCACGTTGTAGTGGCTCGTGCCGACCTGGTAGTACTCCAGCAAGTAGAGCATGGTGCCTTTGGGTGAGACCGCATCCAGCGTGAAGTCGCCGTTCAGGCGGATGCTCTTTACGAGTTTTCCAGCCTGTGTATCGACCAGCGCAATGCTGGTGGTGCCCGCAGGCGTATTCAGCGCCCGCAGCGCCAGCCAGCGTCCATCGCCTGAGAGCATCGAGTCCGCGTAGCCGCGATCGGCTGTAGAGTAGCTTCCTGGGATGTTGAAGGTGCGCACGGCAGCACCTGAGCTGGTGTCGAGAACGGAGATGGTGGTATGCACAGTCCCATTCCCGCCGGAGAGTGAGGCAATGTATACCCGTTGGTGCTTGAGGTCTGTGAGCCCTGCAGGGAGCGTGAGCAGGGCTGCCGGGTTCGTCGTGCCCACCGGTAGGGCAACGATGTGTTGGGCGGCCTGGTTGTGCCCGGCCCCGGTGTAGCTGTCGAGGACATACAGCTCGTCGCCTGCCGGACGCGCTGCCAGGTTGGAATTGCTGCCCGCCTGGGGCAATCCACCTGCGCAGGCAGCGACAAACGGGAGCAGCAGGCCCAGTATCAAGCCGAGCCAGACGATTGATGTCTTCTTCATAACGCCTCCTCCGGGCATATGTTTGCTGTATAAGCCTATTATAACCGTATCGTGCAGAACTATCTATGTTATAGAGGAGGAAACTGAAGTGGATATAAAAGTTTCCTGAATCTGGGCTGAATGGTGGGAATTGGGGCATCGTCTAATTGTCGACGAAGCCGTCATTACTAGATGCCCTCTCGGCTTCTAAAGCCCACATTCCGCCTCAGGCCGGGCATCCTCCGGCGCTTTGTGGTCCGTTCTTCCGTCGAGAGTCACCGCGCTCACTCCCTCAAACGTGCCCACAAACACGCGTCCCTGGGAGAGCGTTGGTGTGGCAAAGTGTGGGACCGCCATGCCCAACGAGAGCTGTGCACGCACCAGGCCGGTCTCAGGATCGAGCGCATAGAGGGTGCCATCGGAATCCAGGCTGTAGAGGGTGTGACCTCCCACGATGGGCGGGAGAGTGATTTGGCCAAGCGTGTGCCAATCCACCTTCAGCGTCGTTCCTGGCGCGTCCAGGACGCGTCTGAGGCCGTCAAAGCAAGGGACAAAGACCTGTGAGCCCACGGTGGCCACGCCTCCCTGAGCCAATCCGCAGACGCTCACCACTGCCGCCTGACCCCCTATGCCGCCCAGGGCGTTGGCGTGGAGCAGGTACCCAAAACCGGATTTGCCCGCGATGAAGACGAGGCCGCCTGGCAGCAGCGCTGGCCCCATTGACCCAAGGTCTTGATCCCCAGTATCTTGCTCCCGCCACTGGGCGGGGGCAAAACTATCTTCCAGCTGCAGCGTTGGCGAGAGGCGCAGTACCGCATTACTCAAATCCCAGCTTCCGCTGATGTGGTCTTCGTTGCCCGTCGACACATACACCCGCCCCTCCCGATCTATGGCTGGCCCCGAAGGTCCCCAGATGCCACCTGAATCCCGTGTCGGGACTTGATAGGAGAGTAAAGGCCCACTGCCATCTGTCCGCGAGGCGACGATCGTCCCATGATAGGGGCTGCAATCATCGGCAAGCCCCCCAAAGGCGAGATAGACCATGCCATGGGAGAGGGCCAGCGCTGGACGCTGCTCGTACACCCGTGGGGGAGCCATGGCCGGCACATCCACCGGGCGCCGGATGCGCAGCTTGCCGGTGGCCAGGTCGACGCCCACCAGCAGATGCACCGGGCCGGTGACCTCAGCCACCGCAAAGACCAGCCCGGTCGCAGGGTCATAGACAGGCGTGCCGGTGATCCCCAGCAGAGTGATAGTCCCACTACAGTTCAGCGTGGACAGGGGAACGGGGTGCCCAATGGTGGTATGCCATTGCACCCGTCCCGTGCGTGCGTCAAGGGAGTAGAGGGAATCGCCCTCGGTGGCGACGATGACGCGCTCACCAATGACCAGGGGTTCGGCATAGACGGCATGGTCCAAGTGCGCTGTCCAGGCAGCGCTGAGCCGTGTTGGATCGGGCTCGTTTGGCAGGTAGCCAGTGCGGGCGTTATCGTGGTGATAGGTAGGCCAGTCGGTGCTCTTCAAAGCAGGAAGTGAGTGCACGTCAGGCGAGAAGGAGAACAAGGGAACCTTTCTTGATGGCACGCTGGAACGCGGGAGTGGCGTGCCCGGGGCAAGGTAGCAATTTGCCAGCACCGCGAGCAACAGGATGCCGAGCAGCCTGAGCGCTCTCTGGCGAAAGACACGTGCCTGATGAGAGAGTATCCACGGCAGGCGAGGGAGGACGAAGACGAAAGGCGTACTCACGGGTGCAGGGATCGGCATGAGATCAAACATGTTCCAAACCTGCCTAGGCTTCGGCAAACTGCGTATGAGCTTCAAGGAATGCTGGGAGCAATCATAACGCAAAGACCTACCCGGCAGGATTTCGGGCCACGCCTCAGGTGACGCGCCTTGTCCTGCCTGCTCCTACTCTAAGGAGGAGGCGTCATGAAAGTGTTATGGGCATCGTCATGGGGAGTCTTCGCTGCTCTCACAGATGCAGTGTATTCTCCACACCACCACTTTTTCGGAAAAAACGGGCAATCGAACTGCGGAATGTGGGATGATGAAAATTTGTCATTGTTCTTCATCCTACCGGTAATAGGCTTTCATCGAGGAAATTGAAGAGATTACATCTAGAAAGCATACATAGTTTGGAAAAGAAAAGCAATCCTGGGAGAGGCCATCACGATGGATAGCGTGACATTGCTGGAAAACGATTCCGGTTGCTATATCCGCTCCCGGCATACGCTGCTAGATCGAGGAAAAATCCCAGGATGATCCACAACCAGTTCCAACCGACCACGCCAATGTGAGGAACATAGACCAGGACATATATCATGGTCGTAAAGGGCAGGAGGATCAGGCCAAGCAGCGGCCAGAGAAAGAAGCTGAAGGCCCGGTTGACCAGGGGCGTGAATATCCACAGCAACAACAATGCCAGGCGCGGTGTAAGTGTCGCGAACAACGCGAAAATGCATGCCATTGAATTTCCTCCAATCGGAGCATACTCTTCTTCAACGTTTCCTTCGAAAATAATCTCCCAGAACACTTGTCTGCCCGTCGATTAAGCCGCCTCCTTGGGAGTTAAGGTGACGGAGTAGCCTAACTGCTCCAGACGACGCACATGATGACGCTGGATGCGAGCCGTATCAAGTTGGTCAAAATACTCGTCACCCAGATCATTTCTGGTACTAGTATAGGAAGAAAGCGTCATGAAAGCGTCATGAGCAGTGTTATGGGCAGTGGCCCCAAACTCTGACCCGGAGATGATCAAGAACGCGCCTGAGAGGAAGTACACAGACCAGCCCGAACGACGAAGGAACAGCAGGTGGACTCGATAACGAGTCTCGGCATCAGGATCCGGTCTGTTGGAGAAGGGAGCTCGCCTCGTCTAAGGTCAGTGGACCTGGCTGATGAGACAGGTGGTAAATTAACTGAAGGGTGGACCGATTTTACATGGAAGGGTGGGAATTTGCACTGAAGGGTGGAACTTGACGCTTCGATGCCTGGAAAAACTGTTTCCCATCTGACTTCTTCCATCGACATCTTGTAAATTGGCATCCCTTTGGAAGAACAGCACGAATTGAAATTTGAAGCATATTACGGCTCATGGCACGATTTGATGCACACCACTCGCTTGGTAAAAACGCAGGAGCGTAGAAAAAGAGGCTATGTGATTGCGTGTGTGTGAGGCATCGAGGATAATAGACGAGAAATGCATCTCTGGCATCCCATTTTCTTTCTCAAGGAAACTCATCGCGATGATTGTTTTGATTAATGGCTCGTTCGCATCAGGAAAGAGTACTGTAGCAGAACTGCTTGTGCAACGCCTTTATCATAGTATGCTCTATGATCCCGAAATGGTAGGAGTTGGATTAGCCTCAATTGTCAAACCCGTTGAGACGTTCACCGACTTCCAGGATCTGGCCGCGTGGCGGCCTCTGGTCGTGGAAACAGCACGTGTGCTCAAACAGGTGTATGGACGGACGCTCATCATTCCCATGACCTTGTGGCACCGCCCGTACTTTGAAGAGATTACTGATGGCCTGCGCCACCTTGACCCCCATTTTTGCCTGACGGCACGCAAGGAAACGCTCCTCAGCCGTCTAGAACAGCGTCAACAGGAACATACTGAACAGGCTCTGGCTTGGATTCAAAAACGCTTCGACCGTTGTGTGGAGGCCTTTGCTTCTCCTGGCTTCGCTATCCAGATCCCCACTGATGAAAAGCGCCCAGAAGAGATCGTTGACGAGATTCTTACTCAGATCAACTCTTCGTTCCTTTAGCATTCTGCTTGTTACAGAGCATGAAGAACACGCTGACGAAGCAGAGCAAATCCTGCTTTTCCATACATTTGCCGTTTAATAAGCTTGAGCTTCGTCACATGGCCTTCGACCATGCCATTGTTGATCGGCCAGGTCAAACCAGCTTTTACGGCGTCTTTGTCCTTTTCTACCCCGGTAGCAAAGGACTGGAGTTCTGGCAGCCCGCTCTCGGCTACTCTGGCTAACCAAGCATCTAACCGCTGCCCTTCTCGTTGGTGGACCATGGACAATAAATCTTGGAGGAGATCATACACCTTTTTACGGGGAGCGCTGGCCTGACAGAAGGCGGCCAGATCCTCTCGCTCGATCTCATCCAGCTTTTTGGGATCACGTACAAACAGCCAGATCGCCGTATTCACCGCATATTTCTGGATACGCACAGGACCCCCAGAAGCTCTCACCTCGGCTTGCTTGAGGGTTTCCAGGTGGCGGTAGACGCTCCTTTCCGTTCCTGTGTAGCCGACAGCCTTGATCTCTCGCCAAAGTGCCAGACCATTGCGTTGCCCGTCTTGCCACCGTTTGAGGACATATGGAGCAAACTGGTCAAAAGAACTCTGCCTCTTGCGGCGTTTTTTGGCTTCGGGAAAGGCTTTAGCCGCAAGCCAGCGATGCACGGTGCGATCACTGAGGCCAAGTTGTTGTGCAATGTCTTGTGGCTTCATCCCTTGATGCCGCAACTCCACGACCTGTTGATAGCGGGCATAGCGACTGGCTCGTCGGGCCAGTCGTACTTTCTCAACATGAACTGGCTCTGGAGGTCGCCATTCTTCGATGGCAATGATGGGTTTGTTCTGCTCATTCTGACTGGGCTCGTCCTGCTTCTTCTCCGCAAGGATCTCGGCCTGACAGCGAGCCAGAAGCACCTGAACGGCTTCGGTCAAATTTTTCACGACATGGAACCGGTCGGCGCACTGAATGGCCTGGGGGGCGCCTTCTCGCGCAGCAGAAGCATATTCCCCTCCGCGATCACGACTCACCACTGCGAGATCTGGTTGCTGGTACATCCATCTTGCTGCAGTTTCCGCTTGGCGATCAGGTAACAAGTCCACCACACGATGGCTCTCCAGGTTCACCAGGATCGTGCCGAAGCGGTAGCCGCGACGGAAAGAGAAGTCATCTATGCCCAGAAACACTACTGACTTGATAGAGCTCTCTGGAAGATCCATGATGCGGCGATGGTGTTGCGGGAAGTCTGCATGCCTAAACGGGCGCAGAGTCTTGCACCGCCCTTTCCACACGTCGCCAGCCCAATGGATTGCAGGGCCTCACAGAGCCGGATCGTCATCCGAGCCCAAGGTTTCACAAACTGGGGCATTCGCTCGGTAAACACCTTGCGCTCACAGAGGGAATTGTGGCAGTAAAATCGCCGCACGGTGAGGTAAAGCAGCACCCGGCGTCCTCCACACGGAACGTCACTTAAGGTTCGTTGGTAATGGCTGTGCAAGCACGACGACACTTCAGTACAAAGTGGGCAACAAGATGCTGGATGCGTTGCAATTACGGTAATAACTAGGCCGGTTTCGGTGAGCTGGATCTGATCGATCAGCATTCCCTCGGGAAGTGAAAGTAATGCGGCCCCTTCCATCATCGCCTCGTCTTTCAGCTAAAACTGAATTGTCAGGATTTCTCATGGAAGAGTATATCATTTGGTATTTATCTGGTGTAAAGACAAGCAAGCGAGTAGTATGCACCAGGAGAGGCCAAGAGCCCTGTCCATCCCAACTTCATTGAGCAGCATTGGAGAAACGCTTCTCATCAACGTCTTGTTTGTCCTCGTTCTGATCTTTGTCGGGACCATGGTAGGAGACGAATATCGTCTGGGAACGGTCCGATTGCTGTACACGCGTGGACCGACGCGCCTGCACTTTCTCTTTGTGAAAGTCGCAACGGTCATCATATGTATCCTACCAGCGGTCCTGCTCCTGCCAACAGGCATGATGCCCTCTTTACTCGTCCACTCTTAGCACTGGCCGTTCGTCTCTATTACATTCGTCCGCGCATCATTCGCCTAGATGCTGGTTATTGGGGCCTTCAGCTCATTTACTGGATCCACGCTACGCTGGGAGCCATTGCCGTGGTTGCCTGGAATCCCAAGCGACAAAAGAACCGCTCATGTTTGCCGCCAACCTGGACATCGGAAGAATTGGGTAAGCGTAGTTCCATTGAACGCTTCTTTGGCCGTGTCTTCCTCTTTTTCCGTCTACAACGACCTCCTTACTCCGGCTGGTCGACCCTCGTCCGGCAAGTAGCCTTGACCTATACCGCCTCCACCATCGTCGGCTTGGCTGCTTGGCAGGCTCATCGTCCTGATCTCATCCGTTCTCCCAAACGCGTCTTAGCTCATCTTTGGGAGGATTCCCCGTTATGAAACGCTCTCGTCCTGTTGAATAAAACGGTTCATACACAGGTTTGATGAAACCTACATTTCTTCTGACAAGATAGCCGTTTGGTTGAATGCATACAGGTTATGATCATTGGAGCCAACAAAGACGACCCCATTGGCCACCACAGGTGAGGAGACAATGCTTCCCCCGGTGGCGTAGTTCCAGAGGTTCTCACCCGCCTGAGCGCTCAGCGCGTAAAGCTTGTGATCTTGTGAGCCAACGTAGACGACGCCCTCTGCTACCGTTGGCGACGAATCAATAAACCCACCAGTGGTATAGCTCCAGTACATGTCACCTGTCCTGGCGTCCAGGGCATAGAGCCGGTGGTCATGCGAGCCAACATAGACGACCCCGTCGGCCACTGTGGGCGAGGAGTCAATGCTATCGCCAGCCCTGTAGGTCCACAGCACCTCACCTGTGTTGGCGTCCAAGGCATAGAGCGTATGATCCCGCGAGCCAACATAGACCACTCCGGCCTCCACCGCTGGTGAGGATCGGATGCCGCCTTCTGTCCTGTACCTCCATTGTTCAGCTCCGGTAAAAGTGTCCAGGGCATAGAGCGCGTGATCCTGTGAGCCGACATAAACGACCCCGTTGGCCACTGTAGGCGATGAATCAACATGCCCTCCAGTGGTGTAGCTCCAGAGCTTCTCACCCGTGTTCACGTCAAACGCATAGAGCCGATGGTCCTGCGAGCCAACATAGACCATTCCCTTGGCCACGGCTGGAGAAGACAGGATACCTCCCCCGGTGGTAAAGCTCCACAGCTTGCCCCCTGTGCTGGCCGCTAGGGCATAGAGCACGTGGTCCGTCGAGCCGATGTACACCACTTCGTCGACAATAACTGGTGAGGAGTAGATACTGTTCCGAGTGAGGTAGTTCCAGAGTTCCTCGCCAGTGAGCATAGCCAGAGCATACACGCGATTGTCCTGCGAGCCGACATAGATGACCGCATCTGCCACCGCTGGCGTAGATTGAACGCTCCCACCGGTGGTGTAACTCCACAACCGATCACTGGTGAATGCATACACATTTCCATCTTGTGAGCCAACATAGAGCATCCCCATACCAACCGCTGGCGATGAGACAATAGCGCCGCCAGTAGTGTAGCTCCAGAGCCGTTCACCCGTGGTGGCGGCAAAGGAGTATACTGTGTGGTCCTGTGAGCCGACATAGACCACTTCATCTGCTATCACAGGGGAAGAGTCGATGGCTCCTCCGGTGGCGTAGCTCCACAGTTTGCTACCTGTAGCGGCATCAAGGGCAAGTAGAGAGCCATGATGCGAACCAATGTAGACGATTCCATTGGCGACAGCAGCCGAAGAGAGGATGATGTCCTCGGTCAGGTAGCTCCACAGCTTCTCGCCTGTGCTGGCATCGAGCGCATAGAGCAGGTGGTCCTGCGAACCAATGTAGACAATCCCATTAGCGACCGTGGGCGAGGAGCTGATTCTGTCCCCGGTCGTGTAACTCCATACCATGGCCCCCGTAGTGTCGTCAAAAGCATACAGGTTGTGGTCCCAGGAGCCGACGTAGACGACTCCTTCTGCTACTACTGGGGAGGATTGAATACCCGCCGTTGTGGTGTAGCTCCAGAGGGTATCACCAGTACCAGCGTCGAGGGCATAGAGCGTGTGATCCAAGGAGCCGATATAGACTACTCCATTGGCGACAGCAGGGGAGGACTCGATGGCATTGCCCGTGGTGAAGCTCCACAACAGAGCGCCCGTCCCGGCATCAAGGGCATAGAGCGTGTGATCCAAGGATCCGACATAGACGACCCCGTCGACGAAAGCCGGTGTAGAGTAGAGAGCGCCTCCTGTCGTGTAACTCCAGAACTGCTTGCCTGTACGGGCTTCAAGCGCGTACATGTGATGGTCTCGTGAGCCGATATAGACGACTGCGCCGACAACCACGGGCGAGGACTCGATGGCATCTCCTGTTGTATACGTCCAGGCTCTTCTCAATCGAGAAACCTCGGCGGGAAAGATCACTCTATCAGGAGAAGTGTTCTGTGCCATCCTAACCTCCTTTGGATTTCAGGCTGCCAATGCTTTTTATCAAATTCGCATATGTCATATATATATTATATTCTCGCGGGAATGGGCTTTCTCGTCACTCGACTGTCACACCTTCACCATATTTTCGCACTTGCTTGCTACTTTCCTGTCAACCCTTTGCGCTGCATCTGTTCCAGGTCGAACTCCGCCGGAGCGAGAGGACTTATCCCGCCGTCAGCACATGCCTGGCCGATCAAGTCAAAGCCAAGCTGTAGTCCTTGCGCGATCTCTGAAGGATTATTCGTATTGAGCATATTCAAACAATTCTGCCGCTGCTCGATTGCCTCCTCTTCATTCTGAGTTTTGCCTGTTGAGTACCCACGTAAAATAGCTGAGTGGGGCGTGAAATCGTCGTAGCGCAGATTTCTGGTCCCAGCCAGCAGCAGCAGCCAGTACTCAACCTGGCTCGCCTCCAGTATTGTATCCGGCTGCCGACCCGTGTGGATATGCTCACCACTCTGCACGCCTGCCAGTTCCTGCAACTCATCGGCCAGACGCGCTACCAGGTAGCCCTGGCTGCGCTCTTGTAGTAAACGGGAAGTATTGGATTCCTCGCTCAGGTCGTGGTCGCGCAAATAGAGGTATATGCCATAGAGCTGGCGCAGCTTGGCCACCAGGGAGGCATTGGAAGTGCCGTAGACTACATCCGGGTCGAAGAGGCGCTCAGCTACGGTTTCATAAGTGCTATCGGGGAGCAGGCGGCGATAATAACAGCTACGATGGCCAGTGTGACATGCAGCATCACCATGCTGCACTACACGAATGAGCAGGCTGTTTTCTTCACAGTTTACGAAGATAGCGCGCACTTCCTGTACGTTGCCTGACCGCTCCCCCTTGCGCCAGACCAGATTGCGCGATCGGCTAAAAAAGTGAGTATAGCCTGTTGCGCGTGTGCGGTCAAAGGCTTCTTCGTTCATGAAAGCTACCATCAGTACTTCGTTAGTAGCATCATCCTGGACTACAGTGGGTATAAGCCCCTGGCGATCGAACTTCAGCATGGTTTGTGTCCTAACTCTCCGTTTTTGGTGGAGTGTATGTTGCTTCCCATATAAGGCTTCGATGTTTTATTTCGTAGATAGTGGCTGAGCGGTGATGACCGTAACCTCCAGGCGATTATGAAAAAGCTGGCGAGCCTGCACAATAGCGTAGCGCTTATGGAGGATGTTCAAAGCCTCTTTCAGAGTCTTCAGCGGGTCGATTTCGCGGGTTGCATGGGGCAATTTGAGCGTGCTGATAACGAAACCATCAGCTAGCAGGCATCTTTCGGCCTGAACCAGTAAGCGAGCAGCTTCGCGGGCATCCATGCGCATATCGTTAGTAATCATCGCGAAGCGCCTGCGCTGGTTTGTTGGCTCCTCAAGGTATGTCTCGGCATAGCCGTGGTAATGCTCAAGGTGTGGTCGTTTAATAAGACGGGGATCAAGCCTGGCCGGATCAACTGCAACAACATGCAAACCGGCGTCCAATAACAACCTCGTCCAACCGCCAGGAGCCGCGCCCAAGTCAAGCGCTCTGCCGTGTGCTGGCAGTGTCACCCCAAATACTTCCAGCGCTTCCAACAACTTGAATTCGGCCCGGCTGATTTGCTCTGGGGTCTGTGCAAAGTGCCGCATACCGCCTGGCCAGTCACTCAGGTTCTCCTCTGTAGTTGAGATCCCTATATATCCTTTCTCCGTTGTACAGAGCAAGGAAACGACTAGCTGTGGTTTTTTGATGGATTCTACGGCGCCGGTCTCTTCTGCAATCGCCTCAGAGAGCGCCTGGTTCAGGTGCCCGCTACTATAAGGCCGTTCAACATGCCGCTCGCCTGTCTGCAACAGGCGGGTCTGTACTGCAAAGCGCACCCCTCGCTCCAGTTGTTGGAAGCCAGGTAAGTTCGCTACTGCCAGGGCGAGCGTGCCAACATCGCGCCCGGTATTGCTCAGATTGATTACTGCCTGGACCGGAGCAAGGTGGCGCACGAAAGTAGGGCGATTCTTAGCTGCTGCGCGCATTAATGCTGTAACGTCAGGGTCGGCGCAGAGCGCGATACCTGGGTTGAGTATCTCGACGCTTGCAAAACCTTTGTCAAGTCGCCTTAATTCGTCCAGCGCGGCATACAAAAATTCGGGATGTGCTGTAGCTATCAATAACTGTTTCTGACTCACGATTCTTCCACAAAATATATACTCTCTGAGTTGGCTAACTCGCGTTCTCCACGCAAATCATACCATGCACAATCTTCAAAAGAAAGAAGGCTGGGTGGAGGCAAACCAAACCTCAGTAGAGAATCTGATTCAGGATGCTCTGAACAACCGCCAACACCTGTGTAGCATGAAAGCCAGCATCACGGCCAAGACCGTCATGGCGATACGTCGAGGCAAATCCGAGCCTATGCTTGCAGGAGGCGAAGATGGCAGTGGAGTCGAGGAGATGCTGCTAGTGGGAATAGGGGTAGGGGTGGGGAGTTGGAGTTTACTCCACGCAGGTTGTGTGCCACTGGCAAAAGGAGCATT